>Ga0316219_1000932_pt1 | contig 35196 bp, 55 predicted proteins | sample TBH18003PmetaG_FD_203635 | JGI IMG/M metagenome (GOLD analysis project Ga0316219, IMG submission 203635) | Freshwater microbial communities from Trout Bog Lake, Wisconsin, USA - TBH18003P | ecosystem: Environmental > Aquatic > Freshwater > Lake > Hypolimnion/Profundal zone | place: USA...
AGGCAAAGTAACGGCTTCTAGAGTAGCCGACATATTAGCTAAGACTAAAACAGGGCCATCCGCATCAAGACAGAATTACCTTATTGAATTAGCCATCCAGCGCACTACAGGCATCATAGAACTATCTTATACCAATAGCGCAATGGAATGGGGAACTCAAACAGAACCCCAAGCACGAGTTGCTTATGAAGTTAAATCAGGCAATTTTGTAGACCAAATAGCTTTTGTTGACCATCCTACGATTGATGGGTTTGGTTGTTCTCCTGATGGTTTGTTAGGGGATAAAGGTTTGATTGAAATTAAATGCAGAAATTCTGCAAATCATTGGGAAACCATTAAATTAGATGAAGTTCCTAAAAAATATTGGATACAAATGCAAGCGCAATTAAGTTGCACAGGCAAAGAATGGAATGATTATGTTTCGTTTGACCCTCGAATGCCAGAACGCAGCCAGTTGTATATAAAACGTGTTTTTAGGGATGAAGAATTTATCTTGGAAATGGAATCAGAAGTTAAAAACTTTATTACAGAGGTTGAGGCAGAAATTAGCCTTATGAAAAATAGATGAAAAAACAACTATATTGGGTTTGGGCAGCAATGATACAAAGATGCGAAAACCCTAAAAATAAATACTTTTATAACTATGGTGCTAGAGGCATAAGCGTTAGCAAAGAATGGCGATTGTCTTTTGATAAGTTTTTAAAAGATATGGGCATTCCTGATAATGGCATGACTATAGAAAGAATAAACAATGATTTAGGCTATTCAAAAGATAATTGTCGTTGGGCTAATAGACATGAACAAGCAATGAATAGAAGATTGTTTAAGGGCAATAAATTAGGAATTAAAGGTGTAGAAGTTAGAGATTATGGTGCTTATAGAGTTCGTGCTAGAAGGCATAAAAAGTTAATTTTAAATGTAACAGTAGGTGATTTTTTTGAAGCGTGTTGTATTAAGAAGTCTTTTGAAAACAAAAAAGGAGTAAGTGATGGGAATTAAATATTATGTAAAAGCAGCAGTTTCTGAATATACCGACCAAGCTGGAGCAACTAAAAAGCGTTATCAAACTATTGGGATAGTTACTGAAACCAAAAAAGGTGACCTTATGATGAAATTAGAAATGATTCCATTACTAGGGCTTAAAGAAGGTTCTTTATGGGCCTATTTAAATGTTCCTGAAGATAAAGACGATGCCAAGCCATCTTATAAACCAGCAACAGGTTTAGATGACCTTGAATCTGATATTCCCTTTTAATTATGAAAAAACCTAATCTTTTTAAGTTATACAAACCAGTTCGTCATCCTATGCAACATCGAATTGACGAGTTTAGACTTTTAAAATCATTAGTTACAGGAAAAAGATATGAATGAATATTTATGGACTGCATCTGGTACAGACATTACTATTCGATGGAGAAAACATGGATGGACTCCTCCTTCGGAAATTCAAGGTTATAAAGACAAGTGGCGATATTATCAAAATTTGCCTTTACGAAACTTAGATGATGTTGCTAAAGTAGAGTACGAAAATGTACTTAAACGAAATAAAATTGTAAGGATAAAGTGATGAAAACAGTAACCAATGAACCAATTATTATTAATAAAGCTTTTTATGAAATAACTGTTGAGCTAGTGGATGGTTCTAATGATTGTAATGGTGGTAGAAAAAAAGTTTATATGCAAGTAATAGAACCTCATATTTCCACTTTAAGAAACATAATCAAAGCTGCAAACCATATTATTGAGGAAGAATAATGGCAACTAAAAAACTAACAGTAAAAGAACCAGCTATTCGAGAAAAGTCTGGAAAAGTCATTGTGGCTAAGTCAAAAGCTTATAGCCACGATGAACTTAAAAAGATGGTAGGCAAAGAAGCCAAAGGCGCAAAGCATGAGTTTGAGCTTAGTAATGGCCGTATTGTTACTAGAAAGGTCGCTGCCAAGGTTGCAGAAAAAGCAGGGGAAGTGCCTAAGTCAGTAGGAAAAAAGCTTCACAGCCACGATTTACGCAAAGCTGAAGGCATTAAAAAGAAAAAGATGTAATAACTAATGACGAATCCATGATTTTCAATGCCGTTGTAATGATTGGTTTTGCTTTTATTATTTGGTATTTAATCGGACACGACAATGACAGATGAAAAAATTCCTTTTGCTGGTAATGTAAAAGTTCCAAGCGATGATTGCGAAGAAGCGTTTTTTGCAGTTTATCCTGGCCTTTTTTATGAAGGCTCTACAGCACTTAATTTGTGGACTCAAGCCTGGCAAGCAGCTCTTGATTATGTGGAAAATAAAAAGCCAATAATTCAGCTTATATGAAAAAAGAAAAAAGAAGCAAAGAAGAACAGCTTGCAATGTCTAAGTATTTAACTGAGAAATTTGCTGAAATTGATAGGCAACAAGAACTTCTTCCTGTAATCATGCAAAGAGGCCAATGGGAAGCTCTTAAATACACTATTGAGCTTGCATTGAAGCTAGAGCATAAAAGAAAAAATAAAGGCAGTTAAGCCGACACTCAAGGATGCAACAAGTAAAGGCTTTTTCGGCTTTTGACTTTACAGTTATTAGTTGCTAAATTGATGCATTTATTGACTTCTTTCTTTAACCCATTCCTGAAGACTAATAAGCTTTTGAGTTTCTAAGGCGCAGCTTTGGGCAACAGATAAAGCGTTGTAGGTGCTTCCATTAATTGTGATGGTGGGGTCGGTAGAGGAGGGCATTTGACCGCTACTGGATTGGCGCATCCGAGCATACATAGCGTTAATAGAATTGAGCTTGTTTTGATAATCATTTTTAATTCCTTGATTTATTAAAGCCTGTTGCTTAATTAAGTCTTTATTATGCTGTTCTTGAACTTTTCCTTCTGCAACTACTTTTTCTTTGTAATTAGCAAATCTAAGATGTTCAACATAAAATCCGCTTACAAAAGATATAAGCAACAAAACAAAGCAAGTTAAAGCTTTGAAATAAATGTTCATCCAAAGCTCGATATTCTAGGACTAAAGCTATAGGTTGCATGGTAAGGAACGGTAGCACCTCTAGTCAATGCTCTAATATTCCATCCAATATTAATATAAATACAGCGATTAAAACCAATAGGCTTGACCCATACAAATTGAAATAAGCCACTTGCTTTTACAAAAACATGACCAGCAACGCCTGGGTTGCCATCAGTAACATCATTGTTTCCTGAAATTGTATAAGCGTTAGAAGTTAATATTTTTTCAGCAAAACAAGGCAAAGGGTTACGAATCAACCATTTAATTTTAGATAAATAAGACGGTGGATTGTTTTTTTCAAAAGTATCATCACCATTTAGGCTATTGTCCCAAGTCTGAAACCAATATAACCAAAAAGGAAGCCTTGGGCCAACTCCAACAGAGGTATTGTTATTTAATGGCCCTGTTTGCTCTGTTGCAAATATAGGCAATATTGGAGATAAAAGAACTGCAACTAAAGTAAAAATTAACTCAAAAGGTACTAAAAGCAACCATATTAAATAAATCATTATGTCCCCATACAAGTTTGATATTCATCATTTCTGCGCTTGGTAAGACCTTCTGATACTTTACCGCCTGCTTTGTTCCACTTTAACAGCTCTTTGCAAGCCCCATTGTAATCGCTTGAATTAAGTTTTTTATTAAGGGTTGAAGTACAAAAAGAAAAGACCCCAACATTATAGGTAAAATCAAGATAAGCATCATATTCTCCTTGGCTAATTGGAACTTTTATACATTCAACCATTCCTTTAGCGTGTTCATCTAAGCTTTGTTCTAATTTAACCAAAGCACGAACTGGATTTGTTTTATCACCCAATTTTGTACCATCAGCTTGACCAAATCCAATAGTAGTAACACCAGCAACATCTTTATAAGCAGTATCGCTATAACCTTCATGTATTGCGACCCCCACAATAACGCTTGCACTAGCTACTAAAGATGCAGCAGTTGTTCTATTCATCTATCTGCAATTCTTATATCTTGTTTTTGCTCTAACTTTTCATAAAGCTTATCAAGCAAAAATTCTATACGGTCAAAACGAACAGCAATTTCATTTTTTGTTACATAACTGGTTGGCAAAGTAACCTCAATATTATTCACATCTTCTTTTAACTTTTCAATAGAATCCCATATTTGTCTGCACCACCATCCGATTGCAGATAAAAGAGCTCCACCAGCAACATTAATAAGCGTTTGCCAATCCATTTCAACTCCTTAAGTTTTTTGAATATAACAAAGAGCATAAAATGGAGGAAGATTAGCATTTGTTCCGCTTGTTCCTGCACTTTGAATAACAACTCCAGTATAGTTTCCAGCAGTATTAACATTAGTAATGCTGTAACCTGAACCTGATTGTATTCCTGTTCCACCGCTAACAACACCAGAATAAACATGGTAATGGCCAGGGTCTGTAGTGCTGTGAGAATGGCTTACTACTATTGCATCTTTTGAACCGCCTGTTTGACCTACTGAATAACTATTTCCTGCGCCAATAATAAAGTTATTGCGTAAGTCTGGAGTACCGTTTGTGCCGTCACAAAGAATAAATCCGCTAGGAATAGAACCAGCAGAGCCTGACCATAGCAAAATACAACCCGTAGGCAATGAAGTGCCACCACCGGAACCTGATGAAGATGGAATACCATACAAGTTATCTAAAGTTTGAATTAATACGCCTGACGAGCTTTGAATTTGAAACTTATAGGAATATCCTGAAGTAAGCCAAATTTCATTAGTGGGCTTACCATCAGAACCTAATTGAATAGGGTTTGGATTAGCAATAACACCGCCAACATCGGTATAAGTCGATAGTGGAGTTGATGAACCTGCTTGATAGGTATAAATAAGGCCACCACTTAAAGGTAGCCCAGTAGGGCCTAATACGCTAGTCCCATTAATTACTGGTGATAAAAGTACGGTTGCCATTATTTAGTGCCTTTTTCTTTTTGTACTTGTTGTAAATAAGATTCATAAGAAGCCAATGGAATTTTACCTGCGCCTATTTTGCTTGGTGTTTGCAATAAATTTCTTAAAGCTGTATTGCCTATACCTTTTTCAAGGTATGAAGCTAATTTTGGATTATTAATAGCAGCTTGAGCCAATTTAGGAGCAGCAATACCAAAAGCAGCACCTTTTAAAGCATCTACATAATCGCCTTGATATAAACCATAAGCAGCACCAGCAGCAGCAGGAACAGCAGCTTGTGCCAATCCTCTAGCAATAGTTCCGCTATTTGGCAATTTTTCAGGCAATACAATTTTTCCAGCAGCAGCTAGTTTTGATAGTTCATTATCTTCAGCATAAAAAGCATTGCGTTTTGCTTTAGTTGTTAATGAGTTATATAACAAAGATGGACTAATATCACCTTCTGCATTTTTCAATGCAACATCTTCAATTTTTCTCATATTGCCCCAGCGTTTATTGGCTTCTTTTAATGAAGTAACCAACTCTTTATTTCCAGTAGCTTCAGCAGAATCACTAAGACCTTTATTTAAAACATCACGCAAATCACGAGCATATCCAGCAACATCGGTATCAGAACTACTAGACAATCTATCCAAAGTCTTTTTAATGTTTTGATATTGCGATGCGTTTAACTGATTTCCTTCAATAGACGCTTTATTAATAATGTTTTTAATATTTTTATCAATTATGCTGTATTGCTGGTCATTTAATATGTTTTTAGCTTCATCATCAATAGCTGACAAATTGTTTAAAAACTTATCATCGGCACGAATATTAACTTTAGAAGCTACATCATCATATATTTTGCCAATGTTTTCTTTGGCGTTAGAAATAACTGCTGGTGTAATTCTGTCGGCATTTTCACCCATTGTTTTAGCAATAGCTTTGTTAAATGCTTGTTTTTGAACGCCACTAAATTCATTTTGTGCGCCAGCAGTAAAAGGATTGTCTGACAAAGCAGCTTTTACACGACCTAATAATGCAGAGCCAGTAGCTTGAGCAGCATCTAAAGGAATTCCAGCATCACGCAATGTTTTGACAGCGTTTGCTCCAATTTCGCCTAGTTGATTAGTAATTGGTTGCGCTACTTTTCCTAAAGCATTAACAACTCCTTGCCCTGCTGCGCCTAATACTGCGCCTGAACCTATGTTGTAAGCCCTGTTTTCTTCTGGCAATGTAGGTTGAACTGCCCCCATTCCTGCGCCAGCTAATGCAGCTTTGCCAATAGTTCCACCTGGCAACATAACCGCTTGACCAAGTTCACCTGTAATATTTCCAGCTAAACCAGCAGAAGTTTCCAATAAATGTTTATTTGCTTCTCTTTGAGCAAGTATTTCAGCTTCACGACCAGCAGCAGCTTCTTTTGCAGAAGGCATACCAAGCTTTTGACCAAATCTAGAAACAGCAGGAAATGTTTGTTCTAATTGTTGAGCTAATGGGTCTAAAACTTGACCAATACCAGTCATAGTAGTTTGACCAGAAGCTTTTAAACCTTTACCAAACAATTCTAGACCTGATTTTTTAGACAAATCTTCTGTTGGTTTATCCCAAACAATATCTTCATCTTTAATGTTAGAAGCTGCTACTGAACTTTTTGGTTCATCCCATGTAATGTCTTCATCTTTAAGATTAATTCTTGAATTAACTTTTTTTAAATAATTTTTTGTTTCTTCTGCTGGTGGTTCTTGACCAGCCAAAACAGCTTTTGCAGCTTTAGTTCCGCCATTGTAATGAGCTAAAGCAGCTTTAAAACTTCCGTATTGATTTTGAAGGTCTGATAAATATTTAGCAGCACCATGAGCAGAGCTTACTTTATCAGACGTATCTACACCATAAGCTTCTGCTGTTGCTGGCATAAATTGAAATCGACCTTTAGCACCTTTAGAGGAAATGGCAGCATCATTTCCACCACTTTCTGTAGATTCAACAGCAGATAATGCTCCTTCAGGAAGCATATATCTTTTTTCTAAAGATGCGTAAAGATTATCCATTATTGAATTTCCCTTGTTCCATCAGAATACTCTACTACTCTTTGACCACTTTTTGTTTTTCCAGTTCTAACAATTTGTTTGTTTTCTTGACTTGAAATGGTTTTTTCTTTACCGCCTTCAGGTTTAACAAACTTTTGCAAAATATGTTGTTGAACTTCTCCAACATGAGTATCAGGATTAAGAGTACCGTTTTTGCTTTTATCAAGCAAATAACGCTGTTCTTCATAAGCCAATTCATTTTGTTTATGAGCAAAATCAATAAATCTTTGTAATGCTCTAGGGTCACTAGCAATATCAGGATTATTTTTAAGGTAATCGTTCATCATGTTTGCTGTTGGATTACCTTGCATTGCACCAATTCCAGCAGTTACAGATTGGGCAATAAATTTATTTAATGATTGTGCTGCTGACAAATCGCCTTTAGCAACTTTATCAACTAAATCTTGAGGCGCACCAACTGCTTGAAGTTTTTGAGCAATATCAACATAAGTCCTTGCTCCTGCACCAGCTTTAAATTTCTTCATCAAATCTTCTGCTTCATTTAAGCGCATATCAATTTGAGTGCCACCAGCAACACGATTTGTAAGGTCTTTTTGATATTCCCCAAAGTTTTGAACACCTGGAGTTGTTGGATTTACATTTGACCCACCAAGCGTTCTTCTTGTTTCTTCAATAGGATTACTTACGACAGATTGTCCTAACGCATTGGTAGACATTTGTTGCAAACTTGCTTGACTTTGTGTATCTAAGCCAGAAAGTAATCTAGTTTTAAGAAACTGTCTAACACCTTGACCATTGGTTTTATTCAAAGCATCAAGATAAGGAGCATTTAATTCCGCAGCTTTTGTTGGGTCTAAACCCAACTCAACAGCAGCTTTAGATTGACCTTGAATTAACTCAGCAATCTTATCTTTATTTGCAGCTGCAAATTTAGGGTCTTGCTCAGCTTGGGTAATAACAGGATTATTAATAAGTGCAATTTGCTGTTGACGCATTTTGTCAGCAAAATCAGTATCTAACCCTAACTTAGCTTTTTTTGCTTGAGTTTGAGCTAGTTCAGTTTGAGCTTTTCCAGCTTCAATGCTAGGTTCTAATAATGCTTTTTTCTTTTGTAACTCTAAACTTTTCCCAGATATATCCAACATATCTGAAATACTCATTCCTTTAGGAGGTTGTGCATTTTGATAAATGCTTGAATCAACACCGCCAATACTTCCTAATTGTGGAACTGAAACACCGCTTGTAGAAATTGCCATTTTTATTCCTTAACCTGGAGTGTAGTTGGATAAATTGCCACCACTCGGAGTAGGCCCAACTTGAGTGTTATAAGTAAATCCAGCACTATTACTTCCACTTAATCCCATATTAGAGTATGGATTAGATTGACCATAAGTCTGAGCACCCATATAAGCAATATTTCCTAAACTATTTGCAGCATTTCCGTAAATATTGCCTTGTGCAATTTGTGAAGCTGCTTGTGCATTTGCAGAGCCAATTCCTAATTGCGCCACGTTTGTAGCTGTTCCAAGTTGAGCATTTGCAGAACCAGTAGCACCAGCAAGACCTAATTGGGTTTGATTCATGTTTTGACCAGCAATATTGGCTCTTTGTGTTTGATAATTATTAAATGCGTTTTGATAAGCATTTTGAGCATAATTTTGATTAAATGTGCTTAAAGCTTGTTGAGCATTACCGCCAACTAAACCGCCTGTGGCATTATTAGCTTGATTTTGCCCTTGTTGCCCTTGCTGTAATTGAAAAGCATAGTTAGGGGCCATTTGAGCATTTAAATCTTGATTGCTAAATTGGTTATTAAAATACGCATTATTAGAAGCTAAATTACTTAAAGCAGTAGTTCCTGCACCTGAATAAGGTGTAAATTGTTGAGAAGCCGTTTGTCCAGCAGCTAATAAATTATTTTGCTGTTGCAATGCAGCATCAGATTGAGTGCTTGCTGCGCTTTTTGTAGCGTCAGATTGCATAACTGAACCTGCTAATCCTAGAACTGCTACCCCTCCTATTGCTGCTGCAACCCAACTCATAATTTACCTTCCAAAGCCATATTTTGGCTTTCAATAACAATTTTTTTCAATTTATTACTAGAATCAAATAAAGCAGTTTCATCCGCTTCAATTAATTCAGCTTCTATTTCATCTAAATCTGTTTTATCGGTTTTGTGAAAAGTAATACCAATAGCATCCGTTACAGCATAAGTAACTCGTTTAGTGCCTTGTTTAGATTCAATTATATCGCCAGCTTTAAGGGTTTTCATACCTTTTTCACTCCAAGCAATAATTTCACCTTTTGCACATAAAAAGAAATGGTCTTTTAAATGTACCTTTCCAACAATAACCGTTCCTGCTGGCCTAGTAAGCTTTCGACAATACATACCGCCTGAAAAATAATGCTCTGTTTCAAGTTCAACTTGAGGCATTAATGACATTTCAGCCTGCAACCTTAAAATTTGCTCTTGCGTAGGAATAGCAGGTATTTCGGTAATATCAAACATTGTAATAAGGCACTTTATAGGGTTTACCATTAACAGTAATATTTATAAAACCTTGCGGATTTGATGGCAAAGTACCTGTACCCTTAGTAGCGTTCATGGATGAGGAAAAGTTTAATAAATTTAAAAACCATTGTTGCCATGCCCTTGTAGGCATTTGGCTTACAGGGTCAACTAAAGGGGTTACAGGATAAGGGTTACTTGTTGTAGAGCCCCATATATCATTAGCCATTAATTTTCCCCTTCAGAAGCTTTTAAATTAGCAGATACGATAACTGCCTTAACTGCATCCGTTACAACTACTTCAAAGATTCTATCCCTTGACCAGCCTAATCTGCGCCAAATAGCACGATTATGGTATTTTCCAATATTACCAATGCCTGTCCAATGCTCATTTGACCATGTTGAGCCACCATCATTTGACCAACGCAGCATTGCCTGTGGATTGGTTACATTAACCGTTGGAGCTGTTGCCCCAGGTTTAACAATTAAGACATTTCCTGGAAGAATGGTAATGCTAGTTGTAATAATAAATGGCGATGTTTGATAGGTTGTAGACCCTGGAAGCGGTGGGTAGACAATAATTTGATGCCCTGGAGCACAAGTTGTAACACCAACAAAAGTATGCGGTGAAGCATAGTAAGTAATGGTAGCCGTATTTACAGGTGGTGTTGTTGGCGTTCCAACAGTACCTGAATTAATAGATGAAGACCCTGCTTGTGCGCTTACACCAATACCTGACAAACCTACACCAGGTTGGAATTGAATTTGTAACTCGTCAAAATATTGACGTTGCAAATCAGTAACTAAATGGGGTGCTCTACGCAATCTGCGTATTTCATTGCCATTATCGGTGTAATTGGATGGGTCAAGCATATAAATATTGCCATTTTGCCAATCTCCAACCAAAACCATGTTATCAAATACAGCAGAGCAATTTGAACGATGCCGATGATATTTATTGTTGTTATCTACATAAAGCCATTTATGCCATAACTGAGTAGTAATATCATAAGCCCAAGTTAAATCCAAGGTTGGAAATGTAATTACATAAACCTCATGGCCTTCTAGCTGATAAGTATAAGCAATCGCATCTTGTACATATTCATTAACCAGCGTATTTTCTACGGCATGAGTTGATATTCTTTGTGGGAAATACCCATTCATCATTACAATTTCAGACTGCCCACGAATATTTCTAGATAAATAGGCAAAAGAATTGCCTAAACGAGCCATTGAAAATGGAGCAATAATTCCATGCTGACTTGCAGAACCAGGAATTCGTTGAAACGCAAAAGGGAATGTTCCTACATCAGCCCAAACCTCGGAGGTATTTTCGCCCAATAAATAGACTTGTCCATGGTCTGCTATTAAAGAAACTAAAGTATCTGAGCTAGTAAATTTACTTGCAAAAGATAAGCCATAGGTAATAGGGCTTAAAAGGTTAGAAGCTGCCCATTGTTGCGTATTTGGGTCATTATAAACAAAATAGTTATCTACTATGTCTACAGTTGTGCCGCCTTGAAAAGCACCATCGCTTATAGGCAAAATAGCAAAATTTACCGCATACATTGTTTCAGTACCGCTAACAGGCGTATTTTGAGTATCGCTAACTGTGTAAGTGCCTGTTGTACCTGTACCTGTACCTACCGTTAAAGTAAGGGTTAACCCTGTACCAGCATTGTTTGTGGATGTAGAAGCAGGATTTAAAGGGGTTGAGGTGTAATTACCAACAAAGGTAGGAGTTAGCCCTGTAACAGCCCCACTAGAGCCTACAGAAGAAACTGTATAGGTTGCAGGGCTACTTCCATAAACACCGCCTAAAACCGTTACAACATCGTTTACAGCATATCCTGTACCTGCGGTAGCAATCACTTCACTAAGTACAATTCCGCTACCTAAAGCGGTAACAACAGTATCGGCTAAAACATTTAAACCGATAATTGCTTGCCCTGTGTAAATAGTGCCAGAAGCTACTGAAGATACAGTAAGTGTTGAATTTACTATTGCACCTGTAAATACGCACCCTACTGAATTCGCATTCATCGTGGTGGTAGATATTGATAAAGGGGCAGATAAATTTAGCTGATAAGTTCCTGCTTCGCCTGAACCTGAAATAAACCCTGTGATGACATAGCCATTACCCAAGCCTGTTGTATAAACAGCTTGACCTATGGCAATAGTACCTTCAAAGATTGAGCTTACAGTAAGAGTAGTTCCTGAAATTGAGCCCAAAAAGGAGCAATCATCAGGCTCAGAAATTCTCCAAGTGTATCGGTAAGAGCCATCAACTATATAAAGGTTTAAACCATTATCTGCAATACTTACAGGCCCTGTACTTGAGTTTAAAACCCCAATTACATAAGGAATAAAAGCCTTATCCGTTGCGTATATGTACTGACCGCAAACGGCAATTAAATAAGTATTTCCAGCTAAAACGTGCATACCCCTAACTGGGGATTTAGCAGGTAAAGTTAATATTGAGGTAAGTCCTGGGGTTGGGTAAAGCGCAACAACACCCCTTGAGCCTTGTGGCTTGGTAGGGTCTACTTCAGGAAACCAGTTGATACACTCTTGAGCATCTTGATAGATACTAGGTGCTTCGTAACTTGCTCCGACAAAGCCAAAATCTGCCATTATTTAATATCCCCATATCGTTCGCCATCACGAATTCTACGAATAGTAGATTCGCTTACACCATACTCTCGAGCAAGTTGAGCGATATTTCTATAGCCTATTCTTGGTCTAATTTCTAATACTTGTTCAGCAGTTAAAACTCTTTTTTTAAATTTAGGCTTACCGAGATTTGATGCGCTAATTTTAGCTTTAGATTCTTCAGAAAGGGTTGTTCCAGCTTTATTTTTATTGCCAATACGAACATAAGACATTTTTGCTCTAGATTCTTCAGAATGTTTTTTGCCTTTAAAAGTCATTCCCCAACTAGAAGCACCATAAGAATTGCCTTTTAATTTGGCTTTATGTTTTTCAGTATGCTTATATCCAGTTGAGCCTTCACCACCATCAGTAAGATTACAAAGCTCAATTCCCATATCTTTCATGCAAGAAATTAACAATACTTCATGGTCTAATGCTTCAATTTCGGTATCCCAATGGGCAAGTATTTGAACTTCATAGCCATATTTTGCAACTATGCGTTTCCAATAATCATTGCGATTTTTAGAATAAGCCCTTCTACCTAATCCTTTACCAATGTAAAAAATAGTTCCGTTTGGTTTTGTATGAGCATAAGTGTAGTGTGTTTTCATAGGTTTATTATACCACCACTAAGTATCATGGTTCTTATCTAAGGAACCCTCCGCTCAAAATCCAGCCCGCATCGCGACTTCTACCCACCAGCATAGAATCAGGATAGCCTGCTGCTGCAATAGGCTTCATGTTAGTACGCTTAATAGTTGATTTAGATTGCGCTGCAAAACCATTAATCATTGCTATTTGTGTTGCAGAAGCTTTTCCATACATAGGCATTAAACGTTCAGCTAAACACCATCTTAAAGCCATTGTATAGCCTTGTGGAAGATTAATATTGTCATAAATGGTAACAAACCCACCTAACAAGTTATCCACAAATATATGCATTTCTCCCTGAGCAGGATTAGGCCAAACAAAAATATTGCCTAAAACTTCAGTAGGCTGATAGTAAAGAGCTTTGGGCCAAGGGCCATTTAAAGTTTTTAATCCTATTTGATTGTAATTATCTAAAGCAAGAATTGCCACTTGATAATCTAATCCACCATTTAAAACAGGCTCACCATTGCTTTGAGTATTTACACGTACAAAAGCAGAATTAACGCTTAAAGGTCTTTGATAATAACCTTGAATAGTTGTTGTAGATACTGTTTGCGATATATTTAAAGTATAAGTACCTGCTTCATTGACGTTACCACCAGCACCACTTCCAAATCCTGTAATAGTAGTGCCATTAGCTATACCTGCACCACTTAAAGTTTGGCCTGTAGAAATACCGCCTGAATTAATTCCTGTTACGGTAAGAATATTTCCTGATATAGAGCCTGTAAAGCTACTTCCAATTTCACCGCCTGGGCCAATAGTATATTGAGTTTGCCCTGGTGTAAGAGTAAAAATAATTTCATTCTTATAAAACACCATCATATCTTCATTAGACCATTGGTCTAACATATCATTAAGCATATCAAAAGCATCTTGAACCGCATCAGGGCTAGGAGTTTCACCTGCCTCTAATGCGCCAATGTCTTTTAATGCACGGCTGATGATGTCAAGGGCTTGTGCCATTATTAAATTCCTACTTTAGCTTCTAAAGCTGCAGTTCGCTTACGTAATGACTGCAATTCAGCAATCATGTTAGCAATCATTTCAGGAGTAGATGGGTCAATATTTTGGTAAATAGGAGTGCCATCTTCTTTTGTAGCATTAGGTTGCCCCGTTACTGCTTGTGGAACAACTTGCTGTAATTCATCTGCAATAAAACCAGTATCAGCTAAACCGTTATTAATCCAGTTAAATGTTCTTGGTAACAAAGCATCAATAAATGTTCCAGAATTTGTTAACGTTGCAATATTTTGTTTAAGCCTACGGTCTGAACTTGTATTGTAAAGAACGCCATTACTGCTACTATTAATAGAAACTGTACCAATAAGTGTTGTAGAAGATGGAGTTCCAATACCCCAATAAGCCAAAATATTAGTAGATGCGTATGAATTACCAATTACAAGAATTCCGCTTGCTCCACTTGTAGTTCCTGTGTAAAAACTTCCACTAGGGTTTGCACCAATAGATTGAGCATTAATAGCATTATTACTGTTTGCAGTTGTATTAAATCCTGCATAAGTATGAGTTGCTGAAGCGCAATTAATAGATGTTGCGCTAATTGCTCCATAAGAAGTAGCTGTAATAGCTGCAAAAGATTGTGTTCCTGTCCAAGTTTGCGTACCCGACAAAGTTGGAACACCTGTTAAAGAGCCTGTTAAAGCTAGAGTAACAGCCCCTGAAGTAGTTGATGCTGATATTCCTATGCCATTTACCGTGGTTCCTGCTGCCGTAACCGATGTAATCGCACTACCCCCACCTGAAGAAGTAATTGTTCCGCCAACGGTTAAATTACCTGTAATCGTGGCATTTTGGGAAGCATCCAAATAAAGAGCTTGAGCTCCACCTGTCTGTAGAGCTAAAGCACCACTTGCATCAGCCGTTTGAACAATACCAGCAGAAGAAGCGTTAATAGTTGATGTCATAGTTATTCCTAATTTGGGGTAAAAGTATCAGCCAACCAAGGCAGTTTAGTGTTTTTGGGAGTTTTTAGCGAATTTAATTGTTGTTCTAAATTCTTTTTAATTTCATTACTTGTATCGCTATTTAGCCAATCAGTCAAGTTGTATTCTTTAATATTGGCATAAGGCACGTCAACCACACCTTTTTTAAAAGTATGCTCACCTTCAGTTTCAACAACATTAATTCCATCTGTTGCTGATAAACCATAGTGAACACTAGTAATCACCTCATCATCGGCAAATACTTTTAAAATTTTCCAAGTAAATTCCATTAACTACTCCAAGTAGCTGAAGGAACTGCAGGAAATGTAACGGGTGTTGTAGGAGGATTTACCCCATAATTTCTAACTGTGCTTCTATAAGATAAAAATTCAGCTTGGTTAGTTAAATAAGGGTTTGATACTGCTGGGTCTGCAACGCTAGCTACAGCAGTCCAATCTGTAGCAGATAATAATTGTTGCGCTGTAGCAGAAGTTTGAGCTTGTAATTGAGCAATATAAGCTGCTTGTTGTTCAGGACTTAAAGTCAATACTTCCCACGCTTGATAATATTGACCATCTGTCAATACAGGAGCTATTTGCTGAACATATTGTGTTGCAGGGTCATAACTTGGCTGTGGGCTATCAAATACAGTTTCATAAGGCTCTGGAGCTACAAAAGGTGTAGGAAAGCTAGTATTAGGATATTCAGCTTGAATTTGCTCTTGCGTAACTGGGTACGCTAGTGTTTGTGTATTGATAAAAATTGCCATAATATACCTTATGAAATTGCAAGGAAAATGTAACTTGCTGTAGCGATATTAGTTGTTAATAATGCTGTTGCGCCTAATGTAAACCCACCAGATGAAGCATAAACTCCATTATTTCCTGTGGTTTGTGCATCTCCTGTGTCCCAAGTTAAATAAGGACTAGAGCTGCTTGTTAGTCCATTAGCAGAATCAAAACAATACCAATCGCCAGTAGAATCTGTGCGCTTAATAAGAATAAATCTAGCACCACCTGAACCAAATCCACAAGCTATAGATTGTCCTGTAGCGTTTCCTGTATAAGAACCAACTTTAGATACTCCAGCACAAGTAGCAAATAAATAAGCTACATAAGTTGCTGCCGATGCATTAACTGGCGCACCAGTACCAATAGAAAACACACTTGATGTTGGGGTTGTATTATTCCAAGCTGTTGAAGATGTAACAGGAGTTGCATTTGTATTTAACACAGAATATTTTGTATTTCCTGTTGTTGAATGATATATCCACCAAGCATTTGAAGCAGAACGTTCTTTAACAATTATCATTTCAGGAACAACTGTTAAATTATGTGTTTGTGTTGTTGCACTTCCTGTTCCTGTATAGCAAACCTCATCAAAGAATGTAGGGCTTCTTTTGAAATTCCAGTAAATATCATTAATTCCGTTTCCTGCCCAAAAACCATTATCTGTAATGCTTGTATTGCTATCGTATGCAAAACCATATCCTGAAGTTAGATTTTCTCCACTAGTACCAGATGTAGCAATATAGCGTGTTGCTGTAGATGTACTACCAACAAGACGAGATGTTGCCGAAAAATTACTACCTGAACCTATATTAGTCCATCCATTTATTGATAAATCTACAGGAAATCCTGTTGTTACAGTATATGGAGAGGTTGGTGTACTTGCAAAAACAGGACTAAACACACTTGTACCAGTAGTAGGTGGTTTATCAGGTCTGCGGATTGCTATGTAGATGTAGTTAGCAGAACCAGCAAATATGCCAGCTACTCCAGTTTGAAATCCTGTAGCTGTTGGAAGCATATAGCTAGGATTATTTCCTCCGTTTGCTTCTGCTCCAGAAGTATCTGCATACAAAAGTTGTAATCCTGTTTGAGAAAATCCTCGCATAACATCAGCTATTTGCCAATCACTAGTTCCGTCAGCCCTTTTAAACATTACATATTGAGGTTCCCATCCAAGATTGACAGAAAAAGTACTGCCACTAGTAGTAGTAAAGTTTCCACAAGCAATAGCACTATCTGTTCCTGTTGCACCAAATCCACCAGCTTGATTAGCAAATATGTAGGCTATGTAAGTTTGACCTGAAGCATTAACTGTAGCATTTGTACCAACAGTAAATTGTGTAGATGTAGGAGCTGTATTATTCCACCATGCAGAGCTAGCTACCTGTGCATCAGTAGTATTTAAAACTGCGTAATATTGTTCTGGTGTTGTGCCACCATTTAACCCTTTATGATAAACAGCCCAGTTATTAGTTGCGCTAGTTTCTTTTACTATAATACAGCCAGGTGTAGAACCTAAACTATGATTAATTGTTTGATTTGAACCTGTACCAGTATATTGAACAATATCAAAAAACTTAGGTGCTTTACGAAATGTCCAAGAAGCAAAAGCATCGGTAGATGTATTTACTTGAGTACCACTTGTATTACCACTTCCCAATGTAAAACCTGTTGAACTAAATGCTGTTAAAGAATTTGCATCTGTAACTTGTGCCGTAGTTAAATTTGAACCTATAGCCTTTGTTGTTCCTCTTACAGTATCAAACAAATTATTGTTATAAGCATTAGTTCTATCTTTAATCCAAGTCATTCCACCTTTGGTAAGGTCTATTCCATTATTAATGGATTGTGTTGCACCTGTGCCTGTATATAAATAAGTAGAAAATACATCATCTACATAAGTTGGTGTAGTACTAGCACCACTAGCAGACATCAATAAGTCACGAACTGGCATTAGGCCATTGCCTTTCCTAGAACAAAACCATTCCAAGTAGTACCACCATCTTCTGTAAAGAATCCTAATACATCACGACCTGAAGAAGTTAGTGTAGGAGCAGTACCGCCAGCCCATTTAGTTCCTGAAATCCAAGTAATTGTGGCTGAACCACCATTAGTAAGGTCAAGGATAAATGAATTTACTGTACCGCTAGATGCACCATTGCTAACTGTAAATGAAGTTGCGCCTGATACTGTGTAAGTAAAGTAATTGCCTGTGGATAAATCAATAGCACCACTAGAAAGAGTAGCTTTAGTTTCTGTGTATTCTGTTGCTTTAGCTACAGTAAAAGTACCAGCAGCAGGAGTTGTTCCACCAATCGCAGGGGGAGAAGCCAAATAAGTGCTAAATCCTGAACCTGAAACAGTAGAAGATGCAGATAATGTTGTAAATGCGCCTGTGCTTGGTGTTGTTGCACCTACAGTACCATTATGTGCGCCACTAAATGCAGAAGTTATAACGCCTGTAGAAGGGTTAAATTGCAATTTTGTAGATGAGGTATTCTCACCTGTAATTGAACCGCTAGTTGCGCTTGTAAAGGTTAAATAACGTGTTGCATTAGTCGTTGTATCGTCAGTAATGGTGATACCTGACGTAATCGTAGTCCATGTAGGAGCTGCTGAACTACCGCCTGAAGTCAATACTTGACCGCTTGTTCCAAATCCACTTGTACCACTAAGTGCTGGAGTTGTTCCCAAGTTTGTAGATAAACCAATAGCACCTGAAGCATTAATAACGTGAGCTGATTGTCCTGTTGTACCCCAAGCAAAATAGGTTTTATAACCATTACCAGAGCCAACAGTAATATCACCATCGTGACCTGAAAAATAAACACCATTATTAATACTAAAAAAGTCGCTAGGCGTAGATGCACTAAATACTGATGAATTCATACCAAACTCACCATAATAAGTTGAGTCTGTGCCTATATCATTAGAAATTACATAGTTTGTAGAAGCATTAGCAGTTCCTGATTTGTTTTGAATAATTAGCTGGTTGTATGAACTAGCTGTCGTTGTTCCAAAAGATGCAATAGTATTGGTTGCATTAAAACTTAATACTGGGGTTGTGTTAGTAACAGTATTTCCACTAAGAGTTGTAAAGTCACCAGTAGAACGAGTGGTTGCGCCAATAGACACACCATTTAATGCACTTACTGTAGAGCCTAAAGCCTGAGCTGTAGAGCCAAAAGTAATAGAACTATTCGTAAGCTGGCTGTTTGCAATACTTCCTAAAGTGCCGCCTAAAGTAAGACTTCCACTAGAAGTTACTGTGCCTGTAAGAGTAATGCCGTTTACTGATCCTGTGCCGCTTACTGATGTAACTGTACCAGTTGTGGGAGTTGTCCAAGTAGGAGTTCCTGCGCCTGCGCTAGTTAATACTTGACCTGATGTACCTGTGGCAGTAAATGCTGTAGTGCTTGCGCCAGTTTGATAAGGTACTTGACCTGCTGCTCCACCAGCTATATTTGTAGCGTTGGTAGCATTAGTTACGGCTGTTGTGCCGATTGCTGAAGCAATTTGTGAGCCTGTCGCTGCTGTAAATGCTGAAGTACCATTTCCGTAAGCAATACCACTTAAGCTAGTAACGCCAGTTCCGCCATACGGAACAGTAATAGTAGAGCCATTCCATGTACCAGCAGTTAACGTACCAACGCCTGTGATTCCTGTATATGAGCCGCTGATATAGCTAGAACCTACTGTACCGCTAGTGATTTGATTGCCATTAATAGCGATTGCTGTATTACTTGCAACAGTTAATTGACCTTGAGCGTTAACTGTATAAGTAGGAACGCTTGAAGCAGAGCCATAAGAGCCTGCGGTTACTGCAGTATTGGTAATACTAAATGTTGAGCCAGATAAGGTTAATCCTGTACCTGCTGTATATACACCTGACAAAGAGAAATTGCTCCATGTCATTGCAGTAGTGCCTAAAGTACCACCAGGTTGAGCTAGGTTATACCAAAGGCTTCCTGCTTGAGCACCACCATCTACGAAAATGATTGCGCCAACATATTGCGCCCAAGTAGTAGAACCAGGGGCATAAGACCAAGCACTGCTAGAAGCCACGTAAATGCCGTTTTGAGCAGCGTTTGTTTGATTTTTGACTAGGACTATATTGCCAGCTACTAAAGTTACGCCATCAATCGTTTGAAGCCCTGAAAGCGTAATATTGGCAGTTGTTGCTGCTTGTGCAGGCTCTTTCCAGCTAACGCCCAATGCTACTGTATCAACATACAGTTTATTGGCAAGGTCTGTTGAATTTACAGGGGTAGTGCTAATAGTTCCTGTAGTTGTAGCAATGTTAGTAAAAACCCCTGTACTAGGGGTAGTTGCACCAATCGTTGTGCTATTAATAGTGCTATTAGTAATCGTAGCACCAGTAATAGTTCCGCTAATAGGAACTGTAAATGGCTGACCTTGACCTATAAAAGTCTGAAAATTATTATTAACATCAAATAAAGCCTGAACAGGCAATATATTTTGGTCTACTGTAGATGATGGGCCAGCCATAATGCTCCTTAATAAGCCATTGCTGTAAAAACTAATTTATCACCAGCAATAAAGTTTGTTGGCAATCCAGTAGTTACACTATATCCAGTAACAGAAACTGAAGTATTTGTGCTTGCACTTTGTTGAGCAAAAACAGTTGAAGAATTAGTAACATCTTGACAAGCAACAGCCCATCCATTTGGAGCAGCAGGAAGGCTAATCGTTCCTGATGCAGCGCCACCAGAGCCAACAGTTACAGCAAAAGCTGCGGTGCTAAAACCAACAATAGTAGGGCTAGTTCCAAAACCTGATGCAATAGTAGGAGCAGTTGCAGAAATAACCAAGTTCCCGTTAACTGATATGTTTGTAGCGTTTACAGTTGAAGGAGTTGTTGAGCCAATAGGACTGTTATCAATAGTTGCGCCTGTAATAACGTCAGACGTTAAAGGAGGTGAAAAATACGCACCGCCTGGGCCAACTAGACCAAGGCATTGACCAGTTGTATTAAATGCTGCTTGTACAGGAACAATATTTTGCGTTTGAGTTGAAGCTACTTGATTAGTTGCCATTATGCTAATCCTTCACCAGGAGTGATTTCAACGCTAGTAGCTGCACTAGCAATAAACCACGCATTAGGTGGAATACCACTAAAAACGCCTACCGCATTTGCAGGAATAGACAATACGTTTGCTATGCCTGCTGCGGTAGGAGTTGTAGCTACAGGAGTTACTGAAGCATCAGAAGGCTCTTGAGGCAACCAACCCACTCGAACTAAGCTAGAAGTTAAATTAACAATACGATAGCCTGATGGATAAACATTATTGTTAGATTTAATCTGAACAGCAGATGTACCGACTAAATAAGTAGGCCCAAAAGGGGAAAAAGCTGAGTTATATGCCATTTTAAGCTCCTTAAACCGCAGTTACAGGTAATGAACCTTCAGAACGCACGATTTGAATTGTATAGACACCGCTTGCTGGTTTTAATGTAGCACCAGAAGTTAAATTACCAAATTGAATAGTAACTGTATTAGCAGTTAAACAATCAGCTTCAGCAATTACAACACCAGCAACTTGAGAACCGTTATAACCAATAATGGTAATAATGTCAGTTGTAAGCAAGCCTGGCAAAGCGTAATTTACAGCAGTTGTAGTATTTGCAGCTAAAGAATTAGAAGTGTTATCTAGGTTTGGAGCAATATAGAAAGTGCTTAAAGCATTTCCACGAGCAATAGTGGTAGACGGCATGGTTTTTTCCTTTAAATAAGGTAAATCAATTATAAGTTAATTAAGAAAAAAGGCTACACTTTTTGGGCGTAGCCTTTCTCTTTACATCAGTTAGCCTTAGTAAGGGCCAGAGCTTAAATCGTAGCCGTAAACATATACGTCAACAGTAGCTGCTGCGGTTGCAGAAGATACGTTGAAATACAAAGTTTGGACTGTTTCAGCAGTATTAGGAGTATATGCTGCTGATACTGTTACATAAGGGTTACCAGTATTGCTAGTCAAAGCAGCAGCAGTCAAAACTGCTGTGCCTGTTTTAGCTTTAGCTGTGTAAACACCAAAGTTAACAGAAGAAACATCCACAGCTAAACCTGTAGGGCCAACACCGTTTGCGATTACAACGGTAGTAGGCACATAAAGTGCGCTGTTGTTTACTTGAACTGCTGTATCACCCAAAGCTGCTACAGATAAACCTTTTTGCACTGCAATAACACGCAGAGCTTGTTGGCTGTTTAGGTTCGATGGGTGGGTAGTGCTAGTAGTTGCTGGGCCTGGATTCGCCATGATTTTTTTCCTTTATTTGTTAAAAAATTAAGCTGCAACACGACAAGCGAGTTCAGGATAGAGAGGAGCCCAGCCATACAATACGTCAACACGAGTAGGAATACTATCGTTGTTGATTGTGTATTGACGAACTACACGCATTGACAGACCAATTTCCTTATCGGAAGCACGACCTGCAAAGTGAACACCCTCTGGCAACTCAAGGTCAGCCATAGCCATTGTGAATGCATTTTTGTGCATTACGATGTTCTGTGGAGATACTTGACCTGCACCGCTTACGCCTGCGCTGAACGGAGTTACTGTTGCAGCTGTAGATGTTGTAGGAATAGATACGTTTTGGAACTGACCACCATAAATAACGGCAGGAGATACAGTTACAGACATAGTGCCTGAACCTGTACCAGTTACAGTAGATTTAACTACAAAATTACGCAGTTTGTTTGTACCGTAAGCTTGACGATTTTGTGGGTTAACTGCATAAACGCCAGCGATTTGAATTACGTCACCTGCGTTCAAAGTCAATGTAGCACCTTGAGCCAATGTGATAGTAGAGCTAGAAGCCCAACCAGAATTCAAATAACCAACAGCAGCAGTAGTGCTAGTAGTCAATGTAGATGCTGTAGAACCAGCCCATGAACCAAAAGTTTGTGACACGATGTTTTGGTCAAGTTTCCAGTTCATACCGCCTGAATCGCGACCCATCAAGCCTTTTGTGTACTGTGAAGAAATCTCAGCAGTAGGAACAAACAAGCCTTTCAAGCTGTCAACGATAGTTGCAGATGTAAACGGCTCAACGATACAGCTTCTACGGCCATCACGAGGAGCACCTTCAGAGTCAAGATAAGCTTGAGCTGAAAGGTATGTGTACAAACCTGTTGGAGGTGTACCTGCTGTACCAACGATGTTAGCTGTGTTCAAAGCTGCTGTAGTTGTACCATCAAAGTCGATTTTGTTGGCAATAGCTGCAACGGCTGGCTTCAAAATACGGTCAGAGAACATATCCAAAGACAAAGCTAAGTCTTGAGTTGTAAATTGTGTATCAACGTGGAACTGGGTGCTCAAAGTAACAGGAACTGAAGTTTCGTTCAGGTCTTCTACGTTTAGAGCTGGGCCAGTAGTACCGATGAAACGGCCTGGTCTGCGAACGTTGACTGTTGCGCCAATTTTTGCGCCAACTACGGCAAATTGGTCATCATAGTTACGGTCAACTTCAGATGTAAATGTTAATTCGTTTTCGAGAACCATCAACGCTTCGTTGGTGATTTTCGAGATGGTAAGTAGCGTATTTGCCATTTTAATTCTCCAAAAAAATTAGGTTTATCTAACTCTGCCAGCCTGTCTTGCAGCTTTCCATTGCGAGTATGTACCATGAAATTCACCATTGGTGTCCACGAGTACATCTGCTCCAGCTTTGCCACCAGTCAACGGCCTTATAGGGCTAGGTGCTGTACTTCTTGAAACATCTTCCTTTAATTTTGGAGCTTTAGGAGCTTTTACTTCCTGCGCTTCAAACTTAGCTTCTAACTTACCTAATTCTCTAAGGGCTTTGGCAGTTGGCATTTGTGTCAACTTACCAGCAAAGTCTTCATCAGTAGCTAAGAGATATAGGATTTGAGGGCCTACATCACTTTCTAAAATGCTATCTCGTATCTCATTGCTAACAACGATATTACTAGATTGCACCATCCTATCAAAATCAGGCATATCTGCCTTTGCTTTTTCAAGTTTCTTGTTCCAAGCTTCATTGGCTTTGGCACGTTCTTCTTGAGCTTTTTGATTAGCTAACTCAACATCCCTTTGCTTCAAAGCATTTTCAGCACTCCATTCAGCTAATGCTTCTGCATATTCAAAAGCATCATTAAATTGACTTGCCTGTGGCTTTCCTTCAACAGATACCTTTTGTTCGGTCTGCGGTTGGGTAGCCTGTGCTTCGTAATCCCTTAAACGCTTTTCTAATTCAGCAGCTCTTAACTCAGCTTCCTGTGCTCGCTTGCTTACCTTATCAAAACGCTTATTAAGTTTGTCATTCTGCTTCTCAGGTTTCTGCTTCTTAGCTTCTTCCTCTGCTTCTGGTTCACTCTGTGCTTCAATTTGCTCTGGCTCTGAATCTTCCTTTACAGATTCAGCCATAGGGGGCTCATTTTCGTCAGCTAAACCTAATTTATTTGCATAGAATTCTGCTGCATTGTTACTTGTTACTACACTACTTGCTTCTTTTTCGGCCATGATTTCTCAAGCTCCTTGATTAATACAACATATATACAACTTTAAATAATTAATGTCTATTTTATTTAGACTTTGATTCTTTCTTGGCTTGCTTCATAAAAGACTTTTGTTCTTTTAATTGAGCTTTATCCATGCCTTTAAATGGGTTGGTAGATTCAGGTTCATACTTCTTACCTGCTTTTCTAGCCATTTCCTTCATTTTCCATTCAAGTGCGTTATCGCCTGTAATTGTTGCCATGTTCATTTCTCCGATTAAATACCACGTTCTACTGCTTCTTCCATTGCTGCACGTTCTGTACGCAAATCCATTTGAGCCAATAGCATAGCTAATTGCGCTTTCATTTGCTCGATTTCTTTCTGAGTTTCAGTTTTAATAACTGTGTCATGGGCAATGGTATCAGTGCGCAATTGACTGTCAGCTTGTCTAGTAGCATTATCCATTTGCGCTTTTTGCAACATTGCTTTGTCTTTTTGCTCTGCAACACTAGCACCGTACTTCATATCTAATGTAAGTTGCTGAATCTGTTGCTGTAGCTGCTGGATAGTTTGCTTAGATTGAGCCATTTGCATTTGAACTTGAGGTGGAATGTCTGATTTTTCGTCAATTTGAGCCAATGGATTAGCAGCAGCCAAACGGTCAGCGATAATGTCAGCACCAGGGAAGTCCATGTTGCGGAAGATTAAATCACCTGCTTGAGCCATTAAATTAGGGTCAGCAGGTAACAATGTCATCATTGATTCAACAGCTTCTTGACGTTTAGAAGCATATCCAGGGCCTGTTTCCATCACAATATCGTATTGACCAACAGTAACGTCATTTAAAACTTTTTCAACGCCTTGCTCATCTATACCTTTTTGATTAATGGTTACTAACTCACCTTTACCGTCATCGCCAATAATGCGTAAAACTCGTTCTTTGTCATAAATATGAGGGATTAAATCTAAACAAATACGACCACATTGACGAATTGAACGAGTCAAATTGTCGTAATAATGGAAATTGGTCATGTCTGACTGTTGCTGTTGACCTTGCAAAGACTTGCCAGATTGCATACCTTGGGGAAGTTGACCTGGGTCAAAGATTCCAACAACTGCCATTAAATCAGAATTCAAGCCTTGCAATGCCGTAACCATACCTGATGGTGGTGGTTCAGGCTGAATACGAGTAGGAACTGGTGCTGGTCTGCCATCGCTATCTGTTTGCTTGTAACGCAAAACAGGCATAGATTTAATGTTGGCTGTATTCCATTCAATTTCATGGCCTTCATCTTGTCCTTCAGCCAATAAGAATTTAGCTTTAGGTGCAAGGGCTACAGATTCTGTAAGAGCTGTAGACCAGAAGTTATACATACGCTGTGGGTCTTTAGCCATGCGTGTTAAGCCAAACTTCTTCTTTTTGCTATCTACAATGAGTTGCTGACCATAAGCAGGAATTACAGGGATATATTTACCAGGCCAATCCTTTTCTTCTAGGATTTGCATACCTGTCAATTTGCACCATTTAATCTGCTTTTTAATGGTTTCACGCTTAGATACGACATAAATGCCTGCATCTTGCATAACAACTTCAGAGGGCTTTTCATCTTCATAGCAAGTAGTGCCATCAGATAAAAGCAACAATTTCATGCGCTTGTGCTCGGTATAGAAATACTCCGCTACACGAATATCTTCTTTGGTAATCCATTCAGATTGAGAATCGCCTGTACCACGAGGGTTAAAGCCACCGCCATCGTCTGCGCCTGGGTACATTTTGCGGAATGTTTCTTTACTAATTACTTCAGTAATCAAGCATTTTTCTGCATCAGAGCCATCAGGTTCATTGCTATTAGGGTCAAAATAGACCATAAAAGGGTTTTCAATGCGCTTAATGTAGATTTCTTGATTAAATGAATCAGGAGTAGGGTAGTCATGCACTACACGCCAAAAGCCCCAACCCATACGAACTGCAAAATCAAAGGCATTGTCATAGGCAGAATCAGCATCAGATTGATTTTCAATATGACGCAAAATGCCTGTAATAATCTCGGCTACCTTTTCATCAGACTCATTATTCATGCCATGAGCCTTCATTCGAGGTCTTTGCTGGCGTTGTTGGTTTGCTATCTGACGGCAGTAAGCATCAATTTTGTTGATGGTTAAATAAGGTCGTGACTCCAACAAACGGCTATTTTGTATTTCTACAGGCCATTGGTCACCACCAGCAAACTTTAAGTCATCAAGAGCTTCTACACGATTATTTGAATCATTATCTGAGCAAAATCGTAGAAACTCTTTAGCTTCCTCGATAATGCCCGATTCGTAATCATCGCCATATTCGGTGGAATAGATACCACCATTGCCACCATCGTAGATACCCATAATATTCCTTGTTAGCTCATCCAGCTTGACACATCATAATTGATTGATTTGCGTTTAACAACTTTCTTCTCTTGAATCATTAACCCAATATACCTAAAAGCATCAGCTCCATGCGAATAATTATCATGTACAGGCTTTAAACTAAACCCTTTTGTATCAGGGTCTACATCATATCTATAGTGCCTTAAACAATCTAAACCTGCGCTGGTATTGTTTTTGTCAAAGTAACAGCTTGAAAAGATAGTTCTAGCAGCGTTTATAGAGTCCGCAATAGGAACTCTATCAATAATTCGTACATTGTAGCCACTATTACGCACAATTTCTTCTAAACTTCTACCATTGGCAGCCAAAGTCTTATTTTGTGCATCATGGGGCAAATATAAGGTGTCATAGACATAGCCAAAAGTTTGCATCCTTGCAAGGATTTCACTCATCGTAGTTTGAGTAGTTTCAAAATAGCGGATTAAGCGTGTTTCCATGCCAACAAACTGCACAAACCAAATAGCGGTTGCATCAGCCCAACCAATATCAAATACGGCCATTACAGGCTTAGTAGCATCGTATGGCACATTAGTAATGCGATTATCTTGCTCTGCCCTTTGCATTTCTTTGGCAAATACAGCTCCATCAATGGTAGACCGAGTAAAGCCTTCCCAAACGTTTTGATAAGCTTCAAAATCTCTATTTTTAAGAGATAGGCGTTCTTCTTCTAATACCTTTGGAAACCAAGGATTGTCATTCCAGTTTATTTTTTGAACTACAGCATTATCTGGTGGGCTAATTACAAAGCGTTTATAGGTTTCATCGGTAGGCAATTCAGGGTTAAAAGTAACCCAAATCTCAGAATTTTCTTTTCTTATTGTAGGTATAAGAATATCGAATGACGATTTTGTAACATTATTTGCTTCCTCTACCCAGCAATAATCAATGCCCTCAATAGACTTTAAGCCGTTAATGTTGTTTTTTATGCCTGCAAAGATAAACTCTGTGCCGTTATTGCCCCTAATAGTGGTTTGAGTTACCTCGTAATGAGCCTCAAGCTTCATTTCGTAGATTTGGTCTACAAGCAGTTTATGTACAGAATCCTTGATTGAAGTCTGAAATTCACGAGCGCATAAGACTCGAATAATATTGATTACGCCTTTGCAAAGCAACATTCTGGCTACTGAATGAGATTTTCCACCCCCTCGACCACCATACAATACCCTGTAACGACTATGTTCAGGCTCAACTAAGCATTTAAGCTTTTTGGGGAATTGAGGCCAAATAAAGCCTGTTGTATCAGTCTGGCTTTGCATTTACATCTACAAAGGTAAAGCCTATTCCTTTAACTAAGTCAGCCCCATCAGGGCCACTAATTTCTGTAGCTTGAATGGCTTTGCCGTCTATTCTGTCCATTATCTCTTTTACAGCCCATGCTTCACCTTCTTGTGCAGCCTCTACAAGCTTCTCTGCAATAGCTCTTAGCTTTAAAGAATCATCTTGTACTAGAACCTTGCGTAACTGGTCGTGAAAGAGCCTTCCCTTCTTAGCATTTTGGTTTCCCTTCATGCTTTCTGAGATTTTCTCATTTTTTCCTGATTCAGTTTCTAAGCTCATGATTTTTAATTAACTTTAAGTTAACGATTATTCATTTTCCATGCTATCAGAATTAGCTTCTGCTTGGTCTATGTCTGCTTGCACTTCAGGGCTATTTTGTATGTTTTTCCATTCATCCTGTAATTCTTGTGGAACTCCAGGTTGATAGATAACAGCGTTCATATCAGCCTGTATTTCTTCAACAGACTGTGGAATAGGATAAGGAATGTAAAAATTAGGGCTAGTCATTACGAAACATTTTGTTTTGTATCTACAGATTCCTCTACAGGTGGATTAGCTGCTTGAATAGCTTGTACCTGTGGAATAGCCTGTCCATGAATCTTAGCTACTAATGCAGCTACATCAGCATAAGCTGCTTGGCTTAAATGCTTTAAAACGGCTTCTACTTCAGATATTTCTAAGCGTAAATTAATCATTTTTTACCTTTCTTTGTTGATTTAGCTTTGTCTTGTACTGATAGGGCAATGGCAAGAGCCTGTTTTTTAGGCTTGCCTGCTTTTTCTTCAATCTTAATATTTTTACCTACTGCTTTCTTTGATGCGCTTTTAACTAATGGCATGGTTTTGCTCCTAGTAGTTGCCTTTTTAAGGGCAGGTTTTGCTTTTTCTGATAGGTTTTTAATTGGAATGGGTTCTTCATTGATGTATTGAGCCCAAGAAATCAATATTTCCTCTTGAGTCATAGACTTTGACTTCCAAGGCCAAGCGTTTTTTAGCCATTTAAACATTTTGTGGCTCTTCAAAACAAATGTCCTGCCAGCTCATTACAAGATATTTTACGCCATCTTCAAAGTAAGGGAAGTATTTTAAGTATTCTTCCCCTCTATCGTCATTCATAGTGCCAAAGCGTACTCTGGCTCCTACCTCAATAGGCATATCTTCACGTCTACCATTAGGAAGCTTTTTACCTGGGCCAACAGCAATAACTGTTCCCATGTTTTCAACTTCTTTATTGTCTACAAAAATTATGCTAGAAAGCTCTCTTACATCAGGCTTTACTACAATTTTGTCTAATAAGGGCTTAAGTTTCATCGTTTTAATGGCCTTCCACGCTTTTTAGGTGGGTTAATCGCAATAATAGGGTCAACCATAAGCTGAACTAATGCTTCTAATGCTAGGCTTTGGGCTATTCGCCATTCGCCACACCAGTCATCGTTAGACTTATTAACGGCAGATGGGAACCTTTTGCAGATTCCCATGCGTTCGCCTAAAACGAAAAATAGACAACTATTACAGTTTTCTCTATTCTCTTTAACAGCCATTCAAGTTCTCCGATTACTTGTTGTGGTTAGGGGTTGGGGGAGTGTGAGGCTTCCCCAATTACCGCTTATTTAGATTCGTACTTATCTTCTTTAGCATAAGAAGTACGCTTATGGTCATAGCAAATACCATGAGTGCGACCAGTATTGAACTCTTTATCAGAGCCAATAGCATCTTCTTTACCCATCGCTACACCGCCACGATGAGATTTTTCCATACGTTCACCAGACATATCTGCCTTACCAGCAGACTTAGGAACTACTACGCCTTTTGCTGGAATACCAGCAGTACTATTTGGGTTTGCCATTTTATTTCCTTTTAGCTAAAAAGACCTCAAAATGAGGTTCATCCATTTTTATGCCTATTTTAATCAATGTCAAGCATTTTGATTAATCGTATTGCAGCATCCACAGAATCTATTCGACTTACCGCACCACCTCGCCAATTTTGCATAAATTTGATTTGAGGTTCGGTAAAGTGAGCTTTGTTAGATGATTTAATTTCAACCAATACTGTTTTACCTTTATATCCAATCAAACAGTCTGGGCAACCCCTACCTACTGTTGAAAGGTTACAAACACTAGCTCCAAGGGCAATAAATGTATGAAATATTAGATTTTGATTCTCATCAACTCTTTTAGCGTATTTATTCATTTAGTCCCCACAAAAACAAGCTATGGTTTCTTCATCAGTTTCAAACATATCTGCTTGGTCTGATGCGTAATTCATCATTTGTTGATAGCTGGGCCTATCTTTTCTAAATCTTGCTCCATCACCTTGATATTTTCCTGATGATTTAATTCTAGATTCTTGTGCAGCCCACCATATTGCTCTATCAGGCTTTTCAGCAATAAGGCTTAAAGTTTGTGGATAACCTTTTAAAAAACATAAATCACAGTTTCCATGATAAGTTTTTCCATTGTAGTTTGGTAAACCAAGGTCAAAAGATTGTTCTTTCCAAAATTTACCAACATCCCCAGAAGTTATTCCAGCCGTATAAAGCGGAACTCTTTCTCTAGCCATTTTCATAGCCCTTCTTGGCTCATCCGCACGAATACCGACCCAATCCATATTTTCGTTATGTTCCCATCCCAAATGCTTTAAATAACGATGTATTGTGCGAATTTTTAATTCTGCTGTGCAAAATCGTGTTACAGGATTTGGTAAATAGCTTTTTTTGGTAATTAAAGCTTCAAAAGGTTCTCCATTTCGACTAGCTGTATCAAAATCAATTAATTTCCATTTTGGGTCATCAAAAGTGTATTCAAGCCAGGTAATAGGAACATTCCAATTATCTTGACAATCTTTAACAAATTTAAGGGTTGCTTCTTCTTCTTTTCCAGTATTTGCAAAAGTCACAATAGCATCTTCAGGAAGCCCATTATTGCTTTGTAATATGCGCCACAGCATATAACCGCTAGTTCGACCACCGCTAAAACTGATTACTGTTGGCTCAATAATCTTAAAAGGGTCATTCATTTAATAAATCCCTAGTTTTCTCAATAAGGTCTTCTTGTGAATACCCCCAATATGAAGTGAATTTTTTAGCTCCAGCAAGGTGAATACTGGTATCTCCAAGACGATGGTGGAAAGCGCACAAGGGTATGACTGGACTGAGATTTCTGGGCATACCGAACCGTCTGCAATGGTGCATTTCAACTGGCGAGTCATCTAAATTCCTTATATCAAGCTGACGGCATAATATGCAGCCAATCCTTGATAGTTTAAGATAAATGTCTTTTTCTGCCTTAGTTGCCATTAGCCATTTCGTACCATTGTTTATAGAAATTCTTTAATTCTTCAAAACTTGTACCAGCTTTAGTACAAGTTCCATCTTGGTTTACTAAATAATACTTGTGAACAACGGTTTCATCATCAGTATCGCCATAAATGATTAAAACAATAAAATTAATTTGTTTAGCCAAGGATTTAAGTAAATATTCTTGACCTTTGCTAACTTGTTCATCAAGTCTTTTCCATTCCATTACAAGGAATTTACCTTTTCTTTCACAAATACCATCTACGTTTGAAGGAACAAATTGAGGATTTTCAGGAATTAACCCAAAAAAATCCCAATAATCTGTATGAGTAGCAAACATATTACGCATCAGCATGAGCTATATTCTCTAATTTAAGGGTCATTTCGACCAAATCATTAGCTATTTGATATGCTTTTTGCCTATCTTGAGCAATCATGGCTTTGTAATATTCATCTAAAAGTCGTTTTGATACCAAAAAAGGTAGTGAAAAATCTCTCATTACATATTCCCCTGTCTACGGTTGCTGGATAAAGTTCTCCATATATCAATAATTCTAATTTCGTGGTTTCTTTCGTTATCAACTTTCTTAAATTCAACAAAAGCCTTAATATGCGCTTGTACTGCTTCAGCGTATTTAACGCTTGCTAGAGCCTTTGCATCTCTTTCGGCTACTGTGCCATCAGCTAATAGAAAAGAATGGCTCTTAGCCTGTTTTAAGCCTTCCTCAAGGTATTTAACCTGACCTGCTAGTTCTGCATGAGCTTCATCAGTATTTGCTAACCTAGTTAAGGCTTGTTCTACCCTGTTTTCGTTCAGTTGTTCTAAATTCATCTCTTATTCCATTGTTTTTTAATTTCAATTTTTAAAAATTCAGCTTGTGGGTGTTTTTCAAGTTGCCATAAAAGTTGTTCCCAACCTCTACGTTTAGCGCATCCTATAAACCAGTCAATATCGTATTGAAGGCTTTGTTCAGGGGTATTCATTTATCCCCTTCCCATGATTTTGTCTAAAAAATAATTGCCTACATCAACATCCTTTGGCAATGGAACTGTTCCAGCTTCTTTAATAAAAACCCTGTTATCTAGCTCTGTAATGATGTTTCTACGAGTTTTTAACAAGTTTTTAGATACATGAAGCTCTGATAAGCCCATATCATCCAATTCATCTTTAATAACTCTGTCGGCTACTGCAAAAAAAGTTTCATCGCCTTCAGGTTTAAAAAATGCTTCTGGAGTAACGCACATATCAAAAAGATTACGCAATTTGTCGTTTTGATGAACTCGTAGCGTTGTTTGGTCATTTTTATGAGGTTTAAGCCCAAAATGAAACCGGCAATAGTATTTTGCTGTTCCATCGGTACCAGCAGATATTGTTCCAGCCTGGCCACATCCATAAGCAGCACATCCTAAAGGCTGACCTTGTTGCTGTTGTTCATCTTCTCTACTATTAAATTTAACAAGTTTAGATTTCATAAATACTTCCTCTCAATAATCTTTGTAAAGTTTGTGGGCCTAATAACCCAGCCTAAATCTGCAAAAAATGGTTTTCTATCTTTTTGATAAGTTTTACCTGTTAAAAACTTAGAACTTTTAACAAATTGAAAAAAATCATTTTTAAACCAATCCAATGCTTCATCTTTGCTTTTACATTCAAAATCAATAAAAAGCTCTTTCCATCTTGCTTGTAAATTTCCTTGTCTTTCATCATTCCATTGCACTACTTTTGGAAGCTCTGGTAAGACTTCATGGTAAATAGAAATAATTTGTTGATGAGGGCAAGGTGGAATCTTTAGTTCCACAACCTCTGCCTCTTTCTCTTTCTCTGTCTCTGTCTCTCTCTCTCTCTCTGGTCTATCACTTTGATATCCCTCTGATATCACTTTGATATCTACTTGTTCCAACCAATGAGAAAGACTATTTAAAATCTTTGTAACCTCTTGTTTTTTAAGCCTTAATCTAAAAGAAAGAATATCTACAGAAGGCAAACATCCATCATATTCACTAGCAATTAACCAAAAGTTAATTAAACACTTTGAGGCAAGCGGGTCTAACTCAAACCAATCCAAATCGTCTAATAAATCGCGATAAAGTTTTACCCAGGGAGGTCTACGGTCTTTAAAATGTTGAAATCTTGACCAATTTTTTATTTTATAAGTCATAGTAATGACCTTCTTTTTGCATCCGCTTCAGCAATAAGATTTTCTGAATTTTTAAGAACAGTTCTAAATTGACCTATTGTTAAATAAACCAAATTCACTTCTTTTGGTTCTGCTCCTGTACTTTTAAAACATATCTGACCACTAGGAATTACAAAAACTTCTATTTCATCCTGAGAAGGAAATAACAACATAACAACTCCTTTTTCCAAAGTTAAAAAGCATCCGCTTACAAATAAATATCAGGCCTTAGCATCCCCCTTGTAATTCGACCTTTTGACAATTCTTCAATTTTTCTAATATGTTTAATGGGTATATTAGTTCTAGCTTTCCATTGATAAATGGCTGTTTCTCTTAATCCTAATAGCTTTGCAAGCCTATAAAGACTGCCAAATTCCGTCTTTAATTCCAAGTAAATATCCATAATTTCTCCTAAAGTTGTGTTATATTAGCACATATAAACAAAAAAACAACAAAGAAAATATATTTATTTTAAAGTGTTGCTAAGTGGGTTTTTCGTGTATAGTGGAGTCTAGTTCAACAAGTGATGAAGGGAAGTAAAAATGAAAACAGCAATTATCGAATGGGTAGCAGTAATTGTTATGGGTCTTATTTTTGGTGCAATGTTTGCATTTGGAGCTTAATTATGAATAACAATAATTATTATGAGCCAGAAGATGACAATAGTGCTGAAGAATTACAAGAAAGCATTGATTACGAGCTTAAAAACGATAACAACCCATATTTAGAAGCCAATGTGCGTGAATGTTTGTATGACGATGGTTTAGAGCCACATATGGCAACAATTGCTACATTGTTAGCACAAGGAGATACAGCAGCAGCAGGTGTAGTTTTATCTTCAGCCCTTTATACATATTGGGAAAACCGTACCATTCGTGAATTAACTTAATAGGAATATGTGATGAAAACTTTTAACGAATTACGTCTTATCAATGTCAATGAATTTGTTGAACGCAAAGGTAAATTTACCTATCTTTCTTGGACTTGGGCAGTAGACCAGCTTTTACAAAATGACCCATCAGCCACCTGGACTTTTGGTGACCCTGTTTATTTCAATGAATCAGTCATGGTTTTTTGCACAGTTACCGCAATGGGCAAATCTATGACTTGTCAAATGCCTGTTATTAACAATATGAACAAGGCCATTTCTAACCCTAATGCAATGGATGTAAATACCGCCATGATGCGTTGCCTGGTGAAGTGTATTAGCCTGTTTGGTATCGGTTTATACATTTACGCTGGCGAAGATTTGCCTGATGAAGAAATTCCTGATTTAACCGCAGAAGCCGACAAATGGGTTTTAGCAATTAGCGGTACTAAGTCTATGGATGAGCTTAAAGAAATCTATGGCGCAGCCTATAAAGCCCTTTCTAAAGACAAAGCAGCAGTAGATAAGCTTGCTAGTGCTAAAGACCTTCAAAAAGGCATTTTGATGGCGATGCAATCATGAAAGCATTTCCACAAAAATATCCAATAGACCCAAGCAAACCTTGGATTACAAAAGAAAATCCAGTAGATACAGGCATGGAATTGCGTGATTACTTTGCAGCTAAAGCTATGCCATTGGCTTTTAAGGTTTGGGAAAATTACCACATTAGCGATGAAAATGATGCAACTTATAAAACTAGCAATTTTCAAGCAGATGGTAGTTATCAAGAATTAATTGCTAATACGGCTTATCAAATGGCCGATGCAATGATGGAGGCTCGTAAATGAACAATGAACCAGTAGCGTGGATAAATGTAGAAAAGCGTAGGCTAGAGTGGGATAAACCAACGCTATGGGAAACACCAACAGTAGTCAAGTTAGATAGGATTCCACTCTATACCTATCCAGCAGACCTAACAGATGAATATTGCAAAGCATATTGGGGCAAAGATAACTGTTTCGTTGATGTATTTTTGCCTAATAGTGAAACAGAAGTTATTAGATTTTGGAATGACCAATTAAATGAGTCTTATGAGCCAAAGACACTAACAGATGAGGAAATAATGGCTGAATGGGAAGAAAGCAAAGATGAAGTTGATTTTGCTAGAGCAATACTAA
>Ga0316219_1000947_pt1 | contig 34890 bp, 30 predicted proteins | sample TBH18003PmetaG_FD_203635 | JGI IMG/M metagenome (GOLD analysis project Ga0316219, IMG submission 203635) | Freshwater microbial communities from Trout Bog Lake, Wisconsin, USA - TBH18003P | ecosystem: Environmental > Aquatic > Freshwater > Lake > Hypolimnion/Profundal zone | place: USA...
TAGCGGTCGGCCGCCTGGACCAGATCGCGGAACCGCACCTGCCGCAGGCTGGCCCAGTCCCGGCGCCAGTCCAGCATGGCCAGGGTGCGGGAGCCGTTGCTGCGGCCCACCGCATCGCCCACCAGGAGGCCGGCCGGCCCCCTGCAGACGGCCCCTGCGGCCAGCTGGACCCCCAGCTGGGTCAGGCTCTGGGTCACCCGGGTGCGGGCGATGCGGTCGTAGCGCTCCTTGCGGATCGCCCAGCAGTTGAAGACCTGGTAGACCCCGGCCCCCAGGGTGCTCACGGGCACCAGCCACAGGAAGGGGCCCAGGCCGGGCTCGCCCATCCAGCCCAGGATCCTGCCCCGCAGGGCATGCACGGTCAGGACGCTGAGCAGGGTGGTGGCCGCCACCAGCAGCAGGCAGAGCCCGAGCAGGGCGGCGGCGGCGTCCTCCCGCTCCGGCAGGGGCAGGGCCAGTTCGAACCGCAGCGAGGCCAGGGTCACCAGGATGGACACGAGGGAGACGTAGACGACCAGAACCCCGAAATCGGCCGGCCGGTACAGCCGGGTCAGCAGGGGCGAGGCCAGGATCAGCAGGCCCTGGGCCACGGCGGTGCCGCCGGCGACCTGCAGGACCTTGGTGCGGAACCCGACCTTCCCGGCGGCCGGCGCCATTCAGGCCGCCCCGTTCGCGGCGGCCAGGGCCTCGGCCACCTGGACCTGGATATCCGGATCCATGTCGGGCCAGAGGGGCAGGCTCAGCACCTCGTCGCAGGCCCGTTCCGCCTCGGGGCAGCGGGTGCCCTGGTGGCTGCGGGCATAGACCTGGAGCCGGTGGCAGGGCACCGGGTAATAGACCATGGAATCGATCCCGGCCTCGGCCAGGCGGGCCCGGGTCCGGTCCCGCCCCGCCGCCAGGCGGACGGTGTACTGGTTGAAGACATGGCCCTCCGCCAGGGCCGGCAGGACGAGGCCGGGCCGGCCGGCCAGGAGGCCCCGGTAGCGGGCGGCGGCCACCGAACGCCCGGCGTTCCAGGCCTCCACGTGGGGCAGCTTGACCCGCAACAGGGCCGCCTGCAGCTCGTCCAGGCGGGAATTGTAGCCGACCGCCTCGTTGTGGTACTTCTGGCGGCTGCCGTGGACCCGGAGCATGCGCGCGGTCCGGGCCAGATCCTCGTCGTCGGTGGCCATGAGGCCGCCGTCGCCGAAGCCGGAGAGGTTCTTGGTCGGGAAGAAGCTGAAGCAGCCGGCATGGCCCAGGCCACCCACGGGCCGCCCGAGATGGCGGGCGCCGAAGCCCTGGGCGCAATCCTCCACGACCCGCAGGCCGTGCCGGCCGGCGGCGGCCATGATCCCGGCCATGTCGCAGGAACGGCCGAACAGATGGACCGGCAGGATGGCCCGGGTCCGGGCGGTGACCGCCGCCTCGATCCCGGCGGGATCCAGGTTCAGCGAGTCCGGGTCGATGTCCACGAACACCGGCCGGGCCCCGACGCTGCTCACCGCCTCGGGGGTGGCGAAGAAGGTGAAGGGGGTGGTGATCACCTCATCCCCCGGGCCGATGCCCAGGGCGCGCAGGGCCAGGACCAGCGCGTCGGTGCCGGAGTTGCAGGCCACGGCGTGGCGCACTCCCAGGTACTGGGCGACCTCCTCTTCGAAGGCGTGCACCTCCGGGCCCATGATGTAGGCGGCGGACCGGAGCACCCGCTTGACGGCCCCCAGCAGCTCGGGCCAGAGGGTCTCGACCTGGACGGTGAGATCGAGGGAAGGGATCCGGGCGCGGGTGCTCACAGGGCCTCCTTGCGCACGGTGCCGTCGGCCAGGCGCCGGTAGGCCTGCCCCGAACCGGTGCGGGCCAGGCCGGTGCCGTCGAATTCGAGCCGTTCGCCGCCTTCGCTCATGTGGCCGATGACCCGGGCCGGCACCCCCGCGACGATGGCATAGGGCGGCACGTCCCGGGTCACCACGGCGCCCGCGGCCACGAAGGCGCCCTCATGGAGGGTGACCCCGCAGACGACGGTGGCGTTGGCGCCGATGCTGGCGCCGCGCCCGACCCGGGTCTCCAGGTAGTCGGCGGACGTGTTGCGGGGCTGCAGGCAGCGCGGGGTCCGCACATTGGTGAAGACCATGCTGGGCCCGCAGAAGACATAGTCCTCCAGCACCACGCCCTCGTAGAGGGAGACGTTGTTCTGGATCTTGCAGTGGTGGCCGATTCGGACCCGGTCGGCGACCATGACGTTCTGGCCGATCACGCAGTGGTCGCCGATCCGGGCGCCCGGATAGACGTGGGCGAAATGCCAGATGCGGGTGCCGGCGCCGATTTCGGCGCCTTCGTCGACCACCGCCAGGGGGTGGACGGCCGGGGCCGGGGTTGCGAGGGATGTGGTCATGAGATTCTCCTGTCGAAAAGAAAGGGGGGCCTCCGGAGCTGGGCGTCGGCCCGCTCCAGGACCCGGATCACGTCAAGGCCGCTGCGGCCGTCGCTCAGCGGGGTGCCGCCGGTGGCCAGGCAGTGGAGGAAGTGCTGGACCTCCAGTCGGAGCGGTTCGCCCCGGCCCTGGAAGACCGGCTCGGAGCCCTCATCCACCGGCGCCAGGCGGTCGCCGAGGCGCTTGCGGTGGAGGGTGAGGGTCTGGTCCTGCTCGTCGTAGACCACCATGCCCCGGTCGCCCAGGACCCGGAGGGTCCGGTCCCGGCCGGGCCAGTACCAGGCGACGTGGATGTGGGCGCTGCGGCCCTCGGCGAAGGCCATTTCCAGGTGCACGTCGTCGTGGATGCCGGGCTGCAGGAAGGCGGCGCCGGAGGCGGCGATCCGCTCCGGCGCCTCGCCCATCAGGTAGAGCAGCACCGCCAGGTCATGCGGCGCCAGGCTCCAGAGGACATTCTCGGTGCTGCGGACCCGCCCATGGTTGGCGCGGGCCTGGTCGATCCGGAGGATCCGGCCGACGGCGCCGCCGTCGAGCAGGCGCTTGAGCTCCCGCACTGCCGGCTGGTAGAGGAGCAGGTGCCCAACCATCAGCACCTGGCTGCGGGCGCCGGCCTCCTCGACCAGCATCTGGGCATCCCGGGCCTCCAGGGTCATCGGCTTCTCGACCAGCACCCCCAGGCCGCCGCGCAGGGCCTGGACGGCCAGCTCCGCATGCGTGGGGGCCGGGGTGGCGACCACCAGCCCATCGGCATGTTCCATGGCCTCCGCCAGCGACGGCCAGACCGGGACAAAGGGATACTGCTCCCGCAGCAGGCCGCGGGTCCGCGGCTCGGCTTCGGCCACCCCGGCCAGGGCGCCCAGTTCGTGCAGGGTCCGCACATGGTTCCGGCCCCAGGCGCCGGCGCCGGCCACGACCACCCTCGGGCTCACAGGCGCACCACCCGTTCCGGACGGCAGGCCTGGCCGCGGGTCGCGTTGCGGGTATCCAGCACCAGCCTCGCGTGCTCCACCACGAAGGCGTAGTCCACAGCCGAATGGTCGGTGAGGATCAGCACCAGGTCGGCCGCGTCCAGGACCTCGGCCGTCAGGGGCTGGCTGCGCAGGTCCTGGTCGCCCTCCCGGTAGCGCGGCACGTGCGGGTCGTGGTACTCCACGCGGGCGCCCCGCTGCACCAGCAGCTGGAAGATCTCGGCGCTGGGACTCTCCCGGGCGTCCTCGACGTCCTTCTTGTAGGCCATGCCCAGCACCAGCACCCGGGCCGCGCGCAGCCCCAGCCCGTGATCGCTCAGCAGGCGCATGGCCTTGGCCAGCACGAATTCGGGCATCCGCCGGTTGATCTCCCCGGCCAGGGCGATGAACCGGGTGTTGAAGTTGAACTCCCGTGCCTTCCATTCCAGATAGTGGGGATCCAGGGGGATGCAGTGCCCCCCGACCCCGGGTCCGGGCAGGAAGGGCATGATCCCGAAGGGCTTGGTGGCGGCCGCGGCGAGCACCTCCCAGACGTCCAGGTCCATCCGGTCGCAGAGCATGGCCAATTCGTTGACCAGGGCGATGTTCACGGCCCGGAAGGTGTTCTCGAACACCTTCACCATTTCGGCGGCCCGGGCCGAGCTCACCGGCACCACCTCGACGATGGTCTGCCGGTAGAAGCATAGGGCCACCTCCAGGCTGGACCCGCCCGCCGCGCCGACCACCTTGCTGGTGTTCCGGGTGGTGTAGCGCTTGTTGCCGGGGTCGACCCGCTCGGGGCTGAAGGCCAGGTGGAAATCCACCCCCTCCCGCAGCCCGGTGGCCTCCAGGAGCGGCTTCATCACCTCCTCGGTGGTGCCGGGATAGGTGGTGCTCTCCAGGCAGATGAACTGCCCGGGACGCAGGCGCCGGGCCACCTCGCGGGTGGCCGCCTCCACGAACTGGAGGTCGGGCGTCAGGTTGCGGGTGAGGGGGGTGGGCACGCAGATCACCACGGCGTCCATCTCCGCCAGCCGGCTCCATTCGCAGGTGGCCTCCAGGCGCTTGTGCTCCAGGACCAGGTCGCGCAGGTCGGAGTCCTGCACGTCGCCGATGTAATTGACCCCCAGGTTGACCTCCGCCACCCGGGTCGGGTTGCGATCGAAGCCGACCACCTGGAAGCCGACCCTGGCCTTCTCGACGGCCAGGGGCAGGCCGACGTAGCCCAGGCCGACCACGCCCACCCGGGCGGAGCGGTTCTCGAATTTCCGGATGAGGTCGGCGGCGTGCGCCGGCGTTGACGTGCGTGTGGACATCAGGGCTCCTTGGTGATGAAAAGGCGGTGGACGGTGCCGCGGTTCCGGTAGGCCCAGCTGGCGGCCCCGGTGACCACCGCGGCGCCGAAGGCGATGAGGGCCCGGTGCGGCCGGCATTTCTCCCGGGGCCGCTCGCCCGGGTCCAGGACCAGCAGGATCTGGGTGTCGTTGCGGGCCTCCAGGAGGGCCTGCTCGTGGTTGAGGGTCAGGTTGGCGAGGATCTGCCGCCAGAGGTCCAGGTCCTGGCCGAACTGGCGGCCCCGGAAGCGCAGGTTGGGTTCGGGGCTGGCCTCCCAGTTCCGGTTGGCATCCTGGAAGGCCTCGAAGGCGGCGCCCCGTTCGCGGTACTGGGCGCGCACCTCCTCCAGGCGCTCCCAGGCGCAACGGGCCTTGTTCTCCCCGGCGACCTGGCTCAATTCGACCAGGGCCTGGCGCAGTTCCTCCACCGCCCGCCGGACCACCTGCCTGGACAATTCCGGCGAGCGGGTCTCGGCGCCGATGGTGAGCAGGCCCGATTTGGGGTTCCGGTCCACGCTGAGCAGGCGCCGGAACGCGCCCATGGCGCGGTCCTGGTTGGCCGCGCCCAGGTAGTCCAGCAGGGTCCCCCGGACCGGCCGCTCCGGACCGAACCGCCAGGAACGGCAAGGATAGGCGTACTCCGCGAACAGCAGGCGCGAGGCCATCCGGGCGCTGCCCAGGATATCGGCGTAGATGACGGTCGGTCCATCCTCCCGGCTGCCGGGCAGCTCCGGCGGCGCCGAAGGGGCCCAAACTCCGGTTCGCCCGGGCGGCGGCTCATGGCTTCCGGCGTCCGAGAGGATCCGGGCCTCGGACCGGAACGAATCGGGCAGGAACAGGCTGCCGCCGGCGGCGGCCAGGCCCGCCGCCAGGCCCAGGACCACGGGCCTGGGGATGCGGGGGAGGTTCAGGTGGGGGCGGCGCATGGCTAGGTCCGCACCTTTTCAGGATCGTCCGGAGCGGCCTGGGTGACCTGGGGCGGCCCTTCCAGGAACCGCCCCAGCCCCGCCGGGGACGGCGTGTAGGCCGGCACCAGCTTCCGGAACCAGGCCAGGATCCGCCGCTGGCGCTGCCCCTCGGGCAGGTCCAGGGCCCCGAGCAGCGCCTCCAGGCCCTGCGCCAGCATGCGCGGGTCGACCCGGTCCTGCACCGCCTCGAACACCTTGGCGTGGATGTAGGTCCGCCGCGCCTCCACCTCGGAGAACAGTTCCTCGAACAGCTTCTCCCCCGGGCGGGTGCCGGTGAACTGGATGTCGATGTCCACCCCGGCCCTCAGGCCGCACAGCCGGGCCATGTCGCAGGCCAGGTCCTGGATCCGGACCGGCGCGCCCATGTCCAGGGCGAACACCTTGGCGGTCTCGCCCAGCACCCCGGCCTGGAGCACCAGCTGCACGGCCTCCGGGATGGTCATGAAATACCGGACCATGTCCGGATGGGTGACGGTGATCGGCCCGCCCCGGGCGATCTGGTCCCGGAACAGCGGGATGACGCTGCCCCGGCTGCCCAGCACATTGCCGAAGCGGACGCTGACGTAGCGGGAGCCCTGGGGCGCCCGGACGGCGGCCTGGGTGACCAGGTGCTCGCCGATGCGCTTGCTGACCCCCAGGGCGTTCACCGGGTTCACGGCCTTGTCGGTCGAGACGTTGACGAAGGTCACCGCGCCCACCGCCAGGGCGGCCTCCAGGACATTGCGGGTGCCGATGATGTTGTTCACGACCGCCTCCTCGGGGTGGGCCTCGAGGTAGGGGACGTGCTTGTGGGCGGCGGCGTGGAAGACCGCCCGGGGGGCCCAGGCCCCGAACACCTGGGCCAGCCGGGCGGCGTCGCGGATGTCGCACAGGGCGACCTCGGTGCGCAGGCCCGGGAAGCGCCGGACCAGATCCCGCTCGATTTCCCAGAGGCTGTTCTCGCCCCGGCCCAGGAGCACCAGCCGCTCGGGGCCGGCCGCGGCCACCCGGCGGGCCAGCTCGCTGCCGATCGACCCGCCGGCCCCGGTGATGAGCGCCACCGACCCCGCGAGCGCCTTGCGCACCGCCCCCGCGTCGAGGATGACCGGTTCCCGCCGAAGCAGGTCCTCGATCGCCACGTCCCGCCACTCCGGCCGCCACGGCCGGTCCCCCACCAGCTCCTGGATGCCCGGCACGGTCTTGACCTTGACCCCCAGAGCCTGGGCCTCCCGGCTCAATTCCCGCAGGCGGATCCCGGATACCCCGGCCAGGCCGAGGATCACCAGGGTGACCCGGCGGGCGGCGACCACTTCGCCCAGCCGCGCGGTCGAGCCCAGCACCGGCACGCCCTGGATGCGCACCCCGTGCTTCTCGGGCGCGTCATCCAGGAAGCCCACCACCCGCAGGCGCAACTGGGGGTGCTCCTGGAGTTCCTGGCAGAGCCGCAGCCCGGCCCGGCCCGCGCCCACGATCAGGGTGCGCTCGCCCCGCCCGGCCATGGCCAGGCCCCGGAAGCCGCTGGCCGCCCCCAACCCCAGCCGGGCCAGGAACCAGAAGACCCCGCACAGCAGGCTGGCATCGATGAACACATCCTTGCCGGCGCCGCCCAGCAGGCCATCGCCCCAGACCACGCAGACGATCATGGAGACCGCCATCAGGGCCAGGTCGCCATACAGGATGGTCTTGGCCTCGGACAGATCCAGCAGCCGGTAGTGCTGGGCCGTGAGCTGGAACGCCAGGTTCACCGCCATGGCCAGGGAAAAGAACAGGACGATGCTGGCGGATGGGGGCACCCGGCGGACTTCCAGGCCTTCCGCCAGGTACCAGGCCAGGCAGGCCAGCACCCCATCCAGGCACAGCTTGCCGGCCCGCCGCACCCAGGGCTGTTTATCCAGGCGGCCGAACTGCAGCCCCCGGTATCCGGAAGCCACCGTGGATTTTTCGCAATTTTCAAGACCAGACATCTTGGTTTCCAGCCTTTCAGGAAGGAGGCGGCTCAATGCCGGATGGCGTTGTAGATCAGGGCCAGCGGCGTCATGGCCAGGAGCGTGTCCTGCCAGGGCACGTCCTTGCGGATCCGCTGGGGCACCAGGAGCGCGTCCCCAGGTTCGAAGCCGGCCCCGGCGACGCCGGAATCGATGATCCGCCCGCTGGCCTTGAGCAGCCGCACCTGCCGGGTATCGGCGTTCCGGGTGTAGCCGCCGGCCAGCTTGAGCACATCCCGGACCCGATCTCCGGGCCGCACGTGGAAACTGGCGAAGGGGCTGGCGACCTCGCCGACCACGTAGACCGCGTCGCCGCGCCGGGGGATGTGCACCCGGTCGCCATCCTGGAGCGCCACATCGCGCCGGGCGTCGCCCCCGATCAGGGCCGGGAAGTCCACCACCAGCCGCTGGGTGGCCCCGGCCAGCAGGCCATGGAGGAGGGGGCTCTCCTCCAGGACCCCGGATTCCTTGGCGCGCCGGGTCTCGTTCAGACGCTGGAGGATGGCGTTGACCACCGGGACGCCGGACGTGGATTCGGGCACCCCTTCCCCGGGCGCCGCCTGGCTCCGCAGCAGGATTCCGCCGGACGGCATCGCTTCGGGCGTGAGGCCCCCCGCCCGGTCCAGCAGCTGCTTCAGGGTGGCGTTGTGGCCCGGCAGGACGTAGGGGCCCGGCCGGCGGACCTGCCCGGTGATCTGGACGGTGGGCTGGAGCTGGAAACCGGGATCCTCATAGACGGTGATCCGGTCGTTGGGCTCGAGCACCGGGTCGGCCGGCCCCGCGGCCGGGGCCGCCGTCTCGCGGGTCCGAAGGAGGGCGAGATCCAGGCGCTCGGGCTCGCCGCCCGCCCCGTCCCGGAACCGGGCCAGCTCCGCCTCGTGGCGGGACGCCCTCAGCTCCGGAAGGCCGGCCCGGAACAGGAGATCGGACGCGCGCATGCCCTGGTGCCAGGGATAGCTCCCGGGCCGGGCCAGGGGGCCCAGGATGGTCACCTGGGCCGGCGGGCGCAAGGATTCCACGTCGGTCAGCTCGACCCGGTCCCGGGGCTGAAGGAGCAGATTCTGGTCGGCATCCCCGCGCAGGGCCGCCGCCACGTCGAAGACCCGGAGCCGGGTGGCGCCATCCGCCCCGGTGCGCAGGAGCTCCCCACGCGCCAGGTAGGCGCGGGGCAGGACCTGGTCCCCGGGCGCCTTCAGGGACAGCAGGTCCCGGACCCGCATCCCCGCCCGGTAGGCGAACCGCCCGGGAACCTGGACCGCCCCCGCCGCCTCCACATATTCCTCGGCGCCCACCCGCCGGGGCAGGGCCCGCAGCAGGTCGCCGTCGAACAGCGGGGCCGCGGCCAGGGCCTCGGCCCGGTTGGGCAGGTCGGTGACGGAGGTGAGGCCGCCGGGGCTGGTGCGCTGCACGGTCAGCAGGACCGGGCTCGCGATCGGCCGCAGGCCTCCGGCGAACCGCACGGCGTCGGCCGCGCGCTCCCCGTCCTTCAGCTCCATCGTCACGCCCGCCGGTTCCGGCGTGCGCCGGAAGGCCCCCTGCGCCACGATTCTCCGCCCGGCCAACGGCACGAACAGGCAATCGCCATCCTGGAAGCCCGGCCCCTCCAGCCCCGTGCCCTCGAACCTCAGGGCGTAGAGGTCCAGGCTGCGGATCCGCCGGCCCGCGCGCAGGTGCTCGATGCGCCGCCAGCTGCCCTCGGGGCCCGGGCCCCCGGCCAGGCCGAGCAGGGTCACGGCGGAACTGGCGCCGGGCACGAGGTAGGACCCCGCCCGGACCACCTCGCCGATGATGAACACCTGGACGTCGTGGAGGCCCACCACCTCCAGGTTGAACTGCTCGACCCCGGCGTGGCCGCGCGCCAGCCGGGCGCGGAGCGCGGCCCGGGCGGCGGCCAGGCTGAGCCCGCGCACCTCGACGATCCCCAGTTCGGGGACGGTGACCTTGCCGCCCCGGTCCACGGTCAGCACGCGGGAAAGGGCCAGGCTGCCGAACGTGGTCAGGGCCAGCTGGTCGCCGGAGGACAATACGTAGTCGCTGCCCATCCGCACTTCCGTCGCCTTGGTGGGCGCCAGGGTCGCCTCGAACAGATCCGAGGCCAGGATCCGGGGCTGGGCGGCCGGCGCGCCGGCGGACTTCGGCGCAATGGGTGGCTCCACCTTCGCCGGGCCGGGAGGCGGAAACGGGTGGGGGTCCGTTGCGCCGAAGGCCGTCGCGAATCCCAGGAGAAGGACAGGGATGACGTTGGGTCGATTCAAAAAGGGGATTTTGATCATTATTTTTTAATTAAATGAAAAATAATAAATGAAATGATATAAATATATCTATCCCTCCAAGCATTGGCTTGGTGGCAATTAATTCAACGGAATTAATCTATCCAGAAAATGCGACTGCGTCAACAAATTCTGGATTTAATTAGTTGATGGAAGTTCATTTAAAAAAATTAAAAATACATATATATCAACTCATATAATCTAACGAAAAATAGTGTTAAATTAAATTATAAATTAATTTCTTTCCTGGCCCGATGGTTGTTTCTTCCTCCGGGTCTCCGCTTACCTCCACACCTTCCTTTCCGCCCTTCCAGCAGGGACCTTCCGTGCCTTCACAAGATCTGGAACGCATCCTGAGAAACGGCCGATCGAAAGGAAATGCAGCCTTCCAGAACCTGGAAAAGGGCCCAAACGCATGGCTCTGATTCCAGGATAGGGGTAATCCGATGCAAGGTATTATGAGTCACCAAATTCACATGTTGCCAATTGCTTGAATATTTCACCAAAAATAGAATTCAAATTATTAAAAATTTTGCTTTGAATTTATACTTTTAATTTAAATTAACTTAAATTTTTTATCATGGTCTTTTCGAATTTTCTCCTCCCCGCCCTCCTTGGTTTCCTCTTCGATCTTCCGGCCGCCTCCCTCCGCCGGGCCTGGATTGAAAGCCTGGTCTGGTCCAGAATCGAGTAGCCGCAACCCGACCGGGCAGCGGCCGCGAGCCATTCCACCCCCGCCCGGTTTCCAGGCAGTGCCCATAGCTCAGCTGGATAGAGCAACGGCCTTCTAAGCCGTAGGTCGCGCGTTCGAGTCGCGCTGGGCGCACCATTCCAGAATCGCCCGGGACCCTCGTGTCCCGGGGATTCTCCTGGTTTGGGAAGCATTCAGCGCCGATGCTCTTCCTCGTGGCCACGTTCCTCATGGCCCCGCCCCTCGTGGCGGCCCTCGTTCCGGTGCCCCTCGTGGCGGCCCTCGTTCCGGTGCTCCTCGTGACGGCCCTCGCCCCTGCGCTCCTCATGGTGCCAGTTGCGGTACCGGCCGGCCGGGAACCGGACCAGGCCGGGGGGCACCCGGCGGCCCTCGATGAAGTCGAACCGGGCCCTGGGGGAGCGGGCGCGGTACCAGCCATCGGGGCGCCGGCACCAGTACCATCCGCCCGAGAAGAAGACCTTTTCGCCGAACCCTTCCACGACCTGGATGCCGGGCGACACCGTCACCAGCGGCGGGGCCACGGGCAGGCCGAGGTCGATGTGGAGGCTCACCTGGGCCCGGGCGGCGGTGGCGCCGAGGGCCAGGACGAATACCACTGGAATGAGCTGTCTCCTCATGGGGCGCTCCTTGGCGGAAGGTGTTCTGGCAGATTGGAACCGTCCGGCACCCCAAAGGTTTACCCGGATGCCGCCGGCCGCCGGTTGAAGCCCGGCCGGGCCAGGGTGCGTTCGCGATCCAGGATTTGGAACATGCCGGTCCTCCTCCATTTATCAAATCTATGCGAATGAGTCTTTCTTTCAACGAAATCGTGAATTAAAGTAATTTTGGCAATTGTTCCAGGTCAGCCCATGACCATGCTGGATCGACAACCCGAAGCGCGACCCCACCCGGAGGAGGCCGCCCGCCCCGTGCCGGTGCGCCGAACCATCGGGGATGAACAAATTGAATCCATGGACGCACTTGCGGTGGAGGAGCCGCTGGAGATCCAGCTGGCGTTCCGGGGGCCCCAGGGCCTCGAAATTCGCAATTTATCGATCACCATGCGCACGCCGGGCGAGGACCCGGAACTGGCGGTGGGATTCCTCTTCACGGAGGGGATCATCCGCAGCCGGCACGACCTGGCCGGGCTGGAGGCCCTGCCCTCCGGCCCCCACGGCACCTGCCGGAGCAATCGGATCCGGGTGGCGCTCCAGGAGCGCATCGCCGTCGACACCCCGAGCCTTGAACGCAATTTCTACACAACATCAAGTTGCGGCGTCTGCGGCAAGGCCTCCATCCAGGCCCTGCGGACCCGCAGCGCCTTCCCGTCACCGTCCCCGGGTTCCGGGCCCCGGGTCCCGGCGGCCCTCCTGCAGGCGCTGCCGGACCGGGTCCGGGCGGCCCAGGCGGTCTTCCAGGCCACCGGAGGCCTGCACGCCTCCGCCCTGTTCGCCGCCTCCGGGGAGCTCCTGCTGCTGCGGGAGGATGTGGGCCGCCACAACGCCCTGGACAAGGTCATCGGCCGGGCGGTCCTGGAGGGCCGGATCCCCCTGGACGACCACCTCCTGTTCCTGAGCGGCCGGACCAGCTTCGAGCTGGTCCAGAAGGCGTCCATGGCCGGGCTGCGCTTCCTGGCCGCGGTCGGCGCCCCCTCCAGCCTCGCCCTGGATCTGGCCCGGGAGGCCGGCATCACCCTGGTGGGCTGGCTCCGGGACGGACGGTTCAATGTCTACCACGGTGCCTGGCGCATCACCTGACCCTCGCGGAGCCCCCATGCCCAGACCCGCCGCCCTGCCTCCGCCCGAACCGACGCCGCCCCGGGTTTCGGCCCCGCCTTCGGCCGCCGGCGGGCTCCCGGCCATCCTCGCGGCGACCCGGCATGCCCTGGCCGAAATGGGGCCGCTCCGGGCCGCCCGGGAGCTGGCGAAGGTGAACCAGCCCGGCGGCTACGACTGCCCCGGCTGCGCCTGGCCGGACCCCGACGACCGCCGGGAGCTGGTGGGCTTCTGCGAGAACGGGGCCAAGGCGGTGGCCGAGGAGGCCACCCTGAAGCGGGTCACGCCGGAGTTCTTCGCCCGCCATTCCCTCGCCGAACTGGCCGGATGGTCCGATCACGACCTCGGCGCGGCGGGCCGGCTCACCCACCCGATGCTCCTGCGGGAGGGGGCCGGGCACTACGAGCCGGTGGGCTGGGACGAGGCCTTCTCCCTGCTGGCGGAGGAACTGCGGGCCCTGCCTTCGCCCGACCAGGCGGTGTTCTACACGTCGGGGCGGACCAGCAACGAGGCGGCCTTCGCCTACCAGCTGTTCGTGCGTATGTTCGGCACCAACAACCTGCCGGACTGCTCGAACATGTGCCATGAATCCAGTGGCCTGGCCCTGAAGGAGACCCTGGGGGTGGGCAAGGGCTCCGTGACCCTCGCCGATTTCGACCACGCCGACTGCATCCTGATCATCGGCCAGAATCCCGGCACCAACCATCCCAGGATGCTCGCCACCCTCCAGGCCTCCGCCCAGCGCGGGGCCCGGATCATCAGCCTCAACCCCCTGCTCGAGACGGGCGTCAAAGCCTTCACCCATCCCCAGAAATTCTGGACCTGGATGGGCAACGGCACCCCCATCGCCAGCCTCCACCTGCCGGTGAAGGTCAACGGCGACATCGCCGCCCTCAAGGGGCTCATGAAGGACCTGCTGGAAGCCGAGGACAAGGCCCCGGGCACGGTCTTCGACCACGGCTTCATCGCCGCCCACACCCGCGGATCCGCCGCCTTCCTGGAGGACCTGCGGGCCACCCCCTGGGAGGAGATCACGGCCCGCTCCGGCCTGTCCCGGGAGCGGCTCGGGGCCGCCGCGGCGGTCCTGCGGGAATCCCGGGCCACCATCGCCTGCTGGGCCATGGGGCTCACCCAGCAGACCGCCGCCATCGGCTGCATCCAGGAGGTGGTCAACCTCCTGCTGCTCCGGGGCCAGCTGGGACGCAGGGGCGCCGGGGTCTGCCCGGTCCGCGGCCACAGCAACGTCCAGGGCGACCGCACCATGGGGATCTTCGAACGGCCCGCCGCCGGGTTCCTGGACGCCCTGGCCCGGAACTTCGGGTTCGAGCCGCCCCGCCGCCCGGGCTTCGACGTGGTGGAGGCGATCCGGGCCATGCACGAAGGCCGGGCCGGGGTGTTCTTCGCCCTGGGCGGCAATTTCCTGTCCGCCACGCCGGACACCCTCTTCACCGCCGAGGCCCTGGGCCGCACCCGGCTGACGGCCCACGTCTCCACCAAGCTCAACCGGTCGCACCTGGTCACGGGAAGGCGGGCCCTCATCCTGCCCTGCCTGGGCCGCACCGAGATCGACCGCCAGGAAGGCGGGGAGCAGTTCGTCAGCGTCGAGAACTCCATGGGCTGCGTCTCCGCCTCCCGGGGCAACCTGGCCCCCGGCTCCGACCAGCTGCGCAGCGAGGTGGCCATCGTGGCCGGCCTGGCCCGGGCCGTCCTGGACGGCACCCCCCTTGAGGGCGCGGTGGACTGGCGCGCCTGGACCGCCGACTACGGCCGGATCCGGGAGCAGGTGGCGCGGGTGGTGCCCGGCTTCGAGGATTTCGACGCGCGGCTCCGGGCCGGCGGCTTCCACCTCCCCCATGCCGTCCGCGACCAGCTGCGCTTCGACACCCCCAGCGGCAAGGCCGAATTCACGGTCCACCCGATCCCCCGGGTGGACCTGCCCGAAGGGGCCCTCCTGCTCATGACCCTGCGCAGCCACGACCAGTTCAACACCACCATCTACGGCCTGGACGACCGCTACCGGGGCGTCACCAAGGGCCGGCGGGTGGTGTTCGTGAACGAACGGGACCTGGACCGCCGGGGCCTGCTGCCCGGCCAGCGGGTGGACCTCACCAGCCACTTCGAAGACGAGACCCGCCGGGCCGAGGGCTTCCTGACCGTGCCCTACGACATTCCCGAAGGCTGCGCGGCCGCCTACTTCCCGGAAACCAACGTCCTGGTGCCCATCGGCAGCGTGGCCGCAAGGAGCAACACCCCTGCATTCAAGAGCATCGTGGTGACGCTGGCGGCGGGGTGAAAGAGATCCTTGACGGAACAGGGATGCGCCGCCGCCCCGGGCCGAATACCATGGGTCCAACCCTTCCCCGGTAAGAACCCGCCACGCCCATGACGCCCCTCCTCAGGCTGTTCGCCACTTTGATCCTCGCCCAGGCCATCCTGGCCGCCCAGGGTCCCGGGCGCCTGCCCCTGCGCCATTACGGGAACGAGAACGGCCTCTCCAGCGAGGTGGTCACCTCCATGGCCCAGACCGCCGACGGCCGGGTCTGGGCCGGCACCGAGGCGGGGCCGGTCTACTTCGACGGCCAGGGCTTCGTCCCCTTCGCCGGGACCCTGCCGTCCGGGATGACCACCGACCTGTTCGCCGACGCCGACGGCTCCCTCTGGGTCGCCACCTACGGCGGGGTCGCGCGGATCCAGGGCGGCCGGGCCCGGGTCCTCGGCGAGGCGGAAGGGCTGGCGCCCGGGATGTACCCGAGGGTCGGCCGGGACGCCTTCCACCACCTCTGGGTGCTCGGGACCGGCGCCATCTTCATCGAGAACGGCCCCATGAACTTCGTCAAGGCCCAGGCGTTCCCGGTACCGGGCCGGCCCATCCAGATGTTCGTGGACCCCGCCTGCCGGGAGGTCCTGGCCATCACCTCCAAGGCCATCCTGCAATGGCGCGGGGACCGCTGGGAGGTCCTGCCGGGCCCGCCGATCGGGCCCAGGGAGGAATTCCTCAACCTGGCCAAGGACGGCTCGGAGGCCATCTGGGTGCGGTCCGGCCAGGCCCTCTGGCAGCGCCCGAAGGGCGGCGGCTGGCGGCGGGAGCGGGCCAACATGGGCGGCGGCTACAATTTCAGCTCGCGCCTGGAACGGGACGCCCAGGGCTGGGTCTGGTTCGACGACGCCGACGGCCTCTGGCGCATGAACGGCGACCAGCGGGCCCGCTTCAGCCGGCCGGATGAGGAGGCCCGCGGTGGGCTGGTGGACCGGGAGGGCGGCATCTGGATCCGCACCGACCGGGGCATCAACCGCACGCTGGGACAGGGCCGCTGGCAGCTCTATGACCGCCGGGACGGCCTGGCCACCGATCTGGCCTGGCAGCCGATCCGGGACCACCTCGGCCAGCTCTGGGTGGGCACGGAAAAGGGCCTCTGCGTCTCCACCCGGCAGGGGTTCCGGGAGGTCCTGCCCGGGCGCATCCTGAGCCTGGCCGTGGCCCCGGACGGCCATGTCTGGGCCGCCGGGAGCCCCGGCGGGACCGTCTTCGAGATCGACCCGCGGACCCTGGCCGTGCAGGCCCGCACCGTGGACGTGCTGCCCAGGGCCCGGATCACCGCCGGACTGGCCGTGGACGCCGACGGCACCCCGTGGGTCGCGGACCAGTATGCCGGCGTGGCGCGGGGGACCCGGAAAGGCCAGGACTGGGCCTGGTCCGCCGTCACCCTGGGCGGCCGGCCCATCAGCGCGGTCCAGGGCCTCATCGCCGTCCCGGGGGGCGGCCTGATCGCCATCCACGACGGCACCGCCTCCCTGATGCGGAACGGGATCTGGAACCCGATCCCCGACCTCCTGCCGGAACTGCCCGCCTGCGTCGCGTTCGGCCCCGATGGCCTGGTGGCGTTCGGCTACCGGCACAAGCCCATGCTGACCCTGCACCGGCTGGAGGGGGACCGGATCCTGCGCACCGGCGTCGTCCCGCTCCAGGGGGCGGGCAACGGCCTCTACACCATCTTCTCCATCGGCATCGACGCGGCGGGCCAGATCTGGGTGGGTTCCAGCGCCGGCCTGGGCCGGATGGCCGGAACCGGGGCGGCGGACTTCCGGATGCTGGGCACCGAGGACCGCCTGGTGAGCCCCGAATGCAACGAGTGGGCGATGCTGGTCGAACCCGGCCGGATCTGGCTGGGCACCACCTCGGGCCTGGCCGCGTTCGACTCCGCCCTGCCCCTGGCGCGGCCGGAGCTGGCCATGCCCCTGGTCCTCTCGGCCCGGGCCGGCGCCCTGGAGCTGGATCCGACCAGCCCGGCCCTGGAGCTGCCCAGGCGCAACAATGAACTTGAGATCACGTTCCTGGTCCCCTCCTACCAGGTGCCCGACCGGATCCGCTACCAGGCCTGGATGGAGGGCGTGGACCCCGGCTGGGTCCAGCTGGAGAGCCCCTCCCTGCGCTACCCGGGCCTCCGGGCCGGAAAGCACGTGCTGCGGCTCCGGGGCGTCCTGCCCGGCGGCAGCGAGGGCCCGGTGCGGACCCTCCCGTTCACCGTCACCCCCGCCTGGTGGGAGACTCCCTGGGCCCAGGGGCTGGGGCTGCTGGCCCTGGCCGGATCCCTCTGGTCCCTGTTCTGGCTCCGCCATCTCGCCCTGCAGGCCCGGAACCGCCAGCTGCAGGAGGAGGTGGCCCGGCAGACCAGCGCCCTGCAGGAGGCCTCGCGGGCCAAGAGCGCCTTCCTCGCCAACATGAGCCACGAGCTGCGGACGCCGCTCAACGCGATCCTCCTGTACTCCGAGCTGCTCCAGGAGGACGCCAAGGAACGGGGGCTGGCCTCCAGCATCGAGGACGCGGCCCGGATCAGCCAGGCCGGCAGCTCCCTGCTGAACCTCATCGACGACATCCTCGACATCTCCAAGATCGAGGCCGGCCACATGCAGCTGGATCTGGAGGAGGTCCCGATGGGCCCCTTCCTCGACCAGTTGGACACGGCCCTCCGGCCGGTGGTGGAGCGCAAGGGCAACCGGTTCCTGGTGGAGCGCCGGGACGCCCCGGCCGGCCTGCGGACCGATTCGACCCGGCTCCAGCAGATCCTGGCCAACCTCCTGGGCAACGCCGCCAAGTTCACCGAGGACGGCACGGTGACCCTGCGGGTCGCGGCCGTGCCGGACGGCACCGTGTTCGAGGTGGAGGACACCGGCATCGGCATGACCGGGGAGGAGCAGCAGAAGGTCTTCAGCGAGTTCGTCCAGGCCGATTCCAGCACCACCCGCAAGTACGGCGGCACCGGCCTGGGCCTGGCCCTGGTCCAGCGGCTCACCCTCATGCTGGGGGGGAGCGTCCACATGGCGTCGGAGCCGGGGGTCGGGACCCGGGTCACCATACGCATCCCCTCCCCTGTGTGATAATGGGAAACCCAAGGTCGGGTTTAAAGGCGTGATTCATGATCCTTCGCAAGGAATACGGCTTCGAGGCCGCCCATTTCATCTACAACCACCCCGGCAAGTGCCGGAACCTCCACGGCCACAGCTACAAGCTGTTCGTCTCCCTGGAAGGGACGGTGAACCCGGAGACCGGGATGATCATCGATTTCGACGATCTGTCCAAGGTGGTCAACGAGAAGATCACCCAGCGCCTGGACCACCGCTTCCTGAACGACCTGATCCCGCTCTCCACCGCCGAGAACATCTCCGTCTGGATCTGGGACCAGCTCAAGCCGGCCCTGCCCGAACTCTGCCAGATCGAGGTGTTCGAGACGCTGGACAACAGCGTCATCTACCGGGGCGCCTGATGGCCGGGGCCTGGCGCGCGCTTCCCATCCTGGCCTGTGCCATCGCCTGCTCCCCGATCAAGGACTACACGGAAGCCGCCCGGGCCCTCACCTTCCAGCTGCAGCGGGTGGAGCCGCGCCTGCACATGGCCCTGCCGCTGGAACGCTCCCAGGTCGGCTTCCGGGTCACCCTGGGGGTGACCAACCCCTCCCCGGTGCCCTTCCACGTGCTCGGCTTCACCGGCCAGCTGCGGCTGGAGGCCGGCGGCGCCCAGCGCCCCATCGGCCGGATCGAACTGGCCCAGCCCCTGGAGCTTCCCGCCGGCGGCCAGGGCCGGCTGGAGGCGGATCTGGCCTTCACCTACCAGGACCTCAAGGACAACTGGCCGGCCCTGGTGGCGGCCATGTGCGGCGCCCCGGGGCGCTGGCACCTGGAAGGCACCCTGCGCGCCACCGCCTACGGGTTCCCGGTGCAGCTGCCGGTGCGGACCAGCCGGGGCCAGGGGGATGCGCCATGATCCGGGCGGTGGTCTTCGACCTCTGGAACACCCTGGTGCACAGCCCCGGCGGCGACCCCTTCCAGCACCTCCAGCGGCTGCTGTCCCCGGACCAGGCCGGACTGTTCCCGGAGCTCAAGCGGGAGGCCATGGACCGGCCCTATCCGGACGCCCGGACCTTCCTCGCGGGCTGGATGGACCGGCTGTCCCTCAGCGGCCGCCAGGTCCTGGACATGGCCGAGGTGTTCCAGGCCGCGGCCGAGGACGCCGCCTGCTTCCCGGAGGCGATCGCCGCCCTGGAGGGCACCCGCCGGCTGGCCCGGATCGCCCTGCTGTCCAACACCCAGAGCTTCGACATGGGCTTCCTGTCCCGGCTCGGCCTGGAGCGGGTCCTTCCGGTCCGCTGCCTGAGCGCCGATACCGGCCTCCTCAAGCCCGATCCCCTCGCGTTCGAGCACGTGCAGAAGCACCTGGGCCTGTTCCCCGGCGAGATCGCCATGGTCGGCGACAGCTGGCGGGACGATATCTCCGGCGCCCTGGGCGCGGGCTGGACCGCCATCTGGGTGAACCGTTCCGGCAAGCCCAGGCCGCCCTGCGACCCGGACGACCCGCTGGTCGAGGTCCCCGACCTGGCCCCGGTGCCCGCGGTCATCCGCGAGCTCCAGGCCGGCGCCCGCTGCAGCACCTGCCTGGGCTGAGATCCTTTCATTTTCCCGGCTTTCCCGCTAGAACTTACTTGGAGATTGCGATGACCGCCACCGTCGATACCATCCTGGCCGAAACCCGGAAGCGCATGAAGACTTCCATCGAGACCCTGAAGAAGGAGATGGCCACCGTCCGCACCGGCCGCGCCAACGCGGGCATCCTGGACACCCTCCACGTGGAGTACTACGGGGCCATGATGCCCCTGAACCAGATCGCCGGCGTGAGCGTGCCGGAGGCCTCCATGCTGGTCATCACCCCCTTCGACAAGAGCGCCATCAAGGCCATCGAGCACGCCATCCTGAAATCCGAGCTGGGCCTGAACCCCGGCAACGACGGCACGGTGATCCGCCTGCCCATCCCGCCCCTCACCGAGGAGCGGCGCCGGGACCTGACCAAGGTCGTCAACCGGATGGGCGAGGAGATCAAGACCGCCATCCGCAACGTCCGCCGCGACGCCAACGAGGACGTCAAGAAGCTCGAGAAGGACAAGGCCGCGCCCCTCAGCGAGGACGCCGCCAAGAAGGCCCTGGACCAGATCCAGAAGGCCACCGACGAGGCGATCCGGGAAGTGGAAGAGATCGTCAAGCACAAGGACGCCGAGATCATGCACATCTAGGATGGCCACCCTGCTGGTGGTCAGCCCCGCCGTCCTCTGCATCCTGGTCCTGGCCTCCCTCCTGGCCGGCTTCGTCGACGCCATCGTCGGCGGCGGCGGGCTCATCACCATTCCGGCCCTGCTCCTGGCCCTGCCGGCGGGGATCCCGATCACCACCGTGCTGGGCACCAACAAGGTGGTGGCCTGCACCGGCACGACCTTCGCCGCCGGGCAGTTCGTGCGGGCCCGGATCCTCCATTGGCGGGAACTGGTCCTGCCGGTCGCCTGCGCCATGGCCGGGGCCGGCCTGGGCGTCGGCCTGGCCTACCTGGTGCAGGGCCGCGCCGACCACTACTTCCGCCCGGTGATGGTGGCGCTCATGCTGGCCATGCTGGCCTTCACCCTGCTCAAGCCGGATCTGGGCAAGCTCCACGCGCCCCGCTTCGGGCTCAGCCACCAGCGCCTGCTGGCGGCCCTGATCTCGGCCGGCATCGGCTGCTACGACGGCTTCTTCGGCCCGGGCACCGGCTCCATCCTGATATTCCTGTTCGTGGCGGTGCTGGGGTTCGACTTCCTGCGCGCCTCGGCCCTGGCCAAGAGCGTCAACTGGGCTTCCAACTTCGCCAGCCTGGTGCTGTTCGTGGCCCGGGGCAGCTGGCTGCCTTTGGTGGCCCTGGCCATGGCCGCCGGCAACGGGCTGGGCGGCTACCTCGGCGCGCGCACCGCGCTGCGCAGGGGCAGCGGCCTGGTCCGGGCGGTCTTCATCGGGGTGGTGGGCGCGCTCATCCTGCGGCTGGCCTGGCAGATGCTGGGCCGGTAGCAGGTACGCCTATACTGTCCAGGGCGGCCCCGGGCCGATCGACGAGGTTGGAGGAGCGGATGGCGCGACCACAGACAGTGATCATCGGCACGGGCTGCTGCATTCCGGGCCGGACGGTCGGCAACGAGGAATTCCTTGGCCACACGTTCTACGAAGGCTACGGCCAGTCCTACCCGGCCGGGGCGACCGCCGGGATCGTGGCCAAATTCCATGAGATCACCAACATCTCCGAGCGCCGCTACGCGGACGACGACCTGGTGGCCTCGGACCTGGCCCTGGAGGCCGCCCGGAACGCCCTCGCCTCCTCCGGGACCGACCCGGAGACCCTCGACTACCTCATCGTCGCGCACAATTTCGGCGACGTCAGGGCCGACAACCGGCGCTCGGATCTGGTGCCGACCCTGGCCGCCCGGGTCAAGGCCCTGCTGCGCATCGCCAACCCTTCCTGCGTGGCCTACGACCTGCCCTTCGGCTGCCCCGGCTGGCTCCAGGCGGTGATCCAGGCCGACTACTACCTGCGCTCGGGCGACGCCCGCCGGGCCCTGGTGATCGGCGCCGAGACCCTCTCCCGGATCGCCGATCCCCACGACCGGGACAGCATGATCTACGCGGACGGGGCCGGCGCCGTGGTCCTGGAGGCCCAGGAGCACCCGGACCGGGTCGGCATCCTCGCCCACGCCACCCGCTCGGACACGGTCGACCACGCCGGCCTGCTGTGCATGGACACCTCCTTCAAGCAGGACTCCGGCGACCCGATGCTCTACCTCAAGATGCAGGGCCGCAAGCTCTACGAATACGCCCTGGCCACCGTGCCGGGGGTGGTCAAGGAGAGCCTGGACAAGGCCGGGCTCACCTTCACCGACGTGGCCAAGGTGCTCATCCACCAGGCCAACGGCAAGATGGACGAGGCCATCCTCAAGCGCCTGCACCGCATGTACGGCATCCGCGACCTGCCGCCCGGCATCATGCCCATGACCGTCTCCTGGCTGGGCAACAGCTCCGTGGCCACCGTGCCGACCCTCCTGGACCTGATCATGAAGGGCCAGATGGAGGGGCAGTCCCTCAACCCCGGCGACAACGTGGTGTTCGCCTCGGTGGGGGCGGGCATGAACATCAATTCGATGGTCTACCGCTTCGTCTAGACGATCTTGCAGGGGATCCCCGCGTCCTCGTCGAAACTGTAGACCGCGCACAGCCGGTGGTAGCCGTCGGCGATCACCAGCCGGCCGTCGCCCCGGACCAGCAGGATGGGCGAGAGCGCGATGCCCTTGTCGATCTTCCGCTGGTCCTTGGCCACGTGCGAATTGGATACGCCCAGCAGGCTGAGCCCCGAGGCCCGGAAGATGTCCTTGGCCTTGTGCACCACCACCTCCGCCGCCCGGAGCCGGGCCCCGAGTTCCGCGGCGTGGTCGGGGCCGTGCAGCAGGGAAAGGTAGTCCACGGCGGCAGGGTAGTTGTGGTCCTCGGGAGCGTCAAGCCAGACGATCTTGGCAACGGACTTCGGCATGGGGACTCCATCGGTGGGGGGCCACCCTGGATTCTGGGTTCTAAATTTCCCGGGCGCCAGCCTGTGGCGGCCTGCTTTTTTTCGGGTCGCCGGGTCAGGAAACGACCACGCCCAGCGCACGGGCCGGCTCGACCACGAACGGCCGCGAAGCCGCCCGCGGGTGCGGCAGTTCCAGTTCCAGTTCCCGGCCCAGCGCGGCCAGGTCGGGGGGGGAGAGCCAGCGCCAGTGCCCGATCACGCCATCCACCCGGATCAGGTCCAGGTCCAGGGTGCGCGGGGCGTTGCGGCCCTGGCCGCGGTCCCGGCCGGCCCGCAGTTCGGCCCGCAGCAGGGCCTCGAGGAGGGCCCGGACGTCGCTCAGGCCGGTCTCCAGGATCGCCACGGTGTTGAGGTAGTCGGGGCCCTGGCCGGATTCGTCGGGGGTCTCGGTGCAGAGGGGCGAGGCCGTGACGGTGCCGAGTTCCCGGAGCAGGGCCAGGCCGGCTTCCAGGGAGCCCCGGCGGTCGCCGAGGTTCGAGCCGAGGGCCACCAGCGCGCGCACCGGTCAGCCCTCGATGAGGTGGGGGACGAAGCAGCTGCTGTTGTCGGTGATCGGCCCCCGGGCCTCGCGGATGCCCATGCCGGCGGGCTCGCCGTCGACGATCCAGGCGCCCAGCACGGGCCGGAAGCCGTCGAACTCGGGGATCTCCGCGTAGGCCTGGTAGATGTGCCCCTCGCCGCCGTAGCAGGCCTGCTCCGGGCCGGCGTGGACCTGGCCGCCGGCGTGGATCTCCACGTTGGCCCCCTCCCGGGCCAGGATCGGCTTGCGGACGTATTCCAGCAGGCGCCGGGGCCCGTCCAGGTAGGCCGGGAGCAGGTACGGGCAGTCCGGGAACAGCTCCCAGAGGATGGCCAGCAGGGCCTTGTTGGACAGCAGCATCTTCCAGGCCGGCTCCAGGAAGGTGCAGGGCCGCGGCTGGTGGGCCAGGCAGGGGCCGAATTCGTCCTTGACCATGAACTCCCAGGGATAGAGCTTGAACGCCGCCCGCACCGGGCGCTGGTCGAGGTCGCAGAAGCCTTGGGCGGCCGCGTCCCAGCCCAGGTCCTCGATCAGCATCTGGGCGGTGTCCAGGCCGGCCTGGTCGGCGGTGTCGCGCAGGTAGGCCACGGTCTGCTGGTCCTCGGGGGTGTCCTGGTGCAGGAAGTAGACCGGACCCGCGGGCAGGAAGTCCTTCGCCCGGGTCCAGGCGGCCACCAGCCGCTCGTGGAGGGAGTTGAACTGGTCGTGGCCGGCCCCCTGGGCCTCCAGCCAGTACCACTGGGCCACCGCCGCCTCCACCAGGGAGGTGGGGGTGTCGGCGTTGTACTCCAGCAGCCGGGGCGGCCCCTGGCCGTCGTAGGCCAGGTCGAACCGGCCGTAGAGGCCCACCTCGTCGCGCTCCCAGCTCTCCCGGATCACCGGGACCATCCAGGGCGGGATCCCGTACTCGGCGAAGCGGTTGTTGGCCAGCACGTGCTCGATGGCCTTCAGGCAGAGCCCCTGGAGCTCCGCGGCGGCCCGCTCGATCAGCTCGATCTCCCCGAGCCGGAACACGTAGCAGGCGTCTTCGCGCCAGTAGGGGGCGCCGTCGTCGTGGGTGTGGAAGATCACGCCCGCCTCCTCCAGGCGGGCCTCCCAGTCGGGTCGCGGGGAAATCGCCCGGCGCAGCATCAGCTGCCCGCACCGGCGTGGCCGCCGGCCCCGGCCGCGTGCCCGGCCGCACCGAACCCGCCCCGGCCCACCGCGCCCATGCCGGCCTTGCCGGCGAGGGTGCCGTGGGGCCCGGCCAGGAAGGCCTGACCCGGCAGTGACCCGGCCCCGCTCACCAGCGGCGGCCGCCAGGCGTTGCCGCCCAGGAACACCATGGACCGGCCGTTGGTGGCCGCCGCGGCCGGCTGGAAGCGCTCGGCGTCGGCGGCGGCGATTGGATGGCCCGGATCCTGGAACCGGTAGCCCGCGGGCATGGGCGCGAAGCCGGCGCCGCCGTGCCACCCGTAGGCCGTGGGCCGGTGGAACAGGTAGTGCCAGAGCAGATAGTCGTCCAGCCAGGAGCGGGTCCCCCAGGAGGCGCGGTAGTGGCGGTCCCGGTCCTGGTCCTGGATCCGGTCGATCTCCTCGCCGAAGCCGTGCCGGCCGGCCATCTGCCGCATCTTGTCGGCGCTGGCGTAGTCCACGACCCAGAGCAGCTGGCCGTTCTCCCGGGCCTCGCCGCCTTCACCCCAGGAGACGTCCCGCAGCCGCTCGGCGGTGAGCTGGGCGACGTAGGTGTTCTCGTGGATCAGGTCCTTGACGTCCACCCCGACCAGGAAGAGGTTGGGGGTGAGCGGGGTGAGGGTGGCCCCCTGCACCGCCAGGTCCGGGTGGTGCTCGGCCATGAAGGCGTCGGTGGCGGCGCGCACCTGGGCCAGCACCTCGGGCGTGGGCGGGGCGGTCTCGGCCTCCCGGCGCTGGCCGGCCTCCCACGCCTGGTTCCGCCGCAGCTCCTCGGCCCGCCGCTGGCGCCGGGCCTCGGTGTCGCAGCCCAGGAAGCCGGTGGCGGCCAGGATCAGGATCAGGGGCGGGACAGCGCTGCGGTACCTCACGGCCGGGTACCGTGCACGGCCATGACCAGCGTGCGGATGCCGCCGCGGATGAGGAAGTCGCCCTCCACCTGGATCCAGGTGGGCTTCAGTGCCGCCACCAGGTCGTCCAGGATCTGGTTGGTGACCGCCTCGTGGAAGGCGCCCCGGTCCCGGTAGCTCCACAGGTAGAGCTTGAGGGATTTGGATTCCACGCAGAGCTGGTCCGGCAGATAGGTGATGCGCAGGCGGGCGAAATCGGGCTGGCCGGTCATCGGGCACAGGCAGGTGAACTCGTCGGTCTCGAAGCGGACCTCGAAGGGCCGGCCCGGCCGGGGGCTCAGGAAGGTCTCCAGGTGGGTGGAAGGTTCGGTGACCTTGCGCTTGGGCAGGGTCTTCAGGGTCGGCTGGGGCTTTTTCGTGGGCATGGGTCCTCAGATGCGGAGGGTGTCGGGGATGTGGGCGTAGGGGATCGGGTCGGCCACGCCGGCCTCCTTGAAGCCGCGCAGGCGCAGGAGGCAGGAGTCGCAGCGGCCGCAGGCCAGGTCGGAGCCCTGGTAGCAGCTCCAGGTCAGCTCCAGGGGGGCCCCCAGGGCCACGCCGAGGGCGACGATCGCGCGTTTGCGCAGATGGATCAGCGGGGCCTTGAGGCTGATCCGGGTGGTGGGCTTCGTGCCCAGTTCGGCGGCGGCCTCGAAGGCGCGCAGGAAGGCCTCCCGGCAATCCGGGTAGCCGCTGGAATCCTCCTCCACGAAGCCGACGTGGATGGCCTGGGCGCCCAGGACCTCGGCCCAGCTGACCGCGGTGGCCAGCAGGTGGGCGTTGCGGAACGGCACATAGCTGACCGGCACCCCCTCCCGGCCCAGGTCGCCCTCGGGCAGGGCGATGCCCGGGTCGGTCAGGGCCGAGCCGCCGATCGCCCGCAGGCCGGCGAAGGGCACCACCAGGCGCCGTTCCGCGCCGTAGAAATCGGCGATGGCCTCGAAGGCCCGCCGCTCCCGGGCCTCGGTGAGCTGCCCGTAGTCGGCGTGCAGCAGGGCCAGCCGGTAGCCCTCGGAACGGGCCACCGCCGCGGCCACGCAGGAATCGAGGCCTCCGGAAAGGGATACGACTGAGATGCGGGCTGGGGTCATCCGGATTCCTGCAATTCATCAGGATAACCGGGCAAGCCGCTCCCGGGTCAGCGCGATGAGCCGACGCTTGCCGGCGAGCAGCCAGCGGAACCCCGGGTCCGGCTCCGCCCGGTCCAGGAAGCGCTCGGCCCGGGCCAGTTCCGGCCCCGGGTCGCGCCCCGTGGCCCGGACCGCCCGGGCCCGGCCCAGGATGATGTGGACCTTGGCGCTGAGCGCCCGCGGGTTCTCCGGCCGGATGGCCAGGACGACATCCACCAGCTGCTCGGCCTGGGCCCAGACCGGCAGCGCCTCGGCGGGGCCGAGCCCGGGGTTCTCCAGCCAGTGCAGCCGCCAGTCCATCGCCGCCAGGTAGCCGGTGATGTCGCTGCGGCCGATGGCCTGGGCCCGCCGGGCGGCGGCCTCGGCCTGGCGGTAGAGGGCCTGGGCGGCCCGGGCGTCCCCCCGCCTCTGGTGCTGGTAGCCCAGGGTGCCGAGGGCGTAGGCCTCCTCGACCACCGCTTCGTAGAAGCTCGGATACCGCGCGGCCAGATCGCGGGCCAGGGCCAGGGCCTCGGCGCTCCGGCCCTGGAAATTGAGGATGCGGGCCCCGCAGAGTTCCGGCGGCTCCCAGGCCGCGCCGGCGGACAGGGCGTAGAACGTCCGGGCGGCCTCCAGTTCGGCCTCGGCCCGGCCCGCGGCGGGCGGCCGGTCCCCCAACTGCGCCTGGTCCAGGGCCCGGATGTAGAAGTCGCAGTGGGTCTTGCACAGGGCATAGGCGACGTCCGGCGTCCGGTAGCCGGCGGCCCAGGCCCTTTCCAGGGCGGCCAGGGCCGGCTCCAGGTCGCGCATGGCCAGGTAGCCTCGGCCCAGGGCCAGATTGCCCGGGCCCAGAGCCTCGGGGCCCAGCCCGGCGATATCCGCCTCGATCCGGATCAGCCCCTGGGTCATCCGGGCCCGTACCGGCCGCAGGTCGTGCGGAGGGTGCAGGCGCTCCAGGCCGATCTGGTTCTCCAGCGCCCGGGCCTCGGTGGCGAAGCGCAGGGCGAGCACGGTCCGGCGCCGGGCCGCGGCATGCAGGCGGGCGGCCCCGGCCGCGAACCCGCCCCCCAGGAGCACGGTGATGGCCAGGGAAGCCGCCCAGGCCGGATGCCGGCGCAGCATCCGCAGGAAGGGCCGCGTCCAGCCGCGGCCCTCGGCCTGCAGCGGCTCGCCGGCCCGGAACCGGCGGAAATCCTCGGCCAGGGCGTCGGCGGAGCGGTAGCGGTCCTCGGGCCGCTCCTCCAGGCAACGTTCCAGGATGGCCCGGAGCCGGCTGGGCAGCCCGTCCCAGCCGGCCCGGTCCCGCCGTTCCAGCCCGAGCACGGCGCAGAGGGTCGCCCCGAGGGCGTAGACGTCGGTGGCCGGCCCCACCCGGGCGCCCCGGGCCTGCTCGGGCGCCATGTAGCTGGGGGTCCCCAGCACCGAGGCGTCCTGGGTGAGGCCATCCTCCGCCAGGTCCTTGGCCAGGCCGAAATCGGCCACGTAGGGCAGCCAACCGCCCGAAGGCGACCGTTCCAGGAGGATGTTGGAGGGCTTGAGGTCCCGGTGGATCAGCTGCAGGCCGTGGGCGGCATGCATCGCCTCGGCCACCCGTTCCAGGATCGCCACCGCCTCCGCCATGGACAGCCGCGGCGCCGCCTCATGCAGGTCCGGCCCCCGGACCAGCTGCATGGCGATGAAGGGGGTGCCTTCCCATACCTCCACATCGAAGATCCGGCAGACCCCGGGATGGCCGACCCGGGCCTGGAGCTGGGCCTCCTTCATGAACCGCAGGATGGCGGCGGGATGGCGGACGTTCAAGGTCTTGACGGCGACGGGACGGTTCAGCAGGGTGTCCCAGGCCTCGAACACTTCGCCCATGCCGCCCCGGCCAAGGGCGGGGCCCAGCCGGTAGCGTCCCAGGCGGCGGCCATCCCGGGCCCAGGGCGGCTGGGAAGCGGCACCGGGTTCAGGCCGGCGGGAGCCGGCGGGGGCGGGAACATCCTCCATGGGTATATATTAATTAATCGTTAAAAAATAAAAAGTCTTGCGTATTTTCTCGACAAATCAATTTAAAGTTTATCAATTCAACTCAAAGGGACGCCGGAAAGGCATCGGCCCAGCGCTCCATGCCGTCGAGCTCCTGCTCCAGGCCGATCCGGAAGGCCTCCTCGTCACCCTGGGGCGGCACCTGGAACGGCCGGCCGTAGCGCACCCGCACCCGGGAGAACGGCCGGGGCACCAGCATCCGGTCCCAGGTGCCCAGCTCCCAGGCCTGTTCGTAGGCCACGCAGACCGGCACGATCCAGGCCCCGGTCTTGCGCGAGACCGCCAGGACCCCGCCCTTGACCTGCTGCCGGGGTCCCCGGGGGCCGTCGACGGTGATGCCCAGGTCCCAGCCGTCCTTGACCGCCCGGATCATCCGCACCAGGGCCTGCGCCCCCCGGTCCCCGGCGGTGCCGCGCACGGCGTGGATCCCGAACCATTGCCAGGTGGCGGCGCTGCGCTCACCGTCCTTGCTGTCGCTGGAGAGGATGGCCACGCCCCGGGGCTCGCCCGCGGGGGTGCTGCGCCGGAACGGGTAGGACTGGGGCATCATCACCAGGCGCCGGTGGTAGAAGGAGAGGATGAACCGCTTGTCGTCCCGGACCAGATCCTGGACGGGGCCATCCCCTTCCCAGGCGACCCGGAGGGTGTAGCCGAGGGTCTTGATGAGGGCCGCGGCGACCAGGGGCACCAGGCGGAAATTCAGCCAGACCTGGAAGGCGCCGCCCAGGGGCCGCCCGCGGTCGATGATCTGGACCTGGCCCGCCATCAGGCTTCCCCCCCTTCCGGCGCGATCTTCAGGTCGGCCAAGGTGATGGCATATTCCTTCCCGCAATAGTCGCAGCGCACGGGGACGTCCGCGGCGTCCTTGAACAGTTCCAGCAGCCGCTCCCGGCCGAACCCGGCCAGGGCGTCCAGCAGGCTCTGCCGGCTGCACCGGCAGAAGTAGCGCATGGCGGTGGTGCTGAGCACCTCCACGCCCGGCCCCTGGTTGATCCAGGTGCCCAGGAATTCCGGCGTCCGCTCCCACAAGGGCACGACTTCCAGCCCCTCGAGGGCTTCCACCAGGGCCCGCAACCGTTCCGGAGGACAGCCCGGCATGGGCTCCACCAGAAGGCCGCCGCTCTCTCCGGTGCCGGGGTCGCACCAGAGCGTGACACTGGCCTGGACCTGCTCCGAGTTCAGGAGGTAGGCCTCGATCTGGGTCTGGATGGGGCCCTCCACCAGTTCCAGGGTGCCGATGTAGGGCTGGCCATCCGGCCGTGAACGCATCACCTGCAGGATGCCGGGCGCCTGGAACCAGGGGCCGGCGCTCCCGGGCCCGGGATCCAGCACGCCGCGGATGTCCCCGTCCGGCCAGGAATCGGCCACCACCGCCCGGGTCCGGCCGGGCGTCTTGACCAGCAGCTGCAGGCGCTCGGAGAAGAAGTTCCGGGCCTGGAGCAGGAGGGCCGCGGCCAGAACCTCCACCAGCACGGCGCAGGCTTCGGCCTCCAGGTGCGGATGGCCGCGCCGCACCCCATCCCAGAGGGGGCTGGCGTCCAGGGCGGAGAACCGCACCTGGCGATCGGCGGTGAGGGCGCGGAGAACCTGGGCGGCGGAATCGGACATGGCTCCAGTGTAGCGGCTCCCCTCGGGGCCCTGGAATGTGAGAGGCTTTATCCTGGAGCAACGGATAATGGCTACCCCCAGTCGGATCGCAGTGGCACGGACCCTCCACGCCGTCTTCGGGGAGGGGGACCGGGTCGACGACGCCTGGGACGCGGCCCTCTCCCCGGAGGACGCGGGCCTGGCCAACGCCCTGCTCGGGCTGTGCCTGCGGCGCTGGGGAACGCTCCGGGAGCACAGCCTGCCGCAGTTGCGGGACCCGGTCCGGGGCCTGCCCCTGGGCTCCCAGATCGCCCTGGCGGTCGGCCTGGCCCAGCTGGCGTGGCTGCCCGGGGTCTCGGACCACGCGGCCGTCAACGAGGCGGTGGAACTGGCCGGCGACCGCCATCTCGGCTTCCCGCCCCACCGCGGCCTGGTCAATGCCATGCTCCGGCGCGCGGCCCGGGACCGGGAGGCCCTGCGGGTGTCCCTGGACACCCAGGACCCGGCCCTCGACCGCACCGCCTTCGCCGCCCGCGCCCTCAAGGCCGCGCTCTGGCCGCGCCGCCAGGAGGACCAGCTGGAGATCCTCTGGAAGCGGCTGCAGACGCCGCCGACGCCCTTCTTCATGGCGCTGGGCGAGGCGCCCGGCGGCCTCGAGCCGGTGCCGGAGGTGCCCGGCGCGCTCAGGCTGGCCGAAGGCGCGCCCTTTCCCAGGGCCTGGCTGGCCCGGGGCGCGGGGCTGGTCCAGGACCTGAGCTCCCAGGCCCTCCTGGGCTTCGCCTGGGACGGACCCGCGCCGGCCCGGATCCTGGACGCCTGCGCCGCCCCGGGGGGCAAGACCACCGGTCTAGCCCGGCGCTTCCCGGCCAGCGCCATCACCGCCGTCGAGCGCCACCCGGCCCGGGCCGCGCGGCTTCGGGAAAACCTGGCGGTGCGCGGGATCCAAGCCGAGGTGGTGGTCGACGAGGCCGGCCCCTGGCTGAACCAGGGCGGCCCCGGCTTCGACCTGATCCTCCTGGACGCCCCCTGCACCGGCTCGGGCACCCTCCAGAAGCACCCGGAACTGAACTGGATCGGGGAGGGCATCGACCGGCCCCGGATCCGGGCCGTCCAGCGCGACCTGCTCGGCGCCGCCCTGCCCCGCCTGGCTCCGGGCGGACTGCTGATCTACGCGGTCTGCTCCTGGCTGTCGGAGGAGGGCCAGGACCACCGGGACTGGCTGCTCACCCAGCCCGGCCTGGCGCCCGCCGCGATCTGGCCCGCGGGGATGGGCACCGAGCCCGGCCCCACCAGCTTCTTCCGCCCGGATCCGGTGGCCTGGCCCGGGGAGGGCTTCCAGGCCTTCGCCTTCCGCGATCTCCGGAGCCCCGCATGACCGCCCCCTGCCCCGCCTGCGGCGCCGTCCGCCTCCTGTCCGTGGCCGACCACTACGCGATCGAGGTGCGCCGCCCCGACGCCGATCCCGAAGCCCTGGCGCCCCTGGCCCCGCCCCTGCGCGTCTCGATCCTGCCCGGCACCGCCTGCATCACCCTGTTCTTCCTGTCCGTCCTGGCCCCGGGGTTCGTTCCCAGCGGCCGGGAGCTGGTGGTATTCCTGTCCTTCTTTGTCCTGGGCAGCGCCAGCTTCCTGTTCTGGCTCCGCACCCGCAGGACCGACCGCGCCGCCATGGCCGCCTACCAGAAGCGCCAGGTCTGCCCCGACTGCAACTGGCACGACTGACCCGCCCAGGATTGCTTTTCTCAGCGACCCTCTGACTCGGCGCAGTGCGTCGAGTCAGAGGGTCGCTGAGGAAAGCGATCCTGAGTGATCAGTCCTTGCCCATGACGTTGGCGAGGTTGAAGATCGGCAGATACATGGCGATGACGATGAAGCCGATGACCACGCCCAGGATGGCGATGATCAGGGGTTCCATCATGGCGGTCATGGCGGCCACCGAGTTGTCCACCTCGTCCTCGTAGAAGTCGGCGACCTTGCTGAGCATGGCGTCCAGGGCGCCGGTGGCCTCGCCCACGCCCACCATCTGGACCACCATGGGCGGGAACACCTTGGTCTCGGCCAGCGGCCCGGCGATGTTGCGGCCCTGCTCCACGGCCTCCCGGGACTTCATGATGGCGTTCTGGATCACCAGGTTGCCGGCGGTGCGCGCGGTGATGTCCATGCCCTCGAGGATGGGCACGCCCGAGCTGGTGAGGGTGCCGAGGGTCCGGCAGAACCGGGCCACCGCCACCTTGCGCAGGAGCTCGCCGATGACCGGGATCTTCAGGATCAAGGCGTCGATCTGCAGGTGGCCGGTGGGCGTCTTGTAGTATTGGCGCAGCCCGAAGTAGATCAGCACCCCGAACAGGATCACCAGGTAGAAGTAGTGGATCAGCACGTTGGAGATGGCGATGCAGACCAGGGTCGGGAACGGCAGGCTGCTGCCCATGCCTTCATACATCTGAGAGAACACCGGGATCACCTTGACCATGATGATCACCACCACGATGATCGCGATCAGGATCACGGTGATCGGGTAGGTCATGGCCCCCTTGACCTTGGCGGTCAGCTTCACGGCCTTCTCGATGTATCCGGAGAGCCGCTGGAGGATGACGTCCAGGATGCCGCCGGCCTCGCCCGCGCCCACCATGTTCACATACAGGTCGTTGAAGGCCTTGGGGTGCTTGCTGAGGGCGGTCTGCAGGGTGGCGCCCTGCTCGACGTCGTTGCGCACGGCGGCGATGATCTTCTGGAAGGTCCGGTCGTCCTGCTGGGAGCCCAGGATCTCCAGGCACTGGACCAGGGGCAGGCCGGCGTCGATCATGACGCTGAACTGCCGGGTGAAGATGGCCAGCGCCTTCTGCTTGACCTTGCCCGAGCCGCGCCTGGCGGCGCCCTGGGGCTGCACCGAGAGCACCTGGATCCCGTTCCGCTTGAGCGTTCCGGCCGCGCCGTCCTTGGAATCGGCGACGATCACCCCTTCCTGAATCTCCCCGAGCCGATTCTTGCCTTTCCAAACATATGCGGGCATCCGAACCTCGTGGTCTGGTGGGTCGTGTCAGTGGGTCCAGGATAGGGCCAAGTGCGAGCCAAGGGAAGCCATCATGCCCTTATTCTAGGTGTATTTAATATTAGGATTCCGGCCTGTCAGGACGCTGGAGGTGGCCGGTTTCGGGGCCGACTGGGCCATGGGAACCATGTTCTGGGTACCCACCCCGCGGTTGATCAGTTCCCGCAGTTCGTCCTGGTTCGAGGAGTAGGACATGGCCATGTCCTGGGTGATCTCGCCCTTCAGCACCAGCTCGGAAAGGCTCTGGTTGAAGGTCTGCATGCCGAACTTGAGCTGTCCGGTCTGCATGGAACTATAGATTTGGTGGATCTTGTCCTCGCGGATCAGATTGCGGATGGCGGGATTGGGGATCATCACCTCAAGGGCCAGCACCCGGCCCTTGCCGGCCGCCTTGGGGATCAGGGACTGGCAGATCACCCCTTCCAGGACCAGGGACAGCTGGGCGCGGATCTGCGGCTGCTGGTGGGCCGGGAACACGTCGATGATGCGGTTCATGGTCTGCACGCAGGAGCTGGTGTGCAGGGTGCCGAAGGTGAGGTGGCCGGTCTCGGCGATGGTCAGGGCGGCCTCGATGGTCTCCAGGTCGCGCAGCTCGCCCACCAGCACCACGTCGGGATCCTGGCGCAGGGCTGAACGGAGGGCCTTCTTGAAGCTGTGGGTGTCGGCGTGGATCTCCCGCTGGTTCACCAGGCTGCGCTTGTGGTGGTGGACGTATTCGACCGGATCCTCGATGGTGAGGATGTGCAGCGGCTCGACCTCGTTGACCCGGTCGATCATGGCCGCCAGGGTGGTGGATTTGCCCGAACCGGTCACGCCGGTCACCAGGATCAGGCCGCGCGGCTTGTCGCAGAGCGTCTGGGCGATGGGCGGCAGGCCCAGCTGCTCGAAGCTGCGGATGTTCTCCGGGATCGCCCGGAACACCCCGGCGGTGGCGCCCTTCTGGTTGAAGACGTTGGCCCGGAACCGGGAGACGCCCTGGAGGCCGAACGAGAAGTCCACCTCCAGATCCTCCTCCAGCCGGTGCTTCTGCTGGTCGGTCATGACCCCGTAGCAGAGCCAGCGGGTCTGGGAGGCCTCCAGCGGCGGCAGCTTCAGGGGCACCATGCGCCCGTCGATGCGCACCTGGGGCGCGGTGTCGGTGGTGATGTGGAGGTCGGTCCCTCCGTATTCCACCATCGTCTTGAGGAGCTGCTGCAGGGGGACTACGTATTGCGCACTGGGTTCAACCATTTGGGTTCCCCTCCCGGGATCAGAGGACCGTCTCGCGGACGATCTCCTCGATGGTGGTGACGCCGTCCAGGACCTTCCTGCAGCCCGAACGCCTCAGGGTGATCATGCCTTCCTTCTGGGCCTGCTCCCTCAATTCGATGGCGCTGGCCCCGGTGAGGATCATGTCCTTCAGGGTCTCCGACATCTCGAGGACTTCGTAGAGGCCGACCCGGCCCTTGTAGCCCCGGCCGCCGCAGATCTCGCAGCCGGTCCCCTTCTTGAGGGTGAAGCCGCGCTTGACCTCCTCCTCGGTGAAGCCGACCTTGAGCAGACCTTCCAGCGGCAGCTGGTGCGGATCGTTCTGCTTGCAGTTGGCGCAGATGCGCCGGACCAGCCGCTGGGCGCAGATGATGTTGACGCTGGTGGCCACCAGGAAGGGCTCGACGCCCATGTTCATGAGGCGGCTGATGGTGGACGGGGCGTCGTTGGTGTGCAGGGTGGAGAGCACGAGGTGGCCGGTGAGCGAAGCCTTGATGGCGATCTCGGCGGTCTCGAAGTCGCGGATCTCGCCCACCAGGATGATGTTGGGATCCTGGCGCAGGAACGAGCGCAGGGCGGCCGCGAAATTCAGGCCGATCTGCTCCTTCATCTGCACCTGGTTGATGCCGGCGAAGTTGAACTCGACCGGGTCCTCGGCGGTCATGATGTTCACGTCCGCGGTGTTCAGCTTGGAGATGGAGGAGTAGAGGGTGTTGGTCTTGCCCGACCCGGTGGGCCCGGTGACCAGGACCATGCCGTAGGGCTTGTTGATCTGCCGGTCCCACTGGGCCAGGCTCTCCGGCTCGAACCCGAGCTTGGTGAGGTCCAGCATCAGCTTGTCCGAGTCCAGCAGCCGCAGGACGATCTTCTCCCCGAACAGGGTGGGCAGGATGCTGACCCGGTAGTCGATCACCTTCAGCTTGCCGCCCAGCTGGACGCGCAGCTTGATGCGGCCGTCCTGGGGCAGGCGCTTCTCGGCGATGTTGAGCTTGGCCAGGATCTTGATGCGCGAGGTGACCGGGTCCTTGA
>Ga0316219_1000961_pt1 | contig 34607 bp, 36 predicted proteins | sample TBH18003PmetaG_FD_203635 | JGI IMG/M metagenome (GOLD analysis project Ga0316219, IMG submission 203635) | Freshwater microbial communities from Trout Bog Lake, Wisconsin, USA - TBH18003P | ecosystem: Environmental > Aquatic > Freshwater > Lake > Hypolimnion/Profundal zone | place: USA...
TCGGTCGACACGGCCGTGGATGTGGCGAAGGAATCGGCCGATATCATCCTGCTTGAGAAAAGCCTGCTCGTGCTCGAGGACGGCATCATCGAGGGGCGGAAGGTCTTCGGGAACATCATCAAGTACATCAAAATGGGCGCGAGCTCGAACTACGGGAACATGTTCAGCGTCGTCGGCGCGGCGTGTTTCCTGCAGTTCCAGCCCATGCTGCCCATCCAGATTCTGGTGAACAATCTCCTCTACGATTTCTCGCAGACGGGAATTCCGCTCGACCACGTCGACCAGGAGTACCTCGACAAGCCACGCCGCTGGAACATCAAGAGCATCCAAAAATTCATGGTCTACATCGGGCCGATCAGCTCGATCTTCGATTATGCCACGTTCTTTCTGATGCTCTATTTCTTCAACTGCCGGGTGCTGGACCTGGCGTCGCCGGCGGGCTTCGTCGCCCGCTTCGCCCATCCCAAGGATGCCGACGGGACCTACGCCGCTGCGCTGTTTCATTCCGCGTGGTTTGTCGAATCGCTCCTCACCCAGACGATGATCGTCCACATCATCCGCACAAACCGGATTCCTTTCATCCAAAGCCGGGCGAGCCGGGCCATGCTGCTGACCACCGTCGTGGTCATGGCCGTCGGTTGCTGGCTGCCGTTTTCACCGTTCGCCGCCCTGCTGGGACTCGTGCCCCTGCCCGGGATTTTCTTCCTCTGGCTTGCCCTCTTCCTTGTTAGTTACAGCGTGCTCACCCATGGGGTGAAGACCTGGTTCACCCGCCGCTTCGGCACTGACTGACCATGCGCAGCATCCTCACCGCCCTGCAAGAAGGCCGGCTCTTTGAGCTCCCCGACGCCGGCAAGGACCGCGCGCTTGAATTCCTCGCGCGCATCCTCGACGCCAACCCCGACATCGAGGTCGGCACCGACACGATCGAGGAGGTCAAGAAACGCGAGCTGGAGTGCAACACCGGCATCGGCATGGGCGTCGGCGTGCCCCACATCCGCGCGCGCCGCGAGGAGGGCGACCTGTTCTGCGCCATCGGCTGGTCGCCGCCGGGCATCGATTACGGTTCGCCCGACGGGGAACACGTTCACCTCGTCGTGATGTACTACATCCCCGGCGCGCAGAAAAACGTCTACCTCAAGGAAATTTCCACGTTGGTGAAGGCGATGCGCAAGAGCGGGGGCATCGAGCCCATCGCCCATGCCACCGACCTCAACGACGTCCGCAATCTCCTGCTCGACTGGGTCAGCACCGTCCTCGGTGACACCGGTCCCGAGGCCGTCGCGCGCATGATCAAGCTCGACGTGCGGCAGACTCAGACCGTACCGGTGGCGGAGACCGCACCCGTACCCGCTGCGCTATCCAATTCGAGCGCTACGGCCTTTCAAATCCTCACCGGCCCGCTTGCCACGGTGGTGCTTTCGGACGACGCCGACTGGGTGACTGCTTTGGAAAAGGAGGACAACCTGGCCCAACGCCTCGCCGCCGGGCCCTCGTTCGTCGCCGCGGGCCGGCGGGTCTTCGTGCTCAGCTCGCACGCTTTCGCCGCCGGTCGAATCCTCTACCATTGCGCAACCGTGGGATCAGGCGCGTAGGCCGGACTTCTGGCCCGGTCGCGTTGTTTTCGTTCTTGGACGCCTTCGCCTGCGGTCCCAGAGTAGGCCAATGCGCCTTTCCGCCCTGCTCGTCCTGACCCTTCTCGTGTTGGCGGGCTGCTCCCGGCCCGCCCCGGCCGGATACCAGGGCTATCTCGAGGGCGAGTTTGTCTATGTCGGTTCCCCGCTCGCCGGGCGGTTGGAATCGCTGGCCGTCCAGAAGGGTGCGCGCGTCACGGCCGGCACCCCGCTGTTCACGCTGGAACGCAACGCCGAGTTGGCTGCCCAGCGCCAGGCCGCCGACCAGCTCCGCGCGGCGCAGGCCCGCCTCGAGGACCTCAAAAAGGGCTCGCGCCCCAGCGAGCTCGCCAACCTCGCCGCCCGCCGCGACCAGGCCCGCGCCGCGGCTGAGCTTTCCCGGCTCGACCTGACCCGGCAGGAAAACCTGTTCGCCACCAAGGTCGTCGCCGTCAGCGACCTCGACCGCGCGCGGCTCACCCACGAGCAGAATCTCCACGCGGTGGACCAGCTCACCGCCCAGCTGGAAACCGCCACCCTCGGCGCGCGCACCGACGCCATCGCCGCCGCCGAAGCCGACGTGAGCGCCGCCGCCGCCGCGAAGGAGCACGCCGACTGGAGCGTTGATCAGAAATCCCAAGCCGCGCCGAAAGCCGGGCTCGTCTTCGACACGCTTTACCGGGAGGGCGAGTTCGTCGCCGCCGGCCTGCCCGTCGTTGCACTACTGCCGCCGGCCAACCTCAAGGTGCGTTTCTTCGTGCCCGAGGGGCAGTTCGCCGCGCTGCGCGCGGGCGCGGCCGTCCACGTTGCAATCAACGGCCATCCCGCCCCGCTCGCGGCCCACATTTCCTTCCTGTCGCCCCAGCCGGAGTTCACGCCGCCCGTCCTCTACAACCGCGAGAACCGCGCCAAGCTCGTGTTCATGGTCGAGGCCGTGTTCGACGACGACGCCAGCGACCTCCACCCCGGCCAGCCGGTCGACGTCACGCTGGCCAACTAAGCCCGCATGAGCGCGACGGACCTGGTCATCGACGTTACCGGCGTCACGAAGATCTTCGACGGCAAGAAGGTCGTCGATTCCATCGACCTGTCCGTCCGCCGCGGCGAGATCTACGGCTTCCTCGGCCCCAACGGCTCGGGCAAAACCACGTTCATCCGCATGCTGTGCGGCCTGCTCACGCCCGACGCCGGGAGCGGCACCTGCCTGGGCTATGACGTGCGGACGCAGCAGGCGCAGATCAAGGCTCACGTCGGCTACATGACGCAGCGGTTCAGCTACTACGAGGACCTGAGCATCCGCGAGAACCTCGACTTCATCGCGCGCATCTACGACGTCCCCGACCGCGCCGCGGCCGTGGACCGCAGCCTCGAGCGGCTCGGCCTCCAGAACCGCAGCAAGCAGCTCGCCGGCCAGCTCTCGGGCGGCTGGAAGCAGCGCCTGGCACTCGCGGCCTGCCTCATCCACTCGCCGCAACTCCTGCTGCTCGACGAGCCGACCGCGGGCGTCGACCCCAAGGCGCGGCGCGAGTTCTGGGACGAGATTCACCAGCTCGCCGCCGATGGGCTCACGGTGCTGATCACCACGCATTACATGGACGAGGCCGAACGCTGCCACCGCCTCGCCTACCTCGCCTACGGCCGGATGCTCGCGCGCGGGACTTTGGCCGAGGTGCTGTCCGCCGTGAACCTCACCACCTGGACCGTCTCCGGGCCGAATCTCCGCGCCCTCGCCGCCACCCTGCGCGGCCGGCCGGGCGTGGAACAGGTGGTGGCATTCGGCAACATGCTGCACGTGAGCGGCCGCGACGCCGCCCAGCTGGAGCAGGCCATCGCCGCCGTGCGCGACGCCAGCCACGAGTGGACGCGCGTGCGTTCCGGCCTTGAGGACGTGTTCATCAGCCTGATGGCGGGGGCCAAGGACAACTTCGCATGAGCGCCACGCCCCCGCGCCGCCTAAGCCTCCACCGCCTGTGGGCCATCGTGCTCAAGGAGTTCATCCAGATGAAGCGCGACCGCGTGACGTTCGCGATGATGATCGGCATCCCGCTGATGCAGCTGATGCTCTTCGGCTTCGCGATCAACTCGGACCCGAAGCACCTGCCCACCGCGATCCGCGCCGCCGACCAGGGCCCGTTCGCCCGCACGCTCGTGGCAGCGCTCCGCCAGAGCGACTATTTTGCGCTCACGCGCGAGACCGCCAGCGAAGCGGAGGCCGCCCGGCTGTTGCAGGTCGGCGACGTGCAGTTCGTCATCAACATCCCCGAGGACTTTTCCCGCAAGCTCCTGCGCGGCGAGCAACCGACCGTGCTCATCGAGGCCGACGCCACCGATCCCGCGGCCACCGGCCCGGCGATTTCCGCCGTGCGCGCGATTGCGGACACGGTGCTGGACCGCGACCTGACCGGTCCCCTCGCCCGCCTGCGGGCCAAGGCCGGGCCCATCGATTTTCAGATCCACGCACACTACAACCCCGAGAACATCACGCAGTACAACGTCGTGCCCGGGCTCATGGGCGTGGTGCTTACGATGACGATGGTCGTCATCACCGCGCTCGCCATCACGCGCGAACGCGAGCGGGGCACGATGGAAAACCTGCTGGCCACGCCGGTGCGTCCCGTCGAGGTGATGGTCGGGAAAATCCTGCCCTACATCGTGGTGGGCTACATCCAGGCGTCGCTGATCCTGCTCGCCGCGCGGTTCATCTTCGGCGTGCCGATGATCGGCAATCTCTTCCTGCTCTATGCCGTTTCGCTGCTCTTCATCGCCGCCAATCTCGCGGTCGGCATCACGTTTTCCACGCTCGCGACCAACCAGCTGCAGGCCGTGCAGATGGCGTTCTTCTTCTTCCTGCCGTCGATCCTGCTCTCCGGCTTCATGTTCCCGTTCCGCGGCATGCCGGAGTGGGCGCAATGGATCGGCACGTGCCTGCCCAACACGCATTTCCTCCGCATCGTGCGCGGCATCCTCCTCAAGGGCAACGGCCTCTCCGAGATCGCGCCCGAGATCTGGCCGCTGCTGCTCTTCCTCGCCGTGGCCATGACCATCGGCGTGAAGCGCTACCGGCAGACGCTGGATTGAGTTGGAGGAGGGAATCGAATGGCCGGCGCAGGCCGCCTGCTCACCGACGCTTCCCTGATCGGGAGCCAGCCCGCAGCCTGCAAAAAAAAGCGGATTGACGCCAGTAAGGCCGGTAATACCAGTATTACTCACCATGCAAACCCTCTCGGTCAGCAAGCTCACGAGCAAAAGCCAGGCGACCATCCCCGGTCCCGTGCGCCGGAAGCTGGGCCTGAAAGCCGGCGATTCCGTGGCGTTCAAATACCAGGCGGGCCAGGTTTACCTGCAGAAAGCCCGGCCCGTCGACCGGCTCCTGGCGAGCGCCGTCGGGGAAACTCTCCAGGATGAATGGCTCTCAGTCCACGACGAGCGTGCCTACCACAACCTTTAGGCCCTTCGAGGTGGTGGTGGTGCCGTTTCCGTTCACGGACAGCTCCGCCGCCAAGCGCCGGCCCGCTCTGGTGCTGTCCACCCAAGCCTTCAACGACCGCGCGGCCCACGTGGTGTTGGCGATGATCACCAGCCGGGAAAACCGCGCCTGGCCGCTCGACGTGGAGATCCACGACCTGCCCCACGCCGGCCTCGGGCATCCCTCCGTGGTGCGCATGAAACTATTCACCCTCGACGAGCGATTCATCCTGCGCAAAGCCGGGGCGCTCGGCGCGGCCGACCGCGCGGCCGTGCAACGCGCCTTGGGTCGACTGCTGCCCGCCGCGATCGCCGTGGAATAGCGCCGGGCGCCTACGGTTTTCCGACCGCGACCGCTCTGGTCCCGGGGCCGTCGAGCTGCACCGTCTGCGTGGGATACGCAAAGGCGAGTCCGCGCGCCGCCACCAGGCGCAGGAATGCGAGGTTCAGCCGCTCCTTGAGTTTCAAGTGCGCGCCAAAATCGGGGCTGGTCGTCGCATACACGACCAGGATGTCGAGCGAGGAAACTCCGAGCTGGTTGAACGCGACCACCACCGACGCCGGGTCGACTTCCTTCTCCGCCAGGATCACCTGCCGCAGCTCCACCAGGATCGCCTCCATTTGCTCCGGCTTCGTGGCGTAGGTCAGCCCGAGCGTCTGCTCGACGCGCCGCGCGGTGAACTTTGAAAGGTTAATCACCGCCTCGGCGGCGACCATTTTGTTGGGCATGACCACCAGCGAGCGGTCCACCAGGCGGATGCGGGTCGACCGGAGGCCGATGTCCTCGACCGTGCCGGCCTGCGTGCCGATCTTCACCGCCTCGCCGACCTTGAACGGCTGGTCCATCACCACGACGAACGAGCCAAAGAGGTTGGCAATCGTGTCCTGCGCGGCGAAGGCAAACGCCAGGCCGCCGATGCCGAGGCCGGCGAGCACCGCGCCCACGTCCACGCCGAGGCTCTTCACCACCATCAGCACGCCGAAGATGATCACGAACGCCGCGAGCGTTCGTTTGATCAGCGGCATGAAGTGCGCGATGTTCAACTTCCGCTCGTGGCCGAGCTCCTCGAGGTGGTCGAGCACCGCGCCACCGGCGCGCAGGATGCCCCAGAACACCACGGTAATCAGCGAGATCTTGGCGCCATAGACAATCAGGCGGTCCACCGCCGGCGTAAGCTTGAGCACCGTCAGCGCGGCAAAGATGCCGCCGACCATCACCAGCGTGGCGACGGGACCCTCGAGCGCCGGGAAGAGTTTGTCGTCGAGCGTCGTCTCCGTCTTTGCGGCCAGCCGCTTCAGCCAGCTGAAAATGATGTTGGTGATGAACCGCCGCAGCAGGATCGCGGCGAGGAGGAGCACGCCACACGCCAGCCAGTGCACGAGGTCGCCGTGCGAGCCGTCGGGAAAGATCCGCAGCTGCAGCCAGTCCACGAAATGTTCGAGCAGGTCGGTCGCCGCCGCTTCCGCGGCGCCGGGCGCGGGCAGCGCAGCCGGGGCGGGCGCCGTCGGTGCCGTGGCGGCGGCCAGGGCGGGGAGCAGGGCGAGGCTGGACAGGAACAGGAGGATGCGGTGCATGCGGGGGGCGTTTCCAACGCCCGGCGGGCAGGAAGTCAAAAAGTTATTCCTGCATGAGCCGTTCCGGCTGGAAATCCGGGCGCCGTTTCCATCGCCGCACTCCCCGCTTGCCCGCGGCGCGGCGGCCCCACCATGCTCGCCGGCGTGACGCTGCCGCTCGCCCTTTTTGAATCCATGCCACTGTGGGCGTGGGGGGCGTTTTTCGCCTTCATCATCGCGATGCTCGCGCTGGACCTCGGCGTGCTCCAGCGCCACCCGCACGCGGTGACGATGCGCGAGGCGTTGGTGTGGTGCGCGGTCTGGATCACCCTCGCGCTGGGCTTCAACTTCCTGCTGCTGCACTGGCGGGGCCCGGAACTCGCGCAGCAGTTCCTCGCCGCCTACCTCGTCGAGCTCTGCCTCAGCGTCGACAACGTCTTCATCTTCATCCTCGTCTTCGCCTTCTTCCAGGTCGACGCGCGCTTCCAGCACCGCGTGCTCTTCTGGGGCATCATCGGCGCGGTCGTCATGCGTGCCGTCTTCATCCTCGTCGGCGTGGGCGTCATCCACCGTTTTCACTGGGTGCTCTACCTGTTCGGCGCGTTTCTCGTCTACACCGGCATCAAGATGGCGCGGCCGAAAAAGTCGGAGGAGGAGGAGATTCACCCCGACCAGAACATCGCCGTGCGCCTGTTCCGCCGTTTCTTCCGCGTCTCCGAACAAGCCGACGCGGGCACTTTTTTTGTCGAGGAGGACGGCCGGCGCATCGCCACGCGGCTGTTCATCGTGCTGCTGGTGATCGAGACGACCGACCTGGTCTTCGCGCTCGACTCGCTGCCCGCGGTGCTCGCCATCACGAAGGACGGATTCGTGGCGCTTACCTCCAACATCTTCGCCATCCTCGGGCTGCGCTCGCTCTATTTCGCGCTCAACGGCGTCATGCAGCTGTTTCGCTACCTCAAGGTCGGCCTCGCCATCATCCTCGTCTTCATCGGTGCGAAGATGCTGATCGAACCTTGGTTCGCCATCTCCACCACGACTTCCCTCACCGTGATCGGCAGCGTGCTGACGATGGCCATCCTGCTCTCCGTGCTCATCAAGGAACCGGGCGCGGAGACGATCCGCTGACCTCCGCCCCGCATCTGGCACGCCGCCTGCACCGCCGGGGCATGCGCTTCCTCCTCCTCACCTGTTGCCTGGCTCTCACCGCAGTTGTCCCCGCCCGCGCCGCCAGCCCGGCGCCACTGCCCGATGACCCGGCCTGTACCGCGGAAGACCGCAAGTTCATGTTGCGCGCCCTCGAGCTCGTCCGCGAGTCCGTGGCGCATGGGCTGCACCCGTTCAGCGCCGTCTTGGTGAAGGACGGCAAGGTACTCGCCGAATACGTGAACCGCTCGGACACCACCCACGACATCACCCAACATGCCGAGACGGGCCTGATCTCGATGTATTCCCCGAAAATCGACCGGGCCACCCTCGCCGCCTGCACGCTCTACGCGAGCTCCGAGCCCTGCACGATGTGCTGCGGCTCGATCCGTTTTTCCGGCATCAAACGCGTGGTCTACGGTGTCACCGAGACGCAATTCCTCAGGGTGTGGGGCTATCCCGTCAGCCCGCATCCGCTGGAGATCCGCGAGATCATGGCGCGCACTGCGCCGGAGATCCAGGTCGTCGGCCCGCTGATGGAGGCGGAAGGTCTCCAGCTCCACGCCGAATACACGGCGAAATACGGGGCGGCGCACCATCAGGTCCGCTGAAGCGGACGCGCGCCGTCAGTCAATAAACCGCGCCGCCCACTCGGGTCGCGCCAACGGGCGGGGTTTCCACTCGCCGAAAATCCGGTAGCGCCAGCGCGCGACCAGCCGGTAGCCCGCATCGCGCCACGCCGCGGGAAACACCGCCAGCGCCACGGCGAATACGGTCCCCAACCCGCCGCACCCGTGCAGCGCGACAATCACGCCGTCGGTCCGCAGCAGGAATTCACCTGCCGGCTGGTGCGTCCAGTCGGGCACCAGGACCAGGCTGTCGAAATCCTTCACGGGCAGCCCGTGGGAGCGGAGATAGTCCTGCCCCGCTTGGCTTTGCAGCCGCGCAAACCGCAATCGCCCGCTGCGATCCAGCCGCAGCAGCCGCCGCACGACCCGGTTGCACAGGCCGCACTCGCCGTCGTAGAGCAGCACGGGGTCGACCAGGGGAAAATTTCTAGGCGCACTCATGGCGGTCAGCGCTTCTCCTCGCTGGCGACCTCGGCAACTTCGGCGAGGTCGCACAGGATGCCCACGGCCCGCTGGCAGCGCTTGCAGGACTCACCGTTGGTAAAACCGCCCATCTCCGCGTAGCGCACAATCCCGGCCTCAAGCTTGAACTCCATGCCCCGGGCCTGCACCCCGAGCTCCCGCACGAACGTCGTGATCTTCGCCCGCAATTCCGGCAGCAACGCCGCGGCGAAAAACTCCGGCTGGTTGGTCTGGATGAACCAATCCGCGTCGAACTCCGCATCGCCCACCTGGATTTCGCGCGCGCCGAACAGCTCCATGACCTTCGTGCCGAACCCCTGCCGCCGCAGGTGAAAGGTCAGGCCGTCGCCGCCCGCCACCGCCGCCGACACCCCGCACCACTGCACGCGTGACTTCCCCGAGCCAGTCGCAAAGGGAAAAATTTCGACCTGCCGCCCACGGATTTGTCCCCGAGCCCGCGACTCAGGGTAGAACAGCCCCATGACCGGCGGCTTGTTGATAAATTCCAGCCCCAGCGCCTCCGCCAGGCACTGCACGTGATCCGCGGCCAACTTGCTCTGTCGCGCCGCCAGCCGCGCGACGAGGCCGACGGCCAACAGCGCAAAGCCGATCATCAGCAAAGCAAGCATGGCGGGACTCATGCGGGCACGTTCGCAGGCCGCGTGGCCCACGGCAAAAGCAAAAGCGCCTTCGGCGCTGGACACTGAAAAGCCGGGCCCCGCGGTGGAGCCCGGCCTGGGTGACTGATCCGGAAACCCGGGAACAGAGATTAGCTGACAGTGATCTTGCGAGGCTTCAGCGCCTCGGCCTTCGGCAGCGACGCGCGGAGCACGCCGTCCTTCAGCTCGGCGGCGATCTTGTCGGCGTCGATCGCGTTGTCGTGCGTCAGCACGAGCACGAAGGGCGCATCCGCGGACTCGCGATAAACCGTGGTCCAGCCCGCGGGGGACGTCCACGTGCGGCGCCCCACGACGCGCAGTTCCTGGTTCTCGATCGTGAGCTCCAGGCCGTCCTTGGCGACGCCAGGCAGGAAAACCGTCAGGCCGTAGGCCTCATCGGTCTCCTTGATTTCATAGACGGGTTTCAGCGAAGGGCCGACATTGTCGGTCGCCGTGCGGCTGGCTTCGCGCGAGCGCGAGGGAATGAGGGAATTGAACAGTGACATGGTGATTTTTCTCCGGTGGTGGGTTGAGGGATGGGTGGTGCGCGGCGGATTATTTGACGGCCACGGTGACCTTCTTCGGCTTGGCCTCCTCGCGCTTGGGCAGCGTGACGGTGAGCACGCCGTTTTCGTAGGCCGCGCTGACCAGGTTGGCCTGGACTTCCTCGGGTACGCGCACGGAGCGGCTGAACGAGGACGACTGCTCGGCCTGGCCTTCCGCCGCGGGGGTTTTCCGCGACGCGCTGACCGTCAGGTAGCCGTCGACCATCTCGACGTTGATGTCTTCGCGACTCACGCCCGGAAGCTCGGCGCGGACGTAGGTGTTGTCCTTGTCCTCGTAGAGATCCACTGGAAACTGGCCGGCCGGCGTGCTCGTGAGCTCGCCGAGCGCAGACGCAAAGAGGCGGTCCATTTCGGATTCAAACGCCCCCCAAGGGGAGCGGTAGAAGCGGCTGGTCGAGGGGACCAAGCTGCCGTTGTAGGGATAACTGTAGCGAACGATGTTCATGGTGTGTGTTGATTGGTTGATGGGTTTGTCGGGCCAGAGGGCCCTCAGTGTGAGGCCCCTCCTGCATGGGAAGTGCCGGTGGCCCGCGTGTATTCAAATGGTTATCCATAAATTACCTACGAAATCCCGTTGCGTCCCATCGCGAGACGAATTGTCCGACCGGGACTGTCCCAAGCGGGAAAAAATTTCCCGCGTTGACGGGGTTTTGCCGGCCGACTGCATCCGAGGTAGGGCGCGTTATCCCTAACGCGCCGTTCTGAGCCAGCGGCGTCGCTCCGGCGCGTTAGGGATAACGCGCCCTACCCCAGAACCATCCCCTTATGCCGGAAATTGTCCGTGCCCCGTGGGTCCATCCGTGGTTCATTGCCCTTCCTCTCCCGCATGACCTTCGACTTTGATACTCCCGTGCCTCGCGCGGGCACCGACTCGCAAAAGTGGCAGAAATACGCCGGCCGCGACGTGCTGCCGATGTGGGTCGCAGACATGGATTTCAAGTCGCCGCCCGCCATCACCGCCGCGATTCAGGCGCGCGTGGCGCAGGGGATATTCGGCTACGCCCGGCCCGTGAAGTCCACGACCGACACCGTCGTGGCCGCCCTCGAGCAGCGCTACGGCTGGAAGATCGACCCGTCGTGGCTGGTCTGGCTGCCCGGGCTGGTCGTCGGCCTCAACGTCGCCGCCCAGGCCTTCGCCGCGGCCGGCGAGGAAGTGCTCACGCTCACGCCCGTCTACCCGCCTTTCATGTCCGCGCCGAAAAACTCCGGCCGCGTGCCGGTGACCGTGCCGTTCGCCCTCGCGGCGGGACGCTGGACGATTGACTGGGCCGCACTGGAGCGCGCCGTCACGCCGCGCACGAAGCTGTTTTTCCTCTGCAACCCGCACAACCCGCTCGCCCGCGTCTGGCGGCGCGACGAACTCGAACGCCTCGCAGACTTCTGCCTGCGGCACAAACTGGTGCTGTGCTCGGACGAGATCCACTGCGACCTCATCCTCGACCCAGCACTGCAGCACATCCCGACGGCGACGCTCTCCCCGGAAATCGCCGCGCGCACCATCACGTTCATGGCGCCGAGCAAGACCTACAACATCCCCGGTCTCGGCACGTCGCTCGCGATCATTTCCGACCCCGCGCTGCGCGCCCAATACGTGCGCGCCACCGCCGGCATCGTCGCGGAAGTGAACACGTTGGGTTTCACTGCCTGTGAGGCCGCCTACCGCGACTGCGAGGACTGGCGCCAGGCGCTGCTCGTCTACCTGCGCGGCAACCGCGACTACCTGCTCGATTTCCTCGCCCGCGAACTCCCCGCGATCAAGGTCGAGGCGCCGATGGAGGCAACCTACCTGGCGTGGCTCAACGTCACCGCCCTCGGCTTGAAGGATCCCATCGCGCATTTCGAAGAACACGGAGTCGGCCTGAGCGACGGCGCGTTCTTCGGCGCCCCCAAGGGCCACTACGTCCGCATCAACCTCGGCTGCACCCGCGCCACCCTCGCGGAAGCCCTTCGCCGGATGAAGGCGGCGTTGGCTTAGAAATTGGAAGAGGAAAGCCAGGAAACCCGGAATTCCGATCCTTGGTTGTAAAATCCGTATCCTGGCTTCCCTCTCAATCTTCCTCCGATGCGCTTGGGATCCTGCGAGCTGTCTTCCAACCTCTTTCTCTCGCCGCTGGCGGGGTACACCAACCTGCCCATGCGCGAGACGGTGCGGGAGCTGGGCGGGCTGGGCTGGGCCACGACCGACCTCGTCAACGCCCGCTCGCTCCTCGAGCGCAACGCCACCGCGCTCAAGCTCGTCGCGACGTCGGCGGCCGACCGGCCGCTCGCCATTCAGCTGTTCGGCAGTGTGCCCGAGGAGATGCGCGACGCCGCCGTGATGTGCCAGGAACTCGGCGTGGAGTCGGTCGACATCAACATGGGCTGCCCCGTCAAAAAGGTCGTCAAGATCGGCGGCGGCTCCGCCATGATGACCGAGCTCACCAAGACCGCCGCACTCGTCCGCGGCATGATCGACGCCGTGAAGATCCCCATCACGGCCAAGATGCGGCTGGGCTGGGACGACGACAACCTCACTGCACCCGACCTCGCGCGCGTGCTCGAGGACACCGGCGTCGCCGCCATTTTCGTGCACGGCCGCACCCGTGCGCAGGGATTCAGCGGCAGCGTTAACCTCGCCGGCATCCGCGCGGTCGTGGCCGCGGTGAAGTCCATTCCTGTCATCGGCAACGGCGACGTCACCACGCCGGAGGCTGCCAGGCACATGCTCGACGAGACCGGCTGCGCCGGCGTGAGCATCGGCCGCGGCGCATTTTACGATCCGTGGATTTTCCGCCGGACGGACCACTATCTGCGCACGGGCGAACTCACGCCGGAACCCGGCTTCGCGGAGCGCGTACGCGTGCTGCGGCGGCACTTCGAGCGTTACGTCGCGTTCTACGGCGAGGAAAACGGCGCCAAGCTCTTCCGCAAGGTCGCGCCGTGGTATGCCAAGCGCTTCGGTCCCGCCAAGGACTTCAAGCGCCGCATCATCACGATCCGCTCGCGAGCCGACTTCGAGGCCGCCCTCGCCGATTACACCGCGTGGCGCGCGCCGTTCTGCGACGAAACAGGAGAACTGCTGCCCAAATACCAGCCGGGTCCGATGGTCGCATCGTTCATGCGCGAGCCCGGCGCGCCCGAGGAGCGCAGCTCCATCCCCGTGCCCAAGGGCCCGGTCGAGGTCTGGTGAGCGCCCCTGTTCCTGGTTTCCTGCGTGCCCGTCATAGCCTTGGCGATGGCGGGGCTTCCGGCGTAACCTGACCTGCGCATCCGACTTTGCATCGGGGGGAATTATTTGCCTGACTCCGCGGTCCCATGGTCACGGTCTCGCATTTCTGGCAGCTCATTCTCGGCACGGTCATTGCGCTCCTCCCGCTGATCAACCCGCTCGCCGCGGCGCCGACGTTTCTCGCGATCACCGAGGGCGACACGCATGCGCGCCGGCTCCAGCAGCTCCGGATGGCCTGCGTCTATATGGTCATCATCCTGGTGAGCTTCCTCATCGGCGGGACGTTCATCATGGGCTTCTTCGGCATCTCGATCCCGGGCCTGCGCATCGCCGGCGGCCTGCTCGTGGCCGGCATCGGCTCCGGCATGCTCGTCGCCGCCCCGCGCGGCGCAATCGAGGATGAAAAGGCCCGCGCGGCGGCCCGGGCCAAGCGCGACATCTCGTTCTCGCCGCTCGCGATGCCCATGCTCAGCGGACCCGGCTCCATCGCCGTCACGCTCGGCTTCATCTCGCTCGCCAACCACTGGATCGACTACGTCGCCATCATCCTCGGCATCCTGATCGTCGCCGCCGTCACCTACGCCACGCTGCGCCTCTCGGGCAAGATCGTGACGGTCATCGGCGTGAACGGCATGAACGCTCTGACCAAGATCATGGGCTTTCTCCTGCTCTGCGTCGGCATCCAGTTTGTCGTGAACGGCGTGCTGGGCGTGGCCACGGACCCCGACCTGATCCGCGCCATCCGCGACGCCGCGCTGGCGCACTGAGCTTCCCTCCATGACCCGCCCCACCCCGTCGTCCTCGCGTGAAAAGAAAATTTTCAGCCGCGCCCAGTGGATCTGGCCGGATGATTTCCGCTGGGACCTGCACAACTGTTACGTCCTGTTCCGCCGTGAATTCACGCTGGACCGCGTGCCCCGTCGCGCGCCGCTGTTCATCACGGCCGACCAGTCGTATCAGCTGTATGTGAACGGCGCCTTTGTCGGTCGCGGGCCCGCGCGCGGCTACCAGTCGCACTGGCCGTACGACGAGATCGACCTCGCGCGCTGGCTCGTGCCCGGCCGCAACGTCCTCGCCATCCGCGCCTACAATCCCGGCGCGAGCAATTTCCAATACGTCTCGCAGAGCTACGCGGGCCTCCTCGTGTCCGCAACGTGGGGCGGCGTGCGCCTGCAGACGGACCGCGACTGGAAATGCCTCCGCCAGCCCGGCATCCGGCGCGACATGGTGCAGACTAGCCTGCAGCTCTTCTTCCAGGAGAACTTCGACGCCCGGTCCGCGCCGCTCGACTGGATGAACCCCGATTTCGATGACTCCGCCTGGGGCCACCCGAACGCTCAGCGCTGGAATTCCCTGCCGTGGGCGAGCCTCGAGCCGCGCGGCATCCCGGCATTGCTCGAGGAAGCCTGGCGGCCGGGCGAGGTGATCGGCGTCGGCGAGGGCACCTGCGGCGCCGGTTGGGAAGAGGCGCGCAATCTCTACCTGCTGCGCCAGAACGAGGATCACACGCACACGCCGGTGGCCGCCCAGCTCGACACGCCCGCAGCGGCCGACGCGCCGGTGGGCCTCTTCGCCGCGGGCTTGGAAATTCCCCCAACGGGACCCGGACGCTTCCGCAGCTACCTGCTCGACGTCGGCCAGCCCGTGGTGGGAAATTTCTCCCTGTCGATCGGCGGCGCGCGTGGCGGCGAGGTGGTTGACCTGGTTTACACCGAGGTGATCGACCCCGAAAAACTGGAGCCGGAGCTGCGCTTTCCCGACGGCAGCCGCGTGGCGTTCGCCGGCCGGCTGACCTGCCGGCCCGGACGCACGGAGCACATGTTTTATCACCTGATCGGCTTCCGGCACGTGATGATCGTGGTGCGCAATTCCACCGTCCCGCTGCATATCGCGCCCTGCCTGCGCCGGACCGGCTATCCGCTGGTGCGCCGCGGGAGTTTTCAAAGCTCCGATCGCACGCTGGAACAAATCTGGGAAACCTGCGCGTGGTCGCAGCAGAACTGCATGCTCGACGCCTACGTGGACACGCCATGGCGCGAGCAGGCGCAATGGTGGGGCGACGCGCGCGTGCAGGCGTGGAACACGTTTCACCTCAGTGGCGACACGCGCCTCTTCCGGCGCGGCATTTACCAGATCGGCGGCCAGACCACCGCCGACGGCGTCACCTACGGCCACGCGCCCACGATGGGCCACAACTGCGTGCTGCCGGATTTCACGCTCATCTGGATCCTGACGCAGTGGGACTACTATTGGCAGACCGGCGACCTCACGCCGTTCCGGGACCAGCGTGCGGTCATCGAACGGGCGCTCGCCTACTTCGACGCACACACCGGCAAGGAGGGACTCGTGCACTACGACCCGCGCTACTGGCTGTTCCTCGACTGGACCGATCTGCCGAAGGATGGCGCATCCACCGTTTACAATCTCTGGCTGATGATCGCCCTCGAGCGACTGGCTGCGATGCATCGGCTTAACCGCGACCCAGCCGCCGCGACCCGCTGTGAACGTCGCGCGCGCGATTTGCGCAAGCGCCTCGGCGCATTCGTCAGCCGCCAGGGCCTGCTGCGCGACGGTCTCGATGCGAAGGGCAAAGTCCTTTCGAGCACTTCGCCGCACGCGCAAACGCTTGCACTGATGTCGGATCTCGCGCCCGCCGGCGCAGCCGCGCAGGAGCGCTTCCTGTTGGATTACTTGCGCGACGAGTCCGGCCACACGGTCAAGCCGAGCGCCTACTGGATCACCTACGTCTACACCGTGCTCGCCACCCGCGGTCACGGCGCGGAAGTCGTGGCCCACCTGCGCCCGCGCTGGGAACCAATGGTTGCGTATGGGTCGACGTTCGAGCTGTTCCGCGATCACCCGGAATTCCAGATCAGCCACTCCCATGCGTGGTCGGCGCATCCCCTGTTTCATCTCATGCAGATCATCGGGGGCGTGCGCCAGGCGGCCCCGCAGTGGAAGCGCGTGGAATTTTCGCCGGTGTTCGTCGGCGAGACGGGCGGCTGCACCGTTCCCACCCCGGCAGGCCCCATTACGAGCGCCTGGCGGCGCAAGAATGCCGAAGTGGAGGTCGAACTCGCCTTGCCGCGCGGCGTGAGCGCCACGGCCACGTTGCCAGGCCTTCTCGTTCAGCGGGTGACCGGCAAGCACCACTGGCGCGTGACGCTGGCTCAGTAACGGCGCGACACGGTGGCGCCGCGCGCGTCCTTGAACACAAGGCTGCGGGACGCGACGTCGATGCTGTCGAAATAGATTTCCTGCACGTCGTCGATCATCTCGCCCGTGCGGAAGAGACGGCCGTTGATGAAGGCGCGCGGCGGGTTGCCGGCATAGACGCCGCTGATCTTGGCGCTGGCGACGAAGCTGCGGAAGGCCGAGCTGGCGTTGGGCACCGCGCGGATGGCCTCCGTGGTGGCTGTCACGCCGGGGGCGAGCTCGATGGTCGCGGTGCTCGCGACCCGCACGCCGGGAGTCGTATCCGTCGGGGCAACTTCGGTCGTCGGCTGTGGTTTGGTGACCACCGGCATCGGCGTCACGACCGCCACAGGTTCAGGCGGGGGTGGCGGCAGGGCCTTGGGCGGAACGCGGGTGGGGGGTGGCGGCTCGGCAAACTTGAGATAGGCGCCCCCGATGACCGCCGCGGCCAGGAACACGCCGCCGACCGCGATCAGCGCATATTTCCAGAGGCGTCTCCGGCGCTCGGCGGCCAGCAGGGCCGCGGGCACCTTGGGTCGAACGAAAACTGCGGGCCGGGAACCGCCACCCGGGAATTTGACCTTCCCCGGTGCAGCAGCGGGGACGGGAGCGTCGGGCGGAATGATAATCGGCGGAACCGTGCCGTCGCCCTCTTCCGGCGGCGGGGGCGCAACCACTGGAAATGGGGGCAGCACAGCGAGTTGCTCGGCTTCGGCTTCAGCCGCCGGCTCGGTTTCCTGCGCGACGGCGGGAGTCGGCAGCTTGATCTTCAGCTTCACCTTGCCCTCCTCGGGCAGGGGCATCGGCGGGGGTTCCGCCTCGGGTGGTGCCTCGACGGGGGCTTCGGCCGGGGCTGCCTCCGGCTCCGCTTCAGCCACCGGTTCCGGGTCGGGTTCGATGATCAACTTGGGCTTGAGCCGCAACTTGCCCTCCTCCACCGGGGCAGCAGCCGTAGGCTCCGCCGGCGGCGCCTCGCCGTCGGGACGGGGCCGCGGTCGGAGCCGCAACGGGGGTGGCGGAGTCTCGTCGCTCATGTCGGTACAACAAAAAACGAATATTATGCGCGGCGCGAAACCAAAAAGATTCCCTCGGAGTCAATTCCCGTCATGGTAAACATTCAATAATCGGCTCCCTTTATGAAACGTTTACCTTTTTTCCTTCTGCTCGCGCCCCTGGTCCTGGTCACTGCCTGCTCGCATAACAAGAAAAAGCCCAAGGAAAACCCCGCCTACGCCTCCGAGGTCGAGGACGCTTTCAAGCAGCGCTGGGTGGAAAAGCGCTCGAGCGAGCTCATGGCCCTCGGCCTGCGTCCTGACCTGGCGCGCCAGCAGGCGCTGGAGGAATACAGCGTCCGTTACCGCTACACCCACGCGGCGGATAAATGAGCCAAGGGGCCCACCCCGCGGCCGGCCGCGGGGCGCTGGCCGCCGCCGCCTGTTACTTTTGCTGGGGCCTGTTTCCGCTCTATTGGAAGCAACTGGCGGATGTCGATGCGACAGAGCTGATTGCACACCGCCACATCTGGTCGCTGGCCTTCGTCCTCTGCCTGATGGCCGCGGGTGCGGGCTGGGCTGAACTGCGCGCGGCGCTGCATTCCCCGGTCGCACTCCGGTGGCATGCGTTGAGCGGCGTTCTCCTCACGATCAACTGGCTGGTCTACGTCTGGGGCGTGAACCACGGGCATGTGCTGGAGACAAGCCTGGGCTACTTCCTCGTCCCGCTGGTCAATGTCGCCCTCGGCCGCGTAGTCCTGCATGAACGGCTCCGTCCGGTGCAATGGCTGGCCATCGGCTCCGCGGCTTTCGGTGTGGTGCTGATGTTGGTGAAGGTCGGCCGGCCGCCGTGGATTGCCCTCACCCTGGCCGTCACGTTTGGCGCCTACGGCCTGCTGCGGAAAAAGTCCCCGCTTGGCCCGCTCACCGGGCTCGGCTTGGAAACCCTGCTGCTCGCCCCGCTCGCCCTCGCCTTCCTTGCCTGGCAGCAACATACCGGGGCCGGCGCCCTCGGACGCGTCTCTTCACTGGAACATGTGATGCTGGTGAGCGCGGGCGTCGTCACGGCCGTGCCGCTGCTGCTCTTTGCCTATGGCGCGCGCCGGATCCGACTGTCCACACTGGGATTGCTCCAATACATCGCGCCCACGGTGCAGTTCGCCCTGGGCCTGTGGATCTTCCACGAACCCTTCTCGCGGGATCGTGCACTCGCCTTCGCGTTCATCTGGGTCGGCCTCGCGCTCTACACCACGGACAATCTTTGGTATCAGCGGCGGATCCGGCTGGCCGTCCTGCCGGAGTGAATCCCTCCAGCCCGCGAGTCGCTCACAGCGGCTCGTTCTCGCGCTTGATCGCGAGCAGCTCGATCAGGAACACCAAGGTCGTGTCGCGGGGAATGCGCGGGGGGGAGCCCCGCATGCCAAATCCAAGCTCGGGCGGAATGATGACGAGGCGGCGCTCGCCCACTTTCATCTGCAGCATGGTCTGGTCCCAACCCGCAATCACGAGGTCCCGGCCAACGCGGAAGGAAAACGGATGCTGGCGGTCGACAATCTGCTCGAAAAGCGTGCCGTTGAGCAGGCGGGCGGCGTAGATCACGGCAACGATGTCGCCCGGACGCGCCGGGTCACCCTTGCCCTCCGCCTGGATGACATAGCGGATGCCGGTGCTGGTCTTTTTGGCGTTGGGCCACGTCTTTTCCACAAAGGCCAAGTCGTCATCCGGGAGCTTCTCACGCTGGGCATGCAACACGGGCGCGCCGAGCGCCAGCACCAGCAGCACGTAGATGGGACGGAAAAGGAAATTCATGTGCCCTGTCTTCATGACCGGAGGACCGCGGGTTGGCACGAATTTTTTATCGCCTCATGCGCGGCCACCAGGGTGAGGGCCTGGCGCAGGAGCGTGCGCCCGGGCTCCATCCGATGCCAAGGCGAGGCGCCCGAGGGGTGTGGCAACGGGATGCAATCCGCCGCGTGGCCGCGGTAATCGATGCGAAAGGACCGCCCAATCGTTTCCACCAGCGGGCGTTCCCCGAGAAACTGCGTGATGGCGAGCTTGCCCACCGGAAGCACCAGCGCCGGGCGCAACAGGGCGAACTCGCGCTCCAACCAAGCCGAGCAATTCGTGATTTCCTCGGGAGCCGGCACGCGGTCGCCGCCCTCGGGTCGCTTGCCGGGAAAACACCGGCAGACCGCCGCGAAATAGACCCGGTCGCGGACTTCGTCTTCCGTCCAGCCGGGGATCTCCGCGAACCACTTGAAGAGCGTCTTGCCCGCCGTCCAAGCGAACGGCCGGCCGAGCTTGGGCTCCTTGTCGCCGGGCGCCTGCCCCACCAGCAAAATGCGGCTGGCCACCGTACGGCCGACCACCACCGGCCGGTGCATCCGCGGGCAGCGCTCACACGCGCGGAGCGCAGCGAGGTGCTGTTCGACGGCGGAAACGGTTACGCGCATGCGCCGATGCTGGGGTTGTCCCGCACCGGCGCGCAAGCCCGGGACAGATTTTAGTAGCGATGACGGCTCCGGCCGCCCCCGCCGCCAAAGCGGTTCCAGCCACCCTGCCGGCTCGGCTTGGAATGCGAGCCGCCGGGGGCCGAGGGTTGCACGGCCCGCGCGACGAACGCGCGATACGGAAAGCCCTCGAGCTTCAGTTCGGGAATCTTCTGGCCGATGAAACGCTGGATGTCGCGGATGTCGCCGGCGTTTTCCGGCGTGACGAGCGTGAACGCATCGCCCACGGCCTGCGCCCGGCCGGTGCGGCCGATGCGATGGACATAATCCTCGGGCTTTTCGGGAACGTCGTAATTGATGACGTGCGAGATGTCGGCGACGTCGATGCCGCGCGCGGCAATGTCAGTGGCGACCATCACCTCGTATTTGCCGGACTTGAAGCCCGCGAGGGCCTCCATGCGCTGGTTCTGCGAGCGGTTGGCGTGCAGGACGGCGACGGAATGGTTGGCGGCCTTGAGCCGGCGCGCGATCTTGTCGGCGCCGTGTTTGGTCCGGGAGAAGACGAGGACGCTGTCGAAGTCCGTCTTGGCGAGAAGCGCCTCGAGCAGTTCGAATTTCTGGTCCGCCGCGACGGGATAGAGCGCGTGGTTGACCGACTCGTTGACGGAACGGGCGATGCCGATCTCGACCTTGGTCGGGTTGCGCAGCGCGAAGGAGGCCACGGCGGCAATCTCCGGCGGAACGGTGGCGGAGAAGAACAGCGTCTGGCGCTCGCGCGGGCAGCGCGCGATGATGTCCTTCACGACGGGGAGGAAGCCCATGTCGAGCATGCGGTCGACCTCGTCGAGGATGAGGATGTTGATGTCCTGGAGGCTGATAGTGCGCTCCTTGAGGTAGTCCATCAGGCGGCCGGGCGTGGCGACGATGATGTCGACGCCGCGCTTGAGCTCGGAACGCTGGTTGCCGTAGCCGACGCCGCCGAAAATGGCGACGGTGCGGATATCGGTGAAGCGGGCGAAATCACGGAAGGCGGTTTCGACCTGGGCCGCGAGCTCGCGCGTGGGCTCGAGGACGAGCACGCGGGTGCGGCCGTGTTGGCCGAGGCGGGTGAGGACCGGCAGCGCGAACGCCGCGGTCTTGCCGGTGCCCGTCTGGGCGGAGGCAATGAGGTCGCCGCCGGCGAGCACGGCCGGGATAGCGCGCAGTTGGATGGGCGTGGGATCGGTGTAACCGGCGGCTTGCACGCCGCGGAGCACCTGTTCGGAAAGATTGAGAGCTTTAAAAGGCATAAGGCAGGGGCCGCAGTCGTGCGGCGGATGAAATCTGTAAAAAGAAAAAGGACGGAGCCCCAAAGGAGCTCCGTCCCTCGAAAATCAGTTCGTGAAAACGAATCGATTAGTAACGGCGCTCGCCGCGATCGCGGCCACCGCCACCGCCGCCACCGCCGAAGCCGCCGCGGTCACGACCGCCGCCGCCGCCGCCGAAGCCACGGCCGCCACCGCCGAAGCCGCCACCCGGGCGCTCTTCCTTGGGACGGGCCTCATTGACCGTGAGCTGACGACCACCGAGATCGGTGCCGTTCATCTTCTCGGTCGCGGCTTTCGCCTCTTCCTCAGTGCCCATGGTGATGAACGCGAAGCCGCGGGGGCGGCCGGTCATCTTGTCCATGGCGACGTACAGATCCGTGACGGTGCCGAACTGGCCGAAGGCGGCGCGGAGCTCGTCCTCGGTGGTCTTGAACGACAGGTTGCCGACGTATAGTTTTGAATTACCCATTGTGATGTCTCGAAGATCCACCGTCATCTGCCAGTTCCGTTCCCACCGTGGGTTTCGAAATCATCACTTAAGCAATACGCTCAGCCTACGACTCACCAGATGCTGTCATCCTACGCTTTCTCTATCGATAAGTGGCTGAAGGCATCGATTAGCGCGGCAAACGCAAGGCTATTCGCGGGAACCATGCCCCACCAAGCGCTTAGATCGAATACTTCGCCCGGATCTCCTCTGGGAGCGGCGTGGCCCGGCCCGTCGCCAGCGTGACCAAAGAGTAGTCGCAGGCCCCGTCACAGACCCTTTTTCCAGTGGGCAGCTTCTCGATTTCGAACGCCACGCGGCAGCCTGTCTCGGTGAAGTGCTCGATCCAGGTCCGCACCACCATCCGGTCGCCCCAGCCCAGCGGCCGTTTGAAATGAATCGTGGCGGAGCTCATGAACCAGCCGAGCCCCAAGGCCCCGAACGCCTGCATCGGCATCTTGTAGCAGCGCTCCATCTGGTCGAAGCGCGCCGCCAGCACGTAATCGAGGTAACGCGTCGAATGGACGTGCTGGTAGAGGTCGATATCATCCGGCCGGACCGCCAGCTCGGATTCGAATTTGGAAAAGACGTTCATCCTCCCGATGGGACGCTTACTCGAACAGCCGGTCAACCTCGCGGCGCTCCCGTTTGGTCGGCCGGCCGCTGCCCTTCGGCCGCGCGAGCACGCGCTCCAGCCGGGACACGCGCAGCTTCTCGAATTCCTCCGGCGGCGTGAGGTCGGTGCAGTATTCCGGCACGAGCTTCGCCCCCACCCGGCTCGCCGGGGCACCCACCACGCGCAGGGTGCGCGTGATCAGGCCCTGCGACACCGTCACGATCTCACCGGCGTGGACTTCCCGCGACGGCTTCGCCGGCAATTCGTTGATGGCTACGGCGCCCTCGCGGATCGCCGTGGCCGCCAGGCTCCGGGTCTTGAAGAGCCGCACGGCCCAGAGCCACTTGTCGAGCCGCGCGGTCACAGCCGTTCGGCTCAGTGTTTGAAGGGGTTGAATCCGCCCGCACCCATGCCAGGAATCGAAAATTCCGAATAACCTTCGGTCGAGAAAAGCGAGTCCGGCACCGGGGACTTGTCCACGCTGGTCACCTCCATGCGCGCGGTCTCGGCGCCCTTGGCGTCATGCGTCACGACGCGCATCGGGAAATAATTCCCGTCGCGCGCGAAATTTTCCCAGCCCGGGGGCGGCGCGCCGCGGCCACCCATCGGGTTGCCGCCGGAGAAGGACATGAAAGGCCCGAGGCCGGACGCGAGCCACAGCTCGATGACTTCGCCCTTTTCACTGGTCGTGCGGTATTCGGTCGCCAGGTAGCCGGCGATCATCTCGGTGCGGCCCGTCGCCACCGGGGCGGACATCGCGTGCCCGTCCTTGTATTTGGCCGTCTGCTCGGCGGTCGGCTGCGGAATCGGGCGGCGCATGAACATCTTCTGCCCCTGCATATCCATGAGGATGATCATTTCCTTGGCGGGCATATCGAGGATGATCCCCATGGCGCCACTGCCGCCGTGCCTCTCGTCGGTCTTCGGGTCCATGCGCATCTTGCCATTCTTCATGGCATACTCGAGGGACATCTTTTCGTTCTTCTTGCCGGTCATGTCCATGTGGACCCGGCCTTCAAAGGACTCGGCGGCGGACACCGCGGTGAAAGTGACCAAGGCCAACGCGGTGATCAGCAGGCCGCGGATGGAGGAAGCAACAGGCAGTTTCATGATGGGAGGGGAATCAGGGTGGTTGGGGTGGTTGGAATCCAACCGGATGCCTCACGGGTTTAGTGCCCGGTTTCCCGACCGCAAGGCTCCCGACGAATCCCGACGCAAAAAAACCGCGCGCCCCAAGTGACGCGCGGCCAAGGTGGACCCGAATTGAGCCCGGTGGTTCAGCCCCGGCTGTCCTTCGGGAAGTCGTTCTTCAACCAGTCATCAAGCAGGTTCTTCTCGAAGCGCAGGTTGTCGCGCGGGTTGTTGGTGATCTTCCCCATGAAGGCGAGGTCGCGCAACTGGCGCTTGCCCTCCTTGATCACCCGGCCGTCGGCCGCCGTCAGCTTGAACTCGAGATCCATGCGGGGCGGATAAACATCCTTCACGATGCGGATGTCCATGTTCTGGCCATTGCGCCACGGCTCAAAATCGCCCGCGAGATCGATGTCGGTGAACGTCACCGTCAACTTCTCGCCCGCCGGCACCACCGTTTGGGCCCGCAGCACGATGTAGTCGCGAATCTGGTCCAGGATGGCCTTCTGGCCCATCTCGGTCGCCGTGTAGGCGTCCCGGATGTCGGAATATTTCTCCGGCGAGGCAAAGATGACCTCCGCCTTTGCGTCGGTCACGGGGGTCGATTCAGCCGCCACCGCACAGCCGATCGCGGCCAAGGCAGCGACGGCGCCAAAAAACATTGGGGTAATTTTCATGATCTGGGTGAGACGCACCTATGCGCCAATTGGTTCCCACGCGAGTTCGCTTCGAGCCGCGCTATTAGGAGCGTTAACGCATTATCTTTAAACCGCTATCCATAAATCGATTACTGCACGACCGTCCTGGCCGCCACGGCCGATCAAACGACGACGGGCGGCGCGGCGAGCTTCGCTATGTTCACGGCTGTCACTTTGTATTCGGGCGTCTGGGTGTATCGGTCGCGCTGGGACGTCGTGATTTGGTTCAGGAAGACACGCACGTTGTGGAACGTGGTGTAGACCTCGCCGGGCTTCACGTGGTTACTAATTTGCACGGGCAGCTCGGCGGTGCCCTGCGTGCTGCGCAGCCGGACTGACTCGCCATCGGCCAGGCCGAGGCGGGTCGCGTCGACCGGGGAAATCTGCAGGTAGTCGGTGGGATGCAGCCCGTTGTTGGGCGTGCGGGAGGTCTGCGTGGCGGCGTTGTATTGGTAAAGATTGCGGCCCGTCGTGAGCAGGAAGGGAAACTCCGCCGAGAGAATTTGGGGCGGCGGAACGAATTCGATCCGGCGCAGCGCGGTGGTCTTGCCGTGCGTGAAGTGATCCACGTGCAGGATGGGCGTGCCGGGCGAGTTCTCCTCGAAGCATGGCCACTGGAGGCCACCTTCCTTGTCGAGGCGCGCGTAACTGATGCCGTGGCCCTCGGGCCAGAGTGAGCGCACTTCGTTCCAGATTTCCTCGGCCGCGCGATAGGCGAAATGCTCGCCCTTGCCCATGGCCTTCGCCACGGCACAGACAATTTCCCAGTCCGAGCGCGCCAGGCCCTGCGGCTTTGCGGCGCCGCGCACACGCTGGATGCGGCGCTCGCCGTTCATGAACGTGCCGTCCTTCTCGAAGGACGACGCCGCCGGCAGGAACACGTCGCCAAACTCCCGCGCGGTCGCGTTGAGGAAAAGATCCTGCACGATCACGAGGTCGATCTGCTCCATCGCACGGCGCGTTTCGTGCGTGTTCGGGTTCGTCATCACGATGTCGTAGCCGATCGCCCACATCGCCTTCATTTTGCCCTTCGTCGCGGCATCCAACATGTCGATCATGTTGAGCCCCTTGTGCGTGGGCAACGGGACGTGCCAGGCGGACTCGAACTGTGCGCGCGCCTCCTCGATCGGCACATAGCCGGCGAGCAGTTTGGGCTCGCAGCCCATGTGGGGCGCGCCCTGCACGTTGTTCTGGCCGCGCAGCGGGTTGATGCCCGTGCCGGGCTTGCCGATGTTGCCCGTGAGCAGCGCCAGGTTGACCAGCGCCATGATGCCCTCGGTGCCCTGGATGTGCTCGGTCATGCCGAGGCCGTGCACGCTCAGGGACGGCTTCGACGTCGCGTAAATGCGCGCGGCCTCGCGGATCTTCGCCGCGGGCACGCCGCAGATCTTCTCAACCTTCTCCGGCGCAAAATCACCGATAAATTTTCGGTAGTCCTCGTATTCGGTCAGGCGCGTCCGGACGAATTCCTCGTCGACGAGGCCCTCCTCCACAATCGTCGCGCCCATCGCGTTGAAGAGGACGACATTCGTGCCCGCGTGCAGCTGCAGGTGCAGGGTGGCGAACTCGTTCAACTCGATCACGCGGGGATCAACAATGATGAGCTTCGCGCCGTGGCGGGCTGCCTGCTTGATGCGCGCCCCGGTGACGGGATGCCCGTCGGTCGGGTTGGCGCCGCAGACGAGGATCGTGCGCGCCAGCTCGATCTCATCGAGCGAGTTGGTGGCCGCGCCGGTGCCGAGCGTCATCTTCATCGCGGCGGCGGTCGGCGAGTGGCAGACGCGCGCGCAGCAATCGATGTTGTTGTTGCCCAGCACGACCCGCGCGAATTTCTGGGCGACAAAGTTTTCCTCGTTGGTGCCGCGGGCGGAGCTGAGCACGCCGATGCTGTCGGGTCCGTGCTGCTTGATCGTCTCGGCGAGCTTCGTGGAGATGTAGCTGATGACCTCGTCCCAGCTGACGTCCTCCCACTGGCCGTTGCGCCGGATCATCGGCGAGGTGATGCGCTCGTCGGCGTAAACGTAGTCGAAGGCGTAGCGGCCCTTCACGCAGGTGTGGCCGTGGTTGCTCGGGCCATCGGACGGGCGGATGGTCGTGATCTGCCCGTCGCGCGTGCCGACGTTCACCTCGCAGCCGGTGCCGCAGTAGGAGCAAATGGTCTTCGTCCACTCGGTCGGCACGCCGCGGGCGAGCACCGTGAGATCCTCGAGCGCGCCGGACGGGCAGGTGTCCACGCAGGCACCGCAACTGACGCAGCCGCCATCCAGCATCGTCTCGCCGCGCACCGGCAGGATGCGCGTCGTGTCGCCGCGATTCCAGGCCTTCCACACGAACTGACCCTGGACTTCCTCGCAAATGCGCACGCAGCGGTAGCAGGTGACGCACTGCGACATGTCGACGTTGATGTAGGGGTGCGATGCATCCTGCATGAACGGCACGTCGGGTGCCGGGGCGGTGCGCGAGCCACCGGCCTTCACGCCGTATTGCTTGAGATAGCGATGGAATTGCTTGTCGGGAAACTGTGCGACGGCCTCGGCCGGGTAGTCAGCGGCGAGCAGACCAAACAGGGTCTTCCGCACGCCCTCCGCCGTCGGCGAATGCGTCTGGATGTCCATGCCCTCGCGGAGCTGCGTGTTGCACGCGGTGACGAGCGCGCCCACGCCTTTCACCTCGACGGCACACGTCCGGCACGAGCCGTACGGATCCACGCGGTCATCATGGCAGAGCGTCGGGATCTCGACGCCGATTTCGCGCAGCGCCTCGTTGATGGTGAGGCCGTCGACGAACTTATGCGGCTGGCCGTTGATGGTTACTTGAAGCATGGCTCAACCTCCGAAGGATAATAGCGCAGGATAGATTCCGCAAATCGCGCCAGGCCCGTGCCGTGGCCGCAGAGGCTCGCCAGCTTCAGCGCCGTGACCAGGTCGCGGCACTCCTGCAGGTCGGCCTTGGTGGCGTCGCCAGCGATGGCGTTGGCGAAGATTTCCTCGACGCGCCCGCTGCCGCTGCGGCACGGCGTGCATTTGCCGCACGACTCGTAGGCGCCGAACGAAAAGACATGCTCCACGAGGTCGGGGATCGACGTGTGCTGGTTGAACGCCACCACACCGCCGTGGCCGACGCCCGCCCCGATCGCGGCGAGTTCCTCGAAGCCGAGCGGCGTGTCGAGCAGGTGCGGCGGGATCACGCCGATGATCGGCCCGCCAATGATGATGCCCTTCAACGTCCCGCCGCCGCGCAAGCCCCCGCCGAGTTCCTCGACAATGTGCCGCACGGTGACGCCGAACTCGACCTCGTACAGGCCCGGGCGGTTGAACAGCGAGTTGAGCGAGAGCGCCTTCGTGCCGCGGCTCTTGGAGAAGCCGATCGCGTTGTAGGCGTCGCCGCCGTGCGTCACGATCCAAGGAATATTGACGAGGGTCTCGACGTTGTTGAGCAGCGTCGGCCGGTCGAACAAGCCGCGTTCCGTCGGATACGGCGGCCGCGCCATGACCTCGGGCCGCTTGCCCTCGATCGAGCGCAGCAACGAGGTTTCTTCGCCGCAGACGTAGCTGCCGTGGCCCACGTAGGCCTCGAGTTCGAAACTGAATTTCGTCCCGCCCACCTTGGAGCCGATCCAGCCCGCCGCGCGCGCCTCGGCCAGCGCAGCCTCCAGGATCGCGCCGGCTTGGGGATACTCGATGCGCAGATAAATGTAGCCCTTGGCCGCGCCCACCGCGAAGCCCGCCAGGATCATGCCCTCGATCAGCCGGTGCGGATCGTCCTCGATCAAATAGCGGTCGATGTAGGCACCCGCGTCACCCTCGTCGGCATTGGCGACCACGTATTTGGTGCCGGCCGGCTGCGAGGCCACCGCGCGCCATTTGCGTCCGGTGGGGAAACCTGCACCGCCGCGTCCGCGAAGATTGGATTTTTCCACCGCCGCCAGCACCTGCTCCGGGGTGCCCGTCAGCGCCTGGGCCAGCGCCTGATAGCCGCCGTGCTTTTGGTAGGCCGCGAGCGTGCGGGCTCCACCCTGCGCGATCCGGCCGAGCACGATGCCCTCCTTGGAACAAACCTTCACCGGTGGACGCGGATGCGTCTGGCCCTTGGCGGGGCCGGCGAAGCATTCGCCGAGGCAATACACCCGCGGGTTGTTCTGCGCTCCCTCCGCCCAGCGGGCAGGATTGAAGTGCTTCGCGGCGAAACACGCCGTGCCCTGGCAGACTTTGCCGGCGAAGCCCCCGTGCGGAAGATGGTAGAACGACTCGACCTCCGGTCTCAGCGCATGCGCGCCAGACTTGCTGTTGGGATAAGTCGGAGGGGTTACGTGATTCATGTCACCAATGCAGCCGGGTTGCGAGAAGAGGGGGCACCGCGCACGTTTTGACCCGCGTTCAGGACGACTTCAATCACAGACCATGCCAACGGGTGGCTATTTGCGCGCATCTCCGGGGCTATTACCCGCTGCCTCTGACGTGGCGCGCGTGCTTTCAATTCGCCGCGATTGGGTTAGGTTGGGACGGAGGTTTACCGTGTTCGCCAATCTACTCCAGCTCATCACCCGCCGCACGCCCCCGGACTACGAGCAGAGCTTCGTGCAAGCGGTTCACATCAAGCACCGCTCGCCGCGCAACCGGCGCATCGAGCGCGTGATCCTGGCCGGCTGGTTGCTGATCCTTTGCAAAAGCATCCTCGTGATCTGGGCGGTCGACAAGTATCACCTGAATTTCAACGCCAGCTGGATCATCGTGCCGACGGTGATCTCCGCGCTGCTCTGCACCGCGGTGTATTTTTTTCGCGACTGACCAGTTTGGGATTTTCTCTCCTGTAATTTTCTATTGGCTGCGGGCATGCCCCTCGTTCCCGGTCTGCGCAGTCCCTACGCCAAGGTCGGCCGCGTGGTCTACTTCGGCCGCATGCTCGACAAGATCCGCCTGCACGCCGCGGGCACCCTGCCCGCCGCCGACTACGCGGCGAATCTCGGCAAGGGCTTCGACTTGCGCTGCGTGACATTTCTCCGCGTCAGCTATGAGGAACTCAAGGCCCGCACGCTCGCCGGCGGCGACACCGACGAGCAACTGCTCGCGTGGGCGCATGCGCGCGGCGGCGCGCGCACCGACGAGGAATGCGAAATCTGGAACGGCTTCATGATGAAGCGCGGCTGGCGCGACGCCGGCGCCGACATCCTCGCGAAGCGCATCCGCGAGAGTCACCTCGAGGCGCAGACGGTTTTGACGATGTTCGACTACATTGACTTCGACGAGGACCGGGACCCCGTCGCCGCAAAAGCCTGGTTGGGCTGACCCGGCTCCGCCCATGGTTGTTGTCCTCATGGGAGTTGCCGGCAGCGGCAAGACCACCATCGGCCGCGAGCTCGCCGCCGAGCTGGGCTGGAAGTTTGCCGACGCTGACGAATTCCACCCGCCCGCCAACGTCGCCAAGATGAGCGCCGGCATCCCGCTTGATGACGCCGATCGCGCCCCGTGGCTCGCGGCCATCCGCCTCTACATCGACACGCGGCTCGAACGCGGTGAACCCGCCGTCGTCACGTGTTCCGCCCTCCGCGAAAAACATCGCGCCGTCCTCCTCGCCGACCCCGCGCACGTGAAACTGATCTATCTGCGCGGCTCACGTGAGCTGCTGTGGTCCCGCATCAGCGCGCGCAAGGGGCATTTCATGAAGCCGGCCATGCTCGACAGCCAGCTCGCGACGCTGGAGGAGCCCGTCAACGCGCTCGTCATCGACATCGCCCCGCCCCCCGCGGAAATCGTCGCCCATCTCCGCCGCGTCCTCGCCGCATGACCTCACCCGCCGGCAAACGTCTTCGTCTCCTCGGCAGCGTGCTCAGCGTGCTGGTGCTGCTGGCTGGCCTCGTCGTCGGCTGGGGCTACTACCGGTTGCGCGCCAGCCTGCCGCAGCTCGACGGCCACGTCGCATTGGCGGGGCTCAGCGCGCCCGTGACGATCACGCGCGATGCGCTCGGCGTGCCCGCGATCAAGGCCGCGACGCGCCCCGATGTCGCGCGCGCCCTGGGCTACCTGCATGCGCAGGACCGCTATTTCCAAATGGACCTCCTGCGGCGCCGCAGCGCGGGTGAATTGTCCGAGCTGTTCGGCAAGGTGGCGCTCAACCTCGACCGCAGCACCCACCGGCATGGCTTCCGCGCGCTCGCCCAGAAGGTCCTCGCGTCGCTGCCGCCCGCCGACCGGGCCCTGCTCACGAGCTACAGCGCCGGCGTCAACGCCGGCCTCGCGGCCCTTCACGAAAAACCCTTCGAGTACCTCGTGCTCCGGGTGCAGCCGGAGCCGTGGCGGCCCGAGGACAGTCTGCTCGTCATCTACTCGATGACGCTCGATCTCCAGGATTCCTCCGGCACCTACGAGCTGTGCCTCGCCACGCTGCGCGACCAGTTGGGCAACGACGGCCTCGCTTTCTTTGCGCCGTTGGTCGGGCCCAACGACGCCGCGCTCGACGGCAGCACCGCACCCTTACCGCCGATTCCTTCCCCGCGGCTCATCGACCTGCGCCATCCCGCCGCCCAAGCGCGGGTCCGGCCGCCCGGGATCACTCCGCTGTTCGCTGCCGCCCCAGAGCGTGAGCCGGAAATGCTGCCCGGCAGCAACAGCTTTGCCCTCGCCGGCACGCACACCGCCAGCGGCGCGGGGTTGCTCGCGAGCGATCCGCACCTCGACCTCAACGTGCCCAACATCTGGTATCGCGCTTTGCTCGAGTGGACCGAGCCTGCCCCGACCCAGATCGTGGGCGTCACACTGCCGGGCCTTCCCTTCGTTGTGATTGGCAGCAACGGCCACATCGCCTGGGGTCTCACCGACGGCTACGTCGACACGGGCGACCTCGTGGCCGTCGACGTCAACGCCATCGACCACTCGCTCTACAAGATTCCTGGCCATACCGAGCTGCTGGAAATCGAAAAGCGCACGGACGTCATCCGCGTCAAGGGCGCGGATCCGGTCACCGTCGAGACGCCGTGGACGGTCTGGGGCCCGATCGTCGCCACCGACGCCAAGTCCCGCCCGCTCGCGTATCACTGGACCGCCCACGATCCGGCCGCGACCAATCTCGACTTCATCCAGCTGGAATCAGCGCCGACGGTCGCCGCGGCGGTTGCGGTCGCGCACCACGCCGGCATCCCCGCCCACAATTTCGTCATCGCGGACGCCGCGGGCAACATCGCGTGGACCATCATCGGCCGGCTGCCGAAGCGCGTGGGCTTCGACGGCCGCCTCCCCACGTCGTGGAGTTTCGGCGACCGCCACTGGGATGGTTTCGTGCCCCCTGACCAGGTCCCCGCCGTCATCGCCCCACCCAGCGGGCGCGTGTGGACGGCGAACAACCGCGCCCTGGGCGGCTCGGCGCTCGCCCTGCTCGGTGACGGGGGCTACGCCGCCGCGCCACGCGCGGCCCAGATCCGCGACGATCTCGCCACCGTCGAGAAGGCCGTGCCGCGCGACCTGCTCGCCATCCAGCTCGACGACCGCGCGTTCTTCCTCGAACGCTGGCAGAAACTCCTGCTCGCGGTGCTGACGCCCGAGGCCGTGGCCGGCCACAAGTCCCGCGCCGAGCTCCGCTCCCTCGTCGAGCACTGGGGGGAAAGCGCCGCCGTGGATTCCGTCGGCTACCGGCTGGTGCGGGGTTTCCGCAGCTGCACGGCCGACTTTGTTTTTCCCCCGATCTTTGCCCCGTGCGTGGATGCCATGCCGGGATTCGACTGGGCGCGGTTTCACTACGAGGACGCGCTCTGGACCTTGATCGAGCAAAAGCCCGCGCATCTGCTCAATCCGCAGTTTTCCTCGTGGGACGCGCTGCTGCTCGCCGCGGCCGACCACGTCGTCACCGAGGTGGACAAGCAGGGCCTGACCCTCAGTCAGGCGACCTGGGGACGCCGCAATACCGCCCACATCATGCACCCGTTCGGCCGCATGCTGCCCGCCTGGCTGGGTGGCTGGCTGAACATGCCGGCGGATCCGCTGCCGGGCGACATCAACATGCCGCGGGTTCAGACTCCCGCCTTCGGCGCCAGCATGCGTATGGAAGTCTCGCCGGGGCGCGAAGCCGAGGGACTTTTCCAGATGTCGGGCGGCCAGAGCGGTCACCCCCTCTCGCCGTATTACCGCGCCGGCCACGAGAACTGGGTCCACGGCACGCCCGGCCCCCTCCTGCCGGGTCCGGCGATGCACACGTTGACCCTGAGTCCGTAATCACCACGAAAAACACGAAACCAGTTGGTTTGGTTTTCGGGTGTTTCGTGTTTTTCGTGGTTAAAATCCGCTGGGATTGAGTTTTGGCGGTCACCAGCCCAGCCTCGCGCCATGCTGCACGTCCTCGATCATCCGCTCGCGGCGCACGTCATCACGCATTTGCGCGACAAGACGACCAAGCCGGCCACGTTCCGCACCCTCAGCTACCAGATCAGCCTGCTCCTCGCGATCGAGGCGACACGCAATCTGCCCACCGAGCCCAAGGCGATCGAAACGCCGTTGGAGCCGATGACCGGCCGTGTGCTCACGCACCAGCCGCTCGTGGTCGTGCCCATCCTCCGCGCCGGCCTCGGCATGGTGCAACCGTTCGTGGATATTTTCCCCGACGTCAGCGTCGGCTACATCGGACTCGAGCGCGACCACACCACCGCGATCGCGCGAAGCTACTATTGCAAACTTCCCGTGGTCAGCGGCCGGCGGATCGTGCTCGTGGACCCGATGCTCGCCACCGGCGGTTCGGCGGTGAAGGCGATTGATGTCGTGCGCGACGCGGGCGGCGCGGACATCACGCTCGTCAGCATCGTGAGCTCGCCCGAGGGCGTGGCCGAGGTGGAAAGCCACTACCCCAAGCTCCCCATTTTCACCGCCGCGCTCGACCGCGGCCTGAATGCGAAAAAATACATCATGCCCGGCCTGGGCGATTTCGGCGACCGGCTCTACGGCACCTGAACCATGAGCCTTCCCGGCAAACTCGGCCTGATTTACGTTGTTTCGGAACTCGCCCTCGGCTTCCTGCGCCGCTCCGGCGCGAAGTCCAAGCGCCAGGACGGCGGCTCGCTCACCGTGCTCTGGGTCACCATCACGCTGAGCATCGTCGCTGGCATGATTGTGACGTGGTTGCTGCCGCAATTCGGCTTTCCCCTGTCGCGGGCGGTCGCCCAGATCCTCGGGACGGTCTTCGCCTTCGCACTGGTGCTGCGGTGGTGGGCGATCCTTTCCCTCGGGAAATTCTTCACCATCGACGTCGCCATCGCACAGGACCACCGCCTGATCATCCGCGGCCCTTACCACTGGATGCGGCACCCCTCCTACACCGGCATGCTGCTCGCGTTCCTCGCGCTCGGGGCGACGTTCCAGAACTGGATTTCGATCGCTGCGATCATGATCCCGATCTCGCTCGCGCTCGCCTACCGCATCTACGTCGAGGAAATCGCCCTCGAGGCCACGTTCGGCTCAGCATATCACCGCTATGCCGAATCGACGAAGCGGCTGATTCCCGGCGTGTTTTGATACCAGGGCTCCCTCGCCTGTCATTCTGAGCGCAGCGAAGAATCCAGTGGGATTCCGCCCAACACTCCGGCGCGGATCCAAATGGATTCTTCGCTGCGCTCAGAATGACAAAGCGTAGTGGGCGGTGCTTAGGCCAACGCGTCGTAGAGAATCTCCGCCGGGTGCTGGCCGTGGCGGCCGGTGGCGTCCTTGACTTGGTGGCGGCAGCTGGTGCCCGATGCGGCGAGGATGGCATCGGCGGGCATTGCGCGAACGGCGGGGAACAGCACTAGCTCGCCGATCTGCTGCGAGACGTCGAAATGCTCCACTTCGTAGCCGAATGATCCGGCCATGCCGCAGCAGCCGCTGGGGATGATTGACACCTTGTAATTCACCGGCAGCTCGAGCGCCTTCACCGCGGGCGTGAGCGACGACAGCGCCTTCTGGTGACAGTGACCATGCAACTTGATCTGGCGCGGCGCCGTCGTGAAGGACTCACGCTTGATCTTCCCGCGGTCGGCCTCGCGCGCGATGAACTCTTCGAACAGCAGCGCGTTTTTCGCCAGCTGCCGCGCCGGCTCGATCAGCGCCGCCGGCACGAGGTCGGGATACTCGTCGCGGAAACCGAGGATGCCCGAGGGCTCGAGCCCGATGAGCGGGGTCTCGGCGGTGACGATGGGCGCGAGCAGTTGGACGTTCCGGATCGCGAGCTTCTGCGCGGAGCGGATCAGGCCTTTCGAGAGCTGGGCCCGGCCACTGTCGACGTGCTTCGGGATGATCACCTCGTAGCCAAGCCGGTTGAGCAGCTGCACCGCCTTGATGCCCATCTCCGTATCGTTGTAGTTCGTGAATTCGTCGCAGAAGAGAAACACCCGGCCGTTGGCCCACGGGCCGGAATTTGTGGGTCGGGCTTTATGCCCGACATCCGACTTTGCCTTGTCTGGCGTAAAGCCCGACCC
>Ga0316219_1000965_pt1 | contig 34473 bp, 29 predicted proteins | sample TBH18003PmetaG_FD_203635 | JGI IMG/M metagenome (GOLD analysis project Ga0316219, IMG submission 203635) | Freshwater microbial communities from Trout Bog Lake, Wisconsin, USA - TBH18003P | ecosystem: Environmental > Aquatic > Freshwater > Lake > Hypolimnion/Profundal zone | place: USA...
ACCTGCCCCCCAAACAGGCGCAACACAACAACAAGAACCAGACACCACACAGGGGCCGACAGAACCAGCACCCCGACACAGCCCAAAAGCACTACTCGCCATGAAAGCGATAAAAGCGACGGCTGAGAAATTCGGGACAGGGGAAAATCTGGAGCGCCACATCCAAGAAGAACGAATAGCGCGGCTACTAGCAAACCAAAACGGCACCAATACAACCCAACAACCGAACACGACTGAAACTTCAACGACCAGCGACAACCAAAACACAACGTCATGACCAAAGAATACAGACACAACATCGTCCTATTCGCCTCCGACAAAGGGGGGATCGGGAAATCGACCTGCACGATGCACACCATCGACGCGCTTAAACAAAACGGGATGCCATTCCGCGTCGTCGACGCAGACAACGCAAACCGCACAATACACAAAGCCTATCCGGAAGCAGAGATATGGGATCTTGTAAGACCCGCAGAAGAATCCGACACACTCGTCGCACACGAGTTCGACAAAATCCTGCTCCTGCCCGAGAAGGCGGGGAAAGCCAAGATAACGCTGGTGGACCTACCCAGCTCGCAATCGGCGGCGTTCAAGCGCTGGGTCCGATATCAAACCACAGAAGACCTAAACGAACTGGGTATCCGGCTGATCATCGCGCTAACCACATCCCAACTGGCGGAGCACATTGCGGGAGCGATGGCCTGGGCACAAGCCGCAGAGGAGAAGGCGGAGTACATCGTATTCGCCATGCAAAAAGGAGCCGAGGCCAAGCTGGAAAAAGCCAGCGAAATTGCAACCCAGCTGGTCGCGCTGGCAGAAGACCGTGTCATCTACGTACCGTCGCTGCCGTCGCAATTTGCCAATGAATGGCGAGCCAACAACGTGCTGCTCTCGACCATGCTGGAAAGCAAGGTGCCGATCGGCATCCTAACCAGCGTCATCGTCAAACAACGGATGAAAACTCAGTATCGAATGATGAACGACGCCATAGGCCAGCACATCAAATGGCTCATGGGTGAACCCGACAAGAAATAATAGAATGCCGGAAGAACCGCAGACAAGTACCGAGAGACTACTGGCAGCATTGAGCCCCGATGGGGCCAGTGCAGCATCGGCTGCGCTCCAACGGATGGGAGTCACCAACCCCAACGACCCACTTCTGGAAATGCTCCTGCTGGTCGCCCTCGCCGGGAAGAAGGAGCGCGAGACCATCGACGGCGTCAAATCCGCGATGCGGGAAGGCACCAAGCTGCTGGAGGAAACCATCAAAAAGGCCAAGGAGGAGCGGCAAACCGAGGAGGAACAACTTCAAAGAATAGAGGAAATCCTCAAGGAGAGTATAGCGGCGGGTGAAAAATTGGTAAAAACGGGGCTTTCGGACATTGGGGATAACCTGACAAAACGGCTGGAGTGGGCAGGGCCGAGGCTGGAGAAGGGGACTCAGACTCTCGAAACTGCAGCGGCCGCCATCACCCGACGAGCCGCCGAAATCAACCGTAAACTCCGGACCAGAACACTGACCGTCGTGCTTTTCACGATGGTAATCACCTGGCTCGCGCTGTCGACTTGGAGCGTATGGTCCATCTGGCAAGCCAACCGGATTCGCGATGGCGTCAGCAATGCCGACGCCGAAATCATACGTTACATCCGCAGCCAGAAGGGGACACTTAACCAAGAAGACGCCGACACACTGGTTGCCATCCAGCATGCGGGGTGGAAACTGCAAGCGTTCCAAAGCCGCGACGTGGTCGGCACCTTCTATAATGGCATCTCCCTTAAAACCCCCAAAAAGACCGAGGGGACCTTCGAGAACGGCAACGAAACCATCCTCTGCGTGGAAAAAACCCAGTAAACCGCTGACAACCAGGTGCGAACCCCGAAAGCCGCCCTGGTCCTTGGAATGATACGCCGACTCACCATGAGCTTTGCCATTTTCTGGACCGCTCAAAGAAAGAAGACAAACAAGCGAACTTCACCCCGCGACTTCCACGATCGGCTGCGGGCGCACAATGCACGTTGCGCCTTCGGCCTTGTCACGGCCAAGGCTCCGACAGCCTGGCAGGTTTAGAAAAATCAGCCCTACCGGAGGGCCGCATAATCTTGACAGGACTCGCGGACCTAGCTGGGCCTAGGCAAAATCGCCACAATCCTCCGGCGGCACAACGTTTTTGCATTGCGCGCGTGACCGTAGCCATGTGTTGCGAAAAAAGGACCGGATCGAATGCCAAATCCGCCGTTCGCAGGCAAAACCTAACAACCTAACCTCACGACGTTAAATTAGAACGGGGCCATAACTCCATCTTGCCGATCCCCGGAATATAGCAAGCGGCCCCTAGATTGCCAATCCTTTCTTATGAATTGAGAGAAAACGGCTGCATAGTATGGAACTCTTCCATGCGCATCATCTGAACCCGCCATTGCCCGCGCCAATTCCTTGAAACTCAAAATGTCGTTGTTATTTCGCATTTGCGCCAGCGCCCGAACAAAAAGAGTTCGATCAATTTCCTGGCTAGGGGCATAAGCTAATAATCGAAGAAATGGAATGTCATGAATAACAAAGAATCTCGGTGTTTTATCCATTATCAAGGCGTTCATTTGCAATAGTCTATTTGCGGCACTTGCACTAATTGCTTTGACTTCGTCGTGAACCTTATCGTTGACCAAGTTCACACACTCCTCAATGGCAGACTCGATCTCAGCGAAAAAGCTGGTAGGTCGTCCACCCGTTTTATGAATGCTCTTGTGCGACAACGCTACACCTGCAATCAAATCGATTTTTCCAATGATTCTTTTCTTTTCAAGATCGCTAATATCGTTTCCCAGAGCATTCAACTCACTAACGACGGAGGCATTTATGTGTAGGATCAAATTGCTGCTGAATGTTTCGCTAAGAAGCTTGCCGTTGCGATCCTTAAAAAACCTAAAATATAGAGGGGGAATGCCGTCGACGACGCCTAACATACACAAAAGTCGAAGCATCTTTTCGGTAGCCTTTGTTTGTTCCGCAATTTCAGCAATGCCGCGAATCCGCTCAGGCTCCGAAAAGACCACGCGCACACCGGAAGAACGGTCGCGTATTTGGCTCTCAATTTCTGAAAGACTAAGGAGTGCCCCCGCGAGCCTGCCTAGATCATACTTGTGAACATCCGCAAGAAAAAAATCCGTTTTGGTAAGTGTCAGCGCCTTGGGGAGCGCAGCGGTGTCCGGCGAAGGTTCTACGGCGACAGTCAAATCGAATCCTCTGTCAGAAAGGGAGCGTAATGTAAGGCGGTCATTCCTCAGCAACACCTTTCGACGCAACTCGCTAAACAATATGCTTAGCAAGCTGAAGTCTTTAGCCAAAAGCTCAGATGCTATGGCTTCCGGAATAACAAAAATTTCAGCGCCTTCCTTTCCTGCGCAGACGTCATGGACAAAAAATCCGCAAACCGCATTCTTGTGATCTCCGCGATTCGCCTCTAGCTCTCCAAAGAAATCGAATTGTTCGAACAAAATCTCAGGCTGATGCCGACTATAACATAGTCCGTTGGTAACGATGAAGAGGCATCCTCCTACATCATGCCGAGTGATAATTGGCTCTTCACTCTTTACGTCGATAAAGGTGCCTAAATCTTCGATTCGCCGAAGAAGAGATGTCCCGCCGCTGCACTGGACAGAAGCCAATACTGATCGATTTACGAGTTCAGAAAAAGACACAGTTCCGGAGCGCTTAGCAGGCGGCAAAGGAATCGCGATCATGCTCCGAAACGGCGATAGCCCCCAGTTGACCGAATCCAAGTGATTACAACCATAATAGTTGCGAGTGAAACTCGGCCAATGGCCAGGAAGTCGCTGGTATCCCTCTTCAAGGACTGTATAGCCGACATCGCGCAGTAGTTTCGATATCTCAATGTGGTTCCGCCAACGAACATCAACCGTCGTCCCACCCAAGCACACAATCGGAACTTCCCCCTCCCTGACTGAAAAATTGTCCCCTTTCGTATGTGCCGTCGTCCGATAGTAATCCGAGTTCTCTGTAATTAACAGCAAAGCCGGCCGTATTCCGCTTTCTGAGGAATAACTGCGGATTTGTTGAAGAACATGCTCTGGGTGTGCAAGATGCTCCAACACCATTATCGACAACGCGAGATCTATTCCGTTGGAGAACAGCCCTTTAAACTCAGTCGTGGCATTATCAAGATCGCAAGCTTTATAGAGCTGTGGACCGTCCTTGTTGCCGTGCCGCTTGATTGCATCGGCAATAAATGCCGGCTGCTTGTCCACGCCGAGGTAATTCGCCCCAAGGCTAGTAAGTAATGGTCCAAGATAGCCATTTCCACAGCCGAGATCGGCAACACGCAGACCATTTAGGGGCAGGTTATCGCCATACGCGGTGTCTCGTAAATTGACAAGAATTCGTTCGAAGGCAACATTTGGACAAGGTTCTGTGTCTGCGAGCTGTGTGAATATCGCTGTGCCTAGATCCACCGGTGGCGGTGGCAGAGCGCCAGTGCCCTTTCGCTGCATTGCCCATAGGGCAACCTGCAATACCAAGGGGTTGATGAGCGCCAGTCGATAATAGTCGCCAAACGGGTGGTCGTGGAAGAGCTTCAACCATTGATGTGCCAATATCTTTGATTGGAAATCCGGCTTGATGGGTTCCCGTTGCATTTTCATTGAATTACGGCTATAAAGGTTAGTATTGGTTTCCCAGAACGAGTTACCCCTTGCGACACTTCAAACTTCCGCACTGCTAGACCCGCGCAAGATATAGAGCGAAATAATTCATCATTTGCGAAATGACGCGCGATATATAGAAGTTCCCCAGCATCCCCTTCAACAGCAAACGTACCGGGCTCTAGTCCCTTGGCTATTCCATTCCGGTAACGTTCGGCATGCATTGGATCGGTCCAACTTTGCAAGAAATCTGCCAAATAGATATGACCTTGAGAACCGGAAATCGCCATTCCTGCGTTGCAAAGGATAGCTGCCCGCTGATGTTCGCTTGGAACACACGTTAAGATTCCGTTCAAAATCACGAGATCGAAATCGCGGGCGCCTTGCCAGGGAACCGTAAAGTCTTGAACAAGAAACTCCGTATTTGCGACGTTTCGAGCAATAGCGCGTTCTATGGCTTTTTCATTAACATCTACGCCGAGCCACGAAGTTCCCCTTGACGTGGTGCATGTAGCGATCAACCGGCCATCGGCGCAACCAATGTCGAGAACGCGGCGAGAATTTTGTAATAAAACGGTGAGGACTTCCGTGGATGGCAACGTTCCGGGAATTGCACTTGGATTCATATTCTTCCATACTGCTGCCGACTCCTCAAGGAAACGAGTGATGGGGACGTTCATGGCTGCAAGAGTGAAAGAAAGTTTGCCTCTCTCCAGAAAAGAACCGGCCATCCAGCCCTCTTCGAGGCTTCGGCTGTTGGCGTGGTTATCGGCGGACCAGGAGAGGGGATCCAGGGACGATCAATCTCGTGCCTAATGCACCCTTGATCCATGGCTATCAGTCTGTCGGCTTGGGAGCCCACGAAGTCCATGTCGTGTGAAATCATCAATACCGTGCCTCCACTGTTGACGTAACTGCGAATTGCCAGCGCAAGCTGCACCTTTTGGAGGGAGTCAAGGTACGCCGTCGGTTCATCCAGAAGGACAACCGCACTGCCAGAGAGAAGCGCGCTTGCAATTGTGAGAAGGCGGCGACGAGAGAGCGAAATGCCGAAGGGCTTTCCAGTGTCCGTTTCCGTGAATGAGAGCGATTCGCAGATCTCCAGCTCGTGCCGGGATAGTGGTCCAGCAGCCGGTCGGAGCTTACGCCGGCTTTCCAAGAGCTCCTCAGACACCGTTGCTCGGTAGATCTGATCGTCGGGGTTTTGAAATGCATAGATCATATGCGGGGCGACCGCATAGGGTGGCGTCCCGGAGGGAATGACGTGATTATTTACTTGTCGACATCCGCTAAATGGCCCGATGATATTCGCAAGACATCCAAGGAGCGTGGTCTTACCGGAGCCATTGGCCCCAATAAGAGCCGTTACTGATTGACGCGGAAGCTGGAACGATATATCATTGAGCGAAAATAGGCCGGTGCCGTAGCTGAAGCAGAGATTGTTGACCACCAAAGCGTAGCTACTCTCGGGAGTGATCGTGGTCGGGGACGGCGGAGATTCAGTTTGTGTAGGAACAGTAGTAACGAGCCATTCAAGGGCAGAATGTAGAGAAGAGAATATCTTTTCTCTCCTCGCACGCAATACGAGACCTTCAACGCCATTAAAATATTGAGGTGTGGCGGCTTTCTGTGATTGGACCCACACATCGTCTACCGTTCCAGAAATCCAGCCGTTGTTGGTTAGAGCGGATAGCCCAACACTACAACCGGGAGGGTTCCGGTTGTGCCAACTGGTGGCAAATTCAATCAGAACTCCAGAAGACGTAGTCAGCCATTCACCAATTACATTTTCAAGAGTTCGCTGACTTAGGGGGTCGCATGCATCGAGGGCTTGATCTAGAATTATCACTTTTGGGCGCCTCATCAGTGCGGCGGCCAACACGGCTCGAACCTTTTCTCCTCCAGAAAGGGTTCGTAGTGACTGATGAATGAGTTTGTGAAGTTCCAGGCGAGTAATAACCCATCTCTTTGTCTCGATCTGCGCATCTTCACCCATCATCCCACACGCTAAGTCGAGTTCGTCTTCGACTGTCGTCCCCATCAGCGAAAGTGCCCATTCGGGCTGAGATGGGATGATAGCGACGGCCTTGGCCCGCTCCAAGGGAAGCATTTTTTCGACGGGCTTATTATCAATTAAAAAGTGAATGTCTCCTAGCGCTGCTGTAAGTCCAGCGAGACTCGCACCGGCGGCAGTCTTGCCAGCTCCGGAGGGAGCGAGAATGGTGTGCCATCCGCGATCAGGGACGTGAAAATCAAGCATCGCCGGTTCTTTTCCGGTCCAATTGAATGTTAGATTACAAATGGTAACCATTAAGATGCTGCACGAATGAGAATTAGTGTTATTGGCGAAATAGCTGGTAGAAGGAGGTCAGTAGTTTTAAAGCGCAGGTAATCGGTGTTCCACCGTTCGGGAAACCTTAGTGTCGAGTATCCAAAACCACGTTGTTCCATAATAGCTCCACGATGGGCGGACTCTATCAGGGCCGACACGATGATCGGAATGAAGAGGCCGGAAAATGCGGCCGCTCTTGACAAAAAATTTCCGTGGAAGGATGTTCCTCGCGCTTGCTGTGCGATGTACACAGCGCGTGCACGATCACGCAGTATGTCGATGGTTGAATTCGCGACAATCAAAGGCACCAGGAACCACATTGGGATGCCAAGGCGTTGCAAAAAAAGCAATGCGTGCCGCCAATCAACGAAACGCCAAAGCATGCACGCAAGTGCAATTAAGCCTAGCCGCGATGAGGTTAGCATAGCAAATGAAAGACCTGCGGACCGAATTGGGAGACCGCCGAAATGTTCGGTTACGGGAAACCCCGGATTCAGGACCCCATGGATTACAAATAATGGAAGAGCAACGGGAAGAAGAAGCCACGATAGGGCGCTTAAGAGAGTCAACGTTTTTGTGGCAAATCCTGCAGCGAGCAGTGCTATGAAAAGCGCGCATATACCCCCCCACCATGAATTCATGCCCGCGAAGCAGGCAGACAGGCCAACCATCCAGGAGAGGGCTGCTGCGGGACCGATTTGGTTTCTCGCAGAGCGGGTGCTCATCGGGAAGGTTGCGATGGCTGGGAATAGCGCCTATCTCCAAAGGGAAACGTAGGAAGCCTGCGAATTACCAAGAATGCGGTAGCGGCAGCGGCTGGTTTGTCAAAGGATTCAATAAGGAAGGAGCCTCCCAGAACGCTTTTCCAGATGTTGGCTCCGGCTGCAATTAGCAGAGCATTGATTCCCGTTGTTCCCGATTGCGTTACGCCACCGAACAGGAGAACCGTTACAGGAGCGGACACGACGACTGCAACGAGAGCAATCGCGTATCCTGCTAGAATGGCGGTCCACCAGCGCTTGAAAGCTCCGAGACGACAAAGGCAGACGGCAAGGACGGCAATTGTCGCCTGGGTTCCGGCGTAAGGCGGGTAAAAGGGGTTGATGATGAACCCCGCTAGAAGTGACGTCCCGATTCCAACTCCAACAGCAGCCCAGCCTATCAGAGCGGCGGCCAGGATTGTTCCGACGGAATCGAGGTAGACCGGTAACGACGCCATGGCCGCAACTTTTCCAAGAACGAGGTTCAAGGCAATCGCCGCCGCAGCAATAAAAACTTTACGAGTTTGCATTGGCAGAAGGTTAAGGCCGATTGCGCGGGTTTTACAGGAATTTTTCACGGTGGAAAATTCCACCATGGAATTTCGGCACTGTTATTATAGGCCATTGATGTCATTTTATAATGTTGTTTATAGCAATCAATGCATTATTGCGGCGATGGTAAATACTATTAGGAAAGCGTGTGGACATGTGTATCGGTAGGCTGCATTCTCGACCACGTTCTCAATCAAAACATCTAACAAATAGCGACATATGACTGAGCAAACCATGAAACCTAGTCCAAGCAGCACCGGCACTGCCGGAAACGACACTTTGGTTAATATCATCGGCCCCGGCCCGATCGGGTGTTTTTTATCCGAATGTCTGGAGCGGAGTCACTTCGTCACGCTTGTCGGGCGGTCCGGGGTCATCCACGGCTCCGCACTTGAGTGCACCGATTCGGGCTCCGTGACCCTCCTTACGACAAAATGTGGGGGGCTCCTGGGTGCCCTTCAACAACATGCCCCAATGATCAACCCTGCCGCGATCATCCTCGCCGGGAATGGGATGCCTGACGAGTTATGCGGAATCCCTGCGAACGGTGCTATCGCTTTGTCAGTGGGAGTGCGCTGGGGAAGAAAACAAATTTTGCAAACGGTCGTCGCGGGCACTTCCACAATAGTCCCGGTTGGACGGGAATTCTCGCGATTTCTGCTCTCGCGAGTCGAGACAATCGCCCGCGACTTGTGCGACAGCGGCGTCCCGACCATCGTTGTTAACGATGTTGACGCCGGGCGTGTTATTCGATTTCGGAAATTGGCGCTCAATTCGATCACGAACGGCGTCGCGGCGGTGACACAACTAAACATGCGCGGGATCGGCCTAGCCCTAGAATTGCGTTACGTCATCGCATCCCTCGTTGAGGAGATCAACTCCGTGGCCAGCTTAACCCGAATCAACTTTCGAATTACGATGGAGGATGCCATCGGCTTCCTCCTCGCCGGCAAATCGCATCTCCCATCGAGCGCCGCCGCGGTCATCTCTGGAGCCGACCCGGAACTCGATTTCATCAACGGTCACCTTGTTAGGATCGGCGCCGCCTGCGGGGTTGCCACCCCCATGAACGCCCTCCTCGTCCGCCTGGCAGCACGCCGCATTTTGTTGCCACCCCAAGAACTCTTAGAACTCGCGACAAGAGCGACAAGAGCGACAAGAGCGACAACTACCGCAACCTCCCGCGAACTCCCCCTCGCCGCATGAAACGCATCATTGTCGTTCAGCCTTCGCATTGGGGCGAAATCCTGCAAATACCGGTTCTGGTGTTCGATGACATTGGCGGACAGCCCCGCTGTCGGCAGCAGGTACGGCTGGTGACCCTCCCGTGTCCCCTTGTCACGTCGCGCATAGAGCTGCATCTGGAGGAATCCCGTTGCAACCTGCTTTTCGAGGAGGCTAACGCTTACCCGAAAGCGGCAGCTGCTGCCGCCCTTGCCGTCCAGATTCTTGGGTGCGACATCGGAGGGACGGTTACCGTCAAGCACTTGGGGATTGATGTCCGTTCTGGACTGGGCGCGGGCCGCTCATCTGCTGACGTGCTTGGGATGCTGCGGGCCATTGCTCAAGCAGCAGGGCTCTGCGCTTCACACGTGCCCAACTTCATCGGGCAGGTCGCTCAGCGAATCGAATTGGGGGTCGATCCACTCATCTTCGATCACCCGGTGCTGTACGCCAGCCGGGAAGGACTGGTTATCCGCCACTACTATTGCTCGTTCCCTCCGCTCTGGGTGGTGGCCTTCGCCTTCAACTGCCCTGTCGATACCGTCGAACTCGCCCGCAAACAGGCTCGTGAGGGATTTTCCCCCGAGCACCTGGCCGGAGCGCCAATGGTGATAAAACTCTTCGAGGCATCCCTGGCACGCCGGGATCCCGAACTACTCGGAAAAGCCGCCACCCTCTCCGCCAGGTTGAACCAGAAGCTCCTGCCCTTTCCATATTTTACGGAACTGGACGAGTTTGCAAAGAAGGCGGGAGCGGGACTGAGTATCTCAAACTCGGGCTCCGTAGGAGCCCTACTTTTGCCGCGATCATTTTCTCGCAAGGCCGCCGCAAGACTCGCCTCCAGCCTCCACCGCCAATTCCAGTGCCCCACCTACATTTACTCCAATAGACCCATATAATATGATTAGCCGAATCTCCGATCTCGCCACTCCCACGTTTTGCCAACTCGACGACAATCTTTGGGCCATGCGCTTCGAGTTGATGAAAGTCCTGCCCGCATGGCACACTATCAAACTCCTGCTCGCCTCACATCCCGGGCTACGGACGATTGTAGAGACCACCAGCGGTACGTGCGGGCTTGCCGAAGCGTATGTCTGCAAAGAACTCGGTCTCGAACTCGTTCTCGCAAGCGATCCAGCGATCGATCAGCCTCTCCGAAACCGAATCGAAAATCTCGGTGCCCGAGTTCTCGTCGTCCCCAACGAATACAAGGATCGCGAAGGCGGATTCCAGCGGGCTCGGCTCGAAATTGTCCACGAGATCCTCAGAGAAGACAGGCACGCCGTTTGGACAAACCAGTATTCCAGTCCAAATTGGCCGCTTGCTTATGCTGCCGCCGCCGGGGACCTCCTTGCCAACGGCCTAGAGCCCGACATCATCGTTGCCGCTTGCGGCTCAGGTGCTTCCGGCTGCGGCATCCACCAAGCCCTTGGAATGGTCCGTGACGTTCGGCTTTACGCCGTGGACACACCCGGCAGCGTGCTCTTTGGCGCACCCGAAGCTAGGCGGGACCTCCGCGGCCTCGGCAATAGCATCATTCCGGGTAATCTCAACCACAGCCAGATCGATGGCGTCTTCTGGGTCGTTAACAGCCTTGCTGTGGATGCGGCCCATCAACTTTGCTCTCTTGGGCTTGACGTTGGCCCCACCTCAGGCGCCGCATGGATCGCAGCGCGCACCCTCGCAGCGCAGCATCCCGCCCGCCAAGTCGTGTTTATCTGCCCGGATAGCGCCCGCCGTTATCCATTGGTCGATGACAAGGCGACCCTCGCGGATTTGGGCTGGCTCGGAACCCATGTTTCCGCTTCTCCCGTGATCGTCAACCATCCCTCGCAATTGAAACTCGATGAACCCCTGCAGGCCTTCCCGTGGAATCGGCGCACACTGGCGGAAGTCGCAACCGACTCGCCGACGCGTCAAGCAAGCCTGGTCGCTTCCCTATGACAAACACGATCGCTTTCTTAGAATCCAACACAACGGGCTCCGGCAACGAATTCCTCCGCCAGACAATCCTCCTTGGCTGCCAGCCTCTGCTGCTTAGCGCGGATCCTGCCTTATACCCGTCGCTCCCGCCTATGACCTCCGTCATGCGTATTGACACTGCCTCCGGTGCCGCAACGCTGGCCGCGAGGCTGCGCCCTTGCGCGCTCGCCGGCGTATTGACCACCAGCAGCTATTACAGCCTTCGCGCCGCTGAGTTGGCTGAAGACCTCGGCCTACCGGGGCCGGACACCAAAGCCGTACGGCAGTGCGTGCATAAGTACCGTCAGCGCCAAACCCTCTCCCTCGCCGGTGTCCCGCAGCCAGGCTACCGCTTTTGCACCACCGTCGACGAGGCCTTGGAAGCAGCCCGCGCCCTCTCTTTCCCGCTCGTCCTAAAGCCAGTCGAAGGCTCCGGAAAGGTCGGCGTTTCGCTCACCCGAAACAGGCAAGAGTTAGAGGCATGGGCCGGCGCGCTCTCTCTCCAGCGCGTCAACGAGCGCGGTGGCCCTGTCGCTCCTGGCTTCCTCGTCGAAGAATTCTTCCGCGGACGAGAATTCAGCATTGAGGTCTTTCACGGGCGCCCCGTCGCCATCGTGCAAAAAACCTGCTGCGCGCCACGTTTCGTCGAAGAATCGCACGTCACCCCCCCCGCGCGCCTCTCCCTCGCCTCCCGCAGAACCCTTGAACAATTAGCCGTCCGCGCGATTACCGCCCTCGGTCTCCTATGGGGACCCGCCCACGTCGAGGCTCGCCTTTCGTCCCACGGTCAGGCTGTAATAATCGAAGTCAATCCCCGGCTAGCAGGCGGCAACATCCCGCAACTCGTCACCCATGCCACCGGGCTCAACCTGATTGCTGAAACCATCCAAGCCGCCACCGGGCACCCCGCGGCGCTCGATCCGGTCTGGTGCCGTGCGGCCGCGATTGTCTTCGTGTTCGCGCGCCAGCGCGGGACTCTTTCCGCCGTCGACGGGCTTGAAGTCGCGCGCACGCTGCCCGGCATCCAGACCGCTGAATCATACCGCCAGCCCGGCGATCCGATCTGCCTTTGGGGCGATTTCCGCGACCGCGTCGCCTATGCCATCGCCGTTGCGAACACACCCCTCATTGCTTTGCGTCGCGCGCGGGCAGCTGCGGCGACCATCCATCTGGAGATTAAATCATGAACAACCCTCACGATACAGGCCGATTGAAAAGTGCGTTGCTTCCAGCTGCTCATCGCGCAGCCTATCCCCGTTCTATCGTCACTATTGATGACCTTCCTGTTCTCCGTCGGCATTGGCAAATTCATCGTGCCCACGCGTTGATGTTGCTTCATTGCAGCATTCGCGCAGCAGCCGCCCGCCGCCTTTTGGAAGCCCTCGCTCGCGTGGAAGATGCCGGCTTCGCCGACCTCCTGGGGATGCCCACCCCGCGAGGTCTTTATCTCGCCTCGGAAAACCTCCTCTTCCGGATCGTCGGCGATGACGCAGGAGTCTTGCACACCGGACGCTCCCGGAACGACCTCAACGCAACGGAACAACGTCTCGCCGCCCGGGATGCCTGGCGTTGGATCACAGGACAGATCCTTCGCCTCGCGCGAACGCTTGCCCATCAAGCGCATACATGCTGGAACGTGCCGATGCCGCTGCACACCCACTACCAGCCCGCGGTCATCTCAACCTACGGGCACTGGCTCGCCGGCTGCGCGGAAAGTTTTCTTCGCATTCACACTCGCTTTCTTAATGAATTGCCCCACCTCAACCTTTGCCCGCTCGGGGCAGCTGCCATTGGCGGCACCAGCCACCCCATCGACCCGCTCATGACCGCCGAATTGCTAGGCTTCGATCGGCCGTTTCGAAATTCCATCGACGCGATTTCTGCCAAAGATCACCTTCTTTCCCTCCTTGCTCTGTGTGTCAACGTCTGCCACCTCGTCTCTCGCGTCGTCCAAGACTACCGCTTTCGCACGGCCGCAGAACTCCGCTGGTTCGAGGTGCCGGATGAATTGGCGGGTGGGTCCAGCGCACTGCCACAAAAGAAAAATGCGTGGCTCCTCGAACTCGCAAAAACGCGCGCTGCCCAAGCTATCGCCACATTTACCTCTTTCCACACAGCTTCCTTCGGCGAGCCCTTCAGCAACACCATTGCCTCCGGGGGAGAGGCCCTGTCCGGCGCTACGGATACCGTGCGCGCGGTCGCCCAGGCACTTGCGCTGCTTCGGCTCCATGTCCGATTTGTCAAGCCCAACCGGGTCGCCCTCGACGCAGCCCTCACCATCGAGGCACCGTTTGCCCAAGTAGTTGCCGAAGACCTCGCTCGGAACGGGTTCACGGCTCGTTCGGCCCATCGTCAAGTCGGACAGATGTTCCGCTTACGCCAGGGCCTTTTTTCCGAAATTGCGCCCCCGCCCGACGCATCATTCCTTGATCCTGAAAAGTTAAATCACGGCGGTGGGGCCGGTTCCTGCTCTGCTGACGAGACGTTTGCATGCCTCGACGCAGACATCCGGTTAGCGAGCGTCCAGCGCATGAAAGCCGTGCATCGCTGGAAAGACGCTGCCCGTAACCTCCGGGCCACGGTTTCCACATGAATCGCCGCCCAGTTCTTATTTCACCTGATCCAAGACCGTCACCGATCAGCCAAAATACGCACCTATGAAGAAAACACATAAAGCAGCCTATCAATTCTGCTCACCCTCTGAACTAGACCGTGTCGCCCCAGGCGTCCTTCGTGAATGCCTGTCGATCTACCAACCTTGGAAATCCGGGACTGTTTCGATGGCAAGCCTATCCTACAATGGCAGATCACTGAAAACTTCCTTAGCGTTCTCTTTGCAGAGAGCGAGGACGTTGTTTCGCATGATTGCTCGCAATTCCCATTTCTCCGAGTGACTCACATTAATCATCACCACCAATCCATATGACCTATCAACATGTAGCCTACATCTGCTGCCGGAATCTCCACTGCGACCCGGTTGCAAAACACATACTCGACCGTTTCCTCGCCCTGCGGGCGACGAAGCTCTCCAGCGATCTGTTCGACGGACACCCAATTCATCGTTGGCAATGCCCGGACACAGGCTTGCAGTTCTCCTTCGCTGCAAGCGAAGACGTCGTCTCACACGACTACAGCTGGTATCTTCCACAATTGAACCATTGCTTCGGCACCTGCGATTTCGTCGGCCTGGTAAATTGGCACGAAGGGGCCAATGCCCCTGATCGCATTCTGTGCCTCCACACCACCGGAGACGTTTCCAGCGGTCATTTTGGAAGCGCGGACCCGGTGGCGTTCTCGGCAATCCTGCGCAGTTTTTCTGCCGTCACCCAGCGAATCGGTTGCAAATACGCGAGTCTTTCGGAAGCCACCCACTGGTCGGGCATGGGATTTGGCGGGCAGGCGAACCAAATCGCTCAATTTCCAGTGCCGGTCGTGGATCTCGAAATTGGTAGTAGTCCGGCGTCGTGGTCCGACCCAGAGGCTCACACTGCCCTCGCCTCCGCGCTGCTCGAGTTTCCAATGCATCTCGCGCCGGAAGCACCGACGATCCTGTGCATAGGAGGAGTGCATTTCGAGCAGGCATTCTGCTCCCCACTGCAGAATGCCAACGAAAAGGCTTACAATCTTGCTCACATCTTACCCAACCACTGGTTGCTGATGGACCGATACTCTGGAGCCGGGGGCATCAGTTACATACTGGCAGCAGCCGCCAGCATTCGTGGTGGCATCCGCGCGATCACGTTCCACGACAATTTGAAAAGCCCGCTGAAAGAAAGCGTCCGTGCTGCTGCTGCTAGTTTGGGCGTGCCATGTTTCAACCACAAAGTCCTTCGCGATCCGATCCGGTTCGCAAACACGATGCTGGCATCCAAGCCTTTATGAGCCGCCCGTCAGTCATTCTGCTTCGTTCCGATGAACCTCATCACGAGGCTTTGGAAAGGCTTTTAGCCACTCATTTCGACCTGCGCGCGGTGGTTGTCGAACCAGGGGTCGCTCAGCGCCGTGGGTTGTTCCAGCGTGGGCGAAAACATGCCTATCGATGGCGCATCTACCAGATGTGGCGTCGATATTTGATGGGGAGCGCGCATTTTCGCCGTAATTATTTTGCGAAAATTGGCTTTCCTCGGGACAACTACTTATCAACTATCGTCGATTCGATTAACGATTCAGCAGTTTCTCATATTCTGCGGAACATCCAGCATAATTTTGTAATCGTTATCGGCACCTCAATATTGTCACCTGAGTCGTTGGCTGCTTCTTCCCGACCCTTTATAAATATTCACGGCGGATGCCTTCCTCATTACCGAGGCAATCATTGTGTGTTTAATGCCTATCTCGACCAACGCGATGATTGCCTCGCCGCCACCATTCACTATATAGATCAAGGCGTTGATACCGGGGGAATCATCGCCGTGTGCGCTGTGGACGAATTCACCGCACCCCTTTTCGCTGGACCAGAATATTTCTACTGCGCTGCTGAACTTCGTGCCTTTCAGAGACTCATCGATCTACTAAGCCGACCCGATACTGCTTCACTCGTCGGAGAGCCACAGCCAGCTGTGGGAAGGACATTTCGTACGAGTGATCGAACACCTATGTGTGAGTTGGCCTTTTTTATCGTTCACATTCGTCATGTGTGGCGACGGCTGTGGCGGCGCTTCAACGGCATTCACATAGCTTCAAACGGAAGTAAGGGAGAACCGTTGTAACGATCGATGCGGGGCGCGGCCTTGGAAAATGCACGGCCTGCAACGGTGTTAGAACAACGACGCCCACGACACCAGGTTCGAGCTATCGCCCTCGAAGACTGGGTCAGTTGAGAGCAATGCTTCGAACACCATATCCAGGACGACGAGCGCACCGCGTTTAAGATTGTGACGGCGCTCCAACTCCCCTGGCCGGATTCGAACATTCGAACGCTCAACCAATCGGTTAACAAGGACACCTCTGAATAGAGTGGCGCGCAATCTCCTCGATTTGCGTTGTCATCGGAGAGAGCGTTATGGTTCCCCATTATGGCGATCATGGGGTACGCGGCCTCGCGATCCAGAACGGTTCCCCCCTCGAACTGCACGATCTCGCCGAGCTTCGGTGATCGTTCGCTGAGCGTCATTCGTGGAATCTTGATCGCGAAATCGCCCGTTGGGGCAAACCCGCCGAGTTCCAGATGTTCACCAATCCTCGGATCGGACACGAGCGCCTGGAGCGGACGCCCGGTACAAGCCACCGTTTCTCCGACATCAGCCGGATCGCCGCCAAATCGGCAGGCAGCCTCCCAGTAATAGCCATCAGGGTCCGCGAAGTAACCGCTGTGACCGCCCAGGAATACACGTCAGGTAATTCTGTGACACGACAGGTAATCGGCATCCCGCTTGTCCGCCGAGATCGGGATGCGCACATTGTCCGAACAAAATGTTCCCCTCTGCCTGGAGCGCGACCGTTGGAGTCTGATCACCGACGAAAATCGTTCTTCGACTGCCGAATCGAAAGGCACCTGTTTTCGAGAAGTCGTGCTCTTGGAATTTGGCTGCGCAGCGTCTGCGGAAGCCCCACGTTTAGCACAGTTGGGTTTAGCACACTCGGCGGGCGATGCCCGCCAACCCGCTTAGAATGGTGCGCGATACAGGGTTCGAACCTGTGACCCCTACCGTGTCAAGGTAGTGCTCTACCGCTGAGCTAACCGCGCATTCTCGAGGACTCTCCAAACCTCCCTTGGAAATTGGAGGAAACTGAAATAAACGAAGTCGTTGCCCCTTGCAAGTGGAAATTTGCGATGGGTCTAAAATCAAATCGAAAATCAAAAGCCCAAAATTTGCGGTGGCTTGACTTCGCAATCTTGCGCTCGCGAAATTTCAATATTTCGAGCTTTTTTCCGTTTTCCTGTTGCTTTGGGGGTCTGCTTCGCGCTTAAGTTGACGCTTCGCCCACGGGCGGAATCAGCTTAAGTCACCATGAAAGTCGTCATTCTCTGCGGTGGTCTCGGAACGCGGTTGCGCGAAGAGACCGAGTATCGTCCGAAACCGATGGTCCCCATCGGAGGCCGGCCCATTCTCTGGCACATCATGAAGCTCTACGCTCACTATGGCCACAAGGACTTCATCCTCTGTCTGGGTTACAAGGGCGAGGTCATCAAGGAGTTCTTCCGCAATTACCACTGGAATCTCAGCGACGTGACCTTGAGTCTCGGCAAGCACCCGCAGATTCAGTATCACAACAACCACGACGAAGAGGACTGGAAGGTGACGATGATCGATACCGGCCAGAAGACGATGACCGGGGGGCGGCTCAAGCGGGTTCTCCCTTACATCGAGGACGACACGTTCCTGCTGACTTACGGGGACGGCCTTATCGACAGCGACATCAACGAAAGCATTCGGTTCCACGAGCAATCCGGCAAACTGGCCACGCTCACCGCGGTGCATCCCACCGGGCGCTTCGGGGACATCGACGTGTGCGGCGGCACCGTCACGCATTTCAACGAGAAGCCGGACAAGGAAGCGCGGCCCATCAACGGCGGGTTCTTCATCGTGAACAAGGGAATCGACGCGTATCTTTCCGGGGACCCGTGCGTGTTCGAAAAGGACGCCCTGCCGCAACTGGCGCAGGAGGGCAAACTGACGGCGTTTGACCATCCGGGCTTCTGGCAGTGTATGGACACCTATCGCGAACAGTTGCTGCTCGAAGAGCTTTGGCAATCGGGTAATCCGCCATGGAAAATTTGGTGAGCAAGCTGGAGGGTTACCGCGGCAGCCGCGTTTTCGTTACGGGGCATACCGGTTTCAAGGGGGCGTGGTTGAGCGAATGGCTGCTGGCTCTTGGGGCCGATGTGGCCGGCTTCAGCCTCGAACCGCCGACGACGCCGTCGCTCTTCGATCAGCTCGGATTGGCGAAGCGGATGCGGCATCAGATCGGCGATATTCGTGATGCCGCCGCCCTTCGCGACGCCGTGGCGGCATTGGCGCCGGATTTCGTTTTTCACATGGCGGCGCAACCGCTCGTGCGTGCGTCGTATTCGATCCCGGTCGAAACGTTCGATACCAACGTCGTCGGCACGGCCCATTTGCTGGAGGCGGTTCGGCTCCAGGCCGCCCGGTTCAACAAGCCGTGTGCGGTGGTCGCGATCACCACGGACAAATGCTATGAGAACCTCGAACAGGGTCGCGCATTTCGTGAAGATGACCGACTCGGCGGTCACGACCCCTACAGCGCCAGCAAGGCGGCGGCGGAGTTGGTAATCGAATCCTACCGTAAGTCGTTTTTTTCCGGCCCGGACTCCCCGGTAGCGCTGGCGTCGGCGCGTGCCGGCAATGTCATCGGCGGCGGAGACTGGGCGCTGGACCGGATCGTGCCCGATGCCATGCGCGCCCTCGCTCGCAGCGAGGCTATTCCGGTGCGGAACAAACTCGCCGTGCGTCCCTTTCAGCATGTGCTCGATCCACTGGGCGGCTATCTCGTTTTGGGAGCGACGCTGTTGCGGGATCCCCGCGCGCGTTCGGCCTTCAACTTTGGCCCGGAAGACGAGTCGCACCGTTCCGTCGAGCAACTCGTCACCGAAATCCTGAAGCACTGGACCGGCGAATGGCGCGATGCGTCGCAGCCGGGAGCCGTCCACGAAGCGCACCTGCTGCACCTGGCGGTCGACAAGGCGCGGAAAATCTTGAACTGGCGCCCAGTGTGGAATTTTGAGCGCGGCATTCGCGAGACCGTGGACTGGTACCGCTGCACCGCATCCGGCAATGCCGACATCCCGGCGATGACCCAGAGTCAGATCGCCGGTTACATGAAAGACATGCAAGCTTTGTGAACACGCCCGAATCGCTTCGCCAACAAATCCTCGAACTCACCCGGCAGTACACCGAGCAGGCGCACCGCCGTTCGCTTCCCGCCGCGCCGGTCCCGTTTGAACCCGGGGTGACGCCAGTCCCCTACTCTGCCCGCGTATTCGATGCGGACGAAGTGGCCGCCGCCGTCGGTTCGTCGCTCGATTTCTGGCTGACCCTGGGCAAAGAAGGCGATGCGTTCGAGCAGGAACTCGCCGGTTTTCTCAATCTGCGCCGGTCCATCCTGGTAAACTCGGGTTCCTCCGCCAATCTCCTGGCCATCTCCGCGCTCACCAGTCCGAAGCTGCCGGACGAAAAGCGGATTCGGCCCGGCGACGAAGTCATCACGCTGGCCGCCGGATTCCCGACCACCGTCGCGCCCATCCTGCAAGTGGGCGCGACGCCGGTGTTTATCGACTCCGATCTGCTCACGCTCAACGCGCGGGTGAACCAACTCGAAGCCGCTTTCGTCCCCGGCAAGACCAAGGCGGTCATGTTCGCGCACACGCTCGGCAACCCGTTCGACCTGACCGCCGTCGTCGCGTTCTGCCAACGGCACAACCTGTGGCTGATCGAGGACAACTGCGATGCGCTCGGGGCGGTGTATGTCACGCCCGAAGGCGAGTCCCGGCTCACCGGCACCTTCGGCGATCTCTCCACCCAGTCATTTTATCCGCCGCACCATCTCACTTTGGGCGAGGGCGGCGCGGTCAACATCGTCCGCGAAATGAAGCTGAAAGTGCTGGTGGAAAGCTTCCGGGACTGGGGCCGGGATTGCTGGTGCGCCAGCGGCATCGACAACACCTGCGCCAAACGCTTCGGCTGGCAACTCGGCGATCTGCCGCCCGGCTACGACCACAAATACATCTACAGCCATCTCGGTTACAACCTGAAGCCGCTGGACATCCAGGCTGCCATCGGGCGCGCGCAGCTCAAGAAGCTACCGTCCTTCGTCGCCGCCCGCAACGCCAACTGGAACACCTTGCGCGCCGGTCTGGCCGATCTCGCGGAATTCTTCGACTTCCAGCTTCCCACGCACGCCACCGCGTGGACTCCGGGCGCCTTCGAATGGGACGCCACGGGCGCGCGCGCCATCCCGAGCTGGTTCGGCTTCATGCTGGCCGTCAAACCGGAAGCGCCGTTCACGCGCACCGAGCTGGCCCGCCACTTGGACCTCAGCCGCATCGGCAACCGTCCGCTTTTTGGAGGCAACCTCGTGCGCCAGCCCGTGTTCACCCAACTCAAGCGGGAGAACCCCGGCGCATTCCGCGTTGTGGGCGACCTCGCCGGAGCCGACGCCATCATGAACCGCGTGGTGTTCACCGGCGTCTATCCGGGACTATCGCAGCCGATGCTCGAATACGTCATCGAGACGATTCAGCGGTTTGTGAAAAACCGGTAAGAGTCGGCGTCAAGTTTAGCCGGGGGGGATTCAACAGGTAGCCAACGCCGTCGATATAGACCTTAAACGGCGGTGCGGTACTGTTTGTTCCGTCGAAAATCGGTTCGATCTGAATGCCTGAGTCCGCCGGCACATAGGCCCGCGGGGTCTTGGTGACGGGATACCCCGTTGCGTTCTCGTTTTTCTCGAAGAGGCCGACTCCTGCCGCCCCGGCGAGCGCCACGAGTTGGGCGGGGTTGGCTGCTCGCGTCGTTCCTGAACTCAGGGCGCGTGCCAGCAGGTCTTTCACCGTGGCGCCAAGAGGCAGTTCCGCCAGACCCATGCGTTTGGCAAAGGCCCGCATCCGGAAGAGTTCGGAGGATTCATTCGGCGCCGAAACCGTCACCGTGCATCCGAGGCGGATCGACCGCGGCGGAATCCGGACAATGTTCATGGATTCGGCCGCCGTGAACGCGCCTTTTGCAGGCTGGCCATCGATGGCGACCTCCGTGGCGGGCTCGGTCGCCGGCAATTCGACGGTGATTGCGCGCTCTTTGACCTGCCCGTTGTAATCGCCGTCGGTGGGCTCGACGCGTACGGTGACTTCGTTCTCCTTGCGCGTGTAGCTCATTCGCGTTTGGGCAAAGGCGCCGCTGCGGAAAGCAACGGTTTCCCCATCGTCTTCGTACAGGGCTGACGAGCTTGTTTGCCCGTCCGGGCCGGGGTAGCATCGTACGATCAACTCCGTCAAAGGCGCGGTGCCCGGACGTTGCACAAACGGACGCATCGCCACAGGCGTTCCTCCGCGCAAATAGAGCGGAAACTCGTCGATTTCCGCCGCCACCAGCGCTTCGGCGCCTCCTGCGTAACGTTCTCCGGTGAAGAAGTTAAACCAAGCGCTTCCCGGCGGAAACCAGACCGCCTGGCGCGCCAACTGGTTGGGACCCGCCCCTGGTTCGACGACTGGCGCCACCAGAATGTTGTCGCCAAACAGATACTGCTGCGGCTGCCGGTAGGCATCCGGCAGGTCCGGATACTCCAGGTACATCGGGCGCAACAGCGGAATCGATTCCGCACACGATTGGCGCACAGCCGAGTAAACGGTCGGGAAGAATCGCGATCGCAGCCGGAAGCTCGTTCGCATGGAGCGTTCCGCCCGCTCGGAATAAGTCCACGGACGCCGGTCCATCGTCCGGTCGCGGTTGGAGTGCGGACGCATCGCCGCCGAGAACGCGCCGAACTGACACCAGCGCGCGTAAGATTCCTCGTTGCGGCCCTTGTTGTGCCCGCCGATATCGTGCGACCAGAAGAAACAGCCCGAGTTGCCCGATGTCGTTGTGAACGGCACCTCGAAGGCGAGCATGTCGAAGGAGGTGGCGGCATCTCCGGAGAAGTGGATGGGATGCCGATGGTCGCCCCAGCCAGCCCAGCGGCTGAATGAGACGCCCCGCCTGCCGTCTCTCGCGCTCTGTTCGAAGTAGTACTGATTGAGCCACGCCAAGTTTAACAACGACGTAAAATTCGGAACGAAGGGCGCCTGTTGCCAATCAAGCCACCAAAAATCGACGCCCTCTTTCTCCAACGGCACATGGGTCGTGGAATAGAATGCCTCCATGTACCGGCGATCGCCGGCATTGAAGGGCACCGTTTTGCGGGCCGAGGCGTCCCTGCCGACCGCCTTCATGAAGTCCGCGTAACACGCCTCGTGCGGGTAAACGCCGCCGGCGGGATGATCGTTCAGCGTCACCGCGAGACCTTGTTGGTGAAACCATTTCAGCAACTCCTCGGCATCCGGCAGAAGCTGCCGGTTCCATGTGTAACCGGTCCAAACCAGGTTGGAGGAACCGAGGGGCACGTTGGCCGCGGTCGTTATGTGCCAGTCCATGTCCATGACGATCACGTCCAGAGGGTAATCGTGCTCGGCGAATTCCCGGACCAGTTGACGAAAATCGTCCTCCGTATAGGCCCAGAAACGCGAATACCACACCCCCAGCAGACTGCGTCGCGGAAGCGGCACCTCCCCGCCGATCGCCGTCAGGGCCTTCAGCCCGCGCTTGTAATCGTGGCCATACCCGAAAAAATACCAGTCGATCCCGGCGTCCTTGGGGCGGGGCGCGACCCAATCGGAGGTCAGAAGAGCTGTGCGGGAGTCGTCCAACAGGCACCAACCGTCTTGCGAAAGGATGCCATCGGGAAGCCGGCGGGCGCCCTCCCACATGTCGAGCGTCACCGTTGCGCCACCGAGGTTGCCGTGGTTCAGCTTGCCGGGCACCCAGTCGTAAACCGCTCCGCCTTGGCGGATGGCTACCTGAAGGTTGTCCGCGCTGAACGACTTTCCGTCCTGCTTGAAGTGGAGCGCCATCGCGCCCGTGTCGATATCGAGCTCCCCGCGCTCAAGCTTGATTCGCGCGCTCTCGTCTCTTCGACTCCGGTTGAGAGCGAAGTAAGAGGGCTCGTCGACAAAGTTTCCTTTCTCGTTGTATTCAAGCCGGATGCACTCCGGCGCGATCACTGTAAACCGAGCTGCGCCCACGGTCACTTGCCCGTGCAGAGTTTCCCCGGGCTGCGCAGCGCGGGAAATAAATCCGAGGGCTGACAGAAGAGCCGCCGCGATTGAAACCGACTGGGGGAGGAACGGCTGCACCTATGATGAGCCGCGCTTACCGATTCGCCGTGGGGCCCGGCAGAGCTTCCCGCACCTGCGCCGAATGACTGCCGGAGCCGAACAGCCGCGAGAATACTCGCTTGGGCAAGCTTTGGCCGGTGTCCTCGGACTGCAACTCCGCGATCGCATCGCTTTTGGCATTCTCCCACGCCGGCGCAAAACCAGGAACGGTCATCAGCATCCTCTTCTCCGCGCGCGCATAAACTTCAAGATCGCGGGGAGCCTTCCAGTCCGCCCGCTCGTTGAAAGACTGAACTCGGATGCGCAGTTGTTCGTTCTCACGACGCAGGGTCTCCAATTCGCCCTTCGCTTTCTTGACGGAATCCGCTTCCAGTTCGATGCGATCGCTCAAGTGCTGCTTGAAGCGGCGCAGATCCCACTTGACCACCATCAAACGCCACAAACTGATCGCCGCACAAAAAAGCCCGAGCTCGAGACCGAGGTAGAAAGGCTGGACGAGAATTTCAGGATTAAACGTGGGAAACCCCACCGCGAGTTCGTACATATTTGGAATGAGTTTTCAGGTTTTCTGTCCCGGTAGTTTGCTCGATTTCTCCGCCAGTGCAATGCAATTTAAAGAATCCGCGCTGCCGTCACCCAGCCACCGCCAAGGGTGACTTCACGGATTCCGCAGGCCCTTCGTACCGCAGAACCGCGTTGTGTTCGTTGAGAGTGATCACCCGCGGCTTGTGCTGGGCAGCTTCCTCGGGAGTGAACGACCCGAAATTCATGATCGTGAGCCGGTCTCCAATCTTGCCCAGATGTGCCGTGGCCCCGTTGAGCTCGATGATTCCGGCCCCGCGTTTTCCGTAAATGACATAGGTCTCGAAACGCTCGCCGTTGGCCATGTTGCTCACCAGAATACGCTCGTAGGGGAGCAGGCCCACTTGCTCGGCCAGGTCTGCCGAGATGGTCATACTTCCCTCGTAATGCAGACTGGCTCCGGTAACCGCCGGTCGGTGGATTTTCGACTTTAGCATCGTCAGTAACATTGAGAAAGAATGCATCAGCGCCCCGAAAACTGCAAGCCGGCGAACAGGGTCAACGCTTGACACTTGACACAATCCGCTGAAACTCGCTCTCGAGCGCAGCGCGATGCCGGGCGAGGGCGGGGTCGTCCGGCAGTTTCGATTCGAGTCGCTTGAGAAGATGGGTGATGGCGCTGCCGTCCTTGAAGCCGAGTTCCCGCGCAATATCGACGCCGCGTTCGTGTCCGAGGCGCGCAAGGACCCACGCTTTCCAGCGGCGGTCGTCCTGTTCGTCGGCCAGCGTGCGCGCAGCGGTTTTCCCCTTCTCAGGCTCTTCCACTCGCGGCGTCCACGCCACTTCGCCGGTACCCGCATTCTTTTGCAACAAGCCGCGCACCCGAATTTCGAAGGCGTCGCTTCCCAATACCAGGCTTCTGCGGACGTCGCTCCACGGACTCTGGATCGCCGTTTCAAAAGCGTCTTCCACAAATTGCTCGTAAACACTCTGGGCTTTCTTCCGGGTGCGCTCGAAAAAGGAGAGCCAATCGAGGCACAGCCAATCCGGCGGGGGCACGATCCCGAGATAACAACCATGGCTGCTCCAACGGTACCCCAGCAAGGCCGCCCGGCGTTCCATCGGAATGGGCGCGGTCTTGTTTCGCGGGCGAACGGGGTTGAGGTGAACATAGCGGAGCAGTTCCATGGCATACGCGTCCGCTTCCACCAGGTGCGCCTTGAAACGCCCTTGGAAGAGGTGCCCGCAGCGCCGGTGGCGGCGGTTGAAGCGGATTGTGTAGGTGGTTTGAAACCAGCCCATTGCGCGGCTGAGATTGCCGCGCGGAGTTTCCAGCAGCAGATGGTAATGGTTGGGCATCAGGCAATAGCCATGAACCCGCAAGCCATGCTGCTGAACGCACTCCACCAGCGTCGCAAGGAACGTTTGCCGGTCCTGATCGTCACGAAACGTTCGGCACCGCTCGTTGCCCCGCGCAGTGACATGATACACGGCGCCCTCAAATTCAACGCGAATCGGCCTGGACATGATGCAGGCGAGCTTTCCATCTGCTTCGCTCCATGTCAAGCGTCAAGCGTTGACCCCGCCGACCCCGCCGACCAGAAGTTCTATTGTGCGGTCGAGCTCGGCTTCGGTGTTGTAGAAATGAGGACTCAGGCGAATCATTTCGCGCCCGGTGCGGTCGTGCCGCAGGGATGCCTCCACGCCGTTTGCTTCGAGGCGCGAGAAGAGATCCGCCATTGAGCTGTTCGGACGGAAGAAGGTCGTAATTGCGCCGGCGTTCGGACCCTCCGCCGGGCCATATATTTGAAATCCGAGCGATCGCAGCGCCCGGATCAGGTGCGTTTTGAGAATCAGGAGGCGTTGCGCCACTGTGTCGATGCCGAACGAACCGATGAGTTCCAGCGCCGCTTTCATGCCGTAAACGCCCGCGGCGTTGAGCACTCCCGGTTCGTAGCGAATGGCGGTGTCCGGGAACTCGATTTCGTCGCGGGCGATGAAATTTGGCGACCGCACATTCCACGCGCCGAGCAGCGTGGGCCGGAGCAGTTCGAACCGCTCTTTCTTCACATAGACAATGCCGATGGCCATCGGTCCGAGCATCCACTTGTGGGCGTCGGCGCTTAGGAAATCGACGTGCTTCACCGAGAGCGGAAACGCGCCGAGGGTCTGGATGGCGTCGAGGGAGAAGAGCACGCCGCGGGCTTGCAGCAACTGGCCGATGGCGTCGACGTCAATGCGGTAGCCGCTCAGGAAATTGCACGAGGCGAGCGCGACCATGCGGGTGCGCGGAGTCAGCGCGTCAGCGACCAGTTCGGGAGATATTTCGCCGGGGCGCTCCGGTTTCAGATAACGGACGATTACGCCGCGCCGGCGCAGGTCGATCCACGGATAGACGTTGGCCGGGTAGTCGTCGGCGTAACAGACGATTTCGTCCCCCGGTTCCCACGGGAGACCGTTGGCAAAGAGGCTCAGGCCGAGCGAGGTGGGCCCGAGGAGCGCGATTTCGTCAGGGTGCGCGCCGATGAACGCGGCTGAAACTGCGCGCGTTTTCTGGATGTCCCGCAGCACCGAGCCGAATTCCTGGTGATGTTCGCTGGCGCGGCGGGTGTAATCAACGACGGCATCGGCCACAGCTCGGGGAAGCGCGGTGACGCCGGCATGGGCCAGGAAGATCTCGTTGCGGCAAACCGGGAAGGCATCCTGGCGGGCGGATTCGTCAGTGAGAAGAGTGTGCAGGTCGCTCATATTGAAGCGTGCGTTATTGAAGCTTTCGCAGGACGGCACGGAGTGCTGTCCCTACCGTCGCAACGAGCGCTCTCACCCGCGTTCGGCTCTGCGCGGTTTCTCAAAGCGCCGTTCGCCGGACGGTTTGCCGGGACGGCCAAACGGTTTTCCAGGGCGCTCGCGCCGGTCTCCGCCCTCGCCTCTGCCGCGGGGGCTGTCGTCGTGGCTTTTTCGAGGACCGCTACGGTATGCGGGACGTTCGGGGCGATCTGAGCGCTCGGCGCCGGGACGGGCGGCTCGCGGGACAAACGGAATCTCCTCCAGATCGCGGCGTGGACGCGCGCCTTGCCGGGGTCCGTCGTGGCGCGGCGGGCGGTCTGAGTAATCGCGAGGGCGTGAATACGGGCGGTCCCCCTGGGGCGGGCGCGCAGGGCGTTCAGAGCGCTCTCCGCGTTCCCCATTGTTTCGGGAAGCGCGCGGAACAAAGGGGATGTCTTCGACCTTTCCGCGGGGCGAACCGAACCGTTTCGGTCGATCGTCCCGTGACCGAAACTCGCCACGGGGCGGCCGTTCTCCGCGCTGCGGTCGGTCGGCATAAGAACGAGGTCCGCGATCGGAACCGCTCCGGGGCTCCCGGGGCGGACGCGAAGCGCGGGGCTCCCGTTCGGGGCGCGGTTCCCGCGGCGATTGTGCCGGGCGTTCCGATTCACCTTCGGTCTCGTGTTCCGCTTTCTCCGAAGCCTCCGGCGCATCCCCAGCGGTTTCCCCTCTGGCGAGCGGTGGAGATTCGGCCTCGACAACTTCGACACCGGCGAGAAGTTCTTCGATTTCCGCCACTTTCAATGCGCGCCAGTGGGCGGCGGGCAGTCCCTCGATCCGAATCGAGCCGATGCGGACGCGGCTCAGCTTCACCACTTCGTAGCCGAGTTCATAGAACATGAGGCGAAGCTGCCGTTTCATTCCCTGGCGCAAGATGACCTTGAGTTTGCTGGCGCCGAGCCGGAATACGGCTTCAGCCTTCGCCCAGCCGTCTTGCAACCGAATGCCATTGAGCAATTTCTCAACCTGTGAAAAATCGAACGGCTGATCGAGAACCACCTCGTATTCCTTCTCCACCTTGTAGCGCGGATGCGTAAGTTTCAACGAAAGCGAGCCGTCGTTGGTGAGGATGAGCAGGCCCTCGCTCTCCTTGTCAAGGCGGCCCACGTGAAAGAGGCGCGGAAAATCGGGCGGCAGCAGGTCGAAAACGGTTAGCCGGTCGTGAGTGTCGGAGGCGGTGCAGACGAATCCGGGCGGTTTGTGGAGCACCAGAGTCATTGGCGCCGCACTGTGCAGGACGCGGTTGCCCACCTTCACCACGTCGGAGGGTTCCACCTGGGTAGCCAGCGCTTCGCACTTGGCGCCGTTGATCGTCACCTGCCCGGTTCGGATCAGTTCCTCACAGCTCCGCCGCGAGCCCAGACCGGCGGAGGCTAGAAATCGATTTAGTCGCATCGGTCAACATTCGACGGGATCGGGGAGAATGTCGAGAGGGGAACTGCACGTGCTCGTTCCCAGGCTCCTGCCTGGGAACGAGTCCAAAACCAAGCCATCGAACTTGGATACACGCTGGCCCCGAACCTCGCATGAAAGTGAAGTTTCAAGTCAGCGCGCGTGGGGGCGCGGCGAGCCCTCTGCCCCTCCCCGTTAGTTTTAAGAAAACCGGGTATCGACGAACGCGCCGCATTCGGTTAACTGTGGTTTTTAAGAATGCCTGAGTTCGACCGCGCCCTCGATTTCGTTCACACCGCTCTACGCCAGATGCGGGAGAATGCTTCCGGCCCCGTTCCGCGGGCTTCGCTCGGCTCTGTTCAGCAGCTCGCAGATGCCTTGTGCCGTCGTGAGCCGGGCCGCGTTCATGCTCCCACGCCTGCTTCCGCGACCGCGACTGAGGCAACAGCCGTGGAATCGCGAGGCCGCCTGGGGCTGGCGGCGCGGGCTCTGGCAGCCATGAAAAGCAGCGATGCTGCGCCGCCTCAGCAGCCCCAACAGGCTGTAAACCCCGCTTTGCCGCCTCTCATCCAGCCTCCGATGCCATCCGCCCCGCCTCTGAAAGCTGTTGCGCTATCGAGTCCGCCGCGGGACGCCTCGCCGGACTCCCCCGATCAATCCTCCAAAGCGGCGCGCATGGAACGGCTGCGCACGCGCGCGTCGGTGTGCATCAAGTGTCCGCACCTGGCGGCGACGCGGACCCAGGTGGTCTTCGGCGTCGGCAACATCGACACAGAACTGATGTTTGTGGGCGAAGCGCCGGGAGCCGACGAAGATCTGCAAGGCGAACCGTTCGTCGGCAAAGCGGGCCAGCTCCTGACGAAAATCATTGAATCGATGGGCTTTGAGCGCAGCGACGTTTACATCGGCAACGTCCTGAAGTGCCGCCCGGACATGCCGCAGGGGGAACCGGGCAACCGCAAGCCGCGCCCCGAAGAGATGGCCACCTGCCTGCCTTACCTGATCGAACAGATCGAGATCATTCAGCCCAAGTGCCTGGTTGCTCTGGGTGCCACCGCTATGGAAGGTCTGCTGGGCGCCACTGCGAGCATGGGCAGCCTGCGCGGTCGCTGGCATTCCTTCAAGGACATCCCGCTCATGGCCACCTATCATCCCGCTTATCTGGTTCGCAATCAAAGCATTGCCGAGAAGCGGAAAGTCTGGGAGGACATGCTGCAAGTGCTCGAACGACTCGGAAAACCGATCAGCCAGAAGCAGCGCAACTATTTTCTTTCAAGGAGTTAACTCATGCCTACACCAATTTCACCCGCCGATCGCCGCCGCCTTCGCGGCAGGGGCCAACTGCTCGAACCCGTCCTCAAAGTAGGCAAAAACGGGATCGGCGGCAACTTCCTGGCAAGCGTCGATGCCGAGCTGTCCCTGCACGAGCTCATTAAGATCAAGTTTGCCGATTTCAAGGAGCAAAAGCACGAACTGGCCGAACAGATCGCGGGGGGCACCGACAGTTCGCTGGTCCAAGTGGTCGGGCACGTCGCCCTGTTCTATCGAAAAAATCCCGCTCGCCAAATCGACGCCAGTCAATAGAAAGAAGGGCATGAACAAACGCAGACTCGGAAATTCTGATATGGAGATTACGCCCATCGGCTTCGGTGCGTGGGCGGTGGGCGGCGACTGGCTGTACGGATGGGGCGCCCAGGACGACGCGGATTCGATTGCGGCGATTCACCGCTCGCTGGAACTCGGGGTCAACTGGATCGACACCGCCGCCATCTATGGTCTGGGCCACTCCGAAGAGGTGGTCGCCCGCGCCCTTCAAAGCTGGTCCGGGCCGCGCCCTTACATTTTCACCAAGTGCGGCATGGTCTGGGACGAAAGCCGCAATATCGATTACTGCCTGCGCGCCGAATCGGTCCGCCGCGAATGTGAAGCGAGCCTGCGCCGGTTGCGCGTCGATCGGATCGATCTGTACCAAATCCATTGGTCGAGCGACGACCTCGACGAGACGCTGGAGGGCTGGGCAACGATGGCCGAGTTGCAAAAAGAGGGCAAACTGCGCTGGATCGGCGTTTCCAATTTCAGCCTTGATGAGCTGAAAGCCGCGCAGCCGATCGCGCCCATCACCTCGCTTCAGCCGCCTTACAACCTCATCAAGCGCGAGGTCGAAACAGAGATTCTCCCGTGGTGCCGCGAAAACGGCATTGGGTCGATCGCGTATTCGCCCATGGGCTCGGGGTTGCTGACCGGCGCGATGACTCGCGAGCGCGCCGTTGCGTTGCCCGCCACCGACTGGCGCAAACGCAACCCCGAATTCCAGGAACCGAAGTTTTCCAGAAATTTGGAACTGGTCGAGCGGCTCAAGGCCGTCGGCGCGCGCCACGGGCGTTCGCCGGGAGAGACCGCCATCGCGTGGGTGCTGCGCAACGACGCGGTCACGGGGGCGATCGTCGGCGCACGCAACGCCCGGCAGGTCGATGGGATTGTTGGGGCGGCGGACTTCCGCCTCACTCCCGCCGAAATCGCGGAAATTGAAAGGGATGCGCAATGAGCGACACTTTTGATATTCAGGAAGAATCCGTCAGTCCGGCGCAACGGTTCCTCAAAGCCACCCATGACCTGGTATTCCATCACGTCCACGGCGGGCAACTGATTTACAACGCCTGTTGGGAAGATCCGCGCATCGACCGGCAGTTGATGAAGCTCGACGGGGACAGCCGCGTGGTGATGATCACCAGCGCCGGGTGCAACGCCTTGGATTACCTGCTCGACGGCCCCGCTGAAATCCACACCATCGACGTCAACTTCCGCCAGAACGCCCTGCTCGAACTCAAGCTGGCGTTGATTCGCCGCGGCAGCTTCGCGGATTTCTTCGAGATGTTCGGCATCGGCTCCCACGTCAAACACCGCGCCCTGTACCGCGCCTTGCGCCGGGACCTGCCCGAGTTCGCCCGGAAGTTCTGGGACGACAAGATTTCCTATTTCGACCCCGGCAGCCTCAAAAAATCATTCTATTACCACGGCGCGGCGGGCGCGGCGGCGTGGCTGATGGGAGGCGCGCTTTTTCGGGCCAAGCGGAACATCAAGAATTTCGCGATGTGCCTGCTCGACGCGGAAACGCTGGAGGAACAGCGCGATGTTTACATGTTCCTCGAACCGAAAATCTGGGGAAAGGTGAGCGACTGGATGATGCGGCAATGGATGGTCATGGCGCTGCTGGGCGTGCCGCGTCCACAAATCAAGTTGATCGAAGACTCTTATCCCGGCGGCATGGCCGCTTACGTGAAGGACAAGCTGCGGCATGTCATGGTCGAACTGCCCGCGAAGGAAAACTATTTCTGGCGGGTTTACGTCACCGGTTCCTACACGATGCGGTGCTGTCCCAATTACCTGCGCAAAGAGAACCTGCCAATCCTTGCCGCCCGCCAGAACCGGGTGCATACCCATACGGTCACGGTGAGCAACTTCCTGAAGGCGAATCCGGGCGTTTACACCCACTACGTCCTGCTCGACCATCAGGACTGGCTGGCCTGGCACGATTCCGCCGCGCTGTTGGACGAGTGGAACTTGATCCTCAAGAACAGTCGGCCAGGGACGAAAATCCTGCTCCGGTCCGCCGGCCTGGATTTGAGCTTCATCCCGGAGAGCGTGCTCTCGCGTCTGCGGTTCTTCCCCGAACTGACCGACCCGCTGCACCTCACCGACCGGGTGGGCACCTACGGCAGCTTGCATTTCGCCGAAGTTCTATGAGCAACACAGGCAGCGAACAACCGAGGGAAGCAACCGCCATCGAGCGGTACTACCGCTTTCACTCCTATATCTACGACGCCACCCGGTGGAGTTTCCTCTTCGGGCGCACCGCCATCCTGAAACCGATCGCCGCGGCGAATCCGGAACCGGCCCGCATTCTGGAAGTGGGCTGCGGCACGGGGAAGAACCTTTTCAACCTCTGCCAGCGCTTCCCGAACGCCGCGGTCACAGGGCTGGATCTGTCCGAGGCGATGCTGGACCTGGCCCGCGCGAAAGTGGCGCCGTTCGGCGACCGGGTGCGGCTGCTGCGCCAGCGATACGACGCGCCGCTTTCCACCGATGGCGGCGGCTTTGACCTCATTCTCTTCTCCTATGCGCTGAGCATGTTCAACCCCGGTTTCGAAGCCGCCATTGAGACCGCGCATGCCGACCTCGCACCGGAAGGCCTGTGCGCCGTGGTCGATTTCCACGACACCGGTTTCCCCTGGTTCGAACGTTGGATGGGCGTCAACCACGTCCGCATGAACGGCCAGCTCCGCCCCCTGCTGCAAGCGCGGTTCAAGGCGGAAACGGACGATGTTCGCAGCGCTTACGCCGGGGTTTGGCGCTACCTGATGTTTGTGGGGCGGAAGAGTTAGCTCAAAACAGCCACGAAGCCCCGACGAAATACCGGTTCTCCGAATAGCTCGACAGCGCGGAGGACTCAATCACCTGCAGGCGGGTGTATCTGATGTAAAAGCTGTTCCGGCGCGAATAGCGGTAGTCCAGGCCGGCTGTGGCGTCGATGGTATGTTCGTGACCTTCGGGAACGCCAAAAACATCGGAGAGGTTCGAATTGCTGTAGTCCGCGGCCAACAGGGCGTTTAGTTTTCCCGACAGTTTAAGCCAGCCATGCAGCCCGGTGCGATAGGTCAGCCGAACTTCGTCGGCGGAACCGCTGTTTTCGAATCCGTAGCGGTTAATCCATTCCAATTGCGCCCCTTTGCCAAACTGCCTGGTCACGTTCGACTCGATAAAAGGCGAAGTCGGTTCCCGAGAACCAGGGGTTCCAAATTGCTGAAACGTCTCCCCGGCGCGAAACGAGAATGCGGTGCGAGACGGTAATTTCGCATCGACCCCGAGGAGAGCAGCCTCGGTTTCCGATGGAGCGCCCGAATTGTAGGCGGTTCGTTCGGCGCGCAGGTCGATAACGCCGTCGATGGCATGGGTCAGCTTGTACAGAAGCGCCTGGCCAATGCCGATGGTGGCGAAATCGGACCCGGGCGTTGCGTTGGCGATATAGTTTCGCGATCCAAAGAGCAGGGTGGTGTCGGATTCAAAGCGTTTGGTCCAGCGGTAGGTGTAGTCGATGAGGGTGGAAGTCTCGATATAGCCCCCCTGCCCCGCTTTGGTGGGAGCGTTGACCAGCGCCAGGTTCGGCTGCGCATAGTAGCCCGCAAGAACGAATGCCGAAAGCTGGGCGCGGTTACCCAGTTTGGTTGCGCCGGTAAGGCGGAGAACGCCGTTTTCATCGAAGTTTCCGCCCGGCCGGTCCAGATAATAAGTGCCGCCAAGATTCGCGTCCACGTTCAGGAAATGCCCTTGGGTAAGCGCGTTGTAATTGACGCCGGCTGTTGCATTGGTGAAAAAGCTGCCGATGATCGGCTGCGACACGCTGGCCTGAGACGCTGAGGCAGCCGGAGCGCTCACCCCCGAGCTCTGGAGCACATTGTCATCATAGCCTTCAGAAAGATCGAAGGAGAAGCGAAGCGGCGGGCGCCGATCTGCCGCTTTCACTGGAAACTCGAGCGTTTCGGGCGCACGCCCATAACCCCCCGGCAACGAGAATACCGCACTGCCCGTCACGACCGGTTCCGACTCTGCACCGATGAAGGTGGATGACTGGAGCGACGCAGGCGCAGCCTCGACGTCTTCCCCTGATTCCTGTTCGTTTGCCGACAAGGGACGCGATTGCGTCGAAGTTGGCGACCCCGAACTGGAAAGCACCGGGTTAACGGTTCCGACTGCCGCGTCGGAAGCGGGTGCTGTCGGCGCGTTGGCCGTCGGCGGAAGCGGTGTGTCCTGCGCGTAAAGCATCCCCTGCGAAGCGATCGCGACGAGCAGAACAAAGTTTCGGCAGGGTGGAAAATTAGGAACGGGGCGTCTCATGCCGGAGGGAATCGACGCGGCCAGCCCGCACGCACGTAAGCGTTCCACTGAGCGCCAAACAGGGGCAAACCTCAGGAGTGCCATCCCGCCGATGAGAACAGAGTCGCAAAACTGGGAAAAGAAAGGGTAAACCGCAGATCACGCGGATTTCCGCAGATTTTGTTTGTCGGTAGTACGCAGATACACGCCCAAGAACCCGATTCCCCCTCCCACCGTGCAGACCCGCCTTTCCTTGGCGAGCTTGGCGTCCTTGGCGCGAGCCCATCCTCTTTCCTTAAAATCTGCGGAAATCTGCGTAATCTGCGGACCCTTCTCTTCCTCTGCGGATTTGGTTGCAGCTGCGCGCCTGCCTTTCCTCGGCGAGCTTGGCGTCCTTGGCGCGAGCCCATCCTCTTTCCTTAAAATCTGCGGAAATCTGCGTAATCTGCGGACCCCTTCTCTTCCTCTGTGGATTTGGTTGTGGCCTCGCGCCTGCCTTTCCTTGGCGAGCTTGGCGTCCTTGGCGCGAGCCCAGCCTCTTTCTTTCC
>Ga0316219_1000966_pt1 | contig 34471 bp, 32 predicted proteins | sample TBH18003PmetaG_FD_203635 | JGI IMG/M metagenome (GOLD analysis project Ga0316219, IMG submission 203635) | Freshwater microbial communities from Trout Bog Lake, Wisconsin, USA - TBH18003P | ecosystem: Environmental > Aquatic > Freshwater > Lake > Hypolimnion/Profundal zone | place: USA...
AGCCCGTCGCCCCGGCTACGAATCCCACTCCCGCCGACGGCGCCAACGCGTCCGACCCGGCGCAGTTGCGCAAGGAGCTCGAACAGGCGCGCACGGACTTGGACGCCGCCCGCGCCGAGATCACCACATTGCGCGCCACGATTTCCCGGCTCGAGTCCGCCCCCGGACCCAAGCCGTCCGCCCCACCCGCTTCGGCTCAAAAACCCTAGGCCAGTTACTCGGCCGCCTTTTCCCCATGAAATCCGCCCGGCGCCGACTCCTGCTTTCACTCGTCTTCGTTTTTTCCACTGCGCTCGCCAGCGCCGCCGAGCCGCCGGACATCGCCTCGCTCCGCGTCAAGGCCGAGAAGGGCAACGCCATCGCGCAATACAACCTCGGCCTCGCTTACGCCGAGGGTCGGGAAGACATGGGCGCCGATCTCACCCAGGCCTACGTCTGGCTTTCCCTCTCCGGTGACAGCGGCAGTTCCCGCAAGGCGCTGTCCGCGGTGCTGGCCCGCATCTCCGACGACCAGCTCGCCGCCGCCAAACGCCTCCTCGAATCCTATCACGGCACGCCCGCGGCCCGAAACGTCACATCCTCACACGGTAACACGCCGAAGGTTTCCGCCCCGGCCCCCGCAGCCGTCAGCGCGCCCTTCGTCCCCGCCCCGGCTGAAAAACCCGCCGAGGTCGCCCGTCCGGCGGCGCCCGCTCCCGTCGAGAACGTCGATGCCGACGAGATTGCCGGCCTGCGCAAGGACAAGCGCCAGCTCAGCGACGAACTCGCCATCGCCTGGAAGGACAGTGACAGGCTCAAGGCCAGTCTCACGGCGGCGCAGGCCGAGGCCGCGCGAGCCCAGCAGCTTTCCCAGGAGCTGGAACAGCGCGGCCACGATCTTTCCACCGCGCTGGCCGAGGTCGCGAAGGATAACGAGCGCCTCGCCGCCCAAACCGCCACCGTCGGGCGCCTGCAGGAGGAACTCGCCGCCCAGACCCACCTCGCCGCCCAATCCGACGCTTCCCGCAGCAAGGCCGCCGCCACGGCCGAGGCCCAAGCCGCGGAAATCGCCGCGCTAAACCAAAAGCTCGCCACCACGCGCGACGAGGCCACCGCCGCGGCGCAAGCCCGCGAGGATTCCGCCAAGGCCGCCCGCCAGCTGGCCGCCGTGCAATCCCAACTCGACTCGGCCAACACCCGCCTCGCCGCCACCGACGCCGCCCAAGTCGCGCTCGCCGCCAAACTCTCCGCAGCCAATTCCTCGCTCAGCGCCGCCCAAGGCGAAGCCGGCCGTCGCGCCGAATCGCTGGCCACCGAATTGGCCACCGCCCGCAAGGAAAGCGGCGACGCCCGCATTCTCGCCGCCACGACTGCTGCCCAGAACACCCGCCTGATTGCCGAACGCGACGCCACCGAGTCAGCCCGCGCCACCCTCGCCAAGGAAAAGGAATCCCTCGCGGCCCAGCTCGCCCAGGCCAAGTCCGCCCCTGCACCCGCCGCCGAGGCCGGCCAAGGCACGGCCCTCGCCGCCGAGCTCGCGACCGCCCACCGCACGCAGGATGACCTTCGCCAGAAACTCGCCAACAGCGAAGCCACCCGCGCCCAGCTCGCCCGCGAGAAGGATTTCGTCGCCGACCAGCTCGCCCAAGCCACCGCCGCCGCAGAAGCCGCCCGCGTGAGCCAAACGAAGGCCGCCGCGCTCGCCCCCACCCTCGAGGCCAGCCAGCGCGACCTCGCCGCCGCCCGGCAACAGCTCGCCGACAGCGACGCCGCCAAGAGTAAGGCCGAGGAAGCCTCCCGCGCCGCCGACACCGCCGCCAAATCCTACGCCCACCAGCTCGTCGTCGTGCAGACCCAGGTCCAGTCCCTCGAGGCCGAACGCGCCACGATCAAGACCGACCTCGCCCGCACCAACAGCCAGGTCACCCAGCTCACCTCCGATCTACAGACCGCGCGCGCCGACGCCGGCCCGGCGAAAACCTTGGCCGCCGACGCCGAAGCCGAGCAGGCCAAAGCCTCGGCCAGCCTGAAGGACGCCATCGCCGAAAACATCCGCCTCGTCGGCGAACGCGACGCCGCCGAAACCGCCCGCGCCAAGCTCGCCACCGAAAAGGACGCCCTCGCCGCCCAGCTCGCCCAGGCCGGCACCGCCGCGCAGTCCACCGCTGCCGACCAAGCGAAGACCGCCGAACTTTCCTCCCAGCTTGCCGCCACGCAGCGCGAACTCGCCGCCGCCCGCGCGCAGCAGACGTCTCTCACCGCCGCCGTCGCGGACAAAAACGCCGCGCTCGAAACCGCGCGCCAGGACGCCGACCAAAATCACGCCCAGCTCGCCGCCCTGCAGGAAAAATTGAAATCCGCGAGCGCGCCTTCGTCAGCCGAAGTGCAGGCGCGCGCCGAGGCCGCCAAGGCCGCAACGCAAGTGGCCGAGTTGCAGGACGCCCTCGCCACCGAGCGCACGGAATCACGCCGACTCGCCGCGGAACTCGCCGCCGCCAACGACTCTGGTGCGAAAGCGCGCACCGCTTCCGGGTCCAGCCAGGCCGAGCTCACCGCGCTCCGTTCGCAAGTCGCCCAGCTCGAGGCCAGCCAGGCCGCGACCGCTGCCATCACCGGTGACGCCGCGCAGCTCCGCTCGCAGGCCGGCGCGCTGCAGTCGCAGGTCGACGACCTCAAGACGAAGCTCGCCGCCAGCGAATCCCGCCAGACCGAGCTTTCCGCCCAGCTGGCCACCGCCACGTCCGCGGAAAAGGAATCCGTTAGCCAGTCCGCCGGACTGCGCCCACAGATCCAGTCGCTCGAGGCCGAACGAGATTCGCTCCAGCAACAGCTCACCGACGCGAAGTCCGCGGACAAGGGCGCCCAAGCCGAGGCCGAGGCCAAACTCGCCACGGCCCTCCGCAGTTACACCGTCCTCCAGGGCGAAAACGATGCGCTCAAGGCCGGCAGCGAAAAGCTGGCCGCGGACAAGGCCGCGCTCCTGCAGCAGCTCGCCGACGCCAAGGCCGCCCCCGCCGCGGCGGCCGCCGCGCAAACGGAAGCCGAGGCCAAGCTCGCCACCACCCTGCGCAGCTACAGCGCGTTGCAGGGCGAAAATGATACGCTCAAATCCGCCCAGGAAAAATCCGCGGCGGACCTCGCCGCGCGCGACGCCGAACTGCGCCAGCTCCAGGCGCAGTCGGTCGCCCTCACCTCGGAAAACGCGCAATTGAAGACGCGCCTCAGCCTCGCCGCCGGATCTTCGCGGCCAACTCATCCGACCCCGACCGTCGCGTCCAACGTCACCGTTTCCGCCCCCACGCGTCCGAGCTCCCCGTTCCCGGCAACCACCGCAACCCCCGCTCCCGCCGCCGCGCCGGCCCGGACCCATGTCGTCGTTGACGGCGATACCCTCGGAAGGATTTCCCGCCTCTATTACGGCACCTCCAGTCGCTGGCCCGAGATTCTCGCGGCCAACAAGGACACGCTGCACGACGAGCGCAGCCTGATCGTCGGCCGCACGCTGATCATCCCCTGAACCGCGCGAAGGATTGCCTCCGGGGCATTTCCTGCCCAGCTTCCTGCCATGCGCCCCACTTCGCTCCGTCTTGCGCTTTCGCTCGCGACCCTTCTGGCCGCCCTTCCTCTTGCGCGCCTTTCCGCCGCCGACACTCCGCCGGCCGCGCCTGAGGCCACCGCCCCCGCTCCAGCGACCACGCCGGCCGTAGGCGTCACCCCGACCGCCACCCCGGCCCCGGTCGTCGCGCCGGCCCCGGCGCCCGCCGTCGCGGACCAGGACACCGCCGACGCCAAGCTTGCCGTTGTGCTGCGCAGTTACACTTTGATGCAGGAGGAAAACGACCAGCTGAAGGCCGCCCAGCAAAAGTCCGCCGACGAAAAAGCCGCGCTCGAGGCGCAGCTCGAAGTCGCGAAGCGCGCGATCCCGGTCGCCGCCCAGGCGAACGCCCTCCGCGAGCAGCTCCGCCAAACCCAGGATCAACTGGCGGCCGTTTCGCTGGAAAACAACGACCTCAAGACCCGCCTCGCCACCGGCACCGGCTCTTCCGTCCCCGGTCGGCTCACGCCAACCAGCGTGCCCACCACGTTGGCCCCCGCCGTGATGCCCCCCCCTGCCCCGGCCACCCCCGAGGTGCGCTATCACGTCGTCGTCGCCGGCGAAACGCTCGGCAAGATCGCCCGCCAATATTACGGCACGTCCAGCCGCTGGCCCGAAATCCTCGAGGCCAACAAGGACGTCCTCAAGAACGAGAAGAGCCTCTATGTCGGCGCCAAGCTGCGGATCCCGTAAGGCGTCAGCGCAGCGCGAAAACGGGATCTAGCATCGGCCGTAGGTCGGGCTTTACGCCCGACATCCGGTAAATTCCGAACCTGTCGGGCGTAAAGCCCGACCTACGTAATCACGCCGCCTTTTTCAGCAGGAACGGCGCGACCTCGGCCCGGCATGCTTCCACGGCGGCGCGATACGCGGGGCTCTTGCGCAGCTCCGTGACCACGGCCTGCGCCGTCACCCGCGCGCCGATCGTGTCCGACGGAAAATGCACCCCGCCCTGCACCCGCCCCCACGCGATGTGATGCGCCTGCTGGTAGAGTTCGACCTGCCGCTCCGGGAAAACATCCGCCAGCACCGCCGCCCAGACATACGCGCGCAGCGAATGACCGCTCGGGTAGGAATTGCTCGTCGGCAGGCCCACCGCGGGTTTCACCGTCGGCTCGAGGGCGAACGGCCGCGTGCGGGGATACAGGTCCTTCACTTTCTTGTTCACCATCTGCACGTCACCCGTGACCTGCCGGATGAAGGTGGCGGTCACCGGCAGGTTCTTCGGCTCAAACCACACGCCGAGCACTTCGCCATAATCGGCGTACACGTCGTCCTTCTCGATCGCCTTCGCCCAGGCAACGTCGGCCGCCGTCCGATTGGCCTGCACTTGCAGCACCGTCTCGACATCCGCCAGCGCCGCGATCGAGCCCTTTTCCGGCGGGGGCGGCAGGACCGACTTCCAGTCCACCGAATCGGCGTGCAGAAAATGCTCCGCGGCCGCCGGCAGGCTGCGATCGCTCGGCTTCTCCACGCCGCGCGCGAGCGGCAACGTCACCAAGGCCAGGAGCAACCACGAGCGGGGGGAAAAATATTTCATGCGCCGCACGGTGGCAGATTCGGCGTCACCCCGGAATCAGAATTTTCGCCCGTGACACCGATGTTACGCGGCGCGAGTTTCGTTGTGGGACCAACCCGTTTCACTCACCTTCCGAACCATGCGACCCCAGATCACCCTCCTCTGCCTGCTCGCCGTGACGGGCGCTCTCCCGGCGGCCGATGCCCCCGCGCCGGCGACCGCCGTCCAAAAACTTCCCGACGGCCTCTACGCCGAGATCGTCACGCCGCGCGGCGTCATCACCGCCGAGTTATTCTATCAACGTGCGCCGCTCACCGTGACCAACTTCGTCGGCCTTGCCGAGGGCACGCTCGGGCCGAAAAAGGGCACGCCGTTCTTCAACGGCCTCAAGTTCCACCGCGTCGTGCCCAACTTTGTCGTCCAGGGCGGCGACCCGCTCGGCACCGGCGAGGGCGACCCGGGCTACACTTTCCCGGATGAATTCATCCCCGGCCTGCACCACGATGCCGCCGGCGTCCTCTCGATGGCCAACAGCGGCCCCGACACCAACGGCTCGCAGTTCTTCATCACGCTGCGCGAGGTCAACCGGCTCAATTACCTCCACAGCGTGTTTGGCCGCGTGGTGCGCGGACTCGAGGTGCTGCCGCTGATCCAAAAGGACGACGTCATGACCGCGGTGAACATCCGCCGCATCGGCCCCGCCGCCACGGGCTTCCACGCCGACCAGGCGTCGTTCGACCGGCTCGCCGCCGCGGCCAAGCGCGCGGTCGTCCCGCTCTTCGACGACCCCGAGCAGCTCCTGCCGACCGAGCCACCCCGCGCCCGGGCGTTCCAATCCAAGCTCGCGAACTACGAACGGGCCACCGGCACGCAGATTTACGCCCGCGTGTTTTCCAAGTTCACGCCGGAGAAGCCCGACCAGCGGCCCGGCAGCCAGGCGCAGAGCCTCGCGAAACAACTCAACCTGCCCCCATCGGCCGTGCTCGCGGTTTACTTCGTCGACATTGGCAAATGGGGACTGTGGGTCGGCGACGCCCAGCTCACGCGGTTTGTCGGCCATTCCGGCACGCTGCAGGAAATGATGAAGGACGGCGCGCTCCACCACGCGAAGCAGGATTTCCTGGCTGGCGCCAAGACCCTGGGCGACCAATACACCGCCGACGCCGCCAAGGCCGCCGCGCCCGACAAACCGCTCACCAACGGCCAGAAGATCAAATACCAGGTCGATGCGGTGCTCGACGGCCTGATCACGAAATTCGAACCCACGCTTTGATTCCATGAATAAATTCTCCGCGCTCCTCCTGACCCTGCTCGTTCCTGCTCTCCACGCCGCACCCGCCGCCAGCCTGCACGAAGTCGTGGCCGGTAAAATCGACGCCGACTACGCGTCGCTCAACGCGCTCTACCAGGACCTGCACCGGCACCCGGAGCTTTCGCTGATGGAGGTGCAGACTGCGTCGCGCATCGCCGCAGAACTTCGCGCGGCCGGCTTCGAGGTGACAGAGCACTTTGGCGGCACCGGCGTGGTCGGCGTGCTCAAAAATGGTCCCGGACCCACGTTGATGATTCGCACCGAGCTCGACGCCCTGCCCGTCGCCGAGGAAACCGGCCTGCCCTACGCCAGCAAGGTGCGCGTCACCGATCTTTCCGGTCACGACGTGCCCGTCATGCATGCCTGCGGCCATGACCTGCACATGACCGTCTTCACCGGCACCGCCCGGATGCTCTCCGGTTTGCGCGACCAGTGGCACGGCACGCTCATCATGATCGGCCAGCCTGCCGAGGAACGCGTCATCGGCGCGCGCGCGATGCTCAGCGCCGGCCTGTTCACGAAATTTCCCCGGCCTGACTTCGTCATCGCCCTGCACGATGAGTCCGAGATTCCCGCCGGCTCCGTCGCCACCATCGAGGGTTTCAGCCACGCCAACGTCGACACCGTCACGATCACCGTCCACGGCATCGGCGGCCACGGCGCCATGCCGTACAAGGGCCGCGACCCCATTGTGCTCGCCGCCCGCATCATTCTCTCGCTCCAAACCATCGTCAGCCGGGAGCTGCGCGCCACCGACCCCGCCGTCATCACGGTCGGTTCCATCCACGGCGGCACGAAGCCCAACATCATCCCCAACGAGGTGAAACTCGAACTCACGCTGCGCTCCTACTCCGACGACGTGCGCGCCCATTTGGTCAGCTCGATCCGCCGGATCTGCCGCGGCGAAGCGATCGCCACCGGCCTGCCCGACGAACTCATGCCCGAGATCTCCGTCAACGCCGCCGAGGGCGCCACCTCCGTCTACAACGACCCCGCCCTCACCCGCCGGCTGCGCGCCGACTTTGTCGCCTGGCTCGGCGAGGCCCGCGTCCAGACGTTCCAGCCCTCGATGGTGTCGGAGGACTTCAGCGAATACAGCCGGACCGTCGATCACATCCCCGTCTGCATGTTCCGGCTCGGCGCGCTCGCCCCGGAAACGATCGCCGCCGCCGAGCGCAACGGCACCCCGCTCCCGTCGCTGCACTCCGCCAAGTTCGCCCCCGTCCCCGAACCGGCCATCAAAACCGGGGTCACGGCGATGACTGCCGCCGCCTTGGACCTGCTCCACAAATGACCCAGCCGACCGACCGCTTCCTGCCGCCCGGACGTTTGCTTATCAGTTGCATCTGCCGTGAGTTCGGGCTGAACTGCGTAGTATTACGCACGCAAAAAAATTGACGCGCGTTCACCCGCCAAGTCTGACTGATTGCGCGCGAAACCCTTTTTCCGCCCCCCGATGAAATCCCGCCACTCCACTGGCTTCACGCTAGTCGAAATCATGATCGTCGTGGTCATTATCGGGATGCTGGCGGCCCTCGCGATTCCGGGTTTCCAGAAGATCCGCAGTTCGTCGCAGGACAAGGCCGTCCTGAGCAACGCCCGCCAACTCGCCGCTGCGGTCGACCAGTACATGATGGAATACGGCAAATCGACCGTCTCCCTCAGCCGCCTCGTGGGTATCACGAACTACGTAAAGAATTTGGATACGGTTGCGCAGGAACACTATCCGGACATGTATACCGCCGGCGTTCCGATCACGGTCACCGGCGTCGGCAGCGCCCGGACCATCACTTACGGACTCTGACGGCTCGCCGTCTGCGGGTTTCTTGTTTCGCTGTCCGGGTATGAGTGGTTTTTCCCTGACTCGCGTCATTTTCCTCGCCCTCGCGCTGGTTCTGGCCGGCCGTTCCGCCGCCGCTCCTGCGGCCTCCGCCGCCCCACAGATCCTCTGGATCCTGCAAACGCAGGCCGCCGCGTGGAATCGCGGGGACATCGATGCCTTCATGCAGACCTACGCGCAGGTGGATGACCTGCGTTTCGCGTCGGGCGGCAACGTCACCTACGGGTGGAACGCCACGCTCGAGCGCTACAAGCACCGCTATCCCGACCGCGCAGCCATGGGCTCGCTCGCGTTCAGCGAACTCGCCGTCACGGAGCTCTCCCCCGACGCCGCGCTCGTCTTCGGCCACTGGCAGCTCACCCGCGCATCGGATACGCCCCACGGGCTCTTCACGCTGCTCGTCCGCCGCACCCCGGCCGGTTGGAAAATTTTCGCGGACCACACGTCCGTTGCGACGCCCTGATTCAGGCGCGCTTGCACCGGTAAAGCGATGGGCCATGCTTCCTTTCCCGCCATGCGCAACGCCCTCTATCTCTTCCTGCTCGGTGTCGTCCTGCTGACCCTCGCGCTTGTCGTGCGCTCCGGGATGCTGGCCCGCAAGGACCCCGGCCGGCCCATCAACAGCGCCATGCGCGAGGCCATGGCCGAGGAAGCCCCGCAGTTGAGCGAGGCCGATGCCACCGTGATCCGGCAGCAATTCGCCAACGCGCGCAGCCTGCGGTCCGGCCTGCTCTACGTCCTGCGCAACCCCGGCACCGGCACCGCGTCGCCCAGCATCGGCCAGGAAGCGATCGTCAACTACGACGGCCGCCTGCTCGATGGCACCCACTTCGACAGCAGTTACCAGCGCGGCGCACCCTACACTTTCCGCCTCGGTACCGGCGCCGTCATCCCGGGTTGGGACGAGGCGTTTCTCACCATGAAAAAGGGCGAGAAGCGCACGCTCATCATCCCGTATTGGCTGGCCTACGGCATCGCTGGCAACCCGCCCACCATTCCGCCGCGGGCGACGCTGGTGTTCGATGTCGAGCTGGTCGATTTTCGCTGAGCGCTACTCGTGGTAGTGCGTCAGCGGCGCCTGCAGGCTGTCCACCACCCGGTGGTCAAACAGCCTCCGCTCCAAGGCAAAGTCCTCGCCGAAGTACTGCAGCGCCGTGAACCCCACCGCCAGCAGCGCCCCGCGAGCCACGCGCCTCACCAGCCGGGCCTTCTTGCCGGCAAACGGCGCGCGGCTGCCGTGGGACGAGTTCTGGACGGGAGATTTTTTCCGGGGAGGCACGACGGGACTTACGACCTGCCCGTACCGTACTTGCTCCGGGAAAATTCTCCAGCCGACCCCTCAGTTTAGGTCCCGTGCGGCGGTGACATCGGGTTCGCGGGCGGCGTCGCGCTGTCGCGCGGACGCCGGTAATTGACGCCCAGACGGTCGAACCGCGCGAGCAGGACGCGCAGCCGCGCCCGGAAATCGTCGAAATTCTTCCGCTCCGGCGGCGACCACACCACTTCCGCCAGCGCGCTGAGCCGGGGAAACGCCCGGAACTCCACCACGGCCAGGCTCGGCATCCGCTCGCGCCAAAGCTGGCCCTGCGCCCCGAGCACCCGGGCATGATACGCTGGCTCGACTCCCGCGGTCGGGTCGAACGAGTAAACTTTCTCCAAAGTCGTCTGCGCCCCAATCGTGCCGCCTTCCTCCTCGGCCGTGCCCTCGGTGTAGTCGAAATACGTGTGGGACGTCGGCGCCATCACGACGTCGTGCCCCAGCCGCGCCGCCTCAATCGCCCATTTCACATCGCGCCACGCCATCATCGCCGCGCCGGGCGCGAGGCCGCCTTCCTGGATTTCATCCCAGCCGATGAGCCGCCGGCCGCGCTGCGCGAGGAAATTTTCGGTGCGACGGATGAACCAGCTTTGCAGCTCGTGCCCGTCCTTCAGCCCGTTCGCCGCCATGACTGCGCGCGCCGTGGGCGAGGACTCCCATTGCCCCTTCATCGCCTCATCGCCGCCAATGTGGATGAACGTGCTCGGAAACAGCGCGAGCACCTCGGTCAAAACATCGTCGAGAAACGCGAGCGTCTCCGGCTTCGGCGAATAGGTCTCCGGGAAAATCGCCCACTTGGACTGCACCTTCGGCGCGTAACCCGGCGCGTCGGTATTGCCCAGCTTGGGATAAGCCGCCAGCGCGGCCGAGCTGTGACCCGGCAGTTCGATCTCGGGCACGACGGTGACGAACCGCTCCGCCGCAAACGCCACCACCTCGCGGATTTCGTCCTGCGTGTAGAAGCCGCCGTGCGGGACGCCATCGTATTCGCCCTCGTTGCCCACGCGGATCGTTGTCTCGCGCCACGCGCCGACACTCGTGAGTCGCGGGTATTTCTTGATCTGGATCCGCCAGCCCTGGTCGTCCACGAGGTGCCACTGGAAGACGTTCAGTTTGTGCAGCGCGAGCGTCGCGATGTATTTCTTCACCTCCGCCACCGGGGAGAAATGCCGGCTCACGTCGAGCAGCGATCCGCGCCACGTGAAGCGCGGCCGGTCCTCGATCTCCAGCGCCGCCACCGTGAGCCCGCCGCCGTCAGCGCGCCGGCCAAAACGCTCGATGTCCGGCGGCAGCAGCTGCCGCAGCGACTGCGTCCCATAAAACACGCCCGCCGCGCCGCCACGAATCGTCACGCCGCTCTCCTTGACCGACAACGTGTAGCCCTCCGGCCCCAGCCGGCCAGTGAGGCTGGCATCCACGCCCAGAGAAATGACATTCCCACCCTCCGGCGCCGTCTCCGCCAGTTTGACGTCCAGCAACTTGGCGAGCTGCGCCGCCATTCCCGCCAGCGCCGGATCGCCCCCTGTCGCAATCACGGTCCTCGCCGTGAGCGGGAAGGGCGCGCCACCGGTGAGGCGGCACGAGACGGGGATCGGGATAATGGTGGGGTTTTGGCTCATGGGAAAATCAGGAAGAACGATTCAGTTGCCCGCGAATAACGCGAATCAACACCGGGTCGAAAACCGCTTGCTCGTTTCATGCCTGCCCGCCGCAGGCCTGGCGAAGGTGGGGCTTCCCTCTTCAAAATTCGCGTCCATTCGCGTGATTCGCGTGCAAGATCTCACAACCCCAGCAAACTCCCGTTGCGCTTGATCCAGTGTTCCGCCTCGCGCCAGTCGGGGCAGACCTCCTCCACGCGCGCCCAAAAACGCGCCGAGTGGTTCATTTCCCGCAGGTGCATCAGTTCGTGGTAAATGATGTAGTCCCGCACGGACTCCGGCGTCTGCACCAGCCGCCAGTTGAGCGAAATCGTCCCGTTCGCCGAGCACGAGCCCCAGCGGGAACGCTGGTTGCGCACCGTCACCTGCTTCACGTCCACGCCCGTGATCGCCGAGAGCTCCCACGTGCGCGCGGGCAACTCGATCTTCCCCCTCCGCGCAAAATGCGCCTCCAGCGTCGGCCGCAAATCCCCCTCGAGCGCCGGCACGCGAAACACATCCGCCGCCAGGCAAACCTGCGGACGCCCCGGTTTGCTCTCATTGAAACGCGCCGCCCAACTCTCGCCCTGTCCTCCGCTCCCATGGCCAAGGAGGGTCGGCCCTTCGAAGCCTTGGTGAAGCAGGGCCGGCCGAATCTCCGTCATCTCGCCCCGCCACATCACGCGGGTCCCGATCGCCCACACCTCCGCGCCGCGCGGCCGCTTCGCGTGCCGCGCCCGGGCGCGGTCCAGCCAGTCACTGTGCTGCGCCACAAACCGCTCGGCCTCGCGCACCGAGCCCCGCGCCGGGATCACCGCCACCGCCGTGCCGTCACGCCGCAGCGTCAGCCGGTAATTCCGCGCCCGCGGACTCCGCTCAAACACCACGCCGCCCGACGGCGGTGCCCGATGGACGCCCGCTTCCGGGACAAACACGCCAAACAGATCCTCCTGTTGCTCACTCATCGCATCACCAGGCGTTGAACCGCGAATGGACGCGAATGAGAAACCGCCCGGCGATAATCCTCCTCCGTTTCCTGGCTTCCTGGCTTCCCTCTTTAAAATTGGTGTTCATCCCATTTCCCGCTCAGACTCGCACGAGTTCCCAGCTCGTCAACTGCCCGCCGGCCACCGTGAGCCAGGCGAAACTCGGCGGCAGGTCGCCGCGCGGACGCGTGATGCAGCCGGGATTCAACCAGCGCACGCCGTGGAGCGTCTCGTCCCGCGGCACATGCGTGTGCCCGTGCAACACCGCCTGCGTGCCCCGCGGCACGGACGACGGCGGGATGTGCGTCAGGAAAAACTTCACGCCCTCGCGTTCCAGCTCGAGCGCCAGCGGCCAGCTTTCCTCCGCGTCGCAGTTGCCCTGCAACACGACGAGCGGCGGTCCCAGCTGCGCAAACGCGTCGAGCACCTCCGGCGCGCAGACGTCCCCGAGGTGCCAGATTTCATCGGCGCCGCTCATCCGCTCCGGCAACCCCGGCGGGTACCGGTCGTGGGTGTCCGAAAAAACCGCGATGCGCATGGCCGGGTACGTTGGCGCAGCCGCTGACCGTTTGACAGCGGTTTTTCCACGCCGGAAATCCATCGTGCACCGCGCCCTCGCCCTCGACTGCAACTCCCACTTCACCTCGGTCGAGCCGCCGGACCGGCCGGAGTTGCAGGGGACGCCGTTGATTGACGTCCCCTGGTCACTTCCCTCCCGGCCCTCAATTCACCACGTTATACAACGCCTCGCCGAGGACCGCCGTGCGCGCGATGCGGGCGGAGCTGCGGCGCATTTCAATCTTCGATTCAACGCTGCAGAAGGCGGCGTGGCACGTGACCACCAGGTTGGGTGTCGCCGCCTCCTCCACCGTCTTGAGCGGCTCGTTTTCGACCACATCCAGTCCCGCGCCGGCCAGGCGTCCGTTGCGCAAGGCCGCGAGCAGCGCGGCTTTCTCGATGACGCCGCCGCGGGCCGTGTTGACGACGAACGCCGACGGTTTCAAGAGCGCCAATTCGGCGGCCGCGATCAGGTGATGCGTCTCGGCGTTGAGCGGGCAGTGCAGCGAGAGCACGTCCGCACGGCCCAACAGCTCCGCCAGGGTCGCGACCCGCTCGACGCCGATCGCCTTGTCGGCCCCGTGGGCAAGATACGGATCAAAGAAGCAGACCCGGAAGCCCAGCGCCTTGGCGCGCAGCGCCGTCGCCGTGCCGATCCGCCCCAGGCCCACGACGCCAAAGGTCAATTCCCGCAACCGCCGGAGATTCTTTTCCACCTTGATGGTCCAGCCCAGTCGCTTCGCCTCCGCGTCGAGCGGGAAGAGCTGGCGGCACAGCGCCAGGGCGAGCGCGATCGCGTGATCGGCCACTTCCTCGGTGCCGTAGTCGGGGACATTGCAGACCGGAATCCCCCGGGCCCGCGCCGCCTTCACATCCACCGAATCAAACCCGACGCCGTTGCGGATGATCACGCGGCAGTTTTTCAGCCGGGCGATGCCGGTCGCAGTCACCGGCGTGTTGTGCCAGACGATCAAGGCATCGACGGAGCAGATCTCATCATTGAAGTCGGCATCACTATGGCAGAGGTAGTACTTCACGTCGGCCGCCTCCCCGATCACCTCCCGCTCAACGAGGCTGGCTGCCTCACTCACGGGCGCCTTCGCCCAGTCGATAATGCCGATGACCGGTTTGGAATGCTGATTGCTCATGGGATGGACCCGTGAGCCTAGGATGGCCCACCGGTTATTCAAGTTCTGCCGCCTCCCGGCTGCCCACCCTGCGATCAACGGGGCGCCGTGACCGCGGTTGATCTCCTGAAACCCAGCGGGCTGCGCGAAGCAGGCAGTCGCGCGCCATTTGACAGCGTCGCGGTCCGGTGGAGAATTTTTGCGTGCTCCGCGCGCTCGCCATCGATTTCAACTCCTACTTCGCCTCGGTCGAGCAACAGGACCGGCCGGAGCTGCGGGGCAAGCCGTTGATCGTGGTGCCCATCATCGCCGAGACCACCGGTGCCATCGCCGTCAGCCTCGAAGCCAAGCAGCTTGGATTGAAACGCAATGCCCGCCTCGGCGAGGCCCGCCAGCAAATCCCCGACCTCATCGTCGTCGAGGCCCGCCCTCAGCTCTACATCGACTACCACCGCCGGCTGAAGGATGTCGTCGAGTCCCTCGCGTTCGTGAAGAAGATCCAGTCCATCGACGAGCTCGAGTGCGAGCTGTCGGGAGTGTTTGCCGAACCGAAGCGCGCCCTCCGCCTCGCCGAGGAGATCCGCGCCAAAATCTACCAAAAGGTCGGCCGCTGCCTGCGCTGCTCCATCGGCATCGGCCCGAACTGGTTCCTCGCCAAGCTCGCCTCCGACATCATGAAGCCCGACGGGCTCGTCCTGCTCGACGAGGGCGACATCCCGGAAAAAATCCTGCACATCGAGCTGGGTGACTTCACCGGCATCGGCGAAAACATGGAAAAGCGCCTGCGCGCCGCCGGTATCACCAACGTCGCCGAGCTCTACGCCGCCGACAGCGCCCGCCTCCGCAGCATCTGGGGCAGCGTCGAGGGCGCGCGTTTCCACGACTGGCTCCACGGCGGCGTCCAGGAACGCGAGCCCGTCAAGCACAGCACCATCGGCCACAGCCACGTGCTCCCACCCGAGAAACGCCGCGGCCCCGCCGCGCTCGCCGTGCTCCATCGCCTCCTGCAAAAGGCCGCGATGCGGCTGCGCCACGAGCACTTTTACGCCGGCGCACTCCGCGTCACCGTCGGCTACCGCGACGGCACCGAGTGGCACGCCGACCTGCGGTTCAACGAGACGCAGGACACGCTGCTCCTCACGCACGCGCTCAACGAGCTTTGGTCCCGCCGGCCCGCCGCCGACGCCGCGCGGGCCCCGCTGCAGGTCGGAGTCATCCTCCACCAGCTGCTCGCTTCCCACCTGCACACCGCCGACCTCTTCGAGCAGGCCAAGGAGGACAGCCGCACGCGGCTCCACGGCGCGATCGACGCGCTCAACCAGACCTTCGGCAAGAACTCGGTCTACTTCGGCGGCGCGCACGGCGCCACCGCCTACGCCCCCATGCGCATCGCCTTCACGCGCATCCCCGAGCCGGAAATCGAGGAAATCGACGCCAAGCGCGGACGCCGGCTCCGACCGAAAAAGGAAACGCCGCCCCCGGCGGAGGAAGATTCGTTGTAGGGCGGGGTCTCTGACCCCGTCTTCTGCTGGTTCAACTTACTGGTATCGCGAGGGTTGACAGGCGGGGTCGGAGACCCCGCCCTACATTAAACCCAGCCCTTGACACTCCCTAGGGCGTCAGGCACCTCTAACCCTCTTTTTCTTCAAAAGTCATGCAACCCACATTCCGCCCGCACCGTAAGAAACGCGCCCGCAAGATTGGTTATCGCGCCCGTATGGGCACCCGCGGTGGCCGCAAGGTCATCCGTTCCCGCCGCCTCAAGGGCCGCAAGCGCCTGACGGTCGTCTGATCCCGCTCGCTTGTGCGAGCTGCGGCCCATGCGTTTCCGCCCTGAGCAGCATTTGCGGCGCCCGGGTGATTTTCGCACCGTGCGCGAGCAGGGCCGCCGAATCGACTGCGGGGCCTTCACGGTCTGGTTTTTCAGCCGGCCGTCGTCCGCCAGCCCCGCCGGTCTCCCGCGCGTGGGCGTCGTCGCCTCCATCGCGTCCGTCGGCGCCGCCGTCCAGCGCAACCGCGCCAAGCGCCGCCTCCGCGCCGTGTTCCGCACCCACCAGGCCTTGGTCCCCGCCGGCTCCGACTTGCTCCTCGTGGCGCGCGCCGCGGTCAATCGCCTCGACTACCCGGCCCTCGAACAAAAGTTCACCGACGCTTGCCGCAAGCTGCTTCCCCGCGCACCTGTTTGAGTCCGCGCCCATGTCCGACCGCCCGTCCTTTCTCTCCCGAGTGCTTCACCTGCCCGCCTCGGCGCTGCTCGGGCTGATCTGGGTTTACCAGCGGACGCTCTCGCCGGTCCTGCCCGCCATCTTCGGTCCGGCCTGCGGCTGCCGTTTTTCCCCGACATGCTCGCATTACGCGGCCGGCGCGATCCGCAACCACGGCGCGCTCCGCGGCACCTGGCTCGCGGCGTGCCGGCTCGTGAAGTGCACGCCGCTCCACCCCGGCGGCTTCGACCCCGTGCCGCCACCGCGCGCGCGTCCCGTGTGCTCCCGGGTGCCTGCCTCTTTTTCAACCTAATCGCAGCCCGCAATTTTCATGGATAAAAAGAACACCGTCATCGGCGTCGTCTGCATCATCGCCGCGTTCGCCAGCCTTTATCTCGGCCAGAAATTCTCCCCGCCGCCGCCCGCCACGCCCCCGCCGGTCAGCTCGGCCGTGGTGAAGTCCGTCGACGCCGCCACCGGCGTCGCCAACGGCCCCGGCGCGCCCGTGCCCAACACCGGCCGCGCCGCCTTCACGGCCGTCGCCGTCGAAGCCCCCGCCGCGGCCGTCACCACGCTCCAGAACGAGTTCATCACGGTTCACTTCACGAATTTCGGCGGCGCCATCCGCGACATCGCCCTGCGGAAATTTCCCGCCGTGCTCGGCCATCCCGAGCCCTACGTGTTCAGCGCTGTGCACACCGACCCGATGCTCGCGTTCGTCGACTACCCGGGCTTCGACCGCCTCACCGGCTTCCAGCTCACCAGCCAGACCGCCACCGAGGTGGTTTACCGCGCGGTGTTCGGCGACCAGGTCGAGGTCACGCGCCGCTACACCCTCGTGGCGACGCCCGACGACCAGCACGACCCCTACCAGATTCGCCACGAGACAACGTTCCGCAACCTCACCAACAAGCCCGTCTCGCTCGCGCGCTTCGCCCTCAGCCTCGGCACCACCGCGGCGATCAGCGACAGCGTCTACGGCCAGCAGGTGTCCACCGGTTACTCCAACGCCAGCGGCCAGACCTTCATTCCCCGCACCAAACTCGATGGCGGCAGCGGTTTCCTCGGCGTCGGCGCCAGCGAAACCCAGTCCACGCTCACCAGCAGCGGTTCCGTCAACTGGGCGTCCATCGACAACCAGTTCTTCGTTGGCATCCTCACGCCCGACCAGCCCGCCGTCGGGCTCGTCACCAATCGCGTCAAGCTCCTGCCCGCGCTGCCCGACACCGACCGCAAGGCCTATGGCCTCGCCGGCGCCGTGCAGTTCGACGTGAAGCCGCTCCCCGCGATGGGCGAGGCCACCGTCGGCCTCAATTTCTACGTCGGCCCGAAGGAGTATGCCCGCCTGTCCAAGTCCAGCGTCTTCAAGCTCGACCAGGACAAGGTCATGCAGTTCGGCATGTTCAAGTGGTTCAGCCAGCTGCTGCTGATCCTGATGACGTGGATCCACAAGGGCGTCCCGAACTGGGGCGTCGCGATCATCCTCACCACGCTCGCCCTCAAGACCATTTTCCTGCCGTTCACGCTGGCGGCCTCCCGCTCGGCGAAGCGCATGCAGAAAATCCAGCCCGAGATGCAGGTCGTCCGCGAAAAATTCAAGGACAACCCCCAGAAGCTGCAGGCCGCCACGATGGAACTGTTCAAGAAGCACAAGGTGAACCCGCTCGGCGGCTGCATCCCCATCCTGATCACGCTGCCGTTCTTCTTCGGCTTCTTCCAGATGCTCCGCAGCGCCGCCGAGCTGCGCTTCTCGCCCTTCCTCTGGGCGCCCGACCTCGCGTCCGCCGACACCGTCGCGCACATCTTCAGCCTGCCGCTGAACATCATGCCGATCCTGATGGGCGCCACCACGATCATCTCGATGCACCTCACGCCTCAGCCGTCGGTGGACAACGCCCAGGCCAAGATGATGAAGTTCATGCCCTGGTTCATGACGCTGATCTGCTACAACTTCTCCTGCGCCCTCGCACTTTACTCGACCATCAACGGCCTCTTCACCATCGGCCAGCAGCTCGTCATCAACCGGATGAAGGACGAAGGCGACGTCGCCTCCCCCGCCGGCATGGCCATCGAGGACGCCGCCGCCATCGCCGGCAAACCGATGAAGAATGTGACGCCGAAGAAGAAGAAATGAAGGCTGTAGGGCGGGGTCTCCCGACCCCGCCTTGCCCGCGTAAATTCCTGTCCAATTTGGAATGGCGGGGTCAGGAGACCCCGCCCTACATCTCAATCCTCCACCATGGCCGGCCATAACAAGTGGTCCAAAGTCAAACGCGCGAAGGCGGTCACCGACTCGCGCAAGGGCAAGGTGTTCTCGCGGCTGTCCCGCGACATCACCCTCGCCGCCAAGTCCGGCGGCGGCGACCCATCCGGCAACGCCCGGCTGCGCACGCTGCTGCTCAAGGCCCGCGACGCCAACATGCCCGTCGAAAACGTCGACCGCGCCATCAAGAAGGGCACCGGGGAATTGCCCGGCGTCGTTTACGAGGAAATCTCCTACGAGGGCTACGGCCCCGGCGGCGTCGCCTTCATCGTCAAGGTCATGACCGACAACAAAACCCGCGCCGCCCAGGACGTGCGCTCGGCCTTCACCCGCCACGGCGGCCACCTCGCCAGCTCCGGCGCCGTCGCATTTCAGTTCCAGCACGCCGGACAGTTCCTGCTCACGAAGGACAAGACCACCGAGGACGCCCTCATGGAGGTCGCGCTCGAGGCCGGCGCCGACGACGTGCTCACCAGCGAGCAGGGCTTCGAGGTGCGCTGCAACGTGCACGCCTTCGACAAGGTTTCCCACGCCCTCGAGCAAAAGGGCCTCAAGCCCGACAGCGCCGAGATCGCCTACATCCCGACCACGACCGTGCCCGTCACCGACGTCACCGTCGCCAAGACCATCCTCAAGCTGCACGACGTGCTCGAGGAAAACGACGACGTCCAAGCCGTGTTTTCCAACGAGGAAATGGACGACGCCCTCTTGGCGTAGGTGGACCGTGCGCTCCGCGCGCGGTTGTCCGCCAATCTGCCGTGCGCGGAGCGCCCAGCCCACCTTTCCGACTCCCGCCCACCTGTCATAATGACATCCGCTGCGCTTGTCTCGCGCTCGCCGCGGGCAATGCTCTTCCCTCTCGTATGACTGACCCCGAGGAAAACGAGTCCGTCCGCACTGCCCTGTCGCCCGGCGACATCGGCCCCGTGGCCCCGCGGGACTTCTCCTACACGCAGCCGTTCACCTTCAAGTCCGGCCAGGTGCTGCCCGGCTTCACGCTGCGCTACGAGACCTACGGCGAGCTCAACGCCACCCGCGACAACGCCGTCCTCATCTGCCACGCGCTCAGCGGCGACCACCACTGCGCAGGCGTGCACGCCCTCGAGGACCGCAAGCCCGGCTGGTGGAACAACCTCATCGGGCCCGGCAAGGCCGTCGACACCAAGCGGTTTTTCGTCGTCTGCGCCAATGTCCTCGGCGGTTGCGTCGGCTCGAGCGGCCCGATGTCCACCGATCCCGCGACCGGCCAGCCCTACGGCATTAGTTTTCCTTTCGTCACCATCCTCGACATGGTCCGCTCGCAGAAGCTCCTGCTCGAGCACCTCGGCGTCGCGTCGCTCCACGCCGTCATCGGCGGCTCCATGGGCGGCATGACCGCGCTGCAGTTCGCCATCGAGTATCCGGCGTTCACCCGCCGCGTCCTCGCCATGGCCACGACCTCGCGCGAGAGCGCCCAAGCCATCGCCTTCAACGAGGTCGGCCGCCAGGCGATCATGCAGGATCCCGACTGGAACCAGGGCAACTACCCGAAGGGCGGCGGCCCGCGCGTCGGCCTCGCGATCGCGCGCATGATGGCCCACATCACCTACGTCTCCGACGCCTCGATGGACCGCAAGTTCGGGCGCCGCAAGAAGACCTCCGCCAACGGCGAGGCCTACAACTTCGACGTGCAGTTCGAGGTCGAGAGCTACCTGCGCCACCAGGGTCAGGCGTTCATCAACCGCTTCGACGCCAATTCCTACCTCTACATCACGCGCACCCTCGACCAGTTCGACCTGGCCAACGCCTACGGCTCGCTCGAGGCCGCGTTCGCGCCCGTGCAGGCCGAGTCGCTCATCGTTGGCTTCACCAGTGACTGGCTCTTCCCGCCCGAGCAGAACCGCCAGATCGCCCTCGCCCTCCTCCGCGCCGGCAAATCCGCCAGCTACGCCGAGCTCGCCACCGACCTCGGCCACGATTCGTTCCTTCTCGAGTCCGAGGAACTCTACGCCCTCGTCCGCGCCTTCCTCGAGCGCCACGAGTCCACCGCCGTCGATTTCTCGATCTGATTTCCGCGCGCGAATCCACGCGAATGAACGCGAATTTCCCAACCCTTCCCCACTCCGGATATCCGCCAGGATTTATTCGCATCCCTTCGCGTCCATTCGCGGGCAACTCCGGAGGTTCGTCGTGAGCAAGCTCGTCGAAAAACGCACGGTGGACATGGAGGTCAGCGGGGAATGGGTGAACCCCGGCTCCCGCGTCCTCGACCTCGGCTGCGGCAAGGGTGCCTTGCTGCACTACCTCGTGCAGACGAAGGACGCCGCCGGCGTGGGCGTGGATCTAGATTTCGGCCGCATCACCGCCGCCGTCGCGCGCGGACTCTCCGCCTACCAGGGCGACATGACTTCGTTCATGCGGCAGTTCCCCGACCGGCACTTCGACCGCGTCATCTGCTCGCGCACGGTGCAGGAACTCGACGACCCCACCGGCGTGATCCTCGAGGCGCTCCGCGTGGGGCGCGCGCTGACGGTCGGTTTCGTTAACCACGGTTTCTGGAAGAACCGTGTCGACGCCCTGCTGCGCGGCCGCAAGGTGCGCAACGACGTCTACACCACCGAGTGGTTCGAGAGCAGCCCGTCGAATCCCGTCACCATCGCCGACTTCGAACATTTCTGCGCCGCCAAAGGCATCACCATCACCCGCCGCGCCCACCTCCTCGGTGACTGGCGCACGCCCTGCCCGATGCTCCCCAACCTCTTCGCCGGCTACGCGCTCTACGACCTGGCGCGGTAGGGTCACCACGAAATACACCAAGTACACGAACGCCCGGAACGGTTCTCCCGTATTCGGGTATTTCGTGGTAAATATCTCCGGATTGAATTCGGCCGCCCCTTCGCCATGCTGCGCGGCTTGTCCCCATGAGCCTGGAGGAATATTTCGCGCCCTACCGGGCCAACATCATCGGCATCAACCAGGACTTCGAGTCGCCTTTCGGCCGCCAGCGCATCGTGTATGCCGACTGGACCGCCAGCGGGCGGATGTTCGGGCCAATCGAGCAGATGATGAGCGAGGAAATCGCGCCCTTCGTCGGCAACACCCACACCGAGACGTCCGTCACCGGCACAACCATGACCCGCGCCTACCACGAGGCGCTGTGCATCATCAAGGACCACGTCCATGCGTCGTCCGATGACGCCATCATCTGCTACGGCTCCGGCATGACCAGCGTGGCCAACAAATTCCAGCGCATCCTGGGCTTGCGCGTGCACGAAAAATTCCGCGACCAGGTGCGGCTCTCCGCCGCGTCCCGGCCGATCGTGTTCGTCACCCACATGGAGCACCACTCCAACCAGACTTCCTGGATCGAGAGCGTCGCGGAGGTCCAGGTGATCGGGGCCACGCCGGACGGCCTCGTCGACCTCGCCGACCTCGCCCGCCTCCTCGAGGTTTACCGCGACCGACCGCTGAAGATCGCAGCCGTCACCAGCTGCTCCAACGTCACTGGCCTCATCACGCCCTACCACCAGATCGCCGGCCTGATGCACCGCGCGGGCGGAGTGTGCTTCGTGGACTTCGCCGCCAGCGCGCCCTACATCGCGATCGACCTGCATCCGGCCGGCCGGCCGGATGAGTATCTCGACGCGATTTTCTTCTCGCCGCACAAGTTCCTCGGCGGCCCCGGCACGAGCGGCGTGCTCGTTTTCAACAAGCGGCTTTATTCCAACCGCATCCCCGACAACCCCGGCGGCGGCACCGTCGACTGGACCAACCCGTGGGGCGAGCACAAGTATTTCGACGACGTCGAGGCGCGCGAGGACGGCGGCACGCCTGGTTTCACCCAGGCCATCCGCACCGCCCTCTGCGTCCGGCTCAAGGAGGCCATGGGCGTGGACCGGATCCTCGCCCGCGAACACGAACTCATGGACCTCGTGTGGGACCGGCTGAAGGCCATTCCCGGGCTGCACATCCTCGCCGACCAGCACCGAGACCGGCTCGGGATCATTTCGTTCTACATCGACGACCTGCACTACAACCTCGCCGTGCGCCTGCTCAACGACCGCTACGGCATCCAGACGCGCGGCGGCTGCTCCTGCGCCGGCACCTACGGACACATCCTCCTGCACGTCACGCCCGCGCACTCGAAGTCCATCACCGACCAGATTAACCGCGGCGACAAAACGGAAAAACCCGGCTGGGTGCGGCTCTCGCTGCACCCCACGACTTCCAATGCGGAAGCGCTCCGCCTCGTTGAAGCCATCACCGCGCTGGCCGCCCAGCACCGCGAGTGGGCGAAGGACTACACCTACAATTCCTCCACCAACGAGTACACCCACCGGATCGAGACCGGCGCCATCGGCCGCCGCGTGCACGAGTGGTTCGACGAGTTCGCCAAAAAAGGCGCCGTCGCCACCGAGTGGGAACCGATGGGCCTCGGGTATGAGATTTGAACCCCGCGGCGGGGTTCAAATCTCGGAGATGGGAGATAGGAGATGGCAGATGGGAAATCCGCAGGCGCGGAGCCCAGATTGGGTCGTCCCCATCTGCCGTCTCCGGCGCGCATCGCGCGCCTAGCGCGCCATCACGCGCGCGCTCTGCGCGTGCGACTTCTCCAGGCTGCCGCAGACCAGCTCGCAGAGCGGGAAAATCGTGGGATCGGAGATCGTGTAAAACACCTGCAGTCCTTCCTTCCGCCGCGCCAGCAGCTGCGCCTGCGCGAGCGTCTGCAGGTGGCGCGACACGTTGGCCTGCGTACCGCCGGTGAGGGTCACCAGCTCACCCACGCTCTTTTCGCCGGGAAACAATGCGTGCAACAGCCGCAGCCGCATCGGCTCCGACAGCACCGCAAAGCGCCGGGCAATCAGGGCCATGGCATCGGCGGACAATCGGCGGAGGGCGGGTTTCGGGCGGCTCATTCGTGGCTTGACGCTGCATCCTTATATGCGCATACACGCATATAAGTCCAGCCCAAACCCATGAAAATTGACAACGTCATCCGCGTCCTCGCCGGCAGCATGGTCCTCCTCAGCGTCGCCCTCGTCCACTTCGTCAGCCCCTGGTGGCTGCTGTTCACCTGCTTCATCGGCCTGAACCTCATCCAGTCCGCCTTCACCGGCTTCTGCCCGCCTTCGATCCTGCTGCGGAAGCTCGGCTGGCTGGGCGATGACGGCATCGTCCACTTCGGCGGCCCCAAGGCCCCTTGACCATCCCGTAGCTGCAAGCGTGAGCGAGTGGCCTCCTCTCGTCCCACCGCTCGCTCACGCTCGCAGCTACTTCCTTAAGATGAGACTTCGTCCTCCCTTCTTTGTTTTTCCCCTCCTGTTGCTCGCCGGCTGCCACCGCGCGGACGATTCAGCCGTCGCGGACTACATCGCGCCGCTACCGGTGCAAACCGCCATCGTGGCCTCCACCCGCACGCCGCGCACGCAGGCGGTCGCCGGCACGATCCGGCCGTTCGCCCGCGCCACGATCGCGGCCAAGATCACCGGCACGGTCGCCACTTCCAATTTGGTCGTTGGCCAAGCCGTGGCCGCCGGCGATACGCTGGTCACGCTGCAGGCCGACGAACTTGCCGCCCGCGCCGAGCAGGCCAAGGCCGCCCTCGCCCAGGCCGAGCGTGAATACGAGCGGGAACGCACCCTCACATCCCAGGGCGCTTCCACCACCGACGCCGTCCTCGCCGCTGACGACCGCCGCCGCCAGGCTCGCGCCGCCGCGCAGGAGGCTGAGGCCATGCTCACTTACACGCGGGTTGCCGCTCCGTTTGCCGGCGTAATCACCGGCGAACTCGTGAAACCCGGCGATCTCGCCACACCGGGACGCGCCCTCTTCGACATCGAGGGCACCGACCGTCTGCGCGCCGAAGTCCAGGTGCCCGAGTCCCTCGGCCGGCCCGCGCCCGGCGCCAGCCTCACGGTCCTCCTCGACGACACGCCGCTGGCCGGACGCCTCGCCGAACTGTCCCCCGCCGCCGATCCCGTTTCGCGCACGCGCCTGGCGAAAATCGACCTGCCTCCTTCCGCTTCCGCCCGCTCCGGCCAGTTCGTGCGCGTCCTCTGGCCCGTGGCCGATGACGTCACCTTGACTGTGCCCGCGTCCGCTGTGTCGGTGCTCGGGCAGATGGAGCGCGTCTTCGTTCTCTCTGCCGGACACGCCCAACTTCGCCTCGTGAAAACCGGTGCGCACGACGGCGACCGCATCGAAATTGCCGCTGGCCTTGACGCCGGCGAGACCGTCGTGGTGGCGCCGCCCGCTGCTTTGCGTGACGGCCAGCCCGTGGTGCCCCAGCCGTGAACCCGCCCGCCCCAGAACCGGCGACCCGCCATGGGTTCGCCGGCCGCCTCACGGCGCACTTCATCAATTCCAAGCTCACGCCGATCGCGGTCATCGCCTCGATCCTGCTCGGTGTGTTCGCCGTGCTCCTGCTGCCCCGCGAGGAGGAGCCGCAGATCAAGGTGCCGATGATCGACGTCACCGTCGCCATGGCCGGTGCCTCCGCCGCCGAGGTTGAGAACCGCGTCACGCGTCCCATGGAAAAGCTCCTGTGGGAAATTCCGGGCGTCGAATACCTCTATTCCACCTCCAGCCCCGGCAGCTCGCTGGTGATCGCGCGCTTCAAGGTCGGCACCGAGATCGAAACCGCCCTCGTCCGCCTCAACCAGAAGCTCCAGGGCAACTTCGACCGCATCCCGCTGGGCGCCGCCCAGCCCCTGGTCAAGCCGCGCACCATCGACGACGTGCCTGTGCTCGCGCTCACGCTGCACAGCGCCACGCGCGACCACCTCACGCTCCGGCGGCTCACCGCGCAGCTGGACGACGTCGTGAAAGCCATCCCGCAGGTGGCCGAGACGACGCTGATCGGCGGCGTCCGCCGCGCCGTGCGCGTGCGCCTCGATCCGGCCGCCCTCGCCGCGCACAACCTCTCCGCCAACCAAATCGCGCCAGCGCTCCAGCAGGCCAACCGCCAGCTGCACGCCGGCTCGCGGCCGTTCGCCAACCACGAGGTACTGCTCGAAACCGGCTCATTCCTCCGCGACGCCGCCGATTTCGGAACTGTCGTCGTGGGCATGAACCAGGACCGGCCCGTCTACCTCCGCGATGTCGCCACCGTCACCGACGACGCCGAGGAACCCGCCAATTACGTGCTCTTTGGCACGCCGCTCGGCAGCTCCGAACCGGCCGTCACGCTCACGGTCGCCAAGCGCCCCGGCGCCAACGCCATCGACGTCGTCAACGCCGTGCTCGCCAAAGTTCGCACCGTCCGCGGCTCGCTCCTGCCCGCCGATGTCGCCGTCACCGTCACGCGCGACTACGGCCACACCGCCGCCGAAAAAAGCAACGAGCTGCTCTGGCACATGGGGCTCGCCGTCTTCGGCGTCGCCCTGCTGATCCTCCTGTTTCTCGGCTGGCGCGAGTCGCTCGTCATCCTGCTCGCGATCCCGTCGACCCTCGCGCTGACGCTCTTCGTTTTCTACCTCTACGGTTACACGCTCAACCGGATCACGTTGTTCGCGCTGATCTTCTCCGTCGGTATTCTCGTGGACGACGCCATCGTCGTGGTGGAAAACATCGTGCGGCACGTCCGCCTGCCGTCCTCCCGCGGCAAGTCCCTCGTGCAGGTCGCGCTCGAGTCCGTCGACGAGGTTGGCAATCCCACCATCCTCGCCACCTGGGCCGTCATCGCCGCCATCCTGCCCATGGCTTTTGTCGGCGGCCTCATGGGGCCCTACATGCGGCCGATCCCAATCGGGTCGACCGCCGCGATGCTCTTTTCCCTTGGCATCGCCTTCACCATTACGCCTTGGGCCGCCCTGCGCGTGATGCGCCGGCGCTTCGCCTCCCTCGCCGCCGCCGCCCCGGACTCCAGCCACGACCATGCGCCGCACGACTGGTCCACGCGGCTCTATCACCGTGTAATGGGCCCGCTCTTGGACAACGCCCGCTGGCGCTGGCTGTTCCTCGGCGGCATCGTCGGCCTGCTGCTCGTCTCGGCCGGCTTCGTCCTGACCGGCGCCGTAACCATCAAGATGCTGCCCTTCGACAACAAGTCGGAGTTCCAGATCGTCCTGAAAACACCCGAGGGCACCACGCTGGAACAGACCACGCGTATCGCCCGCGAGATGGCGGCCACTCTCTCCGGCGAACGCACCGTGCGCGACTACCAGATCTACGCCGGTACCGCATCGCCCTTCAATTTCAACGGCCTCGTTCGCCATTACTTCAACCGCCGCGGGCCCAACGTCGCGGACATTCAGGTCAACCTCGTCGACAAGGCCGACCGCTCCGACCAGAGTCACGTCATCGCCAAGCGCGTCCGCCTGCTTGTCGCGCCCATCGCCGCCCACTACGGCGCGACCGTCGCCGTCGCCGAGGTCCCGCCTGGTCCGCCCGTGCTCGAGTCACTCGTGGCCGAGGTCTACGGCCCCGACGAGACCTCCCGCGTCGCCCTCGCCCGCGAGGTGAAGACGATTTTCACGCGCACGCCGGGCGTGGTGGACGTCGATTGGTATGTCGAGGATCTCCAGCCGCAGGTGCGCTACGTCGTCGACCGCGAAAAGGCCGCCTTCCACGGCGTCAGCACCGGCGCCATCGCGTCCACGCTCGCGCTGGCCGCCCAGGGCAGCGCCATTGACCTGCTCCACCTGCCGACCGAGCGCGAGGACATCCCCGTGATCCTGGAGTTGCCCACCGCCGCGCGTTCGCGGCCCGAGGCGCTGCTCGCGCTGAACGTCCGCGCCGACCTCGACCCCGCCGCGCCCCTGGTGCCGCTCTCGGAACTCGTCCACCTCGAGCGCGGGACCGGCGAGCGCAACCTCTACCGCAAGAACCTCAAGCCCGTGACCTACGTCATCGGCGACGTCGCCGGCGTCGTCGAGAGCCCGGCCTACGCCCTCTTCGGCATCCACCGCGCCGTCGGCAAGATCGACGCCCGCAACTACGGCGCGCTCGCGGCGGAGCTGCCGATTTATCATCTCAATCTGCCAGTGGACGACACGCAGCCGGCGATGAAATGGGACGGCGAGTGGCACATCACACTCGAGGTCTTTCGCGACCTCGGGCTCGCCTTCGCCGCCGTGCTCGTGCTGATCGCCATGCTGATGGTCGGCTGGTTTCGCAGCTACGTCACGCCGCTGGTCGTGATGGCGGCGATCCCGTTCTCGCTCATCGGCATTCTGCCCGCGCACTGGGCGCTGGGCGCCTTCTTCACCGCCACGTCAATGATCGGTTTCATGGCGGGCGCCGGCATCGTCGTGCGCAATTCCATCATCCTCGTCGACTTCATCGAGCTGCGCCGGGCGCACGGGCTGTCCCTGCGCGATGCCGTCGTGGAGGCGGGCGCGGTGCGCTTCCGCCCGATGCTGCTCACCGCCCTCGCCGTCGTCGTGGGTGCGAGCGTGATCCTCGCTGACCCGATTTTCCAGGGCCTCGCGATCAGCCTCATGTTCGGCGAAATCGCCTCCCTGTTCATCAGCCGGATGGCGGTGCCCGTGCTCTACTTCATGGCGAACCGCCGGCCATGAGCGTCGCTACCATTCAGGCTGGCTGGCTATGGCCGTCGGTGATTCGATCACCCCGACGCCGCCCGTTGCCGGAATCTTTTCTTAGTCGGTTAACTGAAACCCCAAAAATGACATCATGAAATTCAACGTTGGCGGCGCGGACCGCATCATCCGCATCATCGCTGGCCTCGTCATCCTCGGCGCGGGCTGCTACTATAAATCCTGGTGGGGCCTCGTCGGTCTCCTACCCCTGCTCACCGGCATGTTCAAGTTCTGCCCGGCCTACCTGCCCTTCGGCCTGCATACCGGCGCGCCCAAACCCCCGGCCCAGCCCTGAGTTGTCGTCGCAACCCCGGCGCACGCCACGTGCGGGGGCCGCGTAAGATCGTGCATGGCTCCGCGCGGGGGCCCGGGCTCCCCGCGGCTGGCGGTGGTTTGCCGCGTCCGCGCGCCGCAAAAAGCCACCATTGATTCGCAAACGATGCGCAGGCCATTCGGGCGCGCGGGGGTAGAGTGTGTCATAACCCCTTCGCACTTTATGAAACCCCGATTCGTTCGCGTCGTGCTTGGCTTTGCCTGCCTGCTGCTCGCCGGAGTCGCCCTACCCGCGCTCCTCCGTGCCCAAGGCCCTGACACGTCCGCGCCGCCGCCGCCCCCTGCAGCCGATACGCCCGGGGCCAAGTTCATCAATCCGACCACCCCGCAGGAACTGGAAATCCAGGGCCTCGGCGAGCGGGCAATTGATAAGCTCACCATCTCCTTGGTGAACGAGGTGAAGTCCGCCCTCGGCGGCTGCGAGCCCGAGGATGCCGTCGACATGTGCCATCTCAAGGCCCTGTCCTCCACCAACCCGATCCGCAGCATGCCACGAATCACCGGCGTGAAGTTCACCAGCCTGAAAATCCGCCAGTCCGACAATGCTCCCGACGTGGCCGACAAGCTGGCCTTGGACTACATCGACCGCTTGATGCAGGCCGGTGACGCCCCGCCCAAGGTCCTCGTGCAGAAAGTGGAGTCGCCCGACGGCTCCCCGACCTATCGCGTCTACAAGCCCCTCGGGCTTACGTCCAATTGCCTGAAATGCCACGGTGACCCCGCCGACCAGTCCCCCAAGCTGCGGGCCCGCCTCAAGGCGATCTACCCGGACGACGCGGCCACCGGCTATCGCGCCCATGACTGGCGCGGAGTCGTTCGCGTCACGGTCGCGGAGGACGTCCCCTCCCAGTAACGCTGCGGCGCCACGCGAGCGTTCGACTGTTGCCCGACCGCGGGGCGCTCAACCGCGCCACGCTGCCAGTCGCGCGGCGTGAATCACGCACACGCAGTCCGCGCCATCCTCGGTGTGCAGCCAATGCGGCTGCAGCGGGGCAAATTCCCGGTCCATGGCCGCGCGCAGTCCGCCCACCTCGATCAGCACGATGCCGTGCGGCGCCAGCCGCGTGCGGGCTTGGCGCAACAGCGGACGGATGATCTCCAGCCCGTCGCGTCCGCCGTCGTGCGCCAGACGCGGCTCGGCCTGGAATTCCGGTGACTGCGCATCCACGTGCGCACTCGGCTCGTAGGGCGGATTGCTGAGAATCACATCGTATTTCACCGCGGGCACGGCGGCGAAAACGTCGCTGCGGTGCAGCGCCACGCGCCGCGTGAGCCGGTGCGTGCGGACATTCATCGCCGCCACCTCCAGCGCCGCCGGGGAGAGATCAATCGCGTCCACCTTCGCGACGGGAAAGTGCCGCGCCAGCAGGATCGCCAGGCAGCCCGAGCCGGTGCACACATCCGCGACGCGCCGAATCGTTTTCCCGGCCGGCAGCCAGGCATCGAGCTGGGCGGGAATGATCTCCACGAAGTAGCTCCGCGGAATAATGACGCGCTCATCCACGTAAAATTGCAGTCCGCCCAGCAAAGCCTCGTGCGTGAGGTAAGCCGCCGGCACTCGATCCACCGCGCGTCGCCGCAACATCGCCTCCACCGCGGTTTTTTCCGCGGCCGTGAGTTTTTTTGCCAACACGCGCGCGTCACTGTCGAGCGGCAGTCCGAGGGTGCGCAGCAGCAGGTAGAGGGCCTCGTCGTGCGCCGTGGCCGCCACCTGCCCGAGCGCGAGCCGCTCGCGGGCGAACAGTTTTTCCGCAAAGCGCAGCCAGTCGCCGAGCGTGGCGCACCGGGCCGCGCCCGCCAGCGGGTTATTCCGGGGCCGCTTCACTGGTCGCCCGCACGTGTTCGTGCGCAAAGATGTGGTCGCTGCAGTAGCAAAGGTCGCCGGCGCATTTCGAGCAGTAGCGGAAATCCATCTGCGGATCGGTCAAGTTCGTCTTCCCGCAGGTGTGGCAGCGGTGCCGCACCTCGGGCGCGGCGGCGGCGGCGATCCGGCGCGTGTGCTGCACCATCGTGCGCCGGCGGTGCCGCATCGTCAGTAGAATATCGCGGCCGAAGAAGAGCAGGAAGTTCCCCACCGATGCGAGGATCTGGAGCCGCAGCGGCCAGCTCCCAACCGCGAGGTAGTAGGCGTTGGCGATCCAGGTAAGGAGCGCCAGCCACTTGATCTTTACCGGCAGGATGAAAAAGATCGCCAGCTCGAAGTCGGGATTCAGCCACGCGAATCCCAGGAAGACCGACCCGGCGATAAACAGGTTCGTCGTCGCCGCCAGCGGCGTGAGGAACGCCGCGCCGACCGTGAGCGCCCAGCCCATGAAAACGAAGAGATTGAAGCGAAACTCGCCCCAGAATCCCTCAAGCGCGCTGCCCATCAGGTAAAAGATATACCAGGCAAATGCCGTGAAGAGATAGCCGAACATCCCCGCCGGCGGCGGCAAGAGGAGGAACGAAATCGCGCGCCACCATTCGCCGTGGCGCGCCAGCTCGGGCACGAACACGAAATTGCCGAGGTCGAGCAGCCCCAGCATGGCCGAGAGCAGCACGAAGACCTGCCCGATCACGATCCAGAGCGAGAGGTGCGGAATCGCGAAACGACCGAGAACGCGTTCGAGTTTGTCGAGGAGGGCCATGCAGGAAAAACGGGCGCTATTTGTCCGTCTTGGGCGGCAGGTCCGCAATCAGCTTTTGCTTCTGCGCCTGCAGGCCCGGCTCCGTCACGCTGTCGAGCAGCACCCGCGCGTGGTCCACCTTGCCCTGCTTGAGCAGCACGTTGATCACGTGCAGCCGCATGGTCTGGCGCTCGAGCTCCGACGGCGCCCGCGCCTCCAGCGAGTTCCAGGCCTTCAGCGCGCCGTCCCAGTCGGGCGTGTCCAAGTCGTAAAACGACTCGGCATAACGATAGGTGAACTCCAGCCGGTCCGGCGCCAGCTCGGCCGCCTCGCGGAAGGCCTTGTGCATCGTGTGGTTCAGGCCGGCCGCGGTCCATTCGCCGGACTTGAGGAAATCGTCCCGCGCCACATACAGCAGCGTGCCCAGCTGGTAATGGTAGAGCGGTTCCTGCGGCTCCAGCTTGATGGCCGCGAGATAATACGGCAGCGCCTCGAGCGGCCGGCCTTCCTCGGCGAGGAAGTTGCCGATCTGGTTTTTCACCAGCGGCATGTCCGGGTCGAGCTGGTTGGCCTTGAGCAGGATCGCGATCGACCCCTTGCGCTGGCCGATCTTGCCGAGCAGGTAGCCATAGGCGGCGTAACCCGCGGCGTATTTCGGGTTGTCCTTCAGCAGCAGCTCGTAGCCCTGGCACACCTGCTGCATCTGCGTCTGGAAATTGGCCGCGTCGAAATCCGGGCTCTTCCGCGCCTCCTCGGCGAGCAGCGCCTTCTGCTGGTCGACCAGCTGGCGAAGCGTGCGGTCGGTCAGTGACTCGCCTTCCGTCGCACCGCGGAGCGAGCCGAACGCAAGGGTCAGCGAAAGCAGGAGCAGGAGTGATTTCATCGGGCCCAGTCCGACATCCTCAATCGGCCAAGGTGCCCGCGTAAACATTCATCCGCGTCCCGCGCAGGAACCCCACCAGCGTCTGCCCGCTCGCCCGCGCAAACTCCACCGCCGCACTCGTCGGCGCCGAAATCGCCGCCACGCACGGGATGCCCGCGGCGAGGGCCTTCTGCATGATCTCGAACGACACCCGCCCGCTCACCAGCAGCAACGCGTCCGCCAGCGGCAGTTTTTCCGCGAAAAACGCATGGCCCACCACCTTGTCGAGCGCGTTGTGCCGGCCCACGTCCTCACGCACCACCCGCAGCGTGCCCTCCGCGCCAAACAGCGCGCTCGCATGCAACCCGCCCGTCGCGGCAAACGCCGCCTGCGCCGCGCGCAGCTTATCCGGCAGCGCCGCCAGCACCGTCCGGCGCGGCGACAGCGGTGCAACGATGGACGGAAACTGCATCCGCACGGCCTCGATGCTGGCCTTGCTGCAAATGCCGCAGCTCGACGACGTGAACACGTGGCGCGTCAGCCGCGCGAGGTCCACCGTCGCACCCGGCGCGAGCACCACGTCCAAAATATTCTCCTCCGGTTTCCCGCCATCCGCCCGGCAGTAAATCATGTCCAGGACCTCCTCCCGGCGTTTCACCATGCCCTCCGTCACGAGGAAACCCGCCACGAGCTCGCGGTCGTGACCCGGCGTGCGCATCACGACCGCCACGCTGTGCCCGCTGACGCGAATCTCCAGCGGCTCCTCCGCCGCCAGTGCATCCTCCCGCGCCTCCGCCGCCGCCGCGCCCTCAAGGCGGGAGATGGACACCGTGCGCGTGGACTTGGCGAGGGACATGCCGCCAGCGAAGCGAATCACCCTTCTTAAGCAATCCTGCCGGAGGTTTAGCCACAAAGAGGCGCAAGAGCCCTGGGACTCCGGCTCGAACCTCCCGCGCGCCTATGGGCGCAATGGAGACTCCTTCGCAGCCTCGGATTCCTTGTGCCTCTTTGTGGCCATCATTCCGGTGCGCTTTCTGAGCGGCAAATGAGTGACCCAAGACACCAAAAACGGCCGCTTGGAAATCCGGCCGAAGCGCCTAACTTGGAGTCATGTGCAACCGGTATCGCGCGGTCGGACGCGAGGAACTCATCCGCTTCGCCCGCGAGGAGTTCGGCATCGAGTGGGACGTCCCCACGCCGCGCTACAACATCGCGCCGAACCAACTTGCCGCCATTTTCGTCCAAGAGGCCGCGAAGCCAGCCGTGATCCCCAACGCGCGCTGGAACCTGATTCCTTTCTTCGAGACGGAGCCGAAGCCCGGCATTCTCCGCACCAACGCGCGCGCCGAGGAGGTGTTCGGCAAGCCCAGCTACCGTGACCCGCTGCAGAAGCGCCGCTGCCTCGTGCCCGCCGACGGGTTTTACGAGTGGGAGCACCTCCACGGCGGCCGCCTGAAAATCCCGTGGGCTTTCGAGCTCGCCGATAAGAGGCCCTTCGCCTTCGCCGGGCTGTGGGAGCACGGCAACGAATCGCGTCCTCCAAGTTTCACGATCCTCACCACGCAGCCCAACGCCCTCGTCGCGCGCATTCACAACCGCATGCCCGTGATGCTCAGCCGCGAGGCCGCCCACCAGTGGATCAAGCCCGGACCGCTGACCAAGGAAACCCTCGCTCCGTTCGTCGTGCCTTTCCCGCCGGAACAGCTGCGCTCCTACCCCGTGAATCCCAAGTTGAATTCCGTCCGCGAGGACTCCGCCGCCGTCGCCGCTCCCGCCAACCCGGATGATTTCGCCGCCGACCGCCAGGCCTCCTCCGCCCAGGGCGAGTTATTTTGAGGTAGGGCGCATGGCTGCGGCTTCCGTGGTAGGGCGAACTATCTTTAGTGAGCCGTTCGGTCTGCTGACCAACGATGCGCGGCGGGTTAGGGATAACCCGCCCTACCTTATCCAATCCGCGACCTTTGTAGGGTGGGGTCACCGAACCCCGCCAAACGTCCGACCGCTCGCGGGCCCGAACGCGGATAGTCGTCATGGCGGGGTCAGCGACCCCGCCCTACAACAAATTCCGAACCCGCCCGGGTTGCAGGTTGTCAGCAGTCCAATCCTCTGCGAAGAAACCTCCGCCCCCGACGTGAACCTTCTCGACCGCTACATCTTCAAGAGCGTGCTTTTCACGTGCCTCGCGGCGGTGGGGTTGTTCGCGTTCATCGTCCTCGTGCCCAACATCGCGCGCGACTTGCTGGCCTACGTGCTCGCTGGCCAGCTGTCGGCGGCGGCGTTTGTGAAGCTCATGGCGCTGCTGGTGCCCCTCGCCATCACCTACGCCCTGCCGATGGGCATGTTGACGGGCGTGCTGCTCACGCTCGGCCGGCTGTCCGCGGACCACGAGATCACCGCCATGCGCGCCGCGGGCCTCAGTCTCCCGCGCCTGACCGTGCCGATCATCATCCTCGCCGTGATCGGCTCCGCGGTGGGCCTGTATTTCAACTTCGATTCGATGCCGCGCGCCCGCGTCGAGTATCACCGCGAGCTCGCCCAGGCCGTGCGCATCAACTCGCTCAGCTTCATCGAGGAGAAGACCTTCATCCGCAAGTTCCCCGGCTACATCATCTACGTGAACGAGAAGAACGGCGCGGAGCTGAAGGATTTCTGGGGCTGGGAGCTCGACGACCAGAAGCGCGTCAAGCGCGTCGTGCGCGCCGCCACCGGGCACTTGGAATACGACGACTCAACCAACACGCTCATCCTCACGCTGTTCCACGTGCAGATTGAGGCGCGCGACGAGAAGAACCCCGAGAACTTCGCCGACAG
>Ga0316219_1000977_pt1 | contig 34140 bp, 28 predicted proteins | sample TBH18003PmetaG_FD_203635 | JGI IMG/M metagenome (GOLD analysis project Ga0316219, IMG submission 203635) | Freshwater microbial communities from Trout Bog Lake, Wisconsin, USA - TBH18003P | ecosystem: Environmental > Aquatic > Freshwater > Lake > Hypolimnion/Profundal zone | place: USA...
CGCGCGGAGTGGGTGATCACCAACGACAGCGGCCCGATGCACCTCGCGGCCGCGCTGGGCGTGCGGACGCTGGGCGTCTTCGGCCCCACCGACCCGCGGCTGTTCGGCCCGTATCCGCTCACCGCGCCGAACAACTTTGTGGTGCAGGCGCCCGTGGGCGACCTCAAGCTGCTCTCCGCCAAGGACGTTTACGCCCGCTTCCTGAAGGCGCGGGCGCGCTTCACCAAGGAACGCTGACCCTTTTCCGCCATGCTCGACCCCAAGCTCCTCCGCGAAAACCCGGATCTCGTCCGGGCGGCCATTGCCAAGAAACACCTCGAGGTGGACGTCGACGCCGTGCTGGCGCTCGACGCCGCGTGGCGCGCGCAGTTGCAGGAAGTCGAAGGCCTCCGCGCTGCGCAAAAGACGGCCAACACCGCGATGGCGGCGTTGCCGAAGGGTACGCCCGAATTCATTTCCAAGGTCGCCGAAATGAAGGCCGTGTCGGCCCAGGCGAAGGAGCGCGAAGTGAAGCTGAAGGAGACGGAGGAAAAGCTGCAGCAGGCGATGCTGTCACTGCCCAATCTGCCACACGCGAGCGTGCCCGAAGGCCGTACCCCGCAGGAAAACGTGGTCGCGTCGACACACGGTGATCCGGCGAAGGTCGGCGCGCACGCCAAGCCGCACTGGGAGATTCCGAATTTTGACAAGTTGTTCGATTTTGCCCGCGGGGCAAAGGTGACGGGCGCGGGTTTCCCGTTCTTCATCGGTGACGGCGCGAAGCTCGTGCGGGCGCTGCTGCATTTCTTTTTGGAGGAGGACGGCAAGGCCGGCTATATCGAGGTCAGCCCGCCGATTTTCGTTAATGCCGCCAGCGCGACCGCGACCGGCGCGCTCCCGGACAAGGAAGGGCAGATGTATGAGACGCAGGACCGGTTGTTCGCCGTCCCGACGGCGGAAGTGCCGCTGACGAATTTCTTCCGCGATGAAATCCTCGACGAGGCCATACTGCCGGTGCTGCGCTGTGCGTACACGCCGTGTTTTCGCCGCGAAGCGGGGAGTTACGGCAAGGACGTGCGGGGACTGAACCGCGTGCACCAGTTCGACAAGGTGGAGCTGTTGAAATGGGTGCACCCCGCGACGAGCTACGCCGAGCTCGACAAGCTGCGCGACGACGCCGAGCGGCTGCTGCAGAAGTTGGAGCTCCCGTATCGCGTCCTGCTGATGTGCGGCGGCGACATGGGTTTTGCGCAGGCGAAGAAATTCGACCTCGAAGTCTGGGGCGCAGGCCAGAAGCGCTGGCTTGAGGTGTCCAGCTGCTCGAATTTCGAGGCGTTTCAATCGCGCCGGGCCCAGATTCGTTTTCGCTCGAAGGAGACCGGCAAACCCGAGCTGGTGCACACGCTCAACGGTTCCGGCCTCGCGGTGCCGCGCGTGCTGGCGGCGCTGCTGGAGAACAACCTGCAGGCTGACGGCCGCGTGAAGATTCCCGCGGCGCTCGTGCCGTATTTCGGCAAGGAATACCTGGTGTTCGCTTAACGGGGCGGCCCGCCCGCGCTCGAGAGGAATTCGGATGACGCGGCGCACGCAGACTCAGCCTGATTGGCCCCAGGTTGCGGCGGCCTTCGCGGCGCGCGTGTCGCATTCAACGCTGCATCCGGCGGCCATGCAGCGGGCGCGGGCCGAATTTTTGCGGGAAACCAAGCGGGGCGGAAAAGCGTCGCGCTGGGCGCTGGCTTTTTCGGGCGGCGCCGACTCGCTGGCGCTGCTGCTGCTGCTCTGGGCGGAAGGACCGGGGCGTTGGGGGAGGGATTTTGTCGTGCTGCATTTCAACCACCGGCTGCGGGGACGGGCGGCGGACGCCGACGAGAAGTTTTGCCGCGACATTTGCGCCGCCTTGAAGGTGAAGTTTGTCGCCGGCTCGTGGGCCGGGGCGACGAAAGGCGCCAGCGAAGCCATGGCGCGGGACGCGCGGCTGCGGTTTTTCCAACGGGAAATGAACCGGCGTAAGCTCCGGCTGCTCTTTTTGGCTCACCAGCAGGACGATATCGCCGAGAGCATGTTGATGCGTCTTGCCCGCGGCAGCGGGGCAGGTGGGCTGGCGGCGCCGCGACCCGTGCAGCGACAGGTCGACGGGCGCCTGCACCTGCGGCCGCTGCTGACGTTGCGGAAGGCGGAGATCGTTGCCGCGCTGCGGCAGGCGGGCGCGATCTGGCGTGAGGACGCGAGCAATTCCGGATCGGATCATTTCCGGAACCGCGTGCGTCGTCAGGTGCTGCCGGCGTGGGAGCGCGCAGCGGAACGGGATGCGTTGGCCGGAGCGGCGCGTTCGCGCGAATTGCTGGAGGAGGATGACACTGCGCTGGAGGCGTGGCTGGCCGAACTCAAGCCCTTGGATGCCCGCGGCACCCTGGATTTGCGCAAGCTCGAAGGCCGGCCCCGCGCGCTCGTCCGGCGGGCCTTGCACCGGTGGCTGCTGGCGCAGGCGTCCGAGATTCGCATTTCCCGCCAGGCTTTCGACTCGCTGCTGGAGGCCGTGTGTGCGGGCCGCGAGACGCGTCAAAGCATGAGCGCAGACGGGTTTGCGGTGTTGGCCGGAGGCCGGCTGCGTTTCCGGCGTGTGAGGAAAAATACGCCGCGTTTCCATTCCCGGCCCAATTGACTTATGGGCGGGAACAAGCATCGTTTCGGCTAAGTCAAACCCTACATGCCCGACCTCGAAAATAACAAGAAACGTCGTTCGCTCAAGAACCTGCCCCCGGACCGTTTCCAGCCTAAGATGTTGGTCATCTGGCTGGTCATTGTTGCCGCAGTCATCGCCCTGCTGGTGTATGCCCCGGGACGCCTCACTTCGCCCGCAACCCTGAAGATTCAGGACGTCGTCGAGCTGACTGACCAGGGCAAGGTCAAGGAGGGTGTCATTCGCCCGGACGGTTCCGGCGGTCCCAACTGGGTCGTGATTACGGGCGAGACCCGCGAGGCCACATTGGATAGCGACCGCGGTGCGACCAACCAGTTTCGCGCGGCCGGCCGCCTGACCGATGCCAACGCCGAGCGCCTGCAGAAGTCCAAGAAGTTCGTCGAGCAACCGTCCACGACGCTGCTGTCGTCCATCGCGGCGCAGGTCATCCCGTTTCTCCTGATCATCGGCCTGCTTTATTTCCTTTTCATCCGCCAGCTCCGGCAGGCGGGCAAGGGTGCCCTCAGCTTCGGCAAGAGCCGCGCCAAGCTGCTCACGCGCGACCGGGACAAGGTGATGTTCGCGGACGTCGCCGGCTGCGACGAGGCCAAGGAAGAGGTCAGCGAGGTCGTCGAGTTTCTCAAGGACCCGAAGAAGTTCACCAAGATGGGTGGCAAGATTCCGAAGGGCATCCTGATGGTCGGGCCTCCCGGCACCGGCAAGACGCTGCTCGCCAAGGCCGTCGCGGGCGAAGCGGACGTGCCGTTCTTCAGCATCTCCGGCTCGGACTTCGTGGAAATGTTCGTCGGCGTCGGCGCGAGCCGCGTGCGCGACATGTTTGAACAGGGCCGCAAGAGCGCCCCGTGCCTGATCTTCATCGACGAAATCGACGCGGTCGGCCGCCAGCGCGGCGCCGGCGTCGGCGGCGGCAATGATGAGCGCGAACAGACGCTCAACTCGCTGCTGGTCGAGATGGACGGCTTCGACACCACCGAAGGCGTGATCATCATCGCCGCGACCAACCGTCCCGACGTGCTCGACAGCGCGCTGCTGCGCCCGGGCCGCTTCGACCGCCAGATCATGGTGGACCTGCCCGACATCCTCGGTCGTGAACAGATCCTCCGGGTGCACGCCCGCAAGATCAACCTGGCGGAGAGCGTGGACCTCAGCGTCATCGCCCGCGGCACGCCTGGCCTGTCCGGCGCCGACTTGGCCAATCTCCTCAATGAGGCCGCCCTGCTGGCCGCCCGTCGCAACAAGAAGCGCGTTGAGATGATCGACGTCGACGATGCGCGCGAGAAGGTCCAGTTCGGCCGCGAACGCCGCCGCCTGATGGACGACGAGGAAAAGAAGCTTACCGCCTACCACGAAGCCGGCCACGCGCTGGTGCAGGCGGTGCTCGATGACGGCCACATGCCCGTGCACAAAGTCACGATCATCCCCCGCGGCCACAGCCTCGGCAGCACGATGTTCATCCCGAAGAAGGACATTCTCACGCACGCGATGAAGCGGATGCTCAACCAGATCGCGATGGGCCTCAGCGGCCGCATCGCCGAGGAACTCGTGATGGGCGACGTTTCCAGCGGCGCGGGCGGCGATATCAAGCAGGTTACCAAGATCGCGCGCCACATGGTCTGCGACTGGGGCATGAGTTCGCTCGGCATGGTTTCCTATGGCGACAACTCCGAGACGGTCTTCCTGGGCCGGGAGATCACGAGGAATCACGCCTACAGCGAGGAGACGGCGCGCAAGATCGACGCGGAAATCTCCCGCATCGTCGACACGCAGTACGCCCGGGCCAAGGAGATCATCCTCGGCAAGCGCGACGTGCTCGACAAAATCGCCGCGGCGCTGCTCGAATATGAGACCATCGAGGGCAAGCACGTCCTCGAGATCTTGAATTTCGGCGAACTCCGCTCACCCGTTATCGTCGAGAAGGCCACGAAGCCCGACGCGAAGACTCCCGACAAGAAGTCCGCCGAGAAGCCCGCCACCGCCGCGCCGCTGCCGGCCGGTGGGGCCGAGCCCTCGCCGAGCCCGGCCTGAGCCTGGTTCGGTTCGCAACTTATCGGCGCGGAGCAATCCGCGCCTTTTTTGTGTCCGTGGTTTCCCCGGGGCGGCGTGAAAAATCGTCCTTGGATTTGTGATTCCAGCCCGCAGAGTAGCGGCTTCCGCATGAAAATCTGCTGCATTGGAGCCGGTTACGTTGGCGGGCCCACCATGGCGATGATCGCCCTGAAGGCCCCCGACATCGAAGTGAAGGTCGTGGACATGAACGCGGCCCGCATCGCTGCCTGGAACTCCGGCACGCTGCCGATTTACGAGCCCGGGCTGGCGGAGGTCGTGGAGCAGACGCGGGGCAAGAATCTGCATTTTTCCACCGACGTGGCTGCGGCGATTGCGGCGGCGGACATCATATTCGTGGCGGTGAACACGCCGACGAAGACCTACGGTGTGGGCGCCGGCCGCGCGGCGGACCTGCGTTTCATCGAGTCCGTGGCCCGTACCATCGCGGAGGTCGCGACGGGGCCGAAGATCATCGTCGAGAAGTCCACCATCCCCGTGAAGACAGCGGAGACGATCAAGGACATCCTCGCGGCAAACTCGCGCGGGATTAAATTTGAGGTACTGTCCAATCCCGAGTTCCTCGCCGAGGGCACGGCCGTAGCCGATCTGCTCAAGCCGGACCGCGTGCTGATCGGCGGCGAGCGCACGCCGGGCGGCGAAAAGGCCCTGCAGACGCTGGTGGAGGTTTACGCCCGCTGGGTGCCGCGCGACCGCATCATCACGACCAACCTGTGGTCGTCGGAGCTTTCCAAGCTGGTGGCGAACGCCTTCCTGGCGCAGCGCATTTCCTCGATCAACTCCATCTCCGCTCTGTGCGAGGCCACGGGCGCGGACGTGGACGAGGTGGCCAACGCCATTGGCCGCGACTCGCGCATCGGCCCGAAGTTTCTCAAGGCGTCGGTGGGTTTCGGCGGCTCCTGCTTCCAGAAGGACATCCTGAACCTCGTCTATCTCTGCGAGCATTACGGGCTGCCTGAGGTCGCCGCATACTGGGACGGCGTGGTGAAGATGAACGACTACCAGAAGCGGCGCTTTGCCGGGAAGATTTCCCGCGCGCTGTTCAACACGGTCGCGGACAAGAAAATCGCGATCCTGGGCTTTGCCTTCAAGAAGGACACCAACGACACGCGCGAGTCGGCCGCGATCGCCATTTGCCGCGACTTGCTCGCAGAGCAGGCGAAGGTCGTGGTCTACGACCCGAAGGTGACAGCGGAGGAAATCCGTCTCGACGTGCTCGGCAAGGGCAAGGACGACCCGCGCCTCACGGTGGCCAAGACCGCCTACGAGGCTGCCGACGGCGCGCATGCGATCGCCGTGGTGACCGAGTGGGACGAGTTCAAGAAGCTCGATTACGGCAAGATGCTCGCGGCAATGCACAAGCCCGCGTTCATCTTCGACGGCCGCAACATCCTCGACCTGGCCAAGCTCGAGGCGATGGGCTTCCGCACCTACGGCATCGGCAAGTAGGCCAATGGGATTGATGTAGGGCGGGGTCCCTGACCCCGCCTTTTCAGCGGTAGGGCGCGTTATCCTTAACGCGCCGGTCCCGCCAAGGCGTCGCTTTGCCGAAGCACGTTGGTGGATTTCTGAGCCATGCGACGTGCTGCGGCAGGCGGGGTCAGCGACCCCGCCCTACATCAAACGATCGGCAGGCTCGCAAACTTGCCACCGAGCACGGACTCGGACGGGCAGTTCATCCAACGGTCCAGCATGGTGGCGTATACGCTGCGGAAGTCGGTCGTGTAGGTCAGGTCCTGGTTGTGCGCGAGATTGAGATCCGGCGCGGTGCCGTGCAGGCCGCCCTTGACGCGCGCGCCCATCACGAAAAGCGGCGCGGCGGTGCCGTGGTCCGTGCCCCGGCTTTCGTTCTCGCTGGGACGGCGGCCGAACTCGGAAAACGTCATCGTGGTCACCTGGCCTTCGAGCCGGTGCAGTTCGAGGTCCTTTTGGAAGGCGGCAAGACCCTCCGAAAGCGTGGTGAGCAGGTTGGCCTGCTGGTTCGCCTGGTTGCTGTGGGTGTCGAATCCGGTCAGTGACACGAAATACACCCGCGTGGGCAGGCCGGCGGCGATGAGTGCCGCGACGTTGCGCAGCGAGGCGGCGAACGGGTTGCCCGCGTAGGTGGCGGAAGGCTGGTAGCCGCTGAGGACCGACTGGACTTTTCGCTCGGTGACGAGCGCATCCATCAGCGTGTGCTTCAAGTAAGTCGCGTTGGCATTCTCGCCCGGGCCCGGCTGGTTGACGAGAGAGTCCAGCAGGCGGCGATTTTCCTCGTTCTCCCGGTGGTTGCCGGCGCCCGGCAGCAGGCCGAATGTGGGGTGATCCGAGGCGCCGAGGAAGGACTGCGGCAGTCCGTTGCTGAGATGAATGCCCACGGGGTCATGGCTGCCCGCCGGCGCGCCCGCGCAAGCGTTGTCCATGAACCGGCCGATCCAGCCCGTCGCGAGGAACTCGTTGCTGCCGCTGGCGGTTTCCCAGATTTCGCTGGAGCGGAAATGGCTGCGGTTGGGGTTGGGGTAGCCGACGTTCTGCACGATGGCGACTTTGCCGTTCTGGGTGAGCCGGTGCAGCGCCGCACAGGATGGATGCAGGCCGACGGTGGCATTGAGCCGGAGCACCTTGTCCTTCGCGATGCCCAGGGTGGGCCGCAAACGGTAGTAGTTGGCGTCCTCGTAGGGCACGAGGGTGTTGAGTCCGTCGTTGCCGCCGGCGAGCTGCACGAGCACGAGGATGGGCCGGTCCTTCTCCGGTGCGGGGCTGGCGGCGAGGGCGGAGTTGACGAGGAAGGACGGGGCGAAACGGCTGAATGCCAGCAGGCCGATGCCGCGGCCGGAGAGCTGGAGAAATTCGCGGCGGGTGGTGGGAAACAGGGGAGTGGGGACGTTGGAGGCCATCGCGGAATTCAACAAAGTTGATACTCGGGGGACTGGAGGAGCGTGACGGCGGCGCGGCGCAGGCGCCGCAGCTTCTGCGGGGCATCGGCGTCTTCTGGCGCGAGGAACTGTCGCACGGCGTCACGGAACTCCGGCGCGACAGGCAGGGCGAGATAATTGGCGAGCAGGTGCGTCGTGGCGACCGTGGGATCGAGTGCGGCGAGCGGAGCGAGGAGGTCGTCGGCAACCGTGAAATTATTGACCCCGTTTGCGCGCGCGGCCACGAGCTCGAGCTGCTCGTCGGCATTGAGGGCCTCCTCTTTAATGGGCGCGAAGAGGGTCTCCACGAGCTGCCGGCGTGCCTGGTAGGTCGCGGAGTTGATCCAGTTGCGGCCCCCGACCCAACCGCGGACATTCGGGGGATTGAACAGCGTCTGCCCCATTTGACGCAGGGGATTCAACACTGCGCGGGGCAGGGGCGCAACGCTGAGCCCAAGGTCCTGCACGAGGCCGAGGTAGAATTGCACGGGACTCTTGATGAAGTCCCCGCGGAACTCGGGGGAAAAGAAGAGCTGGCTGCCGAAGAAGCGCAGCGCCAGCGCATGCAGATCGAAGTGCTGGGCGCTCCACCAGCTGCCGATTTCGTGGAGGTATTCGGGCGGCAATGGGGTGTCGGTCAGGTAGAACTTCCCCATCTCGTGCGGCAGGAAAGCGCCCGCGGCCGGCTGCTGGAAGGCGAGGTCGATGACGTCGTCGCCCATGAAATAGCCGGATTGGCCGAAAACGGTCTTGATCCCCGCGTCGTGCTGCCGCGGCGCAAAGCGGAAGGTGCCAAACTTCTGGCGGTAGCCGGTGAAGGCGCGGGCGGACTCCTTGATGTCGGCCTCGGAGTAGTTGCCCTCGCCGAGGAGAAACAGCTCGAAGAGTTCGCGGGCGAAATTCTCGTTGGGGGCGTCGCGCTTGCTCTCGTTGAGGTCGAGATAGGCGACCATCGCCGGTGAGCGCGACACGGCCTTGGCGAGCGCGGGGGCGGACTCGAAGGCATGGCGCGCGAGGAGGTCGAAATGCCCCCAGACCAGGGCGGCGTTTTTGACCTTCTGGACACCGACCACGTAAACGTCGCTGAGAAACAGCACCCATTTGGCGAACGCCGCGTTTTGGGGCTGGGCGGCGTATTGCAGCCACTTGATGCTCATGTCCAGGACTGCGAGTTGGGTGCGCTCGCGCGCCTCCCGCTGGAGGCGTTGCTTGTCCGGACCGGCCTGCGCGCCCGCGAGGCCGCGGGCCATGGCCGGGATGTCCTCCTTGAGATGGGCGATCAGCGGGGGCTGGGACCACAGGACCGGCTGCGACGGGAAAAGGCGGGCCAGCGTGGCGGCGAGCCCGTCGCGCGTGGCTTGCTCGACCTCGGCGGGAAGCGCGGACCAGCCCGCGCGGCGCAAGAGGTGGCCGGCGGCATCCGCATTCCAGTCGGCGGCGGGCAAGGGCTGCCATGCCTCCGTCGGGGAGTAAGCGAGCTTCATGCGACTAGTGACGGTCGGCATGGCTCGCGGTTTCGTGGATGAGAACTAAACTCCGAGGGTGGTCCGGTAAACCCGCGGCACGCGCTTGGTCACGGAGCAGAGCGTCTCCCACGGGATCGTCTCCGCCCAGCGGCTGAACTCGGTGATGGAGATTTCGTTCTTCTCATGGCGGCCCACGAGGACGACCTCGTCGCCGCATTTCACGCCAGGCACGCCAGTGATATCGACGATGGTTTGGTCCATCGTGACGCGTCCCAGCACGGGACAACGTTGGCCGGAAATCAGGACTTGGGCGCGATTGCTCACCGCGCGCGGGATCCCATCGCCATAGCCCGCGCAGAGGACGGCCACCGTTGTGTCGCGGGTGAGCGTGTGGGTGCGGCCGTAACTTATGGTGGTGCCGCGGGGCAGAGTCTTGGTGATCCCGACCCGCGTGCGGAAGCTGAAGACCGGCTCGGTGTGCACCTGGGCGAGCAGGGAATTGGGGTGGGGCAGGATGCCGAACTGCAGCAGGCCCACGCGCACGGCGTTGAACGGGCTGGCGCCGGGCATGGTCTCCAACCCTGCGCTGTTGTCTGCATGGACGAAGAGCTCGTTCAGCTTGATGCCGTGGCACTGGCGTAGCACCGCGAGGAACCGGCGGCGCTGTTCCTCAGTGAAGGCCGCGTCGTCGTCGGGGCTGGCGAAATGGGTGAAGACGCCCGCGAGCCGGAGATGCGGCGCAGCGGCGATCTTTTGGTAAAGCTCGGCCGCCTGCTCGTGCCACACGCCGAGCCGGCCCATGCCCGTGTCGACTTTAAGGTGCACGGCGATGGGCTTGCCCGCCTGCCGCCCGACGGCGTCAAAGCGGCTGACCTCCTCGGCGGTGGAGACCGTGGCGGAGAGGTCGTAAGTGGCGAGAAAGCGGTCTTCTTCCGGCAACAGCGGGCTGAGGAGCAGGACGGGCCAACCCGGTCCGAGTTCGCGCACGGCTGTGGCCTCGGAGAGCGTGGCGACGGCAAACAGGTCGGCCCCGGAGTGCATCAAGCGCGCGACGGTCTGCGGCAGGCCGTGCCCGTAGGCGTCGGCCTTGACGACGGCGACGTAGCGGATGTGCGCGGGCAGGGAGGCGCGGATGAGGCGCAGGTTGCGTTCGAGCGCGGCCAGGTCGATTTCGGCCCAGCACCGCAGGGGCAGGCGGGAATTGGGGGTGGCGTTCATCGGGCGGGAGCGCGGTGGATTTGGGGCGTCCACGTCACGTAACTCGGTTCCTCGTGGAGAAAGGCATCGGGAGCATCCGTCGCGCGGAAGAGATCGTGGTTGGCCACGGCGGGCAGCAGGTCGGCGAGAACGTAGGGCGTGCGCGTCACGCCAGCGGGCAGGGTGGACCAGTGGCGGAAGCCTTCGGGCATGACGAGCTCACCGGCGAGAGCGGAGGCGGCAACGCGACGCAGAGGCGAAGCGACGGAGCAGCAATGCCATGACTCGCGGCGGGCGTCGGCGATGACGTTGGAGCTGGGGTGATTCAGCGCGTGGGCCACGAGGGCCAGACTGTGGTAGGCGTAGACCGGGCGCGGCGATAGGACGTTCCACGTGCGCAAGGCCATGGCCACAGTGCGAATCCCGAGGACAGATCCAGGGCCGTCGCAAAAGACGAACGCGCCCGCGCGGTCCGGCGTCACCTCGAGTTCCTCCAGGCAGCGAAACAGGCCCACGCCGGACTCTTCGGCGGATTCCGCCCACGTGGGCGGCCCATCCGCTGGGAGCACGCCGACCTGCACGCAGGCGGAGGCGGCGTCCAGGACGAGCAGGGTCCCGTGGTCTGCGAAAAGTTGACGAAGACTGGGCATGGTTCCTGACGCCACGAAACGGCGGTGGCGCTCGGCGCGCAAGCGCGCAGCCTGCAAATCTTGCACCCTTTCGGGCCGCCCGGGCGGGCCGTGAATCAGGCATTGACCGGATTGCGGGCCGTCGTAGCGTGACCAATTCTCACTCTAGAAACCACTCTGCAACCCTCCCTGTGAACGTCCAACTCAACTCCGTTTCCGATACGCGCAAGAATCTCGTCGTCACGCTCGACCCGAGCGAGGTCGACACCGAACACCAGGCCGTGGTGGCGGAGTTTGGCCAGATGGCCCGGATCCCGGGCTTCCGTCCCGGCAAGGCGCCCGCGGCGATGGTCGTGAAGCGTTTCGGCAAGGAGATCGCCGAGGAGTTCAAGCAGAAGGTCGTGAGCAAGGCCTATCGCGGCGGGCTGGAGCAGCAGAAGCTCGACGTGCTGAACGTCGTCAACGTCGAGCCGGGCAAGGTTGAGCCGGGCCTTACCGCCGCCATCACCATCACGCTGGACGTGCGCCCCGAGTTTGCGCTGCCGGTGTACGTCGATCTCCCGACCTCAGTGGCGCCGACCGAGTCGACCGACGCCGAGGTGGATGCGGTGATCGAGGGGCTGCGCGGCGAGCGCGCGGAGTTCAAGGCCGCCGAGCGGCCCGCGGCCAAGGGCGACTACGTGAAGCTGGCCTACGAAGGCACCGTGGACGGCAAGCCGATCGCGGAACTGGCCCCCGACAAGCAAATTTACGGCAAAGTCCCGCAGACGTGGGAGGAAGTCGAAGGCGCCAACGAGGGCGTGATTCCCGGCCTCGGCACCCAGCTCGCGGGCGTGAAAACCGGCGACAAGAAGAACGTCACGATCACGTTTCCCGCCGACTTCGCGCCGGTCCCGGCCCTTGCCGGCAAGAGCGCGGTTTACGCGGTGGAAATCCAGGAAGTCCGCGAGCGCGCACTGCCCCCGTTGGACGAGGCCTTCTTCAAGGCGAACCAAGTCGACGACCTCGCCGGCCTGCAGACCAGCGTGCGCAACAATCTCAAGCTCCAGAAGGAGCACCAGAACCGCTCCGAGCAGCGCCGCCAGGTGATCGACGCGCTGGCCGAGAAGGTGGACTTCTCCGTGCCGGATTCGCTCGTCGAGAACGAGACCCAGGGCGTACTCCGCCAGTTCATCGAGGAGAACATGCGCCGCGGCATCCCGCAGGAGCAGTTCGAGAAGGACAAGAAGGAACTCTTCGAAAACGCCCGCAAGGCCGCGACGAAGCGCGTCAAGGTCCAGCTGATCCTCGCGAAGATCGCCGAGGCCGAGAAGATCCAGGTCAGCGAGAAGGACATCGACGCGTTCATCTACCGCGAGGCGATGCGCACGCAGCAGAAGCCCGAGAAGCTCGTGAAGGTTCTCACCAGCGACCGCGAGCAGCTCCGCGCCGTGCAGCAGTCCATCATTTTCGACAAGTCGGTTGATTTTCTGGTGTCCAAGGCTAAGGTGACGGCTCATCAACCGAAGTCTGCGTAAACCCATACCTACACCGTGAGCTACGACGTTACCATCTGGGACAACAACGGGCGCGATACGCGTCCCATGAGCGTATTTTCGCGCCTATTGAAGGATCGCATCCTCTTCATCGGCACACCCATTGACGACAACGTGGCGAACCTCGTCATCGCACAGATGCTCTACCTGCAGATGGAGGACGCGAAGAAGGACATTTACCTCTACATCAACTCGCCGGGCGGAATCGTGACCAGCGGCATGGCCATCTACGACACGATGACATTCATGCCCTACGACGTCGTGACCTACTGCATCGGCATGGCGGCCAGCATGAGCACCGTGCTCCTCGCCGGCGGCACGAAGGGCAAGCGTTTCGCGCTGCCCAACAGCCGCATGATGATGCACCAGCCCAGCGGCGGCGCGAGCGGCCAGACGGCTGACATCGCCATCGCGGCCCGGGAAATCATCCGCTGGCGCAAGACTCTCAACGAGACCCTCGCGCGTCACACCGGCAAGTCTGCGGAACAGATCGAGAAGGACTCGGACCGCGACTACTACATGAGCGCCGAAGAGGCGAAGGCCTACGGCCTGGTCGATCACGTCGTCAAGTCGACCCGTGACGCGTCGGTGGTGGTGCCAAGCGCCGCCTGACAAGCGGTTTAGGACAAACTCCCGCCTCGACAGGTGTCAGGCGGGCGGAACACCCTTTTATCATGGCTAAGTCCTCACGCATGACGCTCTGCTCCTTCTGCGGCAAGTCGCAGGCGGAGGTGAAAAAGATCATCGCCGGCCCCGGCGTTTACATCTGCGACTCGTGCGTGAACGTCTGCAAGACGATCATCGACCGGGAGGTTAAGGCGCCCGTGGCCGAGGCCAAGCCGGCCTTCCGCCTGATCAAGCCGTCCGAGATCAAGAAGACCCTCGATGACTTCGTGATCGGCCAGGATCACGCGAAGAAGGTCCTGTCCGTCGCCGTCTACAACCACTTCAAGCGCCTCAATTTCAACGCGGGCGAGCCGCTCAAGGATTCCGTCACGCTCTCGCCGGAGTTCGACGGCGTGGAAGTCGAGAAGAGCAACATCTTGCTCGTCGGCCCGACGGGTTCGGGCAAGACCCTGCTGGCGCGCACCCTCGCCAAGATTCTCGACGTGCCCTTCGCGATTTCCGATGCGACGACGCTGACCGAGGCCGGCTACGTCGGCGAGGACGTCGAGAACGTCGTCCTCCGGCTCCTGCAAAACGCGAACTACGACGTGAAGCGCGCCGAGTGCGGCATCATTTACATCGACGAAATCGACAAGATCGGCCGCAAGACCGAGAACGTTTCGATCACCCGCGATGTCTCGGGCGAGGGCGTGCAGCAGGCGCTGCTCAAGATCCTGGAGGGCACGACGTGCAACGTCCCCCCGCAGGGCGGCCGCAAGCACCCGAACCAGGAATACGTCCAGATCAACACGTCGAACATCCTCTTCATCTGCGGCGGCGCCTTTGTCGGCCTCGACGCGCTGGTGCAGCGCCGGCTCGGCTCGCGCAGTCTCGGTTTTTCGGCGGTGAGCGCCCAGCAGGAAGAAACGCTCGCGCCCGAGCGGATGATGAAGGAACTCGCGCCCGAAGACCTCATCCGTTTCGGCATGATCCCCGAGTTCATCGGCCGGTTGCCGGTCGTGTCGGTGTTGGATCAGCTCAAGGTCGCCGACCTCGAGAAGATTCTGCTCAAGACGAAGAACGCGACCGTGAAGCAGTATTCGAAGCTCTTCGCGATGGACGGCGTGCGGCTGAAGTTCACCCCCGATGCGGTGAAGGCCATCGCGGCCAAGGCGATCGAGCTCAAGACCGGCGCCCGCGCCCTGCGCTCGATCATGGAAAATCTCATGCTTGAGGTCATGTACGAGTTGCCCCAGCGCGAGGATGTGACGGAGGTTGTGATCAACTCCGCTGTCGTCGCCGGCCGCCAAAAGCCGACTTTGCGTCGTGCGAGTAAGACCGAAGCGAAGCAGAACGCGGCGTGAGAGGTGTAGCGCAGGCGTCTTCGCCTGCATTTTTCGGAGTAGGAGCAGGCGGGGACGCCTGCGCTACTTGGCTCACCAGTGCGCGTAGTCGCCCTTTTCGAGGCCTTTGGCGAACTCGACGAGGAGTTTCACGCAGCGTTCCACGTCCTCGAGGTCCACGACTTCGCTGGGGGTGTGCATGTAGCGAAGGGGGATGGACACCACGCCGGTGGCCACGCCGGCGCGGCCCATTTGGAGGGCGCGGGCGTCGGTGCCGGTGGGACGCGGGTCGGCGGCGATCTGGACGGGCATCTTGAGCTTTTTGGCGGCGGCCATCAGGCGCTGGAAGACCTTGGGATTAGCGTTGGCGCCGCGGCAGAGGATGGGGCCGCCGCCGAGTTTGGTCTCGCCGAACTTGCGGTTGTCGGAGTCGGGGTGGTCAGTCGCGTGATCCACATCCACCGCGATGGCGATGTGCGGATTCACCAGGTAGGCCGCGGTGGTGGCGCCACGGACGCCGATTTCCTCCTGGGAGGTGGCGACGCTGACGACCTTGGCGGCGAGTTTCTTCTCCTTGGCGAGACGGATGAGGACCTCGCCGACGATGTAAGCGCCCACCTTGTTGTCGAAGGCGCGCGCGGCACCGATGCTGCCGTGGAAGAGTTCGAACTCGTGGTCGTAGGTCGCGGCGTCGCCGATCGCGATGCGCTCCAGGGCCTCCTTCTTGGACTTGGCCCCGATATCGATCCAGATCTCGTGAATCTCAGGCACTTTCTTGCGATCGCCCTCGTCCATCAGGTGCACGGCGCGCTTGCCGGTGACGCCTTTGACCGGGCCGTGGGCGCTCTGGATGATGACGCGGCGCCCGGAAATGACGGTGCGATCGTGTCCGCCGATCGTGTCGAAGTAGATGAAGCCGTCCTTGTTGACGTAGGTGATGATGAGGCCGAGTTCGTCCATGTGGCCGGCGAGCATGAACACGGGATCACCGGACGGGTTGAGCGTGGCAATCCGGTTGCCGAGGGCGTCCTTGGCATAGGCGTCGGCCGCGGGTTGGACGTGCCGGTCGAAAACGGCCTGCGCCTCGGATTCGTAGCCGGAGGGCGAGCGGGCGTGGAGGAGTTCGGTGAGAAAGGCGGGGGCTTGATAGTCGGGCATGGGAGAAAGGTCGCGCAAGTCGGGCGGGGCGGAAAGAAAAAATCGGGGGTCTGGCGGTGGGTTGGGCTTTACACCCAACAAAGTTTCCCGGATGTCGGGCGTAAAGCCCGACCCACGACAGGTTCCCCAAATTTCTTCTTTGCCTCTTGGCGGCTTTGCGTGAGTCCTTGGACGTTTCATGACGATCTATCCCGCCATCGACATCAAGGGCGGCCGCGCCGTGCGGCTGACGCAGGGTCGCGCCGACCAGGAGACGATTTACGCTGAAAACCCGGCGGACGTCGCGTCGCAATTCAAGGCCGCCGGCAGCGAGTGGGTGCATGTGGTCGATCTCGACGGAGCTTTTGCGGGCGAGCCGCAGAACCTCGCGGTGGTGCAGGCGATCGCGGCGCTGGGGATGAAGGTGCAGCTGGGCGGCGGCTTGCGGACGCGGGCCGCGGTCGAGCGGGCACTGGGGTTTGGCGTCACCCGCGTGGTCATCGGCACGCGCGCGGCGGAAAGTGAAGCTTTTGTCGGTGAATTGGTGCAGGCGTTTGGTGAGAAAATCGCCGTCGGCATCGACGCCAAGAACGGCCAGGTGGCGGTCAAGGGTTGGGTCGCCACGGCGGGCATGAGCGCCCTCGCGTTGGCGGCGCGGATGGACGCGCTGGGCGTGCGCACGCTGATCCACACGGACATCGGCACGGATGGCATGCTGACGGGGCCCAATTATCCGGCGCAGGAAGCCATGCTGAACGCCGGGAAGTTCAACGTGATCGCCAGCGGAGGCGTCAGCCGGCGGGAGGACGTCTTGGAACTGGCGAAGCTAGCGCAGCGTCACAGCCGCCTGGACGGCGTGATCGTGGGCAAGGCGCTCTACGAAGGCCGAGTGGAGCTGGCCGACCTGCTGGCGATTGCGAAGGGCTGACGCAGGGGTGCCATCTTACGGCGCCCACTGAAGGAGAACGGGCCTCCCGGCCCGTTTTCAGCAATCACGGACCGGAAGGCCCGTGTGCCTCGGCACAAATAGCAGATCGTGCCCGATGACGGCGTGGGTGCTGCCGGAATCAGTGCCGACGACGGAATGCTCGTAGCCCAGGGGCATGAGCAAATCGAACACGCCTTGCGCCTCGGGTTCGCTATGGAAGGCGACAATCAGGATGGGCCGGCGGGCGGTGATGGTGCGGCGCGCTCCGGCCAGGGCGTGATGCGCGTGGCCCTCGACGTCCACCTTGATGAAGTCGGGCGACCGGAGCTGGCCGGCGGCAACGAGCTCATCGAGTACCACGCTGCGCACGCCGACGGGTTGGGTCGCAGAGCCACCGGTTTCACTTTCGTAGGCCAGATGCGTGGTCGTGCTGCGCAGGTCGCCGTAGGTAAGGAGATCCGCGGTGCCAGACCGATCGGAAACGGCGGCCTCGAAGGTCTTGAGCCAGTGCAGCCCATTCATGCGGCGATGGCGTTCAAGTCGCTTGAAACTCACCGGATTGGGCTCAAACGCAGCCACCTCGCCGGTGGGCCCGACGTGGCGCGCGAGGCCGACGCTGTAGACGCCGAAGTGCGCGCCCAGATCCCAGCAACTCCAGCCCTCGATGTCGCCGAAGCGGGCCAGGGTCTCGTGCATGGCGGGCTCCTGGGTGCCGCGCCAATAGGAGCTCCACGGGTAGAGCGTCCAGCGGGCGCCGGCGGCAACGCCTGCCCGCACACGGACGGGCCAGTATTGCAGGCGGGTGAGGGCGAGGAAGCGGTCGAGAAAGCGGATCAGGACCTGCCTCATCGCGAGGAAATCTTCTCTGCGATTTCCTCGAGCGGATAGGTGATGATTTCCGCGAGCGTCGGGTGATACCACGGGGCGCGGAGCAGGTCGAAAACCGTCGCCCGCATGGCGAGTGGGCCGCTGAAGGCGTGGATGAGTTCGCCGGCGTCCTTGCCGACGATCTCCGCGCCCAGGATCCGGCCGCGTGTCGGCTCGGCGATGACTTTCACGTAGCCGTAGTTGGCGTCCATCAGGATGGATTTGCCGTGATCGTTGAATGGATAGCTGGCTACGAGATACGGTGTGCCGGCCTTTGACAGTTCGCGTTCCAATCGGCCGATGGTGGCGAGTTGGGGGTCGGTAAAGACGACGTTGAGCAGCAGGCCGGAGTCGATGGGCTTGAGCCGCTTCACGCCAGCCGCATGGCGCGCGGCGAGTTCGCCCTGCTGGATGGCGAGGTGAACGATCTCGTGCGGGCCGGAGCAGTCGCCGGCCGCGTAGATGTGCGGGACGTTCGTCTGCTGCCAGCGGTTGATGATGATCTGGCCGTCCGGGCGCGTCCGCACGCCGGCGGCGGCGAGGTTGAGTGGAGCGGTGTTGGGTTCGCGGCCGAGCGCGTTGAAGAGGTGTGCGGCGCGGCGCGTAACGCGACGTCCGTCGTGGATAAACGTCACGGCAGTGCCGCGGCGGTCCTGAGCGATGCCCTCAACCTGCGTGCCGGCGAAAAGGTCGATGCCCTCGTCCACGAAGGCCTCCTGGACGACCGTGGAGGCCTCCGACGAGTGGTCGCGCAGGACGTTCTGGCTGCGCTGGATCAGAGTGACGCGCGTTCCGATGCGGACGAGGAATTGCGCCAGCTCGCAGGCGACAATGCCGCCGCCGAGCACGATCACGCTCTTCGGAATGAAATCGAGGTCGAGGACTTCGTCGCTGGTCCAAAATTTTGATCCGGCGAGTCCCGGGACAGGCGGGACGCTCACTTTCGATCCGGTGCCGATGAGGATGTGTTTCGCGCGCACTTTCTTGCCGTTGGAAAGCAGCAGAGTCTTGGCGTCAAGAAAGCGCGCGTGGGCCCGGATCAGGTCGAACTTGCCGTGCTTGAGCTGTTGCGCGCGCGAGTCGGCGAACTCGGCGATGATCCGTTTCTTGCGGGCGTGGATGGCCCGCAAGTCGGCGCGTCCCGGCGGAATTTTCAGGCCAAAGATCTTCGCCTTCCCTGCCAGGTGCAGCACTTCGGCGATGTAGAGCAGCGTCTTCGACGGCATGCAGCCCCGCAGGATGCAGAGTCCGCCGAGTTCCCGCGCGCCGTCGACGATCGCGGTGCGCAGTCCCAGGGACGCGGCCACGCGCGCGGCGTTGAAGCCAGCGCTGCCGCCACCGATGGCGAGGAAGTCGTAGGTCTTCATTCGAATCGATACGGCCTCACCGGCCCTTGCCGAAGAGCATCACGTGGATCGTCTTCAGCACGATGGAGGCGTCGAGGGTGAACGAGAAATGCCGGATGTAGTACAGGTCGTATTCGAGCTTCCGGACGGTGTCCTCGAGGTTGGCGCCGTAGGGATAGTTGACCTGCGCCCAGCCCGTGATGCCTGGGCGCACGAGGTGGCGGAAATAGTAGCAGGGAATCTCGCGCTCGTAATCGGCGACGAGCTTATCCCACTCGGCGCGTGGGCCGATGAGGCTCATTTCGCCGCGCAGGACATTCCACAGCTGGGGCAATTCGTCGAGGCGGCTGCCGCGGAGAAAGCGGCCGACCCGTGTGATGCGGGTGTCGCCGGGCTGGGTGTAGCGCTCGCCCTCGGCGACGGTCGCCCGCATGGTCCGCAGCTTGTGGATCTGGAACGGCAGGTGGTTCTTACCGATCCGGGTTTGCGAAAAGAAGCACGGCCCGCGGTCCTCGGCCCAGACGGCGAGGGCACTGAGCACGATGAGCGGCGACGCCAGGATCAGGCCCACCGTGGCAAACGCCACATCACCGATGCGCTTGAGGCGCTCGAAGACGGGCTCCCGGGCGATCTGGAATCCCTCCTGGAACAGCCAGGTTTGGTTGAGGCGGTAGATGGGGATCTTGCGCCAGTAGATCTGGTGGAAGAGTTCGAGCGTGTAGGTGGGCAGGCCCTGGAAGTAGAGCTGGACCAGCTTCTGCGCGATGTCGGGCCGCAGTTCGCGGTTGGATTCGCGCAGGATCAGGGCCTCGACGATGAGGCGCCCGCTCTGGATGTCGTCGAGGACTTCGGTGAACGGCCGCAGGCGGTCGTCCCGGTTGAGTCCGAACGGCACGGCTGAATCCTCGCTGACGACGGAGAACACGATGCGCTGGCGAGCCCCAACCTTTTCGCACTCCGCGCGGAAGGCGTGACAGCTGGCCCAGTCGCCCAGGAAAACGAGACAACGTCCCCCTTGGGCATTGGCGGCGCGTTGGAAGATGATCCGCCGGTAGCTGAGGGTGATGGGAATCAGCGCCAGGTAGGTGAACGCGATGACGCCGCGGCTGCTCTGGATTTCGTCGCTGCCGGGGATCTTCACCACGAACGTCATCAACAGGGTGGCGAGCAACGCGCTGATCAGCGCGATGGCGTGGAGACTCGTGTAGTCCAGGCTCATCATGTCGGTCCGCGCCCGGTAGCCGTCGATCAGGTAGATGGCGAAGACGAGGGCCACAAACGGGCCCACCAGTGGCCACATGATCCAATGCGCCCCGACCACGCCCCACGAAAGTCGCAGCACGTTGAAAACCAGCAGCAGGAAACCCAGGTCCAGCGCGAGCAGGGCCAGTCGGGTTTTCTTGATGTGGTGCATGATGGTCAGGTCAGCTTGCCGGGCTCGGGCCCGGCGGCAAGTTCGGCGCGCGCTTCAGATGGCTGGGGTCAACCGCTTCTCCCAAGCGACGACCGCGCGGGCAAGGCCCGTTTCCTCGCGGGAGAACCGGGCGGCGGCTGCGCCCAGGCGTTGGCGCAGCTCGAGCGAGGCGCGCTGTTCGCGGATGTAGCTGGCGAGGGCGTCCATGGCGTTGCGGTCAAACGCGCGTCCCAGGCCATGCGACTCGACGGCCCGCGCGATCTCGCAAGCCGGCGGACCAACGAACGCGATGGGCCGTCCGACGGCGGCGATGCCGTAAAGTTTGCTCGGGAAGACCAGCGCTTCGCAGCCCGGGAGGAGCGTTACCAAGTGAAGATCGCCGAGCGCGAGCGTGCGGGCGAGTTCGGCGCGGGGTTGGGCGGGGTGGAACTGGACCTGCGCGAGTCCGCGCTGCGTCGCAATTGACTGAACGTGCGCGCGTTGGGCGCCGCTCCCAATGAAAACGAAGGCAATATCCGGATCGTTGCGCAACTGCGTCGCCGCTTCCAGGACAGGTTCGAGGTCATGCACGCGGCCGAGGTTTCCCGAGTAGGCGACGACGAATTTGCTTTCGAGGCCCCACGCCTTCCGGAGACCATCCGCAGCCTCGTAGGGCTGCACGTCCAGGCCGGCGGGAGCCCAATTCGGCGATACAGTGATCTTGTCCGGGGATACGCCCGTCGCTGCAACGAGCGCGGCCATGTCGGAGCCCAGCACCACGCAGCCATCTGACCGCCGCCAGGAGAGATTGCGCACGGGGGTGAACAACTGAAGCCAGGCGTGGCCGCCGATGTGCGCCGCGATTTCGGGATAGACATCCTGGACCCAATGAAAAATCCGCGCACCGCAAAACCGCGCGACGAGCCAGGCGCCGATGCCCAGCAGGGGCGGATCGGTGAGCGCCACGACTGCGTCACCGCGTTGCGCCGTGAAGAGCAGCGCTCCCAACACGCGCACGTAAAATGTGAGGAAATCCATGGCCTTGCCCGGCAGCCCCAGCCGATGCCAGCGCGTGCCCGCCACCCGCCGGATCAGCACGCCCCGGTGAATCTCCCGGGTGGGCAGCGCCGACCCGGCAGGGCGACTGGTGAGCACGGTCACGGTGTGGCCGGACGCAGCAAGTGCCACCGTGAGATCCACGAGCAACTGGGACGTGGCATTCTCTTCGGGCCAGTAGAACCGGTTGACGAAAATGAGACGCATGGCGTTCAGGCGGTGGCGCGGCGCACGGCGCGAAGTTCCCCGACCGCGAAGCGCTCATATTGGGCCAGCAGCTGGCAATATCGCAGCCCAGGTCGGCCATCGAGAAACCCGCCGCGCAGCACGTATTGATACAGGAACCGCAGGCTGGGTCGGCACGGCAGCGAATAGCTCAGGCGCTTCAGCGCCCGCCGCCGACGCAGGGCGTCGCGGCTGAGGAAATCCGACCACGGCACGCTCCCGCCGGCTTCGAGGTGAGCCGCGGCTTCCTCGCGGGCGTAGCGCCGGTGCTTGGCCAACCAGGCCGCTTCACCGCCGGCGGAAAGGTCATGCAGGTAGTTGGCCGCGAGACGGTCGAGCTTCATGCGGGGCGATTCGCGCTGGCCGTGTCCGACTTGGATGAATGCGAACTGGGGCGCGCGGACAAATCTCGCCTGGTAGGCAGGGAAATCCGTGCAGTGGGGGATCCAGCGTCCTTGAAACATCATGCGCGGGGCGACGAGGAAACCATCGACGGTGGCGTCGACATGGGCGCGGCAGTCGGCGGCGAGTTCGGTCGTGAATTCCTCGTCGGCGTCGAGATGGAAAACCCACGGGTGGCGGAAGGGAATCTCGCGCTGGGCGTAGTTGCGCTGGCCCGCGAAATCGTCGAAGGCGCGCGCGAAGACCCGGGCGCCGGCCGCGCGGGCGATCTCCACGGTCCGGTCGGTCGAGCCGGAGTCGAGCACGACGATGTCCGTGCACTCCTGCACCGACGCGAGGCAGCGCGGGAGGGATTGCTCCTCGTTGAGAGTCAGGATGAGGACGGAAAACATGGTCAGCCCCGCGTCCGGGGGCGGGAACTCAACCTGACATACTGGATCGCGCCGAAAAAGCAGGTCCAGAAGGCGATGACCACTGCCGGGTTGCCGAAGGGAAATTCGATGGCCGCATAGAGCGTGATCAACCCGCAGCCTCCCAGCAGGTAGGCGGGCAGCGGTCCAGCGTGACGCAACGCCTGCGAACCCAACAAAGGCCACGCGACGCAGAGGATGAGTAGAAGTGTGCCGACGCCGCCGACCTCCGCCAGCGACTGCAGCCAATCGGAGTGAGCGTCCACGTAGCTATGCTCATACTGGCGGTTGTCCTCGAGCGGACGCGGCCGTTGGAGCTGCAGTACCTGGCCGAAGCTGCCGAGACCCCAGCCAAAGGCCGGTTGCGCCGCCGCGATGCGGCGCGTGTCGTCATACAACGCGAGCCGCTCGCCGAGCAGCCCGGAGCGCCATTGGGCGGACGTGTCCTGCCAGCGTTCCCGGATGGAGGCGCGTCCGAGGAAGATCGCGCCTCCGCCCGCCAGCACCGCGAATGCCAGCAGCGCGAGCAGCGGGCCGGCGGTGGGCTGTCCGGCTGTCCGCCGGTTGCGCCGCAGCTCCAGCAGGACTTGTGCGGTGCCGGCTGCCAGCAGGACGAGGACCAGCAGGGTGCCGGCGCGTGAACCCGCGATCACTGGCGTGATGGCCAGCAGGAGGAGGCCGAGTACGCCGAGCGGCAGGAGGGAAGCGGCCAGGTGAACCTCGGCGTTACGGTGGCGATAGAAAGTCAGCAGCCCGATGCACGCGGCGAGCATCAACACCACGAAAGCCGCCCAATGGTTGGCGTAGACGAACGTGGCGAAGTAGCGGGAGTTGGGCGAGGGCACGAGACCGAAGAACAGGCCGTCCGACCCCAATTTCTGGAAAGTGCCGAAGACCGAGAGAATCACGGCATTGCCCACGGCAAAACCGAGCAGTCCCCGCAGGACGCGCCGCCGGCGCACTGTCAGGAGCAGGTTGAAGGCTGACAGGTAAATGGCGTCGAAGAGCCAGAGATGCTCCAGTGATGTGCGGGCGTTCGCGGTGCTGGGCAAAGCGGGATGAGCAGCACCGGAAAAGGCCATCAGCGATTGGCCGAAAAACGTCTGCTCGGAAAAGCTCGGGTTGAGGCAGCTGAGCAGCACCAGCAGGTTGAATCCCAGCCACGGCACGATCCAGCGCAGCGGTTGCCGCACGCCCTCGCCCCGGTGCAGCCGGCCGCGGATCGCGGCGATCAGGACAAACCCGCCGAGGCTGCCCCAGGCGGCAATCAGCGTCCGCGCCCACGTTGCGCCGCCGCCAAACGCCCAGGCTGAGCCCAGCAGGAGGATGCCCACATGGATGACGGCGACCCACTCAACCGGACGAAGGCGATGGCCGGCATGCTTGCCGTGGGGCGTGACGGCCGTGGGGCGGGAATTGGACGGACTCGTCACGGGGCGGGGCGCAGCAATTGCTCGTAGAAGTCCGCAAGCTTGCGGGCGGATTTTTCCCAGGAGAATTCCTGCAACACCCAGGCGCGGGCCCGCTGGCCGCGTTCAAACAGACGCGCGGGCGAGTCGGCCATGGCGACCTGCAGCGTCCGGTGGAAATCCGCCCACGGCACACACCAGCCGCGGTTTTCGGAATTCAGTCTGGTCCACGGCGTGGAGTCGGTGACCAATGCGGGCACGCCCGCCGCCATGGCTTCGGCGATCACCAGACCGAAATTCTCGGAATGCGAGGGCAGGAGGAAGAGCGACGCGACCGCGTAGGGCGGCGGGAGGTTCGTGCCATCGTAGACCACCACCCGTTGCTCGGCGCCGGCGGCGGTGATCCAGCGCTGGATTTCCGGGACGGAATACTCCTCGGGCACCCCCACGAGCATCAGCACCCAGTCACCGCGCGGGGCGGCGAGCCAGAGGTGAAACAGTTCGCGCAGGCGCTTCTTGCGGTGAAAGCGGGAGTAGAACAACGCGACCGGTCGCTGGCCGATGACCGGGCAGCGCTCCCGCCAGCCGGCACCGGCAGCGATCAGTTGGTCGGCGGCAGGCGGGCGAACGCCGTTGGGGGCGACGCAGACGGGCTGCGTGAAGCCGAGCCGACGGATGTCATCGGCCTCCTCGGCGCTGGTGGCGTGCCAGCCGCTGGCGGCCGCCAACGCACCGGGATGAATCAACGCGCGGGCGATCTGCTTGCGCCAGTGATGATGTTTCCAGGCCCAAGCGCTCATCATGCCGCGAGGCGAAATGACCAGCTTCGCTCCTCGGGCCTTGGCTGCGCCGTGCGCGTAATGCAGCGTGCGCAGCCAGAGGGCGTGATGGTGAACGATATCCGACGTCTCCGTCGTCAGCGCGGCGTTGAGAGCGGCCGACGGGCAGAGGAATTGCGGCCAATCGCGCGGGAAGATGCGGGTCGTGAGGCGTCCGTCGACACGGGTTTCGGCGGCGCCCGCCACCGTCGCGAGCAGGCTCACCTCGTGACCATTCTGCGCGCACGCCGCAGCCAGCGCGGGCACCGAACTGCTCGGACCGCCGTGGCGCGACTCCAGGCTCGGAACGATGTGGGTGAGCTTCATCACGCGGGAACAGGGCGATCAGGTGACGGCGAAATGGGGAACGAGGCGGTCACGGAGACGGAGACTGGTCTTTTCCACGAGGACAGAGAAGCCATAACCGGCGGCCAGGATGAGCATCAGGGCCAGTGGCCAGTAGACGAACTCGACGCAAGCGGGGCAGCGGGTTGCGAGCGCGCGCGCGACATGGAGCATGAGACTGTGCGTGAGATAGATGCTGTACGACATGCCCGCGAGCCGACGGATGGCCACAGAACCCGGCAGCCGCCACGCCGGTGCTTCGGCCGCCCAGCCGGTGATGATCAGGAAAACCACGGCCAACGCGGTGAAGCCCCAGTCAAAAAATTGGCGCGCCGGCACAAAGGGCGAGAACAGGACGGCGGCGATGGCTGGTGCCGCAAGCCATGGAAACCACCGGGCGAGCCGCGCCCAGTGCTCCGGCTGGTTCACGCTGAGGTAGGCGGCCCAAAAACCCAGGACGAGGCCCTCCAGCCGAAGGTGCGTCGAGAGCACGCTGCGATCGAACACATCGATGGTGGACGTTGATTCGAGGAACGTGCGGCAAAGCGGTGAAAGCAAAACGAGGGCGCCGAGCAGCAGGGGTAGTCCGCGGCGCCAGTGCAGGACGAGCAGCACCAAGATCGGGAGAAAAAGGTAGAAGTGCTCCTCGATGCACAGCGACCAACTGACGGAAAAGAACGGTATCTTGTGATAGTAGTTCTGCAGAAACAGCAGGTAGCCGACATCGAACTGCGCGCGTACCGGTGCAAACAGGCGCACGCCGAGCCACGCCAGCAGGAGTGCGACGAGATAGGGTGGAATAGTGCGGAAGGCACGGCGCAGAAAGAAGCGCGGAAACCGAACGGTGCCGGTGGCGGCCCGTTCCCGCCAAAACAGCCCGCCGATCAGCCAGCCGCTAAGCACGAAAAACAGGTCCACGCCAAACTGCCCGATCCAGGCGAGGCTGAGGGCAAGGGGATGCCGCACCGGGCTCAACACGGCGGCATGGGCGAGCACCACCATGCTGATGGCAGCGGCCCGCACGGCATCGAGGTTGAAATTCCGCGCCGAACCGCGGGCGGATTCTTCGACGACGGAGGCGGGCTGGGTCATGCCGGCGACTGGCGCGTGCGGATGGGCCGGCACGGCTGGCCGACGCATATCATGCGCGGCGGCAGGTCCTTCATCACGACAGAACGCGCGCCCACCACGGAGAGTTCGCCGACGGTGACGCCGGGTCCGACGAAGACATCGGCGCAGAGCCAGACGTTCTCACCGATGACAATGGGACGTGGAACGAGCGGCATGTCCCAGCGGTTGAAATCGTGCGTCGCTGCACAGAGATGGCAGTTCTGGCTGACATTGGCGCCGCGCTGGAGGGTGATCGGGGCGGGATTATACAGTGTCACGTTCGGGCCGACCATCGTGCGGGGCGCCAGGGTCAACTTCGCCGGGAAGGTGATGCGCACCGTGGGGAAAACCACGACCTTGAATGGCTCCGGGATCTGCGCGCCAAAAATGCGAAGCAGCATCGCCCGGAAGCCGTGAAACGGCCGGGGACTCCAGCGGAACAACGTGGCCTGCACAAAGGCCCAAACGAGGCGGGACAACATTTCGCCGGTGGAATACGGCGTCACACAGTTTTGCCCGAGGTAGGGGGTTTCTGTCGCCATGGGTCAGACCAAGTAAGACGCGCGGACGGTGCTCACTTCAACGTTGAAAAATCTTCGAGGAGGCGGGTGGCGAACTCTGCGAAATCATAGCGCTGGGCGGTGGCGCGGGCGTTGGCTGCCAGCCGGGCGCGGCGCGCCGGGTCCAAGAGCAGCGCGGTAATGTGCTGGGCGAGTTGCGCGGGTGCGTTGTCGGCCTTGCGCGCAAAGATTTCGCCGTTCTCGCCGGGACGCATGAAGTCCAGGAAGCACGGCAGATCGGACACGATGGGCACGGCGCCGGCTGCCATCGCCTCGACGATAGCGACGCCAAACGTTTCTCCTGCGAGGGCGAGGCTCGGATAGCAAAACAGGTCGAGACTCCGGTAGATTACGGCCAGGCGCGTCGCGTCGAATTCCGCGGGACGGAGTTCGAACGAGCCGGCCGGGAGCGAGGCGGCGAGGGTTTGCTCGAGTTGGCGGGCGTAATCCTCGCCCGAGCCGCCTTGCGCGACCGAAGAGGGCCCGCAAATGACGACGCGCCAAGCCGGCAGGCTGGTTTGCTTGGCCAGGATGGCGAGGGCGGCGACAAGGAGATCGAGACCCTTTTCCCGGTTCAGCCGGCCAACGTAACCGATGGTGACGGGGCCGCCGGCGGCGGGCCGCGGGCGGGCGAGCTCGCTCCAGCGAATGGGATAACCCACGACGCGCGTGAGGGCGTCCAAGCGGAGATTCTCCCCCAGCACGGCGTCGCGCACCGTGGAACTGACGGCCAGGACGCGATCCAGCCGGCGATACAGCCGATACTGCCCCTTGGGCATCCGCCCGGTCATGACCGCCAGACGGCCGGTGCCGCGGCGCCACCAACCCAGCCAGACGGGCAGGGCGACGCAATTGACCACCGTGACATCCGCGGGAGGCAAGGCGCGCCACACGCGCAGACTCCACCAAAAGTCGTGCCAGAGATTCAACGCCAGCCGCCGGGTGTGATTGCAGCCGCGCAGGCGCACGTGGTGGATGCCGTCGCGCGTTTCCCGGTCGGGCCAGCCCGGCCACTGGCGCGAGAGAATTGTGACCGAGTGACCCCGCCGGGCGAACTCGAGGGCGAGTTCATGCCAGGACTTTTCCGTCGCCCCTCCTGCAGCGGGTGGCATGGGCAGAAAAAATCCCATGACGACGGTGATTTTCATTGGGCGGGGGGCAGGGCGAGCGTGTTGTAGACTCCGCGATCAATGCGGGTCTTGCGGTCTTCACCGTGGTTATAGTCGTAGAGCGTGTAACCCAGTTCATGCAGATACCGGCTGACGGCATCGGCATTGCGCTCATAGACCTCGGTCAGAATGACGGGCCGATGTTTTGTCAGGAGTTCGCGTCCGCCCTGAAGCACGCGGAACTCCGCCCCGTCGACATCGACCTTGATGACCTGCGGCGGTGGGAAGTGCCGGGCCAGCCAGTCGAGACTAAACGCGGGGGTGAGGTGGCGTTCGCGCACTTGACCGGTGATGTCCTCGCCGGCGCCACCCGCGATCGCGAGATGGGTAGCGGCGCGCCCGCGCTCGGGAATATTGAGCCAGAGCAACCCCGGCTCATCGCTGACGGCCGCGGGCAGCACATCGACTGGCGCTGCGCGGTTGAGATTGTAGCGACATGACCGCCGCAGCAGGCGCACGGACCAGTGATCGGGCTCGAGGCAGAGCACCCGTCCGGAAGTCCCGGCCCGGGCGGCGGCGGCGAAGCTGAAGACGCCCATGTTGCCGCCCACGTCCCAAACCGTATTGCCGGGCTGCACGTGGTGTTCGGCAAAATCGTAGAGGTCGGCGAAATTTGGCTGGCGCAGTCCTCGATAGTAAATGAGCGACGCGCCGGGCGAGACCCGCAGGCGCAAGGAACCGAACCGTGCGGGCAGGCGGCGGTCGAATGCGACGTGGCGGCTGAAATACTCGAGGATCCGGCGCAGGACATAGGATACCTTGAAGGAAGAACTCACAGTGAACGGAGGGCCTCCATCAACCCGGAGGTGGTTTGTGCGTAGCCATAGCGGGCAATCCGCGCCGCCACCTGGGATTGGAATGGAGCAAGGTTGACCGTCAACGCGGCGCTGAGCTTTTCGCGCAAATCGTTCGGATCGTCGGCGCGAAAGACCCATCCGGTCTCGCCTTCGGTGACGAGGTCCTGCTGGCAGCCGACGCGGTCACTGACGAGACAAGGCCGGCCCAGCTGCATGGCCTCGTTCACGGCGAGTCCCCAGGTTTCGTAGTGGCCCCGCGAGGGCAGAACGAAGACGTCGGCGAGGAGGTAACGCGCGGGCATCTCGCTCTGATTGGCGAAGGGAAGAAAATGGACCCGGCCGGGAGGCGCCGCGCGCGCACGACCCTGCAGAACTTCCTTTTCGGGCCCGTCGCCGACGAAGACGAGTGCGGTGTCGGGCAGATCCAGGGAAAGGAAGGCCTCAAGCAATTCAGCTGGCTGCTTCGAGGCGACGAATTTGCCGGCGAACAGAACCACACGCTTGCGTCCCAGCCCGAGCTCGGCGCGGAGGAGGTCGGCTGCGCGACGAACCTCCGGGTTTTCCGAGTTGAACAAACTCGCGTCCACCGCGTGTGGCGCGAAGAAGAGTTTCGAGGCGGGAACGCCCAGCTTCGTGAAGTAGTCGCGATTCGCCTGGCCGACGTAGGTGACCGCGCTGAACTGACGGTAGAGTTGACGCAGCAGAAACGTCGCGGCCATGCTCGGCGCCGGTCGGCCGAGGAAGTGGGAATCGCCGCGAAACACGAGCGGCACGCCATGGCGACGCGCCCAGCCGATCGCGCGGAGGTGGCTGGCATACGCGTAGCCGAAGATGAGCATCGCGTCGGGACGCCACGCGGCCAGGCGCGCGGTCAGCGTGGGGTTGCGCAGGCCCCAGAAATGCTCCGTGCCGGGGTGGCGGGCGGTATTGGGCACGAACTCGTGCTCGTAGCCCGTGAGCAGGTCGACGTCCCACTTGATCGGGGTGAGGAAGTGCGGATCGGTCTGGGCGGTGACGCCGAATTCCCAGAGGTAAAACACGCGAAAATCCAGGGCGGTGTGCGTGCGGAGCCAGCGAAACCACGGGCTGTAATACTGGGTCGGGTGCGAGAGCACCACCGCGAGGCGGGGAAGCATGGGAGGTGGCCGGGTCAGGTACCGGGGCGCTTCAAGACCGTACGCTCGACGAAGGGCAGGGTGGCGACGACGAGGACGACGGCGGATTGGAAAATCGAGGTGACGAGCACGCTGGCCACCATTTCTACCGAGCCCATCATGCCGAGGAGAACCATGAAGGAGATGAAGCCCTCCAGGGAAATGAGGACCTTTGGCGCGGTGAAGTTTTCTAGGGCGGCGAAGAAGAGTCCCAGCACGACCCCGAGGATGACGGACCCGATCACGGACCCGAAATTCCCGTAGGCCTCGGGCAAGAGGCCCCAGGCGATGTAGGTCTGGAAGGTGGAGTCCAAGTCCTGGCGGCCAAAATGCACGTTGAGCATGATCTGGCCCTCGTGGGTGCGGGGCTTGTCCGGCCAAAAAATGCGGGGCAGCAGCAGCGGCGGGATGATGCCATAAGTGGCGCCATGGAGCGGCGCGATGTGACCCACCTCGACGGCATCGATCACAAACAGGAGATTTTGGAGATTGTTGACGCGTTCCAGCAGGCTTTGGCCCTTCGCCGGCGACTCCCGCGATACGGAGGTGCGGTCGTCGTGCTCCGGTGGCACGAGGGCTGCAAAGCTGGCATCGGCCCACTCGGTGTAGAACCGGGGCAACTGTGTGAGGGCGACGGTGTATTCAGTATCGCCGGTCACGCCCCAGTAGCGTTCCCGCATGGTGATCTTGCCCAGATTGAGGAAGCCGAGGAGGAGGATCACCACGGTCAGGTAGAGCCACGGCATCCTGCCCGAACCCCAGAAGAGGCCGATCAGCACTGCAGCCACGAGTGCGGTTGTGGAGGAGAGTAGCAACCCCGTCGCGCTGATGACGCTGCAGCCAACGAGTAGACCCCAGAACAGGGCGCGCCGGAGCGTCGAGACCTTGCCGGAGCCGATGAACATCGCGACGAGGAAGAATCCGCAGGAAGCAGCCGCAGCCACGAGTGGTGCAATGAGGGAGGCACTCCCCGCGGGCAGCGCGTTGATGATCGGATCAAGCCAACCCAGGCTTTCCGCCAGAAGATAAATGGAGGAGGAGATGATCAGCGTCAGGCCCAGCCGCTGAAGACGCTCGGTGCCTTCCTGCCGCACGCTCCGCAACGCAAACGAGACGGGTGTCGCGGGATGCATGAGTTCCATGCCGAGGCGCCACGCCGCCGCCATCGCGATGCTGAAGATCAGCACCTCAAAGCCGGCTTTGGTCACAAAGGATTCGGGATACGCCGAGATGACCTCGTGGCCGGAGACGATGGGGAGCCCGTAGACGATCAGGTTTTGCAGGGCGAGCAGTGGAATCACGGGCAGGCCGATCCCGCGTGACCGCCACGCGATGAGGATCACCAGGGTGCCTACGGCGATCTCGGCGAATGCCGTCGCGCCGGGATTGTGGCGCAAATACAAAGCCCCCGTAACCAGCGTCAGTAGGATCAGAAATGCCAGAAACGTCCGTTTCAACGCGCGGTGCACGCTATTCGCCAGGTCGCCGATCCGGGTGTAGCGATCCAACGTCAGGTTTCGGTTTGCGGCGATCATGTCAGCGGGGACCGGCCAGCGCCTGATCAAACAGGGCACACTGCTGCCGCGTGCGGGCGCGGGCCGTGTGCGTGGTGGCAAATAGCGCGTCCTGCCGCGTGGGTGGCGGGGCGGCGGGGATGGGCTGGAACAACTGGCGGAGAAATTCCGTGACGCTGCTGACGCCGTCAGGCGCTGGCCAGGTGGCGAGGGTGGCAAAATCCAGCTCCCGGACCATGCGGTCCAACGCGGAACCGGTTGGCGTGAGAGCGAGAGTGGGCTTGGCGGCGAGATAGCAGTTCGCGATCTTCGAGGGGTTGTAGGCGGGGTCGTCGGATCCGAGGATGAGCACCGCGTCACTGGCGAGGAGGGTGGAGATCGCTGTGAAATAGCCCACGCGGCCAGTCTCCTCGTGAACACCCTTGACCCCGCACGCGCGGGCGATGGGCAGGACGGAAGGTTCGGCGCGGCCGGCCGGGGCGTAGCTGGTGCCGATGAAGTGCAGGCGCAGCCGCGAAGCTGCGCTCGGATCGAGGGTCTGCAGGTTGCGCACGCCGGCAAAAAGCAGTTCGAGCGCGGTGCGCATGATCGGTCCGACCACGCCGACGCTGACGAGATGAACCGCGCCTGGCTCACGGACAAAAGCCGGGACCAGCTCGCGATGCTGCCGCACGAGCGCAAAATCCTCCTCGGGGGCGCCGAAGGGAATCACGGCCGCTGGCCGGGCGAGGAACCACGGATAGCGCAGGCGGAGTTGGGCCAGGTAGTCTTCGCTCACGCTCACGAAGCCCGCGGCGTCGCGCCAGGATTTTTCCTCGAGGCGGGTAGCTTGCCAGCGGGCGAAGCGATATTTCCAGCCACCCGGAGGCCGAGGCGCGCCCGGACGCTCATAGTAGTCCGTGCGCCACGGGTCCTGGATATCCACGACGAACGGCACGCCGAATCGCCTCAGCCAGCGACGTCCCAGCGCGGTGGCGACAAATTGCGTGGTGGAGAAATAAACGAGGTCGAAGTGTTGCTCGCTGAGGAGCCGATCACCGGCAGACTGCAACGAAAACCACGCCCGGTAGGCCAGATTGCCCAAACCCAGCCAGCGCGTCACAGACGCCGGGAGCGCGTCCACGCGCACGACAGTCACGTTCGAGGGAACGGTGCGGGCGAGCCAAGGATCTTGCGGAGCCGCGACGTGGCCGGCGTTCACGGCCAACACCACGGGTTCCCAGTCGTTCTCCGCGAAATACGGCAGGCTCATCCGCACGCGCTGCGCGTCGGGCGCGTTGGCGGGAGGGAAGTGCGGGCTGACGATGAGGACTCGGCGCATGATGCGGATACGGGGCGTCGTTTCAGATCACGGGCGGGCGGGCGGGATCGACCCCCGGTGGCGGAAGAAAAAAGCGGAAGAAAAACTCCCGGGGGGAATTGCAATTCTGCACCAGCTTGGGCGGCAGCACGGGGGCGGACCAGGGCGGAGTGGGCTCCATTTGGGAGCGGTAGCGCGCCAGGGCCTGGGTCTTGATGATGGCGTAATCCTCGGTGGGCTGCACGTAGCAGCCCTCGTTCGAGAGCACCCGCGTGAAGAGCAGGCCGGGATTCCACCAGGACCACACGGGGTACTCCCATATCTCGGGCCGGACGGAATCGCCCGCGAGGGCCGCGCAGATGAAGGTGAAGGCCGAATCGTGTTCCGTACTGCCGTCCGGGCTGCACGGCAGAAAGATTTCCGCCGGCTGCACCTCGGCCATTAACGCGGCGAGGCGGTCAATTAACGCCGCTTTCCTCTCCGGCGCGAGGGTGTCGAGGGTGCTGTCGGGTTCGTCGAGGAAATGTATGGCGCACGATTCGACGCCGAGAATCGACAGGGCGCCCAGCGCCTCGCGGCGGCGGCGGCCGGCGATTTCACCGGCGGAAATCGCGGGATGTCCCAAATGGGAAGCGCCGCCGTCGGTGATGAAGACCACATGCACGGGCAGGCCCTCGTTGCGTTTGCGCGCAATCAAAGCGCCGCAGCCGAGCGATTCGTCGTCCTGGTGGGGTGCGAAAATGATGCAGGTGCCCGACTGCAGTTGAAAGGGGCGGCTGCGTACCCGCAGGCCCAGCTGGCAGAAGTTCAGCGCGAGGGTTCGCGTGGCAGGCTTGGCGAGGCGCCAGAGCGTCGGCCCGGCGGTGACGGCAATGAGAACAATGAGGATGACCGCGATCGTCATCAGAAGTTGTGATGCGTTCGCACCGGGGATTGGAGCGCGGTGTCGACGGCGGCCAACAGCCGGGGGGCGGCGTGGGCCCAGTTGAACTGCGTGACTGCGGCGGTGAGGGCTGCGGTCTGGCACGCCCGGAGCCGCTCGGGGTTGCCCAGCAAGGCGTCGAGCTGGCCGGCGAGGCGCGTGGATTCGTGGGCTTGAACGAGCAGCCCGCAGTCGGGTGCAGCATGCATCACCTCGCTCTGTCCGGCCGTGTCGGTCGCAATCACTGCGAGACCGGCATTCAGATACTGGAAGATCTTGTTGGAGATGGTTACATCCCGGTTGAGAGGCCAATGCGGTTCGAGGGCGAGGCCAATGTCGAACTCGGCCAGCTTGAACGGCAGATCGTCCGGCGGGACGGGGGTGATGAACTTGAGCGCGGCCCGGCGCGCGGCGGGCAGGCGGCTGAGCAGATGTTGCCGGTAATCGGGCCGGACGTCTCCCAGCAAGTAGACTTCGCTCCGCGTGCGCGTTAGGGCCCAGGCCGAGAGAAAAAGCTCCAACCCGCGGCCGGGGCCGACCGTCTGGGAAAACCAGATGAAGCTGGGGACCTCGTGGCGCGCGGGGTTATCAAGGCGCGAGCGCGATTGAAGCGGGAAGGTGTTGCACAGGACGAGTGGGCGGGGGCAACCATACGCTTCCGCGAGCGCGGTGGCCATGCTTTCGGAGGTGGCGGAAGCATAGGCCGCATGGTGGAGGACGAAACTTTCCGCCTTGCGCAGAAGACGGAGCGGACGGCTGCGGCGGTCGGCGAAGAGCAAATCCTGAGAATACCAGTCTTCGACGTCTACGGCGACGCGGCGTCCGTCGCGAATCAGATATTGGGCGATCCAGATCGGGATCTCC
>Ga0316219_1000978_pt1 | contig 34096 bp, 35 predicted proteins | sample TBH18003PmetaG_FD_203635 | JGI IMG/M metagenome (GOLD analysis project Ga0316219, IMG submission 203635) | Freshwater microbial communities from Trout Bog Lake, Wisconsin, USA - TBH18003P | ecosystem: Environmental > Aquatic > Freshwater > Lake > Hypolimnion/Profundal zone | place: USA...
GTTGGTCGTCGGTATGGAAACCGACGACCACCTTCGCTGATTTGCGACCAGGATTGGTCCTGGCTTCCGGGCTTCCGGCTAAAACCTATCGGGCGTAAAGCCCGACCTACGTTTTCCGGTGAATCACCTGCGGGGCGGTTTCCATCTGCCCACGGGTGACGCCCAGTTGGTGTAGCAGTTTCAGTTCGCGCCACAGCTCGGCTCCGGAGACTTCTCCCCGCAGGAGCTGGCGGTATTTGACGAGCGTGCGGGTGACCTCATCCGGCTCCTCGTTGACGAACTCCACGCGGAAACTGCGCGCGCCCAGTTCGAGCAGACGCGAGACGTATTCGGCACCGGTCTGGGCCCGGTTGTTGAAGACGGTGTTGCGGCATCCCGCATCCGCCCGCAACGGCAGGTCTGCCCCGACCCGGTCGCGCAGCGTTACCACGTGGTTGTCACACGGGCGGCCGCAGTCGCGGTAGTCCTTGCCGGTGGAGAGAAACGCGCAGAACACGCAGTGCTCCATGTGAAACATCGGCATGTGCTGGTGCACCGTGAGATCGAACCACGCCGGCGGCGCCGACTGCAGGAGCGACTCGAGTTGTGCGATGTTGAGGTCGTAGCTCGCCGTCACGCGCTCGAGCCCGTGCCGGTGCAGGAAATAATCCGCCGTGAGGGCGTTCGCGACGTTGAGCGAGAAATCCCCGCGCTTCCGGTCGCCGGAGAAATAGGCCAGATGGTCGTAGTTGCGAACAAGGTAGCCGTCGGCGTCGCAGGAGCGCACCTGCTTGAGGATCCATTCCTCGCCCGGCTTGAACACGCGTGGCGCAGCGACCCAAATCGACGACAGGGTCGTCGATGGGAGATCGGAGATGGCAGATGGGAGTTGGGCGGGAGATGCGGTGGGAACGCCGGCCTGCAGTTCGCGGAAGCGGGCGACGGCGTCGCGGTAAAATTTCGGGTTTTCGAACTCGCAGTAGATCGTGCGGGCGCCGGCCGCCCAGGCAGCATTGAGCTGCGGCAGGAGGCGAATGACGGCGATCAGCTCGGCCGTGGCCTCCATAGCCTTGGCGGCGGAGGGGGTGGGCGGCGCGTTTTGCGCGCCGCTGGCCGGCCCGAACGACGGCAGCTTGCTCTCCGTTACCTGCCAGCGCAGGGGCTGGGCGCGCAGCTTCTCCAATCCTGCGGCCGACTCGCGCCGGAGGCGGTTGAGCTCGCTCACGGGCAGGATCACGTCGCCTTCGAGAAACGAGCGGAGTTCGCCGAGTTGGAACGGCGTGCCACCGAGCCGCCCGAGTTGTTCGCGCAGGCGCTCGGGCGAGAGCGGCTGTTTCGTCGCGATAGCGAGCGGGAGAGCCGACTCGGCTTTTACGACATGACCGCGATTGTCATTGGCGATGAGCGTGAGCGGCGTGCCGGCGCGACCGTGGACTTCGAGAGTGATGGGCCGGGTGAAGCGGACCTGCGTGCCCTCGAACGAGGTGCGGACCTCGCGGTCGAGCGCGGGGTCGTTGGTCTTCCAAACCAACTGACCGGCTGACACGCGGCGCCAGTCGATGTCGCCGTCCCCGAAGCGCAGCGTGGTTTCGCCGTCGCGGCCGGGCGTCACGTGGTAAACGCGTCCGCCCTCCTCGCGCTCGTCGGGTTTGCCGGCGTCAAACACCAGGCCGTCGCCGGGCTTGAGCGGGCCGGACAGCTTCAGCGTGACGCTCTCGCCAGTGACGCGGAGGACCTCGCCGAGGAAGACGCCGCGCTTGGTGCCGAAGCGGGCGTGGGCGAGTTCCTGGTTATTGTTGCCGCGGAACCAGCCGGTGTAGAGCCCGCGGGAAAAACTCATCTCGAGTTCGTACCGGGCGGCAGCAGGGTTGAAAGTTGAAGGTTGAAAGTTGAAGGCCGAGCCCGCCTTTGGCGAGCCCTCGAAGTGGCCCGCGCGGGCGTTCTCCGCGGACTGCAGGCTTTCACCATTCAACTTCGAGCTTTCAACTGTAGCGAAAAGTGCATCCAGCGCTTTTCGATACACGCGAGTGATGCTGGCGACGTATTCGGGGGATTTGAGGCGTCCCTCGATCTTCAGCGAGGCCACGCCGGCGCGGACGAGGTCGGGGAGCACGTCGAGTCCGGAGAGATCCTGCGGACTGAGCAGGTAGCGGCGGTCGCCGAGCGGCACTTGCTGGCCGTCGGAGATGAGATCGTAGGGCAGCCGACAGGCCTGCGCGCATTCGCCGCGGTTGGCGGAGCGGCCACCCAGCGATTCGCTGGTCAGGCACTGGCCCGAGTAGGCGACGCAGAGCGCGCCATGCACGAAGACCTCGAGGGGCAATTGGACCTCCGCGGTGGATTGGGCGGCGTTGATCCGGGCGATGTCGGCGAGGGAATTCTCGCGGGCGAGCACGACGAGTTGCGCGCCGAGTTCCCGCGCGAAGGCCACGCCGGCCGCGCTCGTGATGGTCATCTGCGTGGAGCAGTGGATCGGGAAATCCGGCGAAAGCGCGCGGATCAGCCGGCAGATGCCGATGTCCTGGACGATCGCCGCGTCCACGCCGGCGGCAATGATGGCGCGCAGGCAGTCCTCGGCCTCCGCCAGCTCGGAGGGAAAAACCAGCGTGTTGAACGTCACGTAACCGCGCACACCGCGGCGGTGGAGGAATTCCATCAACGCCGGCAGATCCGCCGTCGTGAAATTCTTCGCGCGCATGCGGGCGTTGAAGCGCTCCAACCCGAAGTAAATCGCGTCGGCCCCGTTCTCAACGGCGGCCCGCGCGCACTCCCAGTCGCCGGCGGGCGCGAGAAGTTCCGGCCGCCGCAACGCCGCATTCCCAGCCGGGGCGGAGGCCGGGTCGGCGAGAGAGGATGCGGGCGGCGGGGTCATGTCAGACGAGGGCTTCGGCCTCGACGTGGGCGGGCGCGGGCGCGTCGTTTTTCGCCGGCGTGGCGACGTGAGGCGCGGCGCGACGGAGCTCCGCGGCGCAGAGCACGGCCAGGAAGAAAAAGCCGACGGAAACATAGCCGAGGCGCGGATAGCCGACCAGATGCCCGGCGGAGTCGGTGGTAACGAACAGCCCCGCCGCGACGTTGGCCAGGCCGCTGGCGGCTTGCTGGAGCGCGGCGTTGAGGCTCATGAAGCCGCCACGGTAACGCGCCTCGACGGCATTAGTCACCATCGTCATGGCCGGGGCAAAACGGCCCGACATCGGCACCATGAAGCACGCCATCATCATCGCGGCGAAGCCGACGGAGGAAGGTCCCAGCCGGACCAACCCGAGCACGACGAGTGAGCCGATCGCGGAGAGCCAGATGAAGAGCCACAGACGGTCCATCCGGTCGCTGAGCCAGCCGATCAGCGGCATGCTGACCATCGTGGCCAGCCCTCCGACCACGTAGGCGATGGGGAGTTGGGTTTCCTCGTTCAGGCCGACATTCGCGACGAACGACGGAGCGATGAAGGGAATGAGCACGCCACCCGCCATCACGAGCATGCCGCCGAGGGCGAACGCGCGCCGGTGGACGGAATGCGAGAGGATTTCCTTCATCTGCCGGCGGGGGTCGTGGTCGGCGACGGCAGTGGGCAGATGGGGCAGGGCGATGGAGGCGATCAGCAGGTTGAGGCCGGCGCAGGCACCCAGCATAAAAAACGGCGCGTGCCAGCCGGTCTTGCCCGCGAGCACGAGTCCAACGGGAACGCCCAGCACGGAGGCAACAGGAAAGGCGCTCATGACCACGCTCATCGCGCGGCCGCGTCGCGCCGGCGGAATGATATCGCCCACCATGGCCGAGACCATCGAGCCCGCGAGGCCGCCGAACGCGCCGGCGGCAAGCCGCGCGATCATCAGCCAGTGATGCGTCGGCGCCAGGCCGCAGGCGAAAGTTGAAACGCCGAAGCCGGCATAGAGCACGAGCAGCGCGCGCTTGCGGTCAAAGCGGTCCATGAAAAACCCGCCGAGGAAGCCGCTCACGGCCGCCGCCAAGCCGTAGCAGGCAACCAGTTGGGTAAACTGTGCCGGCGTGATCTGGAACACCCGCATGAGCTGCGCGCCCAGCGGCATCATGATCATGAAATCGAGGATGTGCGTGAACTGCACTGCGCCCAAAGTGAGCAGCGTGGCGCGTTCGCGGGCGGGGGTGAGAGCGTGATGACCGGAAAGGGACATGAAAATCGATAGCGTTGGGGGTTTTCGAGGGAGCGCAACCCGCCTTCGCTGAAAGCTACGGCGGGCAAGCTTGCCCTTCGAAGGGCAGCGCTGCGGAGGAGCGAAGTTTGGGTAGGCCGCCTGCTCGCCGGCGCCCTCGCCGCGGTGCTTCGGGGCCGTCAACCGCGCTCCGTTACGCTGGAAATGGGCTCGCGCTGATGCGGCCCTGCTCCCGCAGCAGGGAGAGAAACTGTTCCGCCCCACGGCTTTGGTAGCGTTGCAAGTGACGGATAACGCCGATTTCGCGGGTCGGGGTGCTCCCAGCCAGCCGGAGGTAGCTCAGTGTGTCCCGGTCGGCCGGCAGACGCGCCACTTGCGGCAGGATGGAAATGCCCGCGCCCATGGCGACGAAGAGCTTGAGGGTCGCCACTTGGGCGCAGCGGTAGCCGATCTTCGGGGAGAAATTATGGTCGCCGCAGAAACTCCGGATCTGGGCGGCCAGCGTGCTGGAGTCGCCCATTGTCACGAAGGTCTCGTCGGCGAGGTCGTTGGCGGTCACCTCCGAGCGGCCCGAGAGGGGATGGCCCTTGCCCACGACCAGTAGCAGCGGCTCGGTTAGGAGAGGTTCGATCGAGAGCCGGTGATCCTTGATCGGCAACGTGACCACGGCCAGATCGAGTTCGCCCTCCAGCACGCCCCGGATGAGATCGCTGCGGAAGTCCTCGCGCAGGTGAACGACGAGGTTGGGATGGGTCTCCCGGCATCGCTGGATCAAGGGGGCGAGCAGGTAGGGAGCAATGGTCGGCACCGCCCCAACCGTGATGAGCCGGTCCAAGGAAGGGCTGTCCTTGAGCACCTTGATGGCATCCTCCACATCGAATAGGATGAGCCGGGCCCTGTCGAGAAACGTCATCCCGGCCTCCGTCAGCACCGCCTTGCGTCCCAAGCGGTGGAAGAGCTTGTGGCCAACCTCCTTCTCAAGATTTAGAATCTGTTGGCTGAGTGATGGTTGAGTAATGTGGCAACGCTCTGATGCCCGGGTAAAATTCCCGGTTTCGGCGACGGCCACCATGTAGCGCAATTGATGGAGTTCCATAGGGCAAAGCTATGATTATGATAGGCAGCAATTATTTCAACTATTGAAGGAAGTCCCGTATAGTCCTTTCCGCAGACCCAAGTTGGGTCGGCAAGACAACGAAAGATACTACTATGAAACACGAACTCACCACCCTTGCGGTCACCCTCGGTCTTACCGGCGCCGCTACCTACCTGCTTTTCCGTGCTAACCCCGCGATCAACGCGGACTCCCTGGTCGGCTTTGGCGTCATCTTGATGCTCCTGGCGATGGCGGCGGTCGAATACCGCATCACCTGGAAGAAGCTGTTCGGGCGGTAAACCCGGCAAAGCGTTGAATGGCAAGGCCCGGAGCAATCCGGGCCTTTTTTTGGCCTGTTTCCGAAGGTGGACCGGGCGCTCCGCGCACGGCAGGTAATCCCTTTGCCTATTGAGCACGAGCGATATGCATATGCCGCGCGCGGAGCGCCCGGTCCACCCGCCTAGGGCAGCCGGATTTTCGCCAGTTTGCGTTGGCGGGGGAAACATTTCGGGGCGAGGATAGACAAAACCCCGCTGCGATGACGCTTTTCAGGAAAGCCCCCCAACTAGAACGCATGGAGGACATTCCTGACGATGAATCCTGGAGAGACTGGTTTCAGCACTACGGCCCGAAACTGCTGCTTTGCGCGCGGCAGTGGACGCGGTCGTTGGCCGATGCCGAGGATGTCGTCCAGGAAGCCTTCGTCCGGTTTTGGCGCCACCAGCGCAAGCTGGGCGGGGAGCCGCAGGCGCTCCTGTTCACGTCCGTCCGCCGCGCCGCCACCGATCTCGCCCGCCGGAACGCCCGGCGCAGCGCCCGCGAGGAGCGGGCTGAGGGTGGTCGTGAACTCCTCGAGCCAGTTTTTGAAATTCCCCAGGAAGGCGACGATCGCCGCTCCGACATCGAGACCGCCCTGCGCGGCCTCCCGCCGGAGCAGCGCGAAGTCCTCGTGCTCAAGATCTGGGGCGAACTCACCTTCGAGCAAATTGCCACCCAGCTTCGCATCCCGCCCAACACCGCCGCCTCGCGTTACCGTTACGCGCTGGCTGCGCTGCGTGAGGCCCTGAGTGCGGCCGATTGCCATGGATAAGGAACTTTTGGAACTTGAAGCCGAGTTGAAGCGCCTGCGCCCGGTCCTGCCGTCGCGGGAACTCACCGCCGCCATCGGCCGCGATCTCGCCGCGCCGCCGGTCCGCCGCAACTTCTGGGCCTGGGCCGCGCTGCCGCTCGCTGCGGTCGCCGCCGGGGTATTGCTGCTGCAGCCGACGCCCAAGCTCGCGCCGACGCCCGCGGTGGCCCAAGCCACGCCGGTCGCGCCCGTGACTCCCGTCGCCAAGTTCAAGCCGGTGAGTGCGGAAAACGTGCTCTACGCCCAGAGCGACGACGGGCTTGTCACGCTCGCCGACGGCACCACCGCGCTCCGCTACCGCAGTTCCTACGTCGACACCATCACGTGGAAGAATCCCAACACCCAGGCTTCGTTGCGCTGGAGCGTTCCGCGCACCGAGGAACGGGTCGTGCCCGTCAGTTTCCAGTAAGATCACCCACAACCAATAGCCCATCACCGGTTATCCATCCTCCCATGAAATCCACCGTTCGTTATCTCGTTCCCCTGGTCGGCTTCGCTGTCGCGCTGCCCGCGATGCTGCGGGCCCAAGACCCGGCCGCGCCCGCGGAACACAAGGAATTGCGCGTCATCGCCGGCCCCGACGATGGCATGCCGCCGCCGCCGCACCGCGGCCATCACCCGATGCCCGCAGGCCCGCGTGAAATGGAAAGCGTCACCTTCCTCGGCATCGCCTCGGAGCCCGCGAATCCCGTCCTGACCGATCAGCTCGGCCTGCCCGACGGCACGGGTCTCGTTGTGACGATGGTCGCGCCGGATTCTCCCGCGACGAATGTGCTCAAGCGCCACGACGTCCTGGTGCGGCTGGACGATCAGATCCTGATCGAGCAGCGCCAGCTTGCGCGGCTGGTCCGCAACCACAAGGACGGCGACGAAGTCACGCTGACGTTCATCCGCGGCGGCAAGGAGACCACCGCCAAGGTTAAACTCTCCAAGCATGACGTGCCCAAGATGGCCATGATGGATGACGGACAGGGTGGCGACCTGCTCAATTTCCACCGGATGCTGATGAACGGCGACGGTGCCATGCCCGGCCTGGGCCGGGAAGACATGGACCGCGTGCTCTCCCTGATGGACCGCGGCGGGCTCGGCGGCCCCGGCATGCCGGGACCTGGAGTGGCACACGTTGAAATCAATCGCAACGATGGCCCCGGCATGAACTCGGTGTCCGTGAGCACGAGCAACAGCAACATGGTGTTCAGCGACGAGCAGGGCTCGCTCGACCTCACCATCAAGGACGGCAAGAAGACGCTCGTGGCGAAGAACGCCAAGGGCGAGCAGCTCTACTCCGGCCCGGTCGATACGCCCGAACAGCGCAAGGCTCTGCCCGCCGACGTGCGGACCCGCCTCGACAAGCTCGAGGGCATGCAGGAATACAGCTTCAAGACCGACGGCGACTTCACGCCGGGCGAGACAAAGGACGCCCGCCAGCAGCATCATGGCATCTCGCTGCCCGTGCCGCCGACCACTCCGGTTCCGCGCCCGGCGCCGACTTTCTGAACTGAGCGCGATTTTGTGGTGCAAGAAAAAGCCGGGTCCACGGGGACCCGGCTTTTTGCTGGAAAGACTGCGCTCAGATTGCCGCGGGCGGCTGGTCGCCGCTGGCCGGACGCTTGAGGAAGGCCGCGGCGACGAGGGAGATGAGCGTGTTGATGATCATGATGAAGATGATGATGAACACGGCATTCAGGATCGCGCCGACGGGCGAGCGCATCATCTGCTCGGCTTTCTCAATGCGATCGCTGCTCATGCCGGCGGCTTCCCACTTGTTGGCCTGCGCCTGGATGATGACTTCGCGGAAGCCCGGGTTGATCACCCGCATGTAGAGGAAGTTCGTGACGATGCCGAAAAGGCAGGAGAAGACGCTGATCATCACGCCCGTGCCTAGCGCGCGCCCGTAACTGAATTCCTCGGTGGCCGGCACCTCGCTGCGCCGGGCCTTGATGCCGAGCACGATGAGGACGATGCCGAGAACCAGGCCAATTCCGCCGCCGATCCATTGGGACGAGGTCAGCTTGTCGACGTCGGAATGGAAGCCGGTGAAGTAGAGGGCGACATTCAGCAGCAGGCCGCTCAGCGCCAGGTAAAGGCCGTAGACAAGATTTGTTTTCATTGCGCGCCCATCTTGGGCCGTCCTGAGACGAAAACAATCCCACAGTGACCGGCGGCACGGCGGCGGGATGAACGGCCGGCCAATGGCGGCAAATCAGGCGGCGAGGCGGTCTTCCTGGCGCGCGGGCGCGGTGGGAAACCGCGTGGTGCGGGCCTGACCGGGCTCCCAATAGGAGCGGCGGGGGCTGTAGTCGCGCACGGCGCCGAGGACGACGAGCATCGAGGACGCCACGGCGTAGGAGCCGAGGGCGTGGGCGCTGAAGGAGAGGGCGAGGGCGAAAATCGCGAGTCCGACGAAGGCGGAGGCGGAGAGGAAAGGGATGAGTTTCATGGCGGAGGAGAGTTGATGGTTACGCCCATGAGAACTCCGTTCCCCCGCAAAAGTTGCAGGAATTACGCGCCACCGGGAGGAGCGGCATTGGGGCCGGATGACCGGCGTCAGGGCTTCAGGAATGCCCGCACCAGCCGCTTGTCACCGTCGTTCGGCGCCGGGTTGAGTCGCAGCGCCGCGCACAAGAGGTTGTAGATGTGGACGTTCTCGACCGCGTCAAACGTCACGCCGCTCATGAAGGACGGGCCGTGCGCGATGAGGATGCCGTGCATCGAGTCGAGCTGGGGATCGAAGCCATGGTCACCCTTGAGGAAACGCGAGCGCACCGCCTTGAAATGGGCGCGCGTCTCGATTTCCCAGCCCTCCTCGGGCACGATCCAGACGGGCGGGATGCGGGCATTGCCGGTCAGGTGGAAGCGCGCGGGCAGGTCCTGCGACAGATACGCCTTCGCATGCGGCAGGGCCGACAGCGCGCGCACCACGGAAGCGGCGTTGCCATCGAGCGGGCGCAAGCCCGCGGCGGAGCCGAAGAAGTCCACCTGCACGAAGGCGGGATCAAGGTAGTCGTCGAGGGTGATGACGCGCTCCGGGCTGATGTTGGTCATGCCGTGGTCCGAAACGATCACGAGGTTCACCGCCAGGTTTTCGGCCTTGAAGCGGTCCAGCATCTCACCGATGCGGCCGTCGAGCAGCTTGACCGTCGCGGCGATCTCGGGGGAATCCGGCCCGAATTTGTGTCCGGCGGAGTTCGTCTCCTCAAAGTAAAACGTGGTCACCACCGGCCGCTGGGCCGCGGGCAGGTGCAGCCAGCCGATGAGTTCATCGAGACGCGTCCCGAACGGAATGGTGTAGTCGTAGTTCTTCCAATACGTCGGGCGGATGCCCTGGATCTCGGCCTCGGAGCCCACCCAGAACGAGCTCGCGCTGGGGTGGCCCTGCTTGACGGCGGTGACCCAGATCGGTTCGCCGCCCCACCAGCGATTATCCCGGGCGGACTGCGGCCGGTTGTAGTGGAAAAACGTCTTCAGCGCCGGATCGAACATCTCGTTGTTGATGATGCCGTGGTGCGCGGGGTAGAGGCCGGTCACGATCGAGTAGTGATTCGGAAACGTGTTGGAGGGATAGACCGGGATGAGGGCGCGCGCGGAGGAGCCTTCGCGCTTGAGCTGCTGCAGGTGCGGCGTCTCGGCGGGATGCAGTGCGATGTAATCCCAGCGGAAGCCGTCCATCGAAATCAACACGAGCGGTGGCGGCGGGGCCACGGCGGGTTCGGTCGTGCAGCTGGCGAACAGCGCCACGAGGGCGAGGGCGGCGGGCAGGAGGAACTTGGTTTTCATCAGCGAAGAGTGACGACGGTGGCGCCCCACGAGCCCGAACGGGCGTCGCCGAGGCGGTAGGCGCTCACGAAGGGAGACGACCGCAGCAGCGCGTGGACGCGGACGCGCAACCGGCCCGTGCCCTTGCCATGGATGATGCGGACGTCGGCGAAGTGGCGCGCGGCGCATTCCGCAAGGTAGGCGGGGATCAGCTCGGCGAGGTCCTCGGGCCGGAACGTGTGCAAATCGAGTTCGCCCGTGATGGGAAACGGCACGGGCGCTGCGACAGGCGCAGATTCGCGATTCATGACTGGGGCGGCACCGGCGGCGATGGCGGGACGGGCGGCTCTAGGCGGTTGACGGGCGGGGCGGGGCGCGGGCTGGGCGCCACCGGCTTCGGGGGCGGGGTCGGCTGGTCAGGCACCTCGTCGAGGGCGCGCTTGAACTCCGACTCGACGTCGCTGGCGGCCTTCTTGAATTCGCGGAGCGTCTTGCCGAGCCCCTTGGCGAGCTGCGGCATCTTGTCGCCGCCGAAAAGCAGCAGGACGATGAACATCACGACGACCACTTCCCCGCCGCTGATGTCCGGCAGGAAGGCGAAGGAGGCGGGCGGCATGGTCATGGTCCAAGGTGACTCAAGATTCGTAAAAATGTAACGGGAAAAATCACCGTCCCGCCGGCCGGTGTCGCCGGCGCCACGCGCGCGGGCTGGCGCCGCTGTGGCGCTTGAAGCGGAGCGTGAAATAGAACGGGTTTTCAAAACCCACGCTGCGCGCGACGACCGCCACGGGTTCCTGCGTGAATTCCAGGAGCTGCCGTGCGCGATTGAGCCGCTGGAGTTCCAGATAGCGCTGGGGCGTGTCGCCGGTCTGCGCGCGGAACAAGTGCGCAAAGCGCGAGGGCGAGAGGCCGCAGTGCGCGGCAACACGGGCGACGTTGAGCGGCTGGGCGAAATGCTCGCAGATGAACTCGAGGGAGTGGCGAATGCGGCTGTCGAGGCCGGCGGTCTCGCGGCGCGGGTTGGCGAGGTCGCACCACAGCAGGATCTCCTCGAGGGCATTGAGCGCGAGCGCCTCGCGCTGGCGGCTGGGGCCGGTGTTGAGGCGGATCACATCGCGGAAGCGATGGACGAGTTGCGGCGCGGTTTCCGCGTCGCGCAGCGCCAGGTGCAGGATGCCCGGGGCGACCTGGGGCCAATCCAGCCAGGGCAGCCAACCGGGACGGGGGACGAAGTGCGCCCAAAGCGGCTCCCACTGCCGGGCGCCGCGGGCCGTCCCGTAGTCATGGCGCACGCCGGGACGCAGCAGGATCATATCGCCTGCCTGGGTGACCAGTTCTCCTCCTTCGTGGCCGATGCGGCCGTGTCCGCTTAACGTGTAGATCAGCAGCCAGTCCCGCGTGCCGTGAGAGCGGGAGATGGCATAGCGCGGACCCTTGTGAAAATGCCCCGTGACCAGCATGCCGGCGGGTGGGGCGGGGGCGTTGGCGGCGGGAGGCATGGCGGGAGGCAGGAGGATATTATAGGTATTTGGCCTGACGATTCATTGGCCAAAAGCGGGTTCAATGCTAGGCTATTCCCATGGTTGCCCGCCGTGACTCCGCCCCTGCCCAGGAAATTGCCGCGCAGGCGGAATTTTTCGCCCGTGAAGGCTACGCCCTTGCGCGCGGTCTGTTCACGCCGGCGGAGGTGACGGAGATCCGCGAGCTGTTCGCCGGGATGCATGACAAGGGCGTGCCCGGATTTTACGAGCCGCGCAAGGAGGCGGACGGCGTGAAGAACCCGGACGACCCGCTTTTTCAGTATCCGCGCGTGATGATGCCGCACCGGTTCAACGAGCGTGCCAAGCACTTCATGCTCCTGCCGCGCGTGGCCGACCGGCTGCGGGCCTTTTTTGGCGCGGACCCGGTGGCGACGCAGAGCATGTTCTATTTCAAGCCGCCCGGGGCGCGCGGGCAGGCGCTGCACCAGGACCAGTTCTACCTGCTGGTCGAGCCGGGTTCCTGCATCGCGGCGTGGACGGCCATCGATGACTGTGACGCGGAAAACGGGGCGCTCCTCGTGGTGCCGAAGACGAACGACGCCGAGGTCATCTGCCCCGCGGTCGCGGATGCGAACGAGAGCTACACGTCACACCTCGTGCCGGTCCCGAAGGGACTCAAGGCGCAGCTGGTGCCAATGAAGGCGGGCGACACGCTTTTTTTCAACGGCAGCCTGATCCATGGCTCGGGGCCGAACCGCTCGAAGACGCGTTTCCGCCGCTCCTTCATCTGCCATTACGCCGCGGGCAACGTGCGCAAGATTTCCGGCAGCTATCACCCGCTGACCAGGATGGACGGCTCCGTCTATGAAGTGGAGCAGCAGACATCCGGCGGCCCCTGCGGCGAAGGCTGGAAGGGCGCGCTGCACTAAGCGCGCTTCGTGCGCGGAGATGGGAGATAGCAGATGGGAGATGGGGCACAATCCCCTGAGATTTTTCCGCTCGGGTTCAAAGGGCCAGCGCGTAACACGCTGCTAAAAATCCACACCTGGCAGGTTTTCCATCTCCCATCTGCCATCTCCCATCTCCGAAGTCTGAGCGCGCGCGGCGCGTTCAGACTTCCACTTCGATCTGGTCGCCGGTGACGAAGACCGGGTAGACCGCGAGCGATTTTTCCGTCTGGCCGGGCATGCAGCCGGTGGTGACGTCAAAACGAATGGCGTGCCACGGGCAGGTCACGAGGCAGCCTTGCACGCGGCCGTCCGACAGCGGGGCGCCGGCGTGGGGACACGTGTCGTCGACCGCGTGGATCTTGCCATCGATGTTGAAGAACGCGATCCGCTGGCCTGCGACGGTGAAAGCCTGCGCGGAGCCGGGTGGGATGGAGGCAAGGGCGGTGACGGGATGGCGTTGGGGCATGGGAAATTATTTGACGGCGACGCTGACGGAAAAAATCTCGGTCTCGCCGGGCGGGACGAGGTGCAGCCCGAGCTTGTGCTCGGGCGCGTTGGGCGGGCCCATCCAGGGCTCGACGCAGTAATACGGCGCATCGTCGCTGCTGCTCCACGTGACGACTGCGGCATCAGCAGGCGGAACCGGGGCGGTGCCGAGGCGCACGACGACGTCACCCGGCTTTCCCTTTTCACCGAACACGATCGCGTTGCTGCGGAGGCCGGTGTGGATGGTGTCGATGAGTGCCGGGTTCGCGAGATTCTCGTCGGCCTGCAGTGTCGGCCCGGGCAGGAACTGGCCGGTGGTGAAGTCCTGTTTGTAGCGCTTCGTCGCCGGCAGCCGCAGCACGTAATCGCTGCGTTTGGCTCCTTCGCTCCAAGGCACCGTGAAGTAGAAATGATGCCCCGCGCTCCACGGCAGGGGCGAAGTCCCGAGGTTGCGGAGGGCGTATTCGCAGGTCAGCCCGAACGGCTCGAAGCGGTAGGTGACGGTGAATTCGTAATCGAACGGGTAGCTCGCCAGCGCTTCAGCGCCGGGGACGAATTGCGCCGCGAAGCCGCCGGCGTAGAGGCGGGTGACCTTGAAGTCACCCTGGCGCGCGAGCCCGTGCATCGGCATCGGCCGCCGGACACCCGCGCTGTCGCGCCAGAACTGGATTTCGCCGCGGTCATAGCTGCGGGCGTTGAACGGAAACAGCACCGGGTTGCCGCCCTTGATCTTCGCAAAATCAGCCAGCGAGGACGCCTCGGGCCAGTAAATCACGTCGCGCACCGAGCCGTCCCCGAGCGTGACGTTCCAGTTCATCAGCCGCGCGCCTTTCTCGGGCAGGGCGAGGAAGGTGGATTGTCCCACCCGCCAGCGCGTCAGGGTCTGCCCGAGGTGGGAAATCTTCTCCATGGCCGCGAGTAAGGGCGGGCGGGGGTGGCGCGCAAATAATTTCCCTGTCACCGGTAACGGATTGGAAACGCCCGGGACTTTTGCAACGGCTTCGCGCTTGTGGCGGCGACCGGAAGCTGCGAGTCTGGCATTGTACCCCTTCGACCATGCAAACGATTCTCCTCCTTTTTCTCCTGGGCATCGTGCTCCTGTTCCTCGACCTGTTTGTGCCGGGCATCATCCTCAGCGTCGCCGGCACGTTCGCGTTGCTCGCCGGCACGGCACGCGCTTTCCAGGAATACGGCATCGGCGGAGGGCTCCTGACGTTCGGCATCGGCATGGCGCTCCTGGCCATCACGCTCTACGTTGAATACTGGGTGCTGCCCAAGACCAGGTTGGGGAAGAAATTCTTCCTGCACACCGCCGTGGAAGGCACCAGCCAGATGCCGTCGGACCAGACCTCCGCGCTGACCGGCCGGCACGCGGTCGCGCTCACGCCGCTGATGCCCAGCGGCCAGATTGAGGTGGATGGCCGCCGCTACGAGGCGCTGTCCCTCGACGGGCATGTGGCCCGCGGCGCGAAGCTGAAGGTCACCGGCATGCAGAATTTCTCCGTCACCGTCACCAAACTCTCATGACCACAAATCAACTCGGTTTCATCATCGTCGTCGTCGTCGTCATCGTCGTCGTCGCCATCGTTGGCTCGTTTTTCAGCGTCTGGCTGCGCGCCATGCTGGCCGGCGCGCCCGTCAGCATGGTCAACCTGCTGGCCATGAAGCTGCGGCAGGTGCCGTTCAGCGTCATGGTCGACGCCCGCATCCGGGCGACCAAGGCGGGCATCAAGCTCTCGATGGACGAAATCGAGGCGCAATACCTCGCCGGTGGCAACGTCATCGCCTGCGTGCACGCTCTCATCGCCGCCCAGAAAGCCGGCATCGCGCTGGATTGGCAGCGCGCGTGCGCGATCGATCTCGCCACGAAGGGTTCTGGCAAGTCCGTCGAGGAGGCCGTGCGCACATCCGTCGACCCGAAGGTCATTGACTGCCCGAATCCCGCCAGCGGTCGCACGACGATCGACGGCGTGGCGAAGGACGGCATCCAGGTGAAGGTGAAGGCCCGGGTGACGGTGCGCACGCACCTCGACCGCTTCGTGGGCGGCGCGAAAGAGGAGACGATCATCGCGCGCGTCGGCGAGGGCATCGTGTCCACCATCGGCTCCTCGGAAAGCTACAAGGCCGTGCTCGAGGCGCCCGACAGCATTTCCAAGACCGTGCTCGCGCGCGGTCTCGACGTCGGGTCAGCGTTTGAAATCCTTTCCATCGACATCGCCGACGTGGACGTCGGCGAGAACGTCGGCGCCAAGCTGCAGGAAGCGCAGGCCGAGGCGAACAAGAGCATCGCACAGGCGCAGGCGGAAATCCGCCGCGCGGCGGCCGTGGCCGTTGAGCAGGAGATGAAGGCCCGCGTGCAGGAGATGCAGGCGAAGGTTGTCGAGGCGCAGGCCCAGGTGCCGCTCGCGATGGCCGAAGCGTTCCGTTCCGGCCGGCTGGGCGTGATGGACTACTATCGCATGGAAAACATCCAGGCGGACACGTCGATGCGCGCCAGCATCGGTCATCCGCCCGAGGCCAAGAAGTAACCGGCCATGGGTGGGTTCCTCCAGTTTCTGCCGCTGCTGTTCTTCGTCTTCGTGGTGGTGTCGATTGCCCGCAATGTGGCGAAGGCCGTCCGGAAAGCGGGCGAGCAGGCGCCGCAGCGGTCGCCCGCCGACTTCAATCCGGAACAGGCGGCGCGCACGCGGCGGATCCAGGAGGAGATTCGGCGCAAGATTGCCGAGCGCCGCGGGCTGAGCATTCCGCCGGACGTTCCTCCGCTGGAGGAATCCGAGCCCGCCTTCGAGCCGCCGGTCGTGTACCAGGAGAGTGCCCCGACCGACGTGGCCTCCACTGCGACCCATGCGGCGATCCTGGAACGCCAGCAGCGCTTGGCGGAACAAATGCGCGCCTTGGAAACGGCGCGCGTGACGGAGCGCCGCAAGGCCGGGGAAACGGCGGCGGCGGAGAAGACGGAGACGAATTCCGAGCGCGGGCAGATCCTGGACTCGCGCCGGGAATTGCTGGCGGACGTGCGCGATACGGCGAGCCTGCGACGCGCGTTCGTGCTGCGCGAAGTGCTGGGGCCGCCGGTGGGGCTCAGGTAAGCCGCCCGCGGCGCGTCCGCGTTACATCTTGGCCCGGCCGACGCCTGTGAACTGCGAGCCGTAGCGCTTGCCCTTGAACTCGATCTGCAGGTTCTCGCCGGCGTTTGCCTTGATGTAAATGGGACCGGGCCACGGCACGATCTGGGACTGGCCGCGCGCCAGTGTGCCGCTGAAGAGTTCGTCGCCCTCGCTGTCATCCGCGTTGCGGGAGACAACGGAGACGCGCACGGCATCGACGGCGACCAGCGTAATGGTGCGCTCGACCGGCGGTGTGACGGTGGCCTTCGTGACGGCCGTGACCGGGGGAGTGTGCGTCGCGGCGGAGGAACCGGTGCTTTTGACGATGGCGACGACGCCCCAGAGAAACAGCAGCGCGAGGGCACCGATACCGGCCCACTTGCCGAATTTGAAAAGGAGCGCGGGGTCGATGGCCGGGCCGGCCGCCACGTTGGAGCCGCGGGAGACGGCGGACTGGCGGTGGGCGGGGAGGGGCGCGGGCACTTCCTCGGGAGCGGCGGCTTCACTGTGGTCGTCGGCGGAGGCGATGGAGACATCCATGCGGCCGTAGATTTCGCGGCTGGGCTGGCGCGGGCGGTTGTCGCCCCGGCCGAGCGCGGCGTAGTCGTTGAGGATCTTGTCGCCGGAAAGCTTCAGGAAGGAGGCGTAGCTGCGCAGGAAGCCGCGGACGTAAATCTCGGTCAGGTTGATGTCGAAGCGGTTGTTCTCAAACTGGGAAAGATAATCACCGCGAATCTTGGTGGCCTCCGCCGCCTCGCGGATCGAAATGCCTTTCTTTTTCCGGGCCTCCTCGAGGCGCTCACCGATGGATTGCATGGGGGTGTGACTAAGGGACTTGGGGCTGAAGGGGAAGGGGATTCGCGGATCAGAGCGTATCCAGGTCGACGAGGATCTCGCGCGGGCTGGAGCCGTTCTCCGGGCCGACCACGCCTTTCTCCTCCATGAGTTCCATGATGCGGGCGGCGCGGTTGTAGCCGATGCGCAGGCGGCGCTGGAGCATCGAGGTGCTGGCGCGCTTGCTGGATTTCAGCACGTCGAGGGCCTGGGCATACAATTCCTCGTCGTCGCCCATGTCGCCCTCCTCGGGATTGGCCTCCTCGTCGTCCTCGCGCGCCGCGCGGTCGATCTGCTGCTGGACGGCCTGCGCATATTGGGGCGGGCCGTTCCTTTTGAGGAACTCCACGATGGCGGTGACCTCGTCGTCGGCGACGAACGCGCCCTGCGCACGCACGAGGCGCGAAGTACCGGGCGGGGAAAATAGCATGTCGCCGCGGCCGATGAGCGTGTCGGCGCCCTTGGTGTCGAGGATGGTGCGGGAGTCGACCTGCGAGGCCACCTGGAACGCGATGCGGGAGGGGAGGTTGGCCTTGATGACGCCGGTGATGACGTTCACGGACGGCCGCTGGGTGGCGATGATGAGGTGGATGCCGGCGGCGCGGGCGAGCTGGGCGAGGCGGGCGATGCTCGTCTCGATCTCGGCGGGCGCGATCATCATGAGGTCGGCGAGCTCGTCGATGATGGCGACAATGTAGGGCAGGCGCTCCGGGATTTCCATGTCCTCGGCGGCGAGGGGATCGACGCCCGTGAGCGAGCTCTGCGCCTCGGCGGCGAGAAGCGTCTCGGGGGTGCTGGTTTTTTTGCGGGTGTTGAAGCCGACGATGTTGCGGACGTTGACCTTGGCGAAGACCTGGTAGCGCTGCTCCATCTCGCCGAGGAGCCACTTGAGGGCGGCGGGCACCTTCTTGGGCTCGGTGACGACCGGGATGAGCATGTGCGGGAGCGAGTTGAAGCTCTTCAATTCGACCACCTTGGGGTCGACCATGATCATGCGGACGTTCTTCGGTGAGGCGCTGTAGAGGATGGAGCAGACGATGGAATTAATGCAGACCGACTTGCCCGAGCCCGTGGCACCCGCGATGAGCAGGTGGGGCATCTTGGTGAGGTCGGAGATGAGGGGCTTGCCGGACACGTCCTTGCCGAGGGCGATGGGCAACTCGGCCTTGGCGCTGCCCCAGTCCTCGCTCTCGAGGATTTCGCGCATGCCGACGGGCGTCGGATTCTGGTTGGGCACCTCGACGCCGACGGCGGCCTTGCCGGGAATCGGCGCGAGGATGCGCACGGACTGCGCGCGCATGCCGAGGGCAATGTTCTTGTCGAGGCCGGCGATCTTTTCGACGCGGACGCCGGCGGCGGGCACGACCTCGTAGCGCGTGATGACGGGGCCAACGTGGATCTCGCCAAGCGTCACCTCGACGCCGAATTCCCCGAGGATGCGAAGCAGGTTCTCGGCGTTCTGGCGGTGCTCCTCCTCGCTGTTGGCGGCGGTGGGCCGGATTTGCTCCTTGAGCAGGGAAAGCGGGGGGAATTCGTAATTCTTGTCATCGTTGCGCGACGGCAGGACGGCGGTCTTGGACTTCTTGGGCTCCTCGGGCTTGACGATGTTGAGCTCGAGTTTCTTGGCGCTGACGCGCTCGGCCCGGGGCTCGACGGGTTCCGGTGCGGGCTCGCGGGCGACCGGAGCCGCGACAGGCGTTTCTGCGACCGGGGCGGGTGCCGCCGGCTTTTCGGCCGGCTTGACCGCGAGAGGTTTGACGCGCTCGGGGGCGGGCGCGGGTTCCGCGACCTTGGCGATGGCCTCACCCGCGACCTTGGGGACGAAGACTTTTTTGCCGACGGGCCCGACGGGCGCGGCCACCACCGGGGCGGCGACGGCGGCCTTGGGGGCGGCGGGCTCTTCCTTGATCTTGCGGCGCTGCTCGGCGACGAGCGCCCGTTCCTTGCGGCGGGCCGTGATCCACGCCTGCAGCATCACGATGTAGCGCTCGAGCTCGAGGCTGATGTCCTTGGTGAAAATGAACATCAGGGCGAACACATACACCGTGCCCAGCAGGAGGCCGGAGCCGAAGGGCCCGAGGGCGTCGGCGAGGAGACGGTGATAGAGCATCACGCCGGCTTTGCCGCCCGGGCCGTTGGGGAAGTAATCGCTGCCCCACTGGGCCTCCTTGAACATCGCGGCGATGCTCGCGAGCGCGACGGCAGCCACGACCATGGCGATGATGCGGGTGACCACCAGGTGGCGCGTGTTCGTCATCGCCACGTACAGCATCCAAAAAAGGAAAATGGGGAGCAGCCAGGTGCTGGCGCCCAACGCGTAAAGCAGGATCCACACGGCATCTGCGCCCACCCAGCCGACGGGGTTCTTCATCGTCGGCGCAGTCGAGCGGAAGGTGCTCTGCGCCGGTTCATAGGCCACCAAGGCTACTGTGAGGTAACTGCCTAAAATGAAGCAGGTGACTGCCTCAAACCAGTTAGTACGGTAGCGCGGGGCTTGAAACGACGGACCGTCGTTTGGGTTTGAACTCTCCGACTTGGGCATTTGTGTGAACCAACCGAAACAGCGCGGATTCCATGCTAACCGCCTAGACCGTCAAATGTAAACTCCCTCGGTGGTATTTCCGCATCACAAACAATCCTCCCGCCATGAGAGATCTTCTGCGTTTTGAGCCGCTCTACCAGGAGCGGGTCTGGGGTGGGCGGGCGCTGGAAGCGGCATTTGGCCGGGCCCTGCCAGCCGGACAGCCGATTGGGGAAAGCTGGGAGATCGTGGACCGGCCCGAGGCCCAGTCAGTGGTCCAAGCCGGACATTTCGCGGGCCAGACTTTGCACGCGGTCCTCGCCAAGCACGCGGCGGACGTGATGGGTCCCAAATGGTCCGCGGCGCGGCCGTTTCCCCTGCTGGTCAAGTGGCTCGACTGCCGGGAGCGTCTCAGCCTCCAGGTGCACCCGCCGGCGGCGGTGGCGGACGAGCTCAAAGGCGAGCCGAAGACCGAAAACTGGTATATCGCGAGCACCGCACTCGACGCGCACCTGCTGGTCGGCCTGCGCCGCGGCGTGACCCGCGAGCAGTTCGAGCGTGCCATCACCGACGGCACCCTGGAGAAATGCATCCACCATTTCCGCGTCGCCGCGGGCGATTCCATCCTGGTGCACAGCGGCCAGGTCCATGCGATCGACGCCGGCAACCTCATCTTGGAGATCCAGCAGAATTCCGACACGACCTACCGGGTGTATGACTGGGGCCGGATGGGGCTGGACGGGCAGCCGCGCCAGCTGCACATCGCGGAGTCGTTGCGTTCGATCCAGTGGGATGACTTTGAACCCGCGCCGGTCCGCGCCGCGCCGACCTCCGGGGTCATCGCCAACTGCGCCGAATTTTGCATCCGCCGCGTTGTGCTGGGGCCCGGCGAGCGTTTTTCGGTCGCCGCGGGCGAGCAGCCGCGGCTGCTGAGCGTCGTGAGCGGGTCCGTGCGCTGCGTGGCGGATTCCAGCACCGGCTCCCGGGCGCCCTTCGGCCATGCCCTCGCCCGGGGGGAAAACGTCCTGCTGCCCTATGCGGGCGCCTTCACCTTTTCGGCGGAATCGACGGCGATCCTGTTGGTAACGGAAGATTTCGTCTGATGGCCGTGCGCTGCGCCCGTCGTCCAGATTCCGGCTCCCGCGGGGGTATTCTCTTCAAGCTGATCGTCGGGCTGGCGGTGTTGTTCGCGGCGCTCGCGCTGGCGTGGATGCTCTTCCTGCCCGCGGTGCTCACCGCGCAACTGCGGTCCCGCACGGGATTCGACGCCACCGTCCAGAGTCTCGCCGTCAATCCGTTTACCGGCACGGTCGAACTGCGTGGGCTCGTGGTCACCAATCCGCCGACCTTTCCAGTCCCGGATTTCATGTCGGTCCGGCGGTTTCATTCCAACGTCGAGGTCTTTTCGCTCTTCACGGACCGGCCAATTTTCCAGGACGTCGAACTCGACGTGGCGCGAGTGACGCTGGTGCGGCGGCCTGACGGCCAGGGCAATGCCGCCGTGCTGCAACGCAATTACAGCCAGCCGGTGGACGGCCTGCCGCATCCGCCCTCCTCGCAGCCGCCGCGGAAATTCCTCATTCGCCGCCTGACCGTGGAGCTCGATGAGATCGTCATCGACGACCACTCCGGGCACACCGCGGTGCGCCACGAGTATCGCCTGGACCTGAAACATACCTACACGGACGTGACGGACGTGAAGCAGCTGTTCGCGCCGGCGGCTCTGCACAGCCTGGCCCCGGTGGGCGCGGCGCTCAGTGGCCTGCTGCCCGGCAACCTCGGCACGGCGCTGGATGACGCCTTGAAGGACGTGGCGAAGACGGGGTCGTCGTGGTTCAAAGTCTTGGGCCACAAGGTCGAGGAAAAAGCCAAGGGATACTTCGATGCGCTTGAAGAAAGCAAAAAGCCGTAGTTAGTTGTTCGTTTCCCATGGCTGAATCCGACCCAACCGACACCCTCAACACTGTTCCCGCCGACGCCGACGCTCCGGCGAAGAACCCTTCCGCTGCCGCGTCCGCTGCGGATCCGTTGGCGGCGGCCAAGCAGGAGGCGGCGGCCAACTACGATCGTTACCTGCGGTCAGTGGCTGACTTGGAGAATTTCCGCCGCCGGACGGTCCGGGAAAAAGACGAGTTGCGGCAGTTTGCCACGTCGCGGGTCTTGGAGGATCTTCTGCCGGTGTTGGACAACCTCGCGCTGGGCCTCGCGGCCACGAAACAGCCGGGTGCGGACCTGACCGCGCTGGCGGGTGGCGTGGAAATGGTGCTGGCGCAGTTCAAATCGGCGCTGTCCACCCATGGCCTGAAAGAGATTTCGCCGGTCGGTCAGCCTTTTGACGCCAATCTCCACGAGTCCATTTCCGCGCAGCCCAGCGACCAGGTGCCGGAGGGCAATGTGGTGACGGTGGTGCGCACAGGCTATTCGCTGAACGGCCGGCTGTTGCGGCCGGCCTCGGTGATCGTGTCCAGCGGCAAGGCGAAGCACGACAAGGCCAAGGCCTGACCCACCGTCCATGGCGAAAGAAGACTACTACGAACTGCTGGGCGTGGCCAAGACCGCCAGCGTTGACGAACTCAAGAAAGCCTACCGCAAGAAGGCGGTGCAGTTTCACCCGGACAAGAACCCGGGCAACAAGGAGGCGGAGGAGATGTTCAAGAAGGTCTCGCACGCCTATGAGATTTTGCAGGACCCGGAAAAGCGGGCGGCCTACGATCGTTATGGCCACGCGGCGTTCGAGGGACCTGGCGCGGGCGCCGGCCGCGGGCGCGGCGGCATGTCGGGCGCGGGTGGGTTTCACGACCCGTTCGATATTTTCCGCGAGGTCTTCGGCCAGCAGGGCGGTGGCGGCGGCGGGATTTTCGACGAGATGTTCGGCGGCGGCGGACGCGATTCCGGCCGCGACGGCTCGGACCTGCGCTACGATCTCGAAATCACCCTCGAGGAAGCGGCGCGCGGCGCGGAGAAGGAAATTTCGTTCCGCAAGCCCGCGACCTGTGAGCGCTGCGACGGCACGGGGGCCGAGCCCGGCTCGAAAAAGATCACGTGTCCGACGTGCCGCGGCGCCGGCCAGGTGCGCCGGTCGGGAGGTATCATCACCTTCACGCAGGTCTGCCCGACCTGTGCCGGCTCGGGCTCGAAGATCGAGAAGCCCTGCACGGCGTGCCATGGCGAGGGCCGCGTGGTGAAGACCACGAAGCTCAACGTCCGCATCCCGGCGGGCGTCGACAACGGCTCGCGCCTGCGCTCCACGGGCAACGGCGAAGCTGGGTTGGCCGGCGGCCATGCGGGTGATCTCTACATCGTGCTCTCGGTCAAGGAGCACGAGCTGTTCGAGCGGCAGGAGGACAACCTGTTCTGCGAGATCCCGATCAAGTTCACGCTCGCGACGCTCGGCGGCACGATCGAGGTGCCCACGCTTTTCGGGAAGGCCTCGCTGAAGATCCCCGTCGGCACCCAGAGTGGCACGACGTTCCGCCTGCGCGAAAAGGGCATGCCCTCCCTGCGCGGTGGCCGGCAGGGCGACCAGCTCGTGCGCGTGCACGTGGAAGTCCCGCAATCGCTCTCCCCGGAACAGCGCAAGATTCTCGAGGATTTTGCCCGCATCAGCGGCGACGCCCACGAGCCGACCTCGAAGAACTTCTTCGAGAAGGCGAAGAAATTTTTCTGAGGCGACGCGCGGCGGGTGCGTGCTGACGGCCGCGCCGGCAGTTCCTGCAGTTCTGCTAGGACTTTAAAATGGTGAGTAACGCCAAGAGCAGACACGCGCACATACCCATCATCAAAACCAAGGTGAAATCTTTGTTGGAAGAAGCCCAAGGCAGCTCTTTGCCACGAGCTTCGGCCTCTTTTTGGAACGCAACGGACTTCTCATCGCGGCCTTTCATCTTGCGGTAATTAATCGCGAAAGAGATGAAAATCGCCGCGTACAAAAGTAGCGCTAGGCTCCGAAATCGAAGAACGCCGACAAAAAACAGCCCCGCAAGAGCCGCAAATATTGTGAGCGTGATAATCCGCCCGGAAGTCATCCTGGGCTCAGAATAAGAGCGCTCAGCGCAGCGGCGAGATTGATTTCTGGCGGGTACACACCTGAAGGGCGTGTCTGTCACCGCTTCGCCAGCTTCACATCCATCCACACGGCGAGTGTTAGCACCACGCCGCGGACGATGAACTTCATCTCAGGCGCGACGGAGAGGAGTGTCATGCCGTTGAGCAGGCTGGCCATGATGAGCGCGCCGAAGATCACGCCGAGCACCGTGCCGCGTCCGCCGCGCAGGCTGGTGCCGCCGATGACGCACGCGGCAATCGCGTCGAGCTCCATCGAATCGCCGACGGTGGTGGTTGTGGCGCCGGCGTAGGCGGTCTGCATCAGGCCGGTGATCGCGACGATGCCGCCGAGCAGCGTGAACGCGCCGATGACGGTGCGCTGCACGGGCACGCCGGAAACGAACGCCGCCTCCTCGTTGCCGCCGATCGCGTAGAGATGCCGGCCGAAAGGCGTGTGGCGCGTGATGACCTGAATGACGAGCGCCACGCTGCCGAGAATCACGACGGGCAGCGGGATGCCGCGGAATTGGTTCACAGTGAGCACGAACAGCAGCAGGCTCTGGGCGGTGACGAAGAGCTTGAGGAAGGCCACCTCGCGGTCGTCCACGGCGAAACCCAGTGACGCCCGCCGGCGCCGCGCCCGCAGGCTGAGGACAAGGAGCCCGGCAAACACGAGCGTCACGAGCACGCCGCTGGCCAGCGGCGGAAAATAGTAGGTGGTGAGCAGCGAGTAGAGATTGCTCAAGCCACCGGGGACGACCGGGATCGTGTGGCTGCGGATCACGAGCCAGAAGGCGCCCTTGAAGACCAGCAGGCCGCCGAGCGTGATGATGAAGGCCGGGATGCGCTCACGCACGATGAGCGCGCCCATCGCGGTCCAGAGCCCGAGCGCGACGCCACCGCTGACAGCGAGCGCGGCCCACGCGGGCCAGCCGTGGTTGATGATCAGGACGCACGCGATGCCGCCGACGAGGCCGACGCCGCTGCCGACGGACAGGTCGATGTGCCCGGGCAGGATCACCAGCAACATGCCGAGCGCGAGCGTGGCGGTGATGGCGAGCTCGACCGCGAGCATCGAGAGGTTGCGCGCGGAGAGAAACTGCGGCGCGGCGATGGCGAAGAACGACCCGATCGCCAGCAAACTGAGCAGGAGGGAGAAGTCGCGGAGAGTTAGCTTCGATTTCATCGAAATGACTAATTACTAATGCCTAATGACTAATGTCGGATGAGCTGGCAGCTTGCGCGGCACGAAGGTTGCGATCGGTGGTGCGAACAATGGCGAGGAAGATGAGGTGGAGTTCCTTCGCTTCGCCCCAGAGCAAGCGGGCGGCGGTCTTCTTTGCGGCCACCGCCTTCGCGATCATGCGCAGCCAGTATTTGGTTTCACGGGCCTCCTTGCGACAGAGTCCAATCTTGTGACGGAAATCCTTCTTGGATTCAGCATCGTCCGCTTCGCAGTATATTGCTCCCACGCTCGTGACGGCGCGCACGAGTTGGTTGATCAGCGGCGTGTTCACCGCGCTATTGGGTAGCTCCAAACAAAACTCAATGACCGCTTCGCCAAACGTCGCCGTGCGCTCCTCCAGGTCATAGGTCGGGGTCTTCATTAGACATTAGGAATTAGGCATTAGTCATTTAGTACGCCCCATCGCTGCATGCATCAGCGCCTCTTGCGTAAAATTCCCGCGACCAAACTCCCCGCCGACTCGTCCGTCGTGGAGCATGATTATCCGGTCGCTCATGCCCATGAGCTCGGGGAGCTCGCTGGAGACGAGCACGACGGCTTTGCCCTGCGCGGTGAGCGCGTTGACCAGCGTGTAGACCTCGATCTTCGCGCCGACGTCGATGCCGCGCGTCGGCTCGTCGAGGAACACCACGCGTGGCTCCGTCATCAGCGCCTTGCCGAGCACGACTTTCTGCTGGTTGCCGCCGGATAGCGTGCCGACGCCAGTCTCCAGCGAAGGGGCTTTCACGCGCAGCGAATCAAAGAGCCCTTGGTTTGCATGCGCCTCGCGTTCCTCGTCAATCAGCGCTCCGCGGCGGAGGCGGGTGATGGAGGACAGCGAGAGATTGAACCCGATGCTTTCCGCGAGGACGAGGCCGTAGCGTTTGCGGTCCTCGCTCACGAGCGCCAGCCCGGCGGCGAGGGCGTCGACGGGCGTGCCGGGATCGAAGGGCCTCCCGCAAAGCTCGACCCTTCCCGCCAGCCGCTGGCCGAACGCGCCGAAGAGATGCATGAGCAATTCGGTGCGCCCCGCGCCCATCAGCCCGCCGATGCCGAGAATCTCGCCGGCGCGGACACTGAAGGATATGTCGTGCAACCGCGCCGGCCCGCCGCGAGTGGTGGAGGCGCTGAGGTTCTCCACGGCGAACAACACCTCTCCCGGATGCGAGGCGTGGCGGGGAAAGAGCTCGGTAATCTCCCGGCCCACCATGGCGCGGATGACGTCCGCGCGACTGGTCTGCAGGGTGGGCAATGTCGTGATCGAGGCCCCATCGCGCAGGACGGTGATGCGGTCCGCGACTGCGAACACCTCGTCGAGCTTGTGGGAGATGTAGATGCAGGCGATGCCGCGCCGGCGGAGGTCGCGCAGCAGGTTCAGCAGGATCTCCACCTCCTGTTCGGCCAGCGCGGCGGTGGGCTCGTCGAGGATGAGCACGCGGGCATTTTTGCCGAGGGCCTTGGCGATTTCGACCAGCTGCTGGCTGCCGACACCGAGTTCGCTGACGGGCGTGTCGGGGGCGACGTCGAGGCCGACGCGCGCGAGCAGGGCGGTCGATTCCCGCCACAGCAAATCCCAGTCGATCAGCACGCCGCGCCGCGGCTCGCAGCCGAGAAAGAGATTTTCCCCGACGGTCAGCTCATCCACCAGCGCGAGCTCCTGGTAGATGACGGCGAGGCCGGCCTGCTGCGCGTCCGCGACCGAGCGAAACTCCGCCGGCGCACCGCCGAGAAACAGCTCGCCCTCGTAGCTGCCGTGGGGATGCAGGCCCGAGAGCAGCTTGATCAAGGTGGATTTGCCGGCGCCGTTCTCGCCGCAGAGCGCGTGAATCTCGCCGGCACGGAGGTCAAAGCTGACGTCGCGCAAGACCGTGACGCCCGGAAAGCGCTTCGTAATCGAACGGGCTTCGAGGACGGCCGGCATTATTTTTGAAAGACCTGGTCAGACGTGAACACGCCGTCGGCGATGACGGTGGCGCGGAGATTTTCCTTGGTGACCGTCACCACGGTCAACAGCACGGCGGGGACCTTGACCTGACCGTTGTCGATTTCGTCGTGGGTGACGATCGGCTGGCGCAGGGCGAGCTTGACGGCAAACTCCGCGGCGGTGCGGGTCAGGTTTTTCAGCGGCTTGTAGATCGTCATCGCCTGCGTGCCGCGAGCGATGCGCTGGCAGGCGGAGAGGTCGGCGTCCTGGCCGGTCACGACGACCTGGCCCGCGCGGCCCTCCTCGAGCAGCGCCTGGATGCACCCGCCGGCGGTGCCGTCGTTGGACACGAGCACGGCGTCGAAATCCCGGCCGGCCTTGGTGATCGCGGCGTTGGTGATCTTCTTTGCATTTTCCGGCCGCCAGTCGTCGGCCCAGTCCTCGTGGACGACCTCGGCGGTGCCGTTGGCGAGGAGGGGCTGCAGCACATGGTCCTGGCCCTCCTTGAACATGAGGGCGTTGTGGTCGGTCTTGGCGCCGTAGATGCGGACCAGGCGGAAATGGCGGCCGCGGAACGTGGCGACGAGATACTGTGCCTGCATTTCGCCGACACGCAGGTTGTCGAACGCGACGTAGAGATCGAGGTCGCAGCCGGTGATGAGCCGGTCATAGGAGAGCACCGGGATGCCGGCCTCATGTGCGAGCCGTACGGCCTTGGCCATGGCGGCGCCGTCGTGGGGGATGATGACGAGCGCATCGACGCGGTTGCTGATCAGCGCCTCGACGTCCTTCAGCTGGCGGACGTCGTCGCTGTTGGCGGATTGCACCAGCACGTCGGCGCCGAGCTCGCGGGCGCGGGCGGTGAAGAGGTCCTTGTCGCGCTGCCAGCGCTCCTCCTTGAGCGTGTCCATCGAGAAGCCGATCAGCGGGCGATGCGGGCCGGCGGCGCGGGGTCCGGACGCGCGGCGCAGCGTGAGGCCGATCAGCAATGAAAGCACGAGCGAGAACACGACCAGGCCGAGTCGGAATTTCATGGGGTGGGGAACCGCGGGAATGAAGCGGAGGGAAAGTTAATTTACAACGGCGGATCGCCATGCGAGCGTCGCGCCTCGCGTGAAACCGAAAAATCCCAAGATCTTCACCCTGGCGGAGGCGGTGGCGGCGCGCGAGGACCTGCGCCGCGCCGGCAAGCGCGTGGTGCTGACCAACGGGGTCTTCGATTTGCTGCACCAGGGACACCTCCATTCGCTGCGGGCGGCGCGCGCGCAGGGGGATGCGCTGATTGTGGCCATCAATTCCGATGAGAGTGTCCGCGCGCTCAAGGGTCCGTCCCGGCCGGTGCAGGACGAGGAGACTCGCGCCGGCGCGTTGGGCGCGTTGCCCGAGGTGGATGGCGTGGTGATTTTCCGTGAGCAGCGGCTGACCAAGGAAATCCGCGCGCTACGACCGGACTTTTACTGCAAGTCGGGCGACTACACGGTCGACACGCTGAACCAGGAAGAGCGGCGGGCGCTGGATGAAGTGGGCGCACGGATCGAGTTCGTGCCCTTCCTGCCGGGCTTCAGCACGACGGCGATCATCGAGAAAATGAAAGCGGCGGGCCAACTTTGAAGACGATGCGTGTGGTCGTCCTTGGCTCCGGGCGCGGCTCCAATGCCGAGGCCATCCTCGCAGCGCAAGCGGCGGGCCGTCTCGGCCGCGCGCAGGTGGTGCAGATTTTCTCGGATCAGCCGGACGCTGGCATCCTCGCGCACGGCCCGCGATTTGGCGTGCCGGCGGCGTTCGTGGACCCGGCGCCGTTCAAGACCAAGCTCGAGGGCGAAGGCGAGGCACGGTTCATCGCGGCGGTCGCCGGCTGCCGGCCGGACCTGGTGGTGCTCGCTGGCTTTATGCGGGTGCTGAAGTCGGGATTTTTGAACGCCTTCGCAGGGAAGATCATCAACCTGCACCCGAGTTTGCTGCCGAGTTTTCCCGGCTTGGATGCCATCGGCCAGGCCTTCCGACGCGGCGTGAAGGTCACCGGCTGCACGGTGCACGGCGTGACGCAGGAGGTCGACGGCGGACCGATCCTCGACCAAGCGGTGGTGCGCGTGGAGCCGGCGGACACGCTGGAGACCCTGAGCGCGAAAGTGCACGCGGCGGAGCACGCGCTGCTCCCGGCGGTCATTGCGCGACTGAGCGGGCAGTGACTTTAGCGGCATGAATCCCGCGGCCTGGCAGATGCCGTTGAAGAATCCGCCGCAGCTGGTGCAGGCGGGACGCGCGGTGCACGGGCGGAAACAGGCGGTCGAGGAATACCACTTGCCGGAGTTGTGGAGCCTGCATCTCTACCGCTACGCCGGCAGCGTCACGATCGACGGCACGGAGTTTGCGATTGCGCCGGGCTGGGCGGGGATCACGCCGCCCAATAGCCGGATCGTCTATCGTTTTCGCGGTGAATCGCGGCACACGTTCGCGCATTTCCGGCTGCCGCCGGGGGGCGATCTGGTCGCGGTGCCGGTGATTCAGGACGTGGGGGAGGCGTTTGACGGGTTGACGCGCGCGTTGGAGGAAGCGGCGGGCTGGCTGCCATCGCAGCCGCGGCGGGCGTCGGTGCGGCTCTGGGACGTACTGTGGCAGCTGGCGGGCCAGCCGCTGGCCGAGCGGGCGCCGCACCAGCGGCAACACCCCGCGCTGAGCCGGGCGGTGCGCGAGATCGAGTTGCACCTAGAGAAACCGCTGGCGATCCCGGCGGTCGCGCGTCGCGCGGAGATCTCGCACAACCATCTCACGCGGCTGTTCCGCGCGCAGTTTGGGGTCACGATCGAAGGCTACATCCGACGCCGCCGCGTGGAGCGCGCGCTGCACCTGCTCGCGCACACGACGCTCGCGGTGAAGACGATCGCCGGCGAGGTGGGGCTGCCGGACCTGCACTATTTCAACAAGATCATCCGCACGGCGGCGGGCATGAGCCCGCGCGAGTATCGCGAGAAACGCGGCTCGCCCTAGCGGGATTGGCGTTGCGGCGGTTCGTGGGCGGCGAAAGTTTGCCGGGATGGATTTGTGCGAAATCAAGATCGAGATCGCGCCCGCGCGGGCCGACGAGGTGGACAACGTGCTGTTGGAGCTCGGCGTCGAAGGCTGGAGCCTGCTCGAGGACGCCGTGGCGAAGCGTGCGTGGGTGGTGGGGATTTTCGCCGACGAGGCCGAGGTAACGGCGCGCTGGAAAGAATTGAATGGGCTGGTGGCGGGGTTGGCGGTAGCCGAGCCAGTGCGGCGAAAGCTACAGGACGGTGACTGGCGCGACAGCTACAAGGCGCATTTCAAGGCTTGGCGATTTGGCCGGCTGCATTGGGTGCCGGTGTGGGAGCGGGAGAAGTTTTCGCTCCCGGCTGGCGACGAGGTGCTATGGCTCGACCCGGGGATGGCCTTTGGGACGGGCAATCACGAAACGACAAGGCTTTGCGTCGAGCGGTTGACGGAGCTCGAGGTGAAAGCGCGAGTAGGCGGAAACCGGCCGGCCCGGCGCCGGGTGATCGATGCGGGCTGCGGATCGGGCATCCTGGCATTGTCGGCTGCCAAACTGGGATTTGAGGGCGTGGCGGGATTCGACAACGACCCCGAGGCGGTGAAGGTGAGCGAGGAGAATGCCGAGCTCAACGGGCTGGCCGGGAAGGTGGATTTTTACGTGGGCGACCTGGTCAGCGGCTTGGCGGGCCGCCATGCCGACGTCGTGCTGGCGAACATCCTGGCGGACGTGCTGATCCGTTTTGCGCCGCAGCTGGTGGCGGCGGTGTCGCCCGGTGGAACGCTGGTGTTGAGCGGAATCCTGGCTGTGGAAAGCGCGCAGGTCAGGGCAGCCTTTGGCGCGGCCGCACCCGGATGGAAGATGGAATCGCGGGAGCTGGGCGACTGGAGCGACGTGGTCCTGACGCGGCCGAGTTAGCTTTTGGAAAGTAAACAGGCCGGCGATGAGGCCGGCCTGAAAAGGTCGCAACAGCGACGATTGAGAGTGGAACGCGTTGCGGAGGAGAACGGACCTCCCGGTCCGTTGTTTGCTCGTGCGACGATACCCGCCGGGCTTTGGGAAAAACGGACCGGGAGGTCCGTTCTCCGTGACGGGTGCGCAACTCAGGAAAACAAATCCGGCGGGGTGCGGCTCATGAAGTCCTCCATGTAGGCCGTGGTGGCCTTGCCCTCGATGAAGACGGGGTCGGCCATGATGGCCTTGTGGAGGGGGATCGTGGTCTTGATGCCGCGGATGATGTATTCGCTGAGGGCGCGGTAGGTGCGCTCGAGGGCCACCTTGCGGGTGGTGCCGAAGCAGATGAGCTTGCCGATCATCGAGTCGTAGTGCGACGGGATGACGTAGCCGCTGTAGGCATGGGAGTCGACGCGGACGCCATGGCCGCCCGGGGCGTAGTAGAGGCCGATGGTGCCCGGGGACGGCGCGAAATTGCGGGAAGGATCCTCGGCGTTGATGCGGCACTCGATGGCGTGCTTCTCGAACTTGATGTCGCCCTGGTCGAAGGAGAGCTTCTCGCCGTTGGCCACGAGGATCTGCTGCTTGATGAGGTCGATGCCGGTGCATTCCTCGGTGACCGGGTGCTCCACCTGGATGCGGGTGTTCATCTCGATGAAGTAGTAGTTACCCTTGGCATCGACGAGGAACTCGATCGTCCCGGCATTCTCGTAGGAAGCGGCTTCGGCGGCGCGCACGGCGGCCTTGCCCATTTTCTTGCGGAGGTCGGAATTGAGGAACGGGGAGGGTGATTCCTCGATGAGCTTCTGATGCCGGCGCTGCACGGAACAGTCGCGTTCGCCCAAGTGAAGGACCTTGCCGTGGGAATCGGCGAGGATCTGGAACTCGATGTGGCGGGGTTTCTCGATGTAGCGCTCGATGTAGACGGCGCCATTGCCGAAGGCCTTCTCGGCCTCGTTGCGGGCGACGTGGTATTCCTTGGCAAAGGAAATGTCGTTGTGCGCGATGCGCATGCCGCGACCGCCACCGCCCGCGACAGCCTTGATGATGACCGGGTAGCCGATCTTGCGGGCGACCTTCACCGCCTCTGCCTCGTTTTCGACCGGGCCATCGGAGCCGGGCACGATGGGCACGCCGGCTTTCTTGACGGTGTCCTTGGCGACAGCCTTGTCCCCCATCATTTTGATGGACTTGGACTTGGGGCCAATGAACTTGATGTTACACGACTCGCACTGCTCGGCGAACTTGGCATTTTCCGAAAGGAAACCGTAGCCTGGGTGGATGGCGTCGACGTCCGCGATCTCAGCCGCGCTGATGATGCGGTCGGCCCGGAGATAGCTGTCGGCGCTCTTGGGTCCGCCGATGCAGATGGCTTCGTCGGCCAGCTGGACGTGCAATGACTGGACGTCCGCCTCGGAATAAACTGCGAGTGTCTTGATTCCTAACTCACGACAGGCACGAACGATGCGAAGGGCGATTTCACCGCGGTTGGCGATGAGGATTTTCTGGATCATTGGAAAGCGGGTGGTCTAGGCCGGACGGCGCTGCACGGGACGTATCGAATGGGACGGCCCGGAGCGGTCAGGACTGGATTCGAATCAGCCCTGTTTGACCTTGAAGAGGCGCTGGCCGTATTCGACGGGCTGGCCGTTTTCGACGAGAGCCTCGATCACGGTGCCTTTTACCTCGGCCTGAATCTCGTTCATAATCTTCATGGCCTCAATAATGCAGACCACGGTGTTTTCGACGACCTTGGTACCGGCTTCCGCGAAAGCTTTGCTCTCAGGTGAGGCGGCACGATAGAAAGTGCCGACCATCGGGGACTTAACATAGATCACGCCCTCCTCTTCCTTGGCCGGCGCGGCCGCCCCAGGGTTGACGGGTTGAGCGGATTGCGCTGGCGCTGAAGATTGCGCGGCTTCAACCGGCACGAAGGGGGAATTGGAGCCCCGGCCCGCGCTCACAACGGGAATGCCTTGGCTGCCGCGCCGGATCTTCAATTTAAAGCCCTCTTCCTCCACAGCGAACTCGCTAAGCTCGGAGCGCTTCATGAGTTCGATGATTTGCTTGATCTGTTTTAGGTCCAAATTTTGCCTTGGTTGAATTGCTGGTCGGGCGTTAGTAGGAAAATGAAGCAAACCGTTCAAAACGAATTAAAATGGCATGGCAACGATCGATTTTTGGGCGAAATATGCGTGATTTAGCCAGAAATCACATATGAGGCTGCAGGCATTCCAGGTTTCGCGGTAGCCGGGGAAAGCTTCGGTGGTGAATTTCGAGCAGTAGAAAAGTGACGGAAGCGGCCAAAATCGCTGGAAATAGCTAAAATTGGGGCAAATGCGGCCCAAAATTGATTAAAAGATACCATTTTATGAGTTCGGCACTTTGCCTATTTGGGTCTGCAAGGCGAACACTCCGTCAGTATAAAAGAGTGCGATGGAAGGAAAGTAGGAGCATTTACCAGCTAATGAGTGGGTGGGGATTCCGAGGCTCCGCGCTATGCGTGTCGGCAAGACTCTGGTGGTTACAGCCCCGTAGTGATCGATCGCTGCGGGGCCCAAACGCCCCCTGTTTTTCCCGGCCTGGCATCGCTAGTTCCTAGCAGGCATAGTTGGGCGGACAAAGTTCAAAGCCACGACGCCGGAAAGGTGCCGGTTGAACCCCTGGCGCGGCCGCGGCGCCCTGGGGAACTGGGTCGACGAACAGGGAGAAGCGCGGATCGAAAATCTTCGCCGCCGGGAGGGAATTTCCGGGTGGTGGCAAGGCTGGAGGGAAGCTCACGTATTCACAGTTTGGATATATTGGAGCGTAGCGTGCGAGCGCCGAAGCCTGGTTGCCGGGGCGAACAATTGACGGGCCGGAAATTTCCCGAAAAAGCGGCAAATCAATCAGTCATTAACCATTTGTAATCAAACGGTAACGAAAATGGCAAAGAATAGGGTGAAATAGAACTTGAACCATGCTCCAGCGTTCCCATGTTCCGCCTCCCCTCGATTCATTTGGCCGCAGAAATGTTGGCAGCGATGAACCCGAGGGCGGTGCAAGAAAGGCCTCGGCGACACGACCAAGGAGAAATTTTTGGAAAATGTGTTGACGGAGCCAACGAAAGAATTCTTGCTGAAACTCTTTCCCTAATCGGAAGGCTCTTTGAAATTTACTTTGTACGATTGATTGGGACCCCCAATCAACAATTCCAAATACAGAAGAATAAATGGTGAGCTTCGGCTCATCACATTCAGTAGTTCAAGAATCACTAGGTTCTGAACTCTTTTCGGAGAGTTTGATCCTGGCTCAGAATGAACGCTGGCGGCGTGGTTAAGACATGCAAGTCGAACGGTTTTTGTTGTGTAGCAATACATAACAAAAGCAGTGGCGAACGGGTGCGTAACACGTGAACAATCTACCTTCAAATGGGGAATAGCTCGCCGAAAGGCGAATTAATACCGCATGTGGTTGCTTCTCGCATGAGAGGC
>Ga0316219_1001007_pt1 | contig 33603 bp, 49 predicted proteins | sample TBH18003PmetaG_FD_203635 | JGI IMG/M metagenome (GOLD analysis project Ga0316219, IMG submission 203635) | Freshwater microbial communities from Trout Bog Lake, Wisconsin, USA - TBH18003P | ecosystem: Environmental > Aquatic > Freshwater > Lake > Hypolimnion/Profundal zone | place: USA...
CCTTGTCATACCAATTTAAAGCTTGTTTGCTAAATAACTTTCTAATAATCCAAGGCAAGCTTGCATGGAATTGCAACATACTTAATTCAAGCTTTCCTTCTATTAGATTCATTTTTTGTTTTCTAGTAAGTTTCATTTATATTTACCTTTTAAATTGCGCATTTTGTCATATATTCTCTTATTTTTGTCAGACGTACGCTTTTTTATGTGTCTGCCATCAAACAGGAGTCTACCACACAATTTTCTAATTTGATACACAATCATTTTGCATTTGCCTATTTTTTAATCAGATGTTAAGCCAAAAAGACACAGAAGACATAGAAGACAGGGTACGTGTTTTGTCGCTTTTTGGATAGTTTTCCAATTTCTCATTTTCCAAGTGATTGATTAATAACATCTTATTTTTTACCGAGCCATAGAAGACACAGAAGACACCCTTTATTCCAGTTTTTTAGTTTTTTTAATAAAATAAAAAATAAAAGATACGGATAAAGTGCGTTTATACTGTGTCTTCTATGTCTTCTGTGTCTCCAAATTCATTATAGTAACATTCAATGTAGGGGAATACGATCCTACAAGCAAAATACACCGACAAAATGATGACGTACCATTTAGCGACCTGCCACCATGTCTTTTCATCGTCTAACTTCATAGCCTTTGTCCCCCATTAAATTATATGCCCACTTCTTAAACGCTTCATTGTTCTCGTCGTTATGCTCATCCCTGTCATCCCATAATGCCTGAATGATAAATTCACCCTTTTCATCATGAAATTCTATTTTGAGTAGGTGTTTTGTAACTGGGTCAAATATATCTGTGGGAATCGCCACACCTTTCGGTGCGGTCAATTCCTCAATGATGTCTGCTGTTAATCTTTGCTCTGTCATATTAATTGCTCACTATTGAACCACTGAACGTATACGTGCCAGTGTGTGTTAAAGATACCCAAGGTGCTGCCCAAACTTTATAGCCATGCTTCCTTGCCAATTTACAGAAGTGGTAGTCTTCTGATAGTAGTTTATTATCATCAGGATCAATCGATGTATCAAAGAATTGATGAATGATCTTTGGTTTGCGTTCTGTATCAATCGCAGCGTACATGTCTGATGTGTATGTCGGTACATGCTTCATCAGTCCTTCAAATACTTTACGCTTGATTAACATGTAGCCTGTACCACCACTCACGATTTCTAATGGCTCGTTAATTTTCCCTGTTGCTGATTTGTTATCAACTAGCAACACAACAAATTCGCCTGTGTGTTTGTGCAAGTCTGCAAAAGGTACACCATCTTTGACTGCCTTCTCAACTTTGATCCAGTTAATCTCTTTCTTTGGATACAAACCGCACACAATGTCTTTGTCTGCTGAAATCATAGCCGGAATATGTGATGGATCGAATCCAATATCTGCGTCGATGAATAATAAGTGTGAGCAGTCGCTCTTGATAAAGTCGTGCGCTAAACTATCACGCGCTCTTGTAATCAGTGACTCGTTCATCATGAATGAATAATGCATTTTGATACCTTGCGTCATCATAATGTGAACCAAATTAGCTAATCCAATAGCATGGTTCCCAGTACACATACCACCATACATGGGCGTTGCTACAAATATCTTGGCGTCTTGCGGTTTCATATTTTTCTTACTCCTAGTTGATAATTATTAATAATGATTTCGTACTGCTTTGCAAATACTTTTAAGAAGGCATCGACGCCAATCTTTGGTTGGTTTAATTCGCCTGGGATGTCAGTCCAAAGATAATCATCAAACAACATGATACCGCCTTTGTTTAACATTGGCCATGCCATGCATGCATCGGTGAGTGTATCGTAGCCTGTGTGTGATCCATCAACGTAGATAAAATCAAACTTGGCATCCTGTTTAATAAGATCTGTTAATCCATGGTATGACATCTTTGGTATGGCTATGTATTTTTGACCTACACCAATCACTTCAGACACATTACCTACGAATGTTTGATAGAGGTGAGTTAGATTCATATGCTCATGTTCTACACTGCCTTCAAATGTATCGATGCAGGTGATGCTCGAACCATATGGTTCTAATCCATTTTGAATGAGCCACGTTGTAGCTCTACCTTCAAAACATCCTATCTCCAAAAATCTTGTTTTATTGTTTAATGTTTTCATGCAAAGTTCCATGTTTGGAATATTGAATGAAAACCAGTCTGTTGTAAAATTCATTTTGTTGTCCTTAATTGAGTCCATGGATAATTGCCATTATACCTATCCAATGTCACCTTGTTATTGTTTGTGATAATTTTAATTAATCTATCACGCATTCTATAATTGACAGAATATTCACCATTGCATTCATAGTCTGGTAAATTGGTTGCGATACCTTCAAAGAAATCTCTATCTGCATAGTATGAATTCGTATAGAAGTGATGTGCGAATCGTGCTAAGTATTTACGCTTGAAGCAATAGCAATTGGTATCCACATATCTTTTAGCAACAGAGTCCACTGGTGGCCATTTGCCCAAGCTGTCACAATTATCATCTGCAACATAATTACCATCGGTGTCTACAATTTTACGAAGGCTATAACACCAAGTAAGATCGTGTTCTTTGATAAAGTTGATCATCTTTTCTACATGGTCAGGTTCAAACCAATTATCTTCATCCAAAAATAATATGTAGTCTGCATTGGATAGAAGCGGCATCGTTGCATATATTCTGTGACCATTCCACCCATTGGCTCCGGTGTTCTCAGGCAACATGACCATCTTTGCATTTGGATAAAGTTTAAGCTCTGCATTGAATCCACCATCTGCCACAATGATGTGTTCTGTTTTGATTGTTTGATTGTAGACACTATCAATGGCTTGTTGTAAATAGGGAGTGCCAATCGTAGGTGTGATAACTTGTATTCTTGGATTATTCATCGTGATCCTCCACTGTGTTTGTTTCATTGATACTATCCAATGACACAGGCTCATAGGTTAAATAATTTTGGAGTTGTCTTACCTTATCGACTTCAACACCCATCATCGTAGCTATCTCGTTAAGCTTTGGTTTGCGACCAAGTACTTGTGAGAGTGCTCGCTCGTTGTAATTCATTTTCTTGATCGCTTCCATAATGTTTACTGGCATGCGTATCACATTGGCAGTGTTGTCCATGTCTCGTCTAACTCCTTTTAATATAAATGATCTTGCATAGGTTGCGAACCTTGCGTTATTTTTTGGTACCCATCTTTTGGCAGCAATCACTAAATGTTCGTTACCCATGCTAATAAGATCCTCAACAGGCATTTTGCCATAAGTCCATGCTGTTGTACTTCTTAAAATATAAACCACGAAACGTAGATTATGCTTAACAAGTTTATCTAATGCTGCCTTGTTGCCTTTCTGAATCTGTTCAGATAATTTGTGTTCTTCTTCGGTGGGTAGTGGCTCTATGCCAAATAGGGATTGTAGATAATCGGTTAGTACGTCGGTTGGTTCACTCAAAATAATGCTTCCCCCAAGGTTGATAATGCAATCTCATAATCACTTGGTGGTTTTGGTAAATCAAGTTTAGTTATGGTATAGCCTTCACATAAAAACTTTTGTGCCATTTCCATAGAATAAAACCGGCGTAGTGCAGTGCCGGTTTCGTCTTTTAGTTCAAACTTAGGCTGATATTTTGGTGACTGCATCATGAAATAAATCCTGTACATGTTCTGCAGCGTCACTATTAAATCCACCAATATGCCAATCGGTCACGCGGTGTACTGAAATAGTTTCTTTCCAATCATATATGGTAGCGATTGTGCCATCATCAAATTGAATTACCCATTCGGCTTGTACTTTTTCGCCATCGCCCATCATGGGTTGGCCTAACTTTTTAATCAGTTCGCTATATGGTATTTCAATAGATCCTACAAGGTGTGTGCCATTTGTTAGACTATTGATTGTGTAATCTTGATTATGTGTTGCGTACATTTAAATCTCCTTTGTGGTGGTTAGTTTTTAATGCCAAAAAGACCAAGTGACATTGACCTTTATTATAGTCCATTTTCAGCGTCGGTCAATCTCTTGGCGTCATATTTTTTGGCCTTCTTTGCAAAAGAATGCATGTAGGTTTTAAAGTCTTTTTCAGTCATTGAGTCTTGCAAAATAAGTTTATAAGCTTCAAGCGTTTCATCAATCAATGGTTCATCAGCCCATTTCATTTTGTCTTGAACCAATAATTCATAACGTTCTTTAGCAATATGTACAAAAATTGCGTCTGATTGATCTGCGTCAATCGTTAATTCTAATTTCATAGCTGTCATTTAAACACTCCAAAATATAAAAAGATTAGTGAGATAATAATGATCGCAATCCAAATAGGAATATCTATTGGTTTATGATTGCGGTGATTGACATCATAGTCAAAATCAAAGTCGTCGTATTCTTTTGCTTTTTTCATATGGTCTCGGTTCATGGCATCACCTTAAATAAATGGTGCATGAAAAGTGCCATAGCTGCAGTAAACCCAAGTACAAAAGCTGCCGAGGTATACAAAATCATATCTGTTCTATGTCTGCGCTTTAATTGCTCACGCGTTAAATATGTATCTGAAATCATAATCTTCACTCCTTTAAAGGTGGTTAAGTATTGCAGTTAGATAGTAGCATGGTTTTTTAAAAACTGTCAATTAATTTGGTAATTTTTGTGTTAAATTATGCATTAGTATAAATAGATAGGGACAGGATGTCGACAATCTTGTTCTTGCCATATTCAAGGACTAACCTATCTATTTATCAATTACTAATATGGAGTATCAAATGAAACGCATTAATCCCAATACAAATTTACCCTATCGTAAAGGTCAATTACGTTCAGATGGCTGGAAATTTAATTGTTATTTAAATACATTAAATGATGATGGATATTTTAAGGAACTTTGGACTTACATAGAACCTAAAAAAGTAAAACCTAAAACAATTCCTAAATCTAAACATTGGTCAATTGGTAATACATTATCCGGCAGAATGGGGAGAATATTAGCCTGTGCTCGACAGCATTCCAGGGATAGAAAACATCCAGTGCCAGAAATTACTAAAGATGATTTAATTAATTTGTGGAATAAACAATCGGGTCTTTGTTCATATACTGGCTGGCCTATGGAGTTTACAATTGGATCACCTAGAGTAGTTAGCCTTGAAAGAAAAGATCAAACCATTGGATACACAAAAGAAAACATAACACTTGTATGTTGGTGTGTTAATGATGCTAAAGGTAAACTTAAACATGATGAATTTATTGAGCTATGTAAAGCGGTGATAAATCATGATGCAAAAAAGACCAAGTGACATTGAGTTGTAAAAAAGCCCAAGTGACATTCAGAAAAGGCCCAAGTGACATTCAGAAAAGGCCCAAGTGACATTCAGAAAAGGCCCAAGTGACATTCAGAAAAGGCCCAAGTGACATTGACAAAAAGCCCAAGTGACATTGACAAAAAGCCCAAGTGACATTGACATTTTCAATAACTCTATTTGCAGCATGGATTTTTGTCTAATTGTAAATGATAATCATTATCATTTAGACAATAGGCCGCAGCTGTAACGCTGGCCGCTATTTAATCAATTTAAATATTATTTGCGGCGTCAATTGGTACGTTGTCGCGGCCGGATTATTGGCGCGTTGGCGCTTTAATTCATTTAATAAGGCCGCCTTGATAGCGGCCGCGCTTAATGGTTTAGTCATTATGATTAAATCCTTGAGTCGCTGGCATTAATTTCATTTAATAAATTTTCGCGGACTAAATTTATAAAATGATTTAATTCCAATTCATTAAAAATAATTAATGAGTCGTTATCATTATCAATATTTTTTATTGTCGCGTTAGCTTTTTGAGCTAAAAAAATCATGTTTTCCATAGTGTTATTTCCTTTCGTGGTAGATTGTAGAAAAGGCCTAATTTAAGCCGCTAAGCGCGCTAAAAATAACGCGCTTAAAGTTTTAAACTATTAATGATTTAATTGTTCGTCTATTCTAAAATTGTGTAATTCCTGTTCTTTAGTCAAATTATCGCCAAAATAATAACCGTTGGCGTCTATTGAAATTTCATTTTTTATAAAATCATCATTATTTAAAATTAAATCATTAGGGTTTATTTTTAAATCCATGTCATTTTCTATTAAATATTTTTTAGTTTTCATAATACTATTTCCTTTTGTGGTGGTTTATAAATTGGCATAATTTAAGCCGCTAAGCGCGCTAAAAATAACGCGCTTAAAGTTTTAAACTATAACCGGCGCTATCTTATAATCATGGCGCGTTGGCGCGTCTATTAAATAACCCTTTTTGACGGCCTGCTTTAAATCCTTTAAATGATAATTTAAAGCCGCTTTAGCGTCCGCCAGCGTTTCATATGTTACGGCGCGGCTTTCGCTATAACGCCAGGTGTTTTCAAAATTTCCGTTTTCAAGGCGCGTTAAAATTTCATATTTCATAATTAATTTTCCTTAATAATTATATTTTCGTCATTGATAAATTTTTGGCGTTCGTTTTCTGATTTAAACCAAATACAATCTAGCGGCTGGTCTAAATTTTCGTTGTCATAAGTATTGACGCCAAATTTAAAGCCGTTATTTTGGCCGGTGTAATAATCCGTTATATGACATAACGTACCAAATGTTAAATTTTCTATTTCCATGATTAAGCGCCTATTAATTGACTAACAACGAAACCGCTATTATCTTTTCGCGCTTTTCCTTTAGCATATAGCGCAACGACAACGCCGCGGCCGTCTAAATGTCTAACGTCGCTGTCGTCGCCGTCGACGCATTTACGGCCGTTAAAATTGGCCGGTATATTTTCGCGCTTGTCGAAAACGACAGCAATGCGCGACAATGCAGCATTGGCGGCGGCTTTAGCATTGACCAGCGCGAAAGTTTTAACGCCGCTATAGCTAAATGTTAAATCATAATTGGCCGGTAAATTTTTGCGCGTTGGTATTTTGGTATAGTCATAAAATTGAACGTGCGGAAAGGCGGCCATGATATTTTTATGGCCAGCGACTGGTACATTTTCCCAAATTAAATCACTGGTACCGTTTAAACGTACTAGCGGCGTTAAGTTTTCGCGCGCTGCTTTTCGTTCAAGCGCTTTAATGCTATAAATTAAATCGTCCATGAACGCGGCGCGATCGTCAAAAAATCTATTTGTCTTATTAATACGCGCTTTTTGTACGCTATTAAATCCGCCGCGGCCTGCTGTATTTAGACAAGCTTTAATACAGCCGGCTTTTTCCGCCATGGCGCAAGTATTGCGGCCGCTAAGCTTATGCGGCGCTAAATATAAAATGCCGGTTAAAAATCCTTTTTTATTGCCTTTTATTGTTTTGGCGTCCGCGTTAACGCTTAAAATGTTTTTTCTTTTCGTGGTGGTTTTCATGGTTTATTTTTCCTTTTTAATATTCAATTAAATCATCATCATTTAAATAATGATAAAAACCATAATCATCAAGGCCGCCGGTGTAAACGCGGCTTAATTCCTTTTCCAAGCGGCCTAGATCTATTTCAAAATTCCAATATAAATTGAACGCGTCTAAAAATATCTTTTTGACGGCGGCCGGTAACGGCGGATAGAAATTTGACGTTAAATGCAATTCCAAGCTTTTCGCCTTTCCTAAATTTTCGTTGAAGTAAATAATATCGTCGTGTTTTGACATGGTTTAATTTCCTTTCGTGGTGGTTTATAAATTGGCATAATTTAAGCCGCTAAGCGCGCTAAAAATAACGCGCTTAAAGATTAAACTATTAATTAAATTTCCTGTAAATCGTCTACGCTTAATCCTTCGCATAGATATTCTAGCGGCTTATATCTTAAACTGTCTTTAATATTAAACAATTTTACATTGTCGTCACTGTCTAAAATTTCGTTCCCGTCGTCATCCGATAAATAAAAACTAATTTCGTAAACATTGACATATAAATTTTTCGTTAGTGTTTTTTCCATGGTTTAATTTCCTTTTAATTGGTCTAAAATTGAGTGCGCGTCATTACTTTTAATGTTATAAATCATCATTAATTGGTACGCGTCCGGAAAATAAGATTTTAAAGCTTTATATTCAAAACATAATGTTTTAATTCTAGTCATTAAGTCATCATTTAAAACTGTTTTTCTATTCATGGTTTAATTTCCTTCATGGTTTAAAAAATAATCAACGTCATCCATAATACGGTTAACGGTCGTGTCTTTTAAAATTTCACTGTTAACGGTATTTATCAAGCGGCCTTGATTATCATATATGTTTAAATTCAAGCTTATTTCAAAATCATCCATAATATATTTTCCTTTCATTATTTAATTAAATTTAATGATTCTATTGTAACGCTATCAATATTTTGGATTGTCGTTACTAAATCCACAAAATCAGGCGCGGCCAATTCACGCACTAATTTTGGACTGATAACGGCCTTAGAATAATGTTTAACGGCCGCGACATATTCAAAGCCGGCATAAGCGCCAACGCCGCGCGCTATTAATTCCTTTTTAAGCGCTGCAGCTGCTATTTCCAATTCCTTAATTCTAGCGTTAATAGCGCCTAAGTCGTCAACGATAAGGCCAACGTCGTTTTTAATTGTACTCATATTATTTATTCCTTTCATTGTTTAATAATTCTAAAAGATCGTCCAATGCGTCATAATACATTGGATTATCGTTTATATCCATGTTATTTAATTTTGTACGGATTAAATCCGTTATTAAATCCAATTCAAATACGCTTAAATCTAGCGTTTTTAATTGGTACGGCGTTCCTTTATAGGTTAGGTTTATTTCCATGCTGTCTTTTTCCTTTCGTGGTGGTTAAATGTAGCGCGTATTAATAATGTCATGGCCTTAAAATAAAATCAAGTAAAATGTTTTAATCAGGCGCGGCCGCATGATAAGTAAAAATTATCACGGTCACCGGCCAGCCCGCCTTTCGCGTACGCGTGATAATCCGCCACGCCGCCACAATGCCGCAGCAACGCACGCCACGCCACCACGCCGCCACGAACGCAGGCCACTATATAGCAGGCCACCACGCCGGCCACGCTGGCCGCCTTGCGTCATTGCACGCAGCCTAATAACCCTATTGACATTGTGGTTATTTGGAACGCAGCTGCAGCCTAATAACCCTACTGTCATTGTGGTTATTTGGAACGCAGCCGCAGCCTAATAACCACAATGACAGTAGGGTTATTAGCTAGCGCGCCGGCGCGTCATTGTATCCGTTGGCGCGCTGGCGTTGTGGCGCATTGGCGCGCTGGCGGCCTTGCTAGAGTAGGGAAACAAATAACCCTTCTTGCTGTAGGGGTATTAACTTTGTAGCGATACCCCAATTTGGGTCCCCTACCTGAGGGGGGCGGCGGGGGCCCCACAGATAGCAAGTTTTTATAATTTGCCGTATTTTTAAAAAAAGTCGATTTCTAAAAATTTTTTTTTAAAAAATCTGGACATTTTCTATATGAATCAAATACTTATGATAATTAACCGGTCAAATAAATGTATAATATACTATACACAAAAGACATAGAAGACATAGAAGACACAGTATAAACACAGTTTGTCTCTATCTTTTATTTTTTATTTTTTAAAAATAATAAAAATATGGAATAAAGGGTGTCTTCTGTGTCTTCTGTGTCTTTTAGAAAAATATTATTAATTAAATCAATGGGTTAAAAAATTAATGTTGCAAAAAAACAACAAAAACCGTACCCTGTCTTCTGTGTCTTCTATGTCTTTTTTAATACTTTGGTTTAATCTAAATCTGTAAGTCATTGATTTAATTATATGTAAAAATAATAGGTAGGAAATAGTTAAAATTTGCATTAGTATACTTACCTTGGATTCATGGAAATCCGTATCCAAATAAAAGTTTTCCTTGCATTAGTGAGTTTGTATGGGATATTTAGCTATTTTTTCCATACAAAGTGGTTTGTATATAATTTATGCATAGCTACGTCGTAGCTTCGCATTTTTATCAATTTTTACTATGCAAAGGAAAATATTATGTGGACTAAACCAGCAGCTACTGAAATGCGTTTTGGTTTTGAAGTAACAATGTACGTGATGAATAAATAAACACTACCTCCCCAGTGTTTTTTGGAAGGGGCTTAAAACGTCCCTTCTTTTTTATACAAACTTAGGATTAAGTTTAGATGGCAATAACAGCAATCCAACAAGTGCTAACACTTGACTATTGGAAAAGAGCAGACAAAGTAAAGATTGGCGATTATGTTTTTAACAAGGACGGCGAGATTGTCCAAGTTAAACTCGTCCAGCATTATTATGCCAATGAATGTTATGAAGTGACTTTTGATGACCATCTCACTATTCGTGGAGATAAACATCTAGGATTCTTAATCCAAGATAGAAATCATCGAAAGCAACTAGATGCTTATAAAAACATCAGGCCATTTAAACGACAGTTGAAGTTTACTAAATTGGAAAACTTAATCGATCTGTCATTGAAAGATAGAAGAGGTCGCACTAAGTATTCAATACCTACGACGAAACCCATAGCGTTTCCTCATCAGGTATTAAGCATACCACCTTTTGTGTTTGGTTATTGGCTCTATAACAAAAACAAAAAACATCAGATGGTCACAATCCCAGGCTACCAAGATTTCATTTATGAAAAGTTTAGAAGCTGTGGATACAAAATTATAGAAGGACCAAAAAGAAAAAACGGCAAACGCGTATTTATAACAGAGCCAGCTATTCATTTACAATTGGCTCCGAATATACCAAGCAGATTACCTACAAATTATTTGTTTGCATCTGTAGAAGAACGCATTGAATTATTGACTGGCATCATGCATGCTAAGTCAGCGCAATATGAAAAAAGAAATGACAGGTTTAGATTCTCATCTAGAAATTTAAATGTTGTGGTGCAGATTCAAAGTTTAGTTGAATCGTTAGGCTCAAAGACATCCATTCTATTTAATCCAGCTCGAAATACATACACATTGTATTTTAAGTTTAGGATTAAAATTATGGATATCCAAAAGTCTCCACCTATTAAAGTGTATCCAAGTAGAAGATACATTAAAGCCATTGAACCTACACAATCCCAAATGTGTGTTCATATAGAAACAAACGGACCAGACAACTCAATCCTTGTTGGAGAAGGATTTATACAGACATGTTAACAGACAAACAAGAAGCCATACTGAAGAAGTTTGCAGAAACTCATAAGCACTGGCCAAAGCAGCAACTTGATGCTGCATTGTGGCAAGTCAAGTGGGCGCTTCAAGCACTCCCTCATCAACGCGAACCAGAAGACGGCGAGTTTGATACCTTCCTTATGTTAGCAGGACGGGGATCAGGAAAGACTCACACAGCCTCTCACTGGATCGGCATCCGTGCGTGGAAATATAACAACACTCGCTGGTTAGTCACAGCACCAACCTCAAACGATATTCGTGCAACATGTTTTGAAGGTGACTCTGGCCTCCTCAATATTATACCAGCTTCTTTAATCAAAGACTACAACAAATCATTATTTGAGATTACCTTAACCAATGGGTCATTGATCCAAGGTATCCCTGGTTCAGAACCAGAACGTTATCGTGGTAAACAATTCCATGGTGCGTGGTTTGACGAGTTGTGTGCATTTGAGTATTTAGATGACGCATACGACGGCGTTCAGTTTACGCTCCGTCTTAAAGATCCAAGAATTCCTCGTGTTCAACAGATCATTACCACAACACCAAAACCAAAAGAACTGATCGTTGACTTAAACGAAGGCAAGGTTGGTGGCGATGTGTATGTGGTCAACGCATCATCATACGATAACAAACAACACTTATCTGAAACCTTCTTCAAACAGTTAGAGACATACGATGGCACAGACATCGGTCGTCAAGAAATCTATGGTGAGATCCTAGATCCTGAACAAGCAGGTATTATCAAACGTAAGCAATTTAGATTATGGCCTGCAAATAAACCATCACCTAACTTAGAATATGTAATTGCGTCATATGATCCAGCAACATCTGAAAAAACAATGAACGACCCAACAGCGTGTACAATATGGGGCGTGTTTGAAAGAGAAGACGCAGGCACCTCTGTCATATTGCTTGACGCTTGGGACGGACACCTAGCTTATCCAGAACTTCGACGCAAAGTCATCGATGACTTCAAAGAAGTTGTCTATGGAGCTGATAACGATTTCGGAAAAGGAAGAAAAGCCGATCTCGTATTGATGGAAGATAAGTCAGCAGGTATCTCCCTTATTCAAGAGCTCCAAGGTTCAGGTATCGAAGTTCGTGGATACAACCCAGGTCGTGCTGATAAAGTTCAGCGTCTTAATATTGTAGCACCACTAATTGCAAAAGGCAAAATATTTATTCCAGAAGATCCTGAACGACCTGGCGAATATGCAGACTGGGCAAAACGATTCTTGCGCCAAGTATGTTCATTCCCAGAAGCAGGCGGTCATGATGACTATGTGGATTCTTTATCACAAGCGCTACGTGTATTGCGTGACTCAGGTTGGATTCAGTTAGATCCATTACCAGCACGTGATTATTCGTACGCAGATGATCGATCCAAACGATTTGAAAATCCGTATGCGATGTAGGGCGGAAGAAACTAATAATTTGCATTAGTAGGCTTAGGTACCAATTTATAACTATATACTCATAATTTATGGCAAATCCAAAAATACCTCTTCAGATGGGCACTAACTTACCAGAACTAGATTCTAGGGAAGATGATATTCAAGATGCAATTAATCAAGACGCAGAAACAGATGCTATTGCTGAAGCACTTGGTTTAGAAGATGATGAAGCTGAACAAGAAGTGATTGAACTTGATGATGGTTCAGTCGTTATAAATTTCCAAGAAAAATACGGACCACAAAAAGATCCAGAGTTTTATGAAAACTTAGCTGAAGTATTTGATGAAAATGTTTTAGATGCTTTAGCTAATGAATATTTAGATTTTATTGATGTCGACAAAGAAGCTCGCAAAGAGCGTGACAAACAATATGAAGAAGGTTTACGCCGAACTGGTTTAGGCAAGGACGCGCCTGGCGGGGCCACCTTTGACGGCGCGTCTAAAGTCGTCCATCCAGTCATGGCAGAGTCATGCGTTGACTTCGCTGCATCATCCGCAAAAGAATTATTACCACCCGATGGTATTGTAAAATCAAACATCAAAGGTGAAGCAGATTCAGCTAAAGAAAAAACTGCAGAACGCAAAGTTAATTTCTTAAACTGGCAACTTACTGAACAAGTCCAAGAGTATCGTGATGAGATGGAACAAATGCTTACACAACTTCCACTTGGCGGATCTCAATTCTTAAAATGGAGATATGATGCGGAACAAAAACGCCCAATGTGCGAATGGGTTCCAATTGACAACATCTTACTTCCATACTCAACAACCAATTTCTATACATCACCTCGCGTTACAGAAGTACAAGATATTACAGAAGATACATACCTTCAAAGAATTGAAGCGGGTATCTATCGCGATGTCGATGCAAGTTATACATCAGACGTTCCATTAAACGAACAAACAAGATCAGAACAAGCTAACGATAAAATCGAAGGTAAAGAAAAACCATCTAAAAATATTGATGGCTTACGTCGTGTTTATGAAATTACTTGTTTCATTCGATTAGATGATGATCCAATTTCAGAAGGTAAACGCGCACCATACATTTTAATGGTTGATGAGTCAAGTTCTAAAGTACTTGGTCTCTATCGAAACTGGGAAGCTAACGATGAAAAACTTGAGAAATTGGACTGGTATGTCGAATTTAAATTTATTCCTTGGCGCGGTGCTTACGCTATCGGTCTGCCTCACCTTATTGGTGGCTTATCTGCTGCTCTTACCGGTTCACTCCGTGCGTTACTTGATGCGGCACATATCAGCAACAGCCAAACAATGCTTAAACTCAAAGGCGGTCGTATCGGCGGTCAAAGTGATAGGATTGAACCTACACAAGTAATGGAAATTGAAGGCGCTCCTGGCGTCGATGACATTCGCAAGATTGCTATGCCAATGCCATTCAATCCACCATCAAGCACATTATTTAATTTACTCGGTTGGTTATCTGACGCTGCTAAAGGTGTAGTTACTACGGCAGAAGAAAAAATTGGCGAAGCTAATAACAATATGCCTGTGGGTACAGCACAAGCACTTATTGAACAAGGTGCTAAAGTATTCTCAGCGATCCATGCAAGATTACATAGATCACAAGCTAAATCATTAGCCATCATCTCACGTATCAATCATTGGTATTTGAGTGAAATGGATAACGAATCAGGAGAAGAAATTGAGGTTAGGGACTTTGCTTACAATAACGATGTACGTCCTGTATCGGATCCTAACATCTTCTCGGAAACGCAAAGACTAGCACAAAACCAAGCCATCTTAGAAATGGCAAAATCAGCACCACCTAGCATGTTTGATATTCGTGCAATGTATCGCCGAATTATGAAACAAATGAAGATACCAAACATTGATGAGATTTTACCAAATCCACAAGGTGCTAATGAATCTAATCCAGCATTAGAAAACGTGTCAATGACAATGGGTCGTCCAGCAGCGGCGTATCCAGATCAAGATCATATGGCGCACATTAAGATTCATTTGGAATATGCAAATAATCCTGCATACGGAGGAAACCCAGTTATTGGACCGGCATTTACACCGCATGCATTAGAACATATTAAGCAACACTTAACATTACATTACTTACAATCTATGCGTGCTTATGTAGCAGAAGCTGCAGGTGGCAAAGATACATTTAATCTTAACCAAGAAAAACCATTAGATTTAGAAGCACAACAAGCTTTAGCGATTGCATCATCCATGGTAAGTGAAGATGCAAATATTACAATGCAAACTTATTTACCGCAAATTAATGCATTGGCACAAAAAGTACAACAAATGCAACAAGCACAGCAACAACAAGCTGCAAATGCTGATCCAACAGCTCAAGTTATCTTGCAAACACAAATGGCTGAGACTAAACGTAAATCAGAAGAAGCTCAATCACGTATGCAACTTGATATGCAAAAAGATCAACAAACATATCAACTTGAAGTGGCTAAGTTACAACAACAAATGGCAGATCTACAAGCGAAATATCAAACACAATCTACCATTGACTCACAACGTAACGCTACACAAATTGCCATGGCAGATCTTAACAATTCATCTAAAGAACGAATTGCGGAAATTACCGCTCGTGCTGAATTAACTTCTGATCAATTGTTAATGCAACACGAACAAGATCAAACAGCGCTCATGGCATCTCATGAAGCACAAGCAGATATTCGCCAACATGGCATCGAAATTGACCAGCAAAACTTCCTCCATCAAGCACAGATGGCACAGCAAGCTGCTCAACAAGCCGCACAAGCGGATCAAGCAAGAAAGCAACGCATGAGTGAAATGTTGCAAGCACGTTTGCAAAGTCAAGCTCAACAAAATCAACCACAACAACCATCCGAGGAATAAATCATGGCATTAGATAAAAACATAGGTTTTAGAAAAGCCTACCAAATTACAGGTGAACCTGGTTATGCTGGTGACACAGCAAAAACAGAAATTGATCCTGGTAAAGGCGGTTCACACAGAGACAATAATTGGAAAATTAGCGCTGGTCAAGCTAAGTTAAGAAATGCTGGCAAAATTGGTCCAAACGAAAACGTAACAGAATATACAAAATAATAGGGCGGAAAGCTCTAAATTCATGCATTAGTGTTTTTATAACGGTCTGTAAAGACTGGGAAAGGATATATGAAAGACATTATTACTGAGTTAATCAGCTTAATTAAAGCTGAGCAACAAAGAATTGCGGAATCATTAACCGCAGGTCATGCAATTAACATTGAGTCTTATCAGCGTTTAGTTGGTAATTATCAAGGTTTACAAGCAAGTTTAAACTTACTTGATGCACTAATGACTGAAGATGACGAACAAGAATCATAATTTGTAAAAATTAAAGGAGATTGCCGAATGGCAGCATTTGATATTGTAGCAAACGCAGAACCAGATACACGTTCTGAGTTAGAATGTTTTCCAATTGTAGATCCAGGCCTAGAAGTTGCAGGTGATCGCGTATTAGTTCAGCTAAGACGTGAGAAATCTAAATCAAAAGGTGGGATTTTATTGGTAGACGAAACGAGACAAACACTTAAATTTAACGAAACTGTAGCAAAAGTCATACAAGTAGGACCGCTTGCTTACAAAGATCCGTTTACTCTTGAACTATGGCCTGAAGGTCCGTGGTGTAAAGAAGGCGATTTAGTAAGAACAATCAAATATGGTGGTGATCGCTTTGTTGTTGACGCTGGTGATGATGGCAGTCCTGTCGTTTTCATCACATTACAGGCTCGCGAAATCATTTCTCGCATCAAAAATTTTGAATTTGCGCAGAAAATGAAAGCGTTTGTTGATTAATTAACTTTGTAGAAAGCTAAAACAATGGCAGAAGATAAAAAAGAACTAAATATTCCTATTAAGGAACAAGACGATGGAAGTGTTCTAGCCAAGGTTGCCGATTTACCAGAAGAATTTGATGATGAGGCGCCAAAAGAACAAAAAGAGGGCGGTGAAGTAGAGCAATCTGCAGATCCAGCACCAGCAGAAGACGATCATGATGACGAAAATGATCAACATGACGAATCTGACGAAGAACCCGATGAAGATGAGCGTGAAAAAATACGTGAAGCTCGTCGTGAAGAGCGCAGATTAAAAAAAGAACTCGCAAAACAACGTGAGGCATCTGCAAAACACAAAATTACAGCACTTGAGAGACGAAACGAAGAGTTAGCTCGACGTTTAGCATCACTTGAGAACACAGCAACATCATTTAGACTTAATCAGATCGATAAAACGATTGAAGATGAAGCAACAAAAGTCGAATATGCAAAAATGAAAATGTTGCAAGCAGCTCAAGCTAACGATGCCGCAGCTCAAATCGAATATTTGGAACAATTGACTGATTCGAAACAAAAACTTCAGCAATTGCAACATTTTAAGAAACAACAACTCGAAGCAGCCAAGAAACCAGCACAAAATGTGCCTACTCCTATGGCACAAGATGTTCAATATAATGCCACAAACTGGCTTAAAAAGAATTCTTGGTATGATCCACAAGCTCGAGATACAGATAGTAGAATTGCCAAGGTAATCGATCAAGAACTCGCCGCCGATGGTTGGGATCCAGCAGATCCTGAGTATTGGGATGAGTTAGACAATAGGTTATCTGCACGTCTACCACACCGCTACACAGCGAGTGGTAAATCAGCACCGCGAAGAGCTGGTCCAACAGCTTCAAGCAGAGTGTCTAATACAGCAACAGCAAGACCTAACACAATCACATTGAGTAAAGATCGTGTTCAGGCAATTAAAGACGCTGGTGCATGGGACGATGTAGAGAGACGTAATAAAATGATCCGCGCATACGCATCGTATGATCGCGCTAACAAAGGATAATACAAATGGCTAATACTAGAATTAAAAGAGATTTAGACGATCGTTTAATTGATCGTGCACAAGAAGTAAAAGATCGCGCAAATGTTGCCGATCCAGATGATATCGCACGTCGCGAACGTATTGATGCGTTCAGAGACAAATGGGCAAATAGTGCACTGCCTGACATTCCTGCGAATGCAATTCCTGGAATGCACTTGTGCTGGTTGTCAACAACCAACACATATGACAGTATCGACAAACGTATGGCATTAGGTTATGAGCCAGTTAAAGCCGGAGAATTAGGATTAGGCTTTGAAGGACTAGGCAAGATGAGCTCAGGCAAGTTTGAAGGCTGTGTGTCTTGTAATGAGATGGTTCTTTTTAAATTACCAGAAGACGTTTATCAAGAAGTTATGCATATGTTACATCTTGAAGATCCTCTTGAGCATCAACGCAATATTACTGCGCAAGTACGTAATACTGCAGAGGAAAGAAAAGGTGGACGTTCACTCCTTGAAGGCGGTTTATTGGAAATGGAAAAAGAAACAGCAAAAGCAAGTAAAAATATTCGTTTTTCTTAACTAACTTTAAACACAAAGGATAGACACTTATGTCAGCAACATTTCAACCCTTTGGTCTGAAGCCTGCATACCACCCAAGTGGTCTTGATCGTGCAGTTCCATTTATTGGCACTAACACATATCAAAACGGTGCTTCATACGGTGCAAACTACTCATTAAGTTCTGGTCAATCATTTTTCCAGTACCAACCAGTTAGTTTGACTCAATATGGCCAATTAACAATCGCTGGTGCAACTGGCGGTGTTTACGGTTCTTTCGACGGTGTTGAGTACACAAACTCAGACGGTCGTCGTTCTGTAGCAAAATCAATCTCTAAAACAGCAGCAGATGCATCTACTAACATCATTTTCTGGATTTTCCAAGACCCAGCTCTTGTTTATGAAATCCAAGTAAATGGTTCAGCAAATGCAAACGCAGTTGGTACAGAGTACAACTTTGATGCAACATCTGGTTCTAACACAGCTTCTGGTTACACTATTGGTGTAGGCGGTGCTGGTTTCTCAACTACAGCGCTTAATGCTACTGCAGTTGGTACAGGTAACCAAGGTCAAGTTCGTGTAGTTGGATTAGGTCGTGAAGCAGCATACCCAGCAGGTAACACAAATTCATGGGGTGACGCATACACAATCGTTCAAGTACAAATCTGTAATAATCAATTCACTGGCGCCGTAACATCGGTCTAACTAATTAACGAAAGGAATCTCTAGATGGCAACCCCAATGAGAAGTACGGACTTTCGTGCGGTAGTCGAACCGATTATCAACGAAGTCTTTGATGGCGTTTATGAACAACGCGATGACGAATGGAAAGGCTTTGTAGAACAAATACAAGGTATTCCAAGAAACTACCATGAAGAAGTAATGCTCTTCGGTATGAACGCAGCTCCTGCTATGCCTGACGGCACACCAGTTAGCTACGATCAAGGCGGTACATTATATATCACACGTTTTATCTACCAAATCTATGGTTTAGCATATGCTTTAACTAAAGTTTTGATGGAAGACGGTGATCATATCCGTATCGGTTCTACATTTGCTAAACACTTAGCTCAATCTATGATTGAAACTAAAGAAACATTATGCGCTAACTTACTTAACTTCGCTTTCACAAGCGGTTACGTAGGTGGTGATGGTGTAACATTAGTTAGCACAGCTCACCCTATCGCTAACGGTGCTACATACAGTAACCAATTAAGCACAGCTGCTTCTTTATCACAAACATCAGTTGAGCAACTTTTAATTCAAATCCGTTCAGCTGTTGACAACAATGGTAAACGTATCAGATTAAAAGCAGAACAATTAGTTGTTCCACCAGCACTTGAATTCCAAGCTGAAGTTATTCTTAAATCAGTTTTACGTTCAGGTACTGCAGACAACGATTTGAACCCAATCAAGTCAACAGGTATGTTACCTAATGGTGCACACGTTGTGACTCGTTTAAGCTCATCAAAAGCTTGGTGGATTCAAACAGACGCAGAAAACGGTCTCATGTTAGTAATGCGCCGTCCAATGGAGAAATCTATGGAAGGTGACTTCGAAACAGACTCAATGCGTTACAAAGCTACAGAACGTTACGCCACGGGCTGGCACGATGCTCGTAACATCTACGGTACAGCAGGTCTATAATCATTACGATGATTGTGAAAAAGCCAGTGTAAAAACTGGCTTTTTTGTTATATAATATCAATATGAAAATAATTACAAGACAAGAAGCACTTAAACAAAATTTAAAAAAATACTTTACTGGATTACCATGTAAAAATAATCATATTGCAGAAAAAAGAACAAACAATAGAACGTGTATTGAATGTTTAAATATCTTAAAAAGAAATTGGTCTAATAAACCAGATGTAAAAGCAAGAGGATTAAAAAGATTAAATGCTTATGATAAACAATATCCAGATCGCCACTTAGCTAGAACACGAAAACGTCAATTAGCTAAATTAAATAGAATTCCAAAATGGTTAACTGAATCTGATTGGTTAAACATTAAATGTAAATACTCAGTGGCCAATATGCTATCTCGAGAAAGTGGTAAAAAGTATCATGTCGACCACATTATCCCCTTACAGGGCAAACTGGTTTCTGGTTTGCATGTACCATCCAATATACGAGTCATTCCAGCGACGGAAAACGTCAAAAAATCAAACAAGCACCTATTTTAGGGCGAAAACTATTAAAAATATGCATTAGTAGTGATAGGAAGATTTGCCTCCAACAGGGACCCGTTACTTCCCGGGTCTACGATCTAGCGACTGAGTGAGGCTATAAACTCTAGATAGGAAAATTCAAATGTCAGTAACATTTAACCAACCAATTCGCGTTTACAAGTACAATAATCCAACAAACAATGGAACAATTGCACCTGATAATAGCGGTGCAGTATCAGCAACACAACAAAGCTATATTCTTAATCCAATTACAACTACAACAGCAAATACAACAGTATTTACAACAGCTGATGTAGGTCAAACAACAGCTACACCATTCGTATTACCAGCTGGTTCAATTATTAGTAATGTTCGTTTATTCCAAACAACAGCAGCAGCTAACTTAGCTGGTGGCGTTATCACTGTTGCAATTATTCAAACTAACCCAACAACAGGTGCTAATACAACAACCACAATCGGTACAATTACTCCAACAGCAGCTGGTGGCATTATTCCAATCACATTTACATCTACTGCAGCAGTAGCAGCAATTTTAAATAACATTGGTACATTAGACGCTACATTAACATTTACAGCGGCTGCAGTATCTGTATTATCAAGTGGATCATTATCAGGTACATTTGATGTTAGCTACACAGCTCGTAACTACGATGGTTCTATCATTAACGTAGGTCAAGGTTACACCAATAATTAATTAGGAGTAAACCATGCGTGAAGTAGTCGTAACAGCAGACAGCTCTGGAAATACTCCAGCGGTTGTTTTAGATCAATATCTAACACCTAATCATGTGACTTATGTAAGTAGCAACGGAAGTGCTACAGTACAAGTAACTGTGACAGATCCATACCCAGTCAACGCAAAGACTGGAGTATTTTCAACTCCAACATTTACTTGGACAACAGCAGGAACCACTTATCCTAATGCAGCAGGCTTCTTAGGTCAGCCATATCGTGCAATTAGATTAACTGGTGGTGCTGCAGGTGACACATTAACGGTAATCCAAGCTGGCGTTAGATAATAATGCCGGTTTATATCGACACACGAGGCAATTCCGTCTTATCAGTCGGCGTTTGCGATCGATGCAGTCGAAAATTTCCTTACGTAGACCTCATGCCAGATCCCAATTTCCCTGGCATGAGAGTTTGCAAGGATGATTTAGATAATTTTGACCCATGGCGCTTACCAGCGCTACAAACAGAAAATATAGCGTTACGTTTTCCACGTCCTGATGTTAATATTGCACTCCCAGCGAGTCAAGTGTGGACAGAAAATGATAATGCGATGTTTTTGGAAGGTATTCCACCATATTCTGGTGCACAGGGTGACTTAGCAACTGGATCAAGTGCCGTATCAGGCAACTTACAACATCCCCCAGTGCCACAACCACCCGCAGTACCTGGTAATCCACCAATTATACTTGGCGTGTTACCAAATAGTGGATCAGCTTCTGGAAATACAGCAGTTGTATTGCAAGGTTTATATTTAACAGGTGTAACAGCCATTAATTTTGGTGGTACTAATGTGACAAGTTTCACAATAACCAATCAAAATAACATATCATTTAATACTCCAGCGGGAACCGTTGGATCAATTACAATCACCGTAACTGGCCCTTATGGCACAGCACAAGGTGTAAACATATTCAGTTATACTTAATTTAAGAGAATAGCACATGGATCAACCGATATCGCAATTACCAGTCGCCTCCAGTATTACAGGATCGGAACTCACGGTAGTTGTTCAACAAGGCGTTACAAAACAAGCATCTGTATCACAGATTGCTAACGCGGTATCTCCTGGTAAACTTATTACCAATGCAAATATTTTATCAAGTGGTGATTTATTCTTCAATTATAGCGATGGATCAACACAAGATGTAGGTCGTGTTGCTGCAAATGTAACCGTTGGCACCACAACAACATTAACACCAGGTGCTAATGCTACAGTTACCAATTCTGGTAATTCATCAAACGTTGTTTTAAATTTTGGTATTCCAACAGGTAACGCAGGCCCATCTGGTAATGCTGCAACTATTTCTGTCGGCACAACATCAACACTTTCACCAGGATCAAATGCCACTGTAACAAATAGTGGTAATTCATCCGCAGCAGTATTTAACTTTGGTATTCCTCAAGGCGCGACTGGTAACACAGGCCCACAGGGTAATGCTGCAGCAGTTTATGTTAACTCAACCACTACATTATCTCCAGGCACACCAGCAAACGTTACCAACTCCGGTAACTCATCCGTAGCTCTCCTTAATTTCTTTGTTCCTGGTAGCCCAACCGTTAATGTTGGAACAACAACTACATTATCTCCAGGATCTAATGCATCAGTTACCAATAGTGGTAACGCATATGCTACCGTTTTAAATTTCAGTATTCCACAAGGCGCTACAGGTAATATTGGACCACAAGGTAATGCTGCAACCATTACCGTTGGTACTACAACAACACTTTCACCAGGATCAAATGCCACTGTAACAAATAGTGGTAATTCATCCGCAGCAGTATTTAACTTCGGTATTCCTCAAGGTATAATAGGACCACAAGGTAATGCAGCCACTATAACAGTAGGTACAACAACAACCGGCGCTGCAAATTCAAATGCATCTGTTACTAATAGTGGTAATTCATCAGCAGCCGTATTAAACTTCACTATTCCTGCAGGCCCATATACCAATGTAACAGTTGGGAATACAACTACATTATCATATGGTTCAAATGCAACCGTAAATAATAGTGGTAATTCAACGACAGCAGTGTTTAATTTTGGTATTCCGCAAGGTGCTCCAGGTACAGGTTTAGGATATTCAGGCACATGGAATGCATCAACAAATACACCAACACTTACATCAAGCGTAGGTACTCAAGGTAACTACTATGTTGTATCTGTAGCAGGTACAACAAACTTAAATGGTGTTAATTTATGGTCAGTGGGTGACTGGGCATTATTTAATGGAACTGTTTGGGAAAAATTATTAGGATCTCCTTCAGAAGCATTTAATACTATTACTGTAACAGGCCTCACAGGTTATATGTATGCAAACAATACATCAGCAGTTACCGCATCAACTACTATTCCTACAACAGCATTAAGTGGCACTATCACCAATGCTCAATTAGCAAACAGTTCTATTACAGTAAATGGTACATCTATCAGTTTAGGTGGTAGTGGTACCATTACAGCAAACACGACTAGTACATTAACCATTGGTACAGGACTCAGTGGCACAAGTTTCAATGGCTCATCTCCAGTTACAATTGCTTTAGCTAATACTGCAGTTACGGCCGGATCATACACAAATGCAAACTTAACGGTTGATGCACAAGGTCGAATCACTGCTGCATCTAATGGATCTGCAGGTGGTGTAACATCATTTCAAACAAGTTTAAGTGGATTATCACCAAGTACTTCAACCACTGGTGCTATTACTTTATCAGGTACTTTGGGTGTATCAAGTGGAGGAACAGGCGTTACATCATCAAGTGGTGCTAACTCTGTCGTATTGAGAGATGCAAATGGAAACATTACCACAAACTGTTTATTTGAAGGATATGTTAACCAAGCTGCTTCAGGAACAACGATTGTATTAACTGCAAGCACAGTACAAAATTATGCTATTACTGGATCAGGTGGTCAAACTATTAAATTACCTGATGCAACCACATTACCTAATGGCGCAACATTTACATTTAATAACAATCAATCATCAGGCACGATTGTTATTCAAAATAATTCATCTACAACAATTGCAACTATTCAATCAGGGTCTTATATTACTCTAGTTTTATTAAGCAATTCAAATGCAGCAGGTTCATGGGATTATCATAATTCACCACCATCTAACGCAAGCTGGTCTACAAACACACTATCATGGGCTGGCAGTTACACAAACGGCACATGGAATGGCAATGTGATTGGATTAAATTATGGTGGCACTGGCGCTGCATTGACAGCCACAGCGGGAGGCATTGCATACTCCAATGCGTCAGCTATTACATTATTAGCAGCAGGCACAAGTGGTCAGGTACTCACATCAGGAGGTACTGGTGCACCAGTCTGGGTAAACGCTAACACCGTTGGTGGCGTTACATCATTTAGTGCAGGATCAACTGGATTAACTCCAAACACAGCAACCACAGGCGCAATTACTTTAGGTGGAACACTTGGTACAGGCTACGGCGGTACTGGACTTACAACATTTACTGCAGCAAATAATGCAATCTATTCAACATCATCATCTGCACTCACTGCTGGTACATTACCAGTTGCAGCGGGTGGTACTGGATTAACATCATTAACTGCTAACTACATACCTTATGGTAATGGTACATCAGCACTTAGTTCAAGTGCTAATTTAACATACAATGGTACAACATTTAGTTTAGGTGGTACGGGTACAAGTGCAAGATTTACTGGAGATTTTAGTAATGCTACAATTAGTACTAGACTTGCATTTGTAACAAACACAGTAAATAGTGCAACAGGTATTTATGCATTACCTAACGGCACAGTATCAGGACAACAAGCATCGTGGCAAGCTGCAAATGCTGCTGATCCTACCAATGCATCTAAGATTTTAATTGCGGCAACAAGCACTGATGTTCAATTAGTATCAGGTATCAATGGTACAGGTACATATTTACCATTAAGTTTTTACACCAATAATACCCAACAAAAACAAATTACCACAACAGGTGCATGGGTATTAGGTACAGGCACAACCAACTACGGTACCTCTGGCCAAGTATTAACATCATCTGGTAATGGTGTACCAACATGGTCTAATGTAAATGCTTCTACAATAGTATCAACTGCAGGATCTGGAGCTACAAATTATATTATCTACGCATCATCAGCAACAGGAAACATAGCACTTAACACAACCACGTCATTTACTTACAATGCCACAAACGGAACTATCACTGGCGGTATTAAAGGTGGAACATTTTAAAAATATGTTGACAATTTTTAATTTTTTAAATAAAATCGTAATTTAAAGGAAATATTTATGGCACAATCAGGCTATACACCCATTGTACTTTACTACAGCACAACTTCTGGTAATGTTCCCACATCGGCGAATTTAACCACAGGTGAACTCGCGCTTAATGTGCCCGATGGTAAACTATTTTTTAATCAATCTGGTACCATTGTAACACTCGCAACTGCAAATAGTGTAACATCATTTAGTGCTGGAACAACAGGCTTAACACCAAGTTCAGCTACATCCGGAGCCATAACACTTGCAGGCACTTTGGCAATTGCCAATGGAGGAACAGGCGCTACTACTTTAGCAGGCGCTAATATTGCTGTAACATCTGCTGCAAGCACATTTACTGCTACACAAACATTTAGTGGTTCTACAAGCGTTCTTGCACAAGTAGTGACAAACGCAGCTGAAGTAACAACAGTATCAGCAACCGCTGCTACAGGAACAATTAACTACGACATATCAACACAATCAGTGTTGTACTACACAACATCAGCATCAGCAAACTGGACAGTAAACTTTAGATTCAGTTCAGGCACATCATTAAATACTGCTATGTCTACAGGTCAATCTGTGACTGTTGTGTTTTTAGTATCGCAAGGCGCTACAGCTTACTACAACAATGCAATTACGATTGATGGCAATTCAGTCACACCTAAATATCAAGGTGGTACAGCATGGTCAAGTGGTAACGCATCAGGTGTTGATGCTTACTCATACACCATTGTTAAAACAGGTTCAGCCGCATTCACAGTATTTGCGTCACAAACACAATTCAAATAGGAATAGTTAATGTCATTACTATCACGATTAGCGGTAGAAGCAGCAAGAGCTTATGGATTCTTATCGTCTAACAAAAATAATGTATCTGCAAACTTTTTAGTTGTTGCTGGCGGTGGTGCTGGTGGCCCTGTAACATCAGGTGGTGGTGGCGGTGCTGGTGGTTATCAAACATCTACATTTACTTTATCAACATTAAATACATATTCAATTACTGTTGGTGCTGGTGGAGCAAGTGCTACAACAGGTTCATTAGGTGCTAATGGTTCTAATTCTGTTATAAGTGGAACAGGTTTAACTACTGTAACTTCTGTAGGTGGAGGTGGCGGCGGCAGACAAAGTGGAACAATTAATGGTGCTGCTGGTGGTTCAGGTGGCGGTGGTTCTTATAATGCTGGTGCAGGTGGTGCTGGCACATCAGGTCAAGGTAATAACGGTGGTAGTCATAATGGTGCAGCAGTAGGTTGTGGAGCTGGTGGTGGCGGTGCAGGAGCTGCAGGTTCTAATATTACATCATCAAGTGGCGCAAATGGCGGTATAGGTTTAGCTTCTTCTATTAGCGGTTCATCTGTTTATTATGCTGGTGGTGGTGGCGGTGGTTCTAATGGTGGTTCAACAGGAGTAGGAACAGGTGGCACAGGCGGTGGCGGTAATGGTTCTAACAATGGAGCAACAGTTGGAACAGCAGGCACAGTTAATACTGGTGGTGGTGGTGGTGGTGCAGGTGATGCAACTAATCCAACAGGTTTTGCAGGCGGTTCAGGCATAGTCATCATATCTTACGCATCTGCTACACCTAAATTCGTAGGTGGCACTCTTACTACTTCAGGTGGTAACCAAATACATACATTCACATCTTCAGGCACATTAAGCCCTCTTACACCTGTAACAGCTAGTTATTTAGTCGTAGCTGGTGGTGGTGGTGGTGGTAATGGCAATGGTGGTGGTGGTGGTGCAGGTGGTTTACTTACTTCTACAACAACACTTTATTATCCTGCAACATATACAGTAACAGTTGGTGGAGGTGGTAATGGAACTACTACTACTGGCGTTCAAGGTTCAAATTCAGTATTAAGTGGAACAGGAATCACTACTGTAACATCAACAGGCGGTGGTGGCGGTGGACAAGGTTCAACTAATTCAGGAACTACAGGCGGTTCAGGCGGTGGCGGTGGAAATGGTTTTGCAGGTAGTGCAGGAACTTCAGGACAAGGTAATGCTGGAGGAACTGGTGTTATACCAGCAGTAAGCGCACCAGCTTATGGCGGTGGTGGCGGTGGTGGAGCAAGTGCAACAGGTTCTGCTGGAACAGCTTTAGTTGGCGGTGCAGGTGGAGCAGGTTCTGCATCTAGTATATCAGGTTCATCTGTATATTATGCTGGTGGTGGCGGAGGAGCTGCTAATAGTGGAACTACAGCAGGAGCAGGTGGCACAGGTGGTGGAGGTGCTGGTGGTTTAGGAACTGGAGGAACAGCAGGGACAGTCAATTTAGGTGGAGGTGGCGGTGGTGGAAATGGAGCTAATGCTGGAGGTAATGGCGGTTCAGGTGTAGTTATCATCTCATACGCTGGCTCACAAGTATTTAACGGTGGTCTAGTCACATCATCAGGTGGTAATACTATCCACACATTTAACGCTACAGGTGCTTTAACACCACTTACTAATAACCTAAACAATTCTTTAAGGTTTAGATTAAGTGCATCTGCATATTTAAATAGAACTCCATCTCAAGCATCTAACAGAACTACTTATACTTGGAGTGCATGGGTTAAACGAGGTTCTTTAGGCAATTATTTTACTTTATTTGGTGCAGGAACAACAGCACCTACTTATGATGTTATTCGTTTTAATTCATCAGATCAATTAGAGTTTTTTACTGCTGGTGCTGCATCTGTTGATGTAGTAACAACTCAAGTATTTCGTGATCCTTCAGCTTGGTATCATATAGTTGTTGCTGTTGATACTACACAAGCAACTGCAGCTAATCGTGTTATGTTTTACATTAATGGTAATCAAGTAACTTCATTTGCCGCAGCAACTTATCCAACACAAAATTCTGTAAATTCAATTAATAATACAGTTCCTCATGCTGTAGGTGCTACTGCTGTTAATTCTACATTTAATACATATTTTGATGGATACATGGCTGACATTAACTTCATTGATGGTCAAGCATTAGCACCATATTACTTCGGTAACAATGACGCTAATCAAGTATGGAAACCAATTAAATACACAGGCACATACGGAACTAACGGTTTCTACCTAACATTTGGTAACACAACATCTACCACAACATTAGGCTACGATAGTTCACCTAACGGTAATAATTGGACAACTAACAACATTAGCTTAACAGCAGGCACAACCTATGATGCTATGACAGATGTGCCTACGCTAACAAGTGCGACTGTGGCTAATTATTGTGTGCTTAATTCATTGGCTGGTGGTGGAGTTTCTGCTACAGATGCAAACCTTACTTTAAATCAAGGTTCTGGGGCTTGGACTGCAATTTCTTCAACCATATCAGTTAATTCAGGAAAATATTATTTTGAAGCAACTGCATCTAATCCAACTGCTGCTACTCCCTCAGGCATTGGTTTAACAGTAACTAGACAGCTTGGAACAGGCGAATATGCTGGTTCTTTTGCTTCAGGCAGTTATGGTGCAATACTAAATAATACTAGTTTAAGTTCATATAGTAATGGAAGTGCTGGAACAGCAGTTGCTGGAACATATACATCTGCAAATATTATGCAATGTGCAGTAGATTTAGACGCAGGCAAAATTTGGTTTGGTCAGAATAATAATTGGATAGGTGGTGGTAATCCATCTAGTGGAACAACCCCAACCTTTACATTTACTGCAAACACTTTACTAATGCCTTATTTTTCTTCTTACAGTTCTTCAACTTATGCTAATTTTGGTCAAAGACCATTTATAAATACACCTCCTACAGGCTTTGTAGCACTAAACACATATAACCTACCTACCCCTACTATATTACAGGGTAATAAGTATATGGATGCAACTACCTATACAGGTAATGGCTCTACACAATCTATCACTAATACTGCAGGATTTAAACCTGATTTAGTATGGGTAAAATCAAGAAGTGCAGCTACAGATCATAAATTAACTGACTCTGTTAGAGGTGTTACAAAAGCACTTATATCTGATACTACAGGTGCAGAAACAACAGATACCAATGGTTTAACAGCATTTAATAGCAATGGTTGGTCATTAGGAACTGATACTAATTATAATAACAATACTGCCACTTATGTAGGCTGGCAATGGCAAGCTGGTCAAGGTTCTAGTTCATCTAACACTTCAGGCTCTATTACATCTACTGTATCTGTAAATGCAAGTGCTGGGTTTAGTGTAGTGACTTATACTAGCACTACTGCAACTTCAGCAACTATAGGTCATGGATTAGGTATTGCACCATCTATGATAATTATTAAAGTTAGAAATGGAACATCAAATAATTGGGCTGTATATCATAAAAGTTTAGGAAATGCTAATTGGATATTTTTAAATTCAACATCTGCATCAGGAACAGCTAGTGGTGCTTGGAATACAACAGATCCAACAAGTTCAGTATTTTCTGTTGCAGTAGGTGGAAGCACAGGTAATAATTGGACAAGCACAGCTGGATATAATTATGTAGCCTATTGCTGGGCAGCTATTGCAGGCTTCTCCGCTTTCGGAAGTTACACAGGTAATGGTTCTACAGATGGTCCATTTATATATACAGGATTTAGACCTAAATATGTAATGATTAAATCATCAAGTAATTCAAGCACAGAATGGCTTGTTTGGGATTCAACAAGAAATCAGTATAATTCTACTAATTCATTTTTATATCCTAATGAAAATTATGCAGAATATACAGGTTCAGCGGCAGATTTAGATTTTCTTTCTAATGGATTTAAATTTAGAAATACAAATACAGGAACAGCAAGTAGTAATCAATCAGGATATACTTATATATTTGCCGCATTTGCAGAGTCACCATTTAAGATTAGTAATAGTAGATAATTTATAGGAGTATAACTTTGGCACATTTCGCACAACTTAATGAAGATAATTTAGTTACACAAGTGATTGTAGTGGCTAATCAAGACACAGCCGATAAAGACGGTTTAGAGAATGAGGCAATTGGTGCTGCGTTCTGTAATAACCTTCTTGGCGGCACTTGGAAACAGACATCATACAACGCTAAAATCCGCAAGAATTACGCAGGTATTGGTTACAAATATGATGCTACTTTAGACGCATTCATTCCACCACAACCATTTGCTTCATGGGTTTTAGACGAAGCTACTGCTCAATGGAAAGCGCCTGTTGACTATCCAACAGACGGTAAAGTTTACTCATGGGATGAAGCTACAACATCATGGGTAGAAGTAACTCAACCATCTTCTTAATTATTTGATATAATAATCGTATGATTATTGAAAAGCTGTTACCTCAATCTTTAGAAGATGAGGTACATAAACTTATGACGTCCACTGGGTTTCCATGGTACTGGAACTCAGAAAATATTGTCCCAATGAAACCGGACAAAGACATATTCCAAATGACCCACGTATTTTTCTTAAACAAAAAAGTGTGGTCGGCACACTACAATTTAGTCAATATGATAATCGGCTACTTTGTAGAACGCACAGGCATTAAAGTAAAGCATGTAGTAAGAATTAAAGGTAACTTAATACCCAACATAGCACACACACCTGAGTCGCTAGATAATTTAATCCATACTGATATGGATATCACAAACCCAGGCAACTTTGTAAGCTTTGTGTATTACGTCACGGATTCCGATGGTGATACGACAGTTTACGATGATGATAAAAAGACAGTTCTTTTTACATCATCACCTAAAAAGGGTAACTGTGTCTTGATTAATTCAAAGCAAACGCACAGATCATCTGTGCCAACGCAGCACAAAAGACGCGTAGTGATTAATTTTATATTGGAGCTTGACGTATGACAAGACTCCTGATTACAACAGAAGAGCATGATTTCGTAGTATTTGACCTTAATTCAAACACGATCACGCACCGTCATTCAAAAACAAAAGAATTAGATTCACCCAATCTACAAGGCAAAGGAAGGCCCACATACCGCCCCTTTGGTGTAGATGTAGACGATCAGTATATCTACATTGCGTCTAATGATAAACTGGGTAAGTTTGATAAAACTTCCTATGAATTTAAGGGTCTTATCTCCATACCTATGGTGATTAATACCCACCAGATTGTAAAAGATCAAGATACATTTTACGTATGTCATACTGCCATAGATACTATTGGCATTCATGATGTAAAAAATAAAATTAACAAATATATAAACGTTAATCTTCTGAACCGTGTAGATATTCATCTGCAGCCCCTTAACGCGGATCAGTTAGATTCAAGGCACCTTAACTCGTTGTTTGATGCAGGCGATAAAATTTATTTCTGTCGTCATAATAAAAATCTTGTCGAGTCTGATTTTGGATACTTTGACAAGGTCAACACATTCGACATCAAGTTAGTGGCAAGAGCTGGCAAGTGTTGCCATGGGATTAGAGTAGTGGATAACTATTTGTACACCCTATCAACAGGCACCGGCGAAATACTAATGATTGACTTAAATACTAATGTATCAAAACCATTTAAGTTAGTTGATAGTTCAAGTACTTTTTTAAGAGGATTGGACGTCTATGATGACAAAATTATTATAGGTTGTTCAGTTAATTTTAAAACCAATACCAAAGATCAAAGTTGTTACATTATTGTAGTAGATATTAAAAATAATATAACATCAAAATATTTAATTGATGGTATTAAGTTTATAAATGACTTAAAAGTAGTATTAGATTAACAATAAAGGAGATTTAAATGCAATTAATTAAAGACTTATGGAATGTAGTTAAAGCTTTACTCGCAGTAGTTAAAACATTAGTAAGCTATGTAAGAATTGTTATTCACGGTGTAGAAAACCTTATCGGTAAATTAGCACACAAGAAAGCAGCACCTGCTCCAGCACCTGTAGTTGAAGAAGCTGCTGTTCCAGCTGAAGCTCCAGCAATTTCACAACCATCTAGCTTATCACCAAATCAAGGACAATAATCATGGCTGAAAAGTGGATTCAAAAAGCTATCAAAAAACCTGGTGCACTTAAAGAGTCTCTTGGTGTTAAAAAAAGTGAAAAGATCCCCGCTGGTAAATTAGCATCCGCTGCTAAAAAATCTGGCGTGACTGGTCAACGTGCAAGATTGGCTCAAACGCTGAAAGGTTTAAAGAAAAAATAATGGATACCCAAACCCTTATTAATATTGCCTTAGGACTTATTGGTTTCTTTGGCGCTTGGGTATTGAATAGTATGTCAAGATCTATCTTACGTCTTGAAGATAAAATAGCAGAGATGCCACTTTCATACGTAACTAAAGATGATTATCGTCGTGACATTGACGAAATCAAAAACATGCTAGACCGTATTTTTGAAAAATTAGATGACAAGGCAGACAAATAAATGAAACGTATTTTAGGTACGATTCTTTGTTTATGGTTTGGGATAGCTTATGCAGATACTACTGTTATTCAAAACAAAGGCATGCCTGTATCTAGTGCCATGGCTCCCTCTATGTCTGCTTTTAGCCAAGATGTTTGCGCAGTACCCGTCTCTGGGGCTGGGAACATTGGTGTATTATCTCTCTCTGGCGGTACTGTACTTCTTGATGATAATTGCGTAAAAATCAAACTAGCTAAAACACTCAATGACTTAGGTCTTAAAGTGGCGGCAGTTTCAGTGCTCTGTCAAGATCCAAAAGTATGGGACGCGATGGAGATGTCAGGTAGTCCATGTCCATTAGGCGGAGCAGTCGGTGATGCAGCAAAGAAAGCTTGGTTTAAACGTTACCCTGAAAGATTTAAAAAGCTCTATGGCGAGGACTATAATATTCCTGCTCTTCCTCCTCTCAAGGAGTAGTGCGAGTGCTGATGGATTTACGGACTGGTGTAATCAACTGGCTCAATTTTACGGCCATCCCGTTTGTTATATACCACCGCCATGCACATCATCAGTTGAATTTCAAACACTTCAATGTGGTGCGCATCAAACTGGTGCTATCAATCAAAGTAGGACTTACTTCTGTTCGACGCAAACTTGGAGCCCATGGCAAACAACTTCGAACAACTGCACGCCGCTTCCACCGAGCTGTCAGACAAGCGTTTCAGCAAGGAGTTTAAGTTGTCCGACTCATTTTTCAGGACAGATAATCCAACAAGCAACAACGAGTTGTCCAGATCCCTACGGTCAACCCGTCCCGGGAGCGTGGATAACTACAACCAATTCATGCACACCGGATCCAGCAACATGCAAACCATCAACTCAGACACAGACATTATCGTGTCAATCTGGGTATATTGGAAGCATACTACAAAACAGATCATCGACTTGTTCGGATCCATATTCCACGCCAATATGGTCGGATTGGGTCACGACTTCGAATACATGTGTCATGTCGGTCACGAATCTAAACAATCCGACAAGCCCAGTATCTCCGATCAGCCCGACGAATCCAAACTCGGTGATCAGCAAACAAATGAATTCGACAACACAGATTGCCCCACCTGTGGATGTTCAACAAAACCCTGTTATTG
>Ga0316219_1001013_pt1 | contig 33432 bp, 33 predicted proteins | sample TBH18003PmetaG_FD_203635 | JGI IMG/M metagenome (GOLD analysis project Ga0316219, IMG submission 203635) | Freshwater microbial communities from Trout Bog Lake, Wisconsin, USA - TBH18003P | ecosystem: Environmental > Aquatic > Freshwater > Lake > Hypolimnion/Profundal zone | place: USA...
CTGCAACCGCACATGTCCCAGGAAACATTTGAATATCACTATGCCAAGCATCATCAGGCTTATGTGACTAATCTGAATAATCTGATCAAAGGCACTGAGTATGAAGCGCTTGATCTGGAGTCGATTATCAAAAAGGCACCAGCCGGCGGCATTTACAATAATGCAGCCCAGGTGTGGAATCATTCATTTTTCTGGACTTGCATGAAACCTGCAGGGGGCGGTGTGCCTGCCTGCGCACTGGCTGACGCAATCAACGTAAAATGGGGAAGTTTTGAAGAATTCAAGAAGGCTTTTCAGGCTTCCGCAGTAGCTAACTTCGGTTCCGGCTGGACATGGCTGGTTAAAAAGGCCGACGGATCGGTTGAAATTATCAATATGGGCGCTGCCGGCACGCCGCTGACGACAGGTGATACCGCCTTGTTGTGCGTAGACGTATGGGAACATGCTTACTATATCGACTATCGCAACATGCGTCCGAAGTTTGTTGAAACCTATCTGAATAATCTGGTTGATTGGGATTTTGTCGCGAAAAATTTCGCCGCATAACGGGTTTTCAGTAACAGCAATATAAAAAGGCACCCGGATCGGGTGCTTTTTTTCTGATAGCCTGTCGACTGCATAAGGGCGTTTCAGCACACGGTTACTATGGTTTCAGGCGGATATCGTTTTTAGTGGAGAGTATCATGAGCTTACATCCCGCCACACAAATATTGATCTGGTGTGTACTGGTCACAGTGACGCAATTTCTGCCGCCTGCTGGCTTGCTTGCCTCAGGAGGCATGCTGCTGGTAATCGCCTTTATTTTGTCGCGCCACAAATTTATCCAATTGCTGCGTCGTACACGCTGGATTATGTTCTCGCTATGGCTGATTTATGCTTACACCACACCAGGACAACCGGTTTCGGTATTATTAGGCGCGTTTAGCCCCCGTCTTGAAGGCTTACAGGATGGACTGCTGCAACTGATGCGTTTATTGATGGCGCTGGCCGGTCTTGCGATTTTGCTGGAGCGCTTGCACCGTCAGCAACTGATAGCGGGTCTGTATTCGCTATTCGCTCCGCTGAAATGGCTGGGGCTGTCGCGCGAACGACTGGCAGTGCGCCTGGCGCTAACCTTGCATTATGCCGAAGTCGCTGTGCTGCGCTCGCAATCATGGCAGGACAGTTTGCATATGCTGAAAGCCGAAAATGGCGAAGCAATGACTGAAAACAAAGTTGGTCTGCCTGCTCGAGAGGCGGTTAGAACAATGGAATTACCGGTTTTTCATTTCTCCAGAGTTGATGTGTTGTTGCTGGTCACTGCTGTGCTGCTGTTATGGCGGGTCGTTATATGAGAATTGCGCTGGGCGTGGAATACGATGGCAGGCCTTATTGCGGTTGGCAGAGCCAGCCCAATGGCATGACGGTACAGGATAATTTGCAGCAGGCCTTAACTCAGATTGCAGCGATGCCAGTTTCAGTGAATGCAGCCGGGCGCACCGATACCGGGGTGCATGCGCTGGAGCAAGTGGTACATTTTGAAACAGAGGCCGTGCGTCCTTTGACGGCTTGGGTGCGTGGCGTGAATGCGTTGTTGCCGGACAGTATCGCAGTGCGCTGGGCACATGTTGTCCCGGACGAATTTCATGCAAGATTTTCAGCGCAGGGACGTAGTTATCGTTATTTGCTGATCAATCGTCCGGTTCGCTCCGCAGTGTATGCGGGTCGTGCAGGCTGGTTTCATCAGCCTCTGGATATCGCATTGATGCAGGAGGCTGCGCAATATTTACTGGGCGAACATGATTTCAGTGCATTCCGTGCTGCGGAATGTCAGGCCAAGTCGCCGGTCAAATGCCTGAGTAGAGTTGATATTTATCAAGACGGAGAGATGCTGGTATTCGATCTCGCTGCGAATGCATTTTTGCACCATATGGTGCGTAATCTGGTGGGTTGTCTGGTATATGTGGGCAAAGGGAAATATCCGCCCTTATGGTTGGCGCAAGTATTAGCCTGCCGTGAACGCAGCCTTGCCGCGCCGACTTTTTCGCCGGATGGCTTATACTTGCGCCATATTAAATATGACGCGAAGTGGGGATTACCTCAAATACAGGATTCAGGAGTCAGGAGCGTCAAATGAAAAATACGAATGAGATTGAATATGATTGAGCAGGAAATGGGTAATGTGTCGGTACGATGCGTTGGATCGAAGACTGGCTTTTCTGAATCCCGAATCCTGCATCCTGCATCCTGCCGTGTGAAAATTTGCGGGATCACCCGAGTCGAGGACATGCTGGATGCGGCGATGAGCGGGGCGGATGCGATCGGATTGGTGTTTTATGAAAAAAGCCCGAGGAATGTCAGCATAGCGCAAGCGGTAAGGTTGTTGACGCACTTGCCGCCTTTCGTGACGGTGGTCGGTTTGTTCGTTAATGCCACTGCACAAAGGGTGCGCGAAGTGCAAAATTCAGTTTCGCTGGATGTACTGCAATTTCATGGCGATGAGTCGCCGCAATTTTGTGAGCAGTTTCAAAGCCACTATCTCAAGGCAATTCGCGTCAAGCCGGGTGTGGATTTGTTACAATGCGCGGCTGATTTTAGTTCGGCGCAAGGATTGCTGCTCGATGCGCATGTGGAAGGAATACCCGGCGGTACCGGTGCGGTGTTCGACTGGACGCTGATACCACCGCAATTTCCCCTGCCGCTGATTCTGTCCGGTGGCTTGCATGCCGAGAATGTTGCAGAAGGAATCAGACTGGTTCGGCCCTGGGCGGTGGATGTGTCAAGCGGGGTCGAGCTGAGTAAAGGAATAAAGGACGCGGCGAAGGTGAGTCGTTTCATGCAGGAAGTTAGGCAAATTGATTACAAAAGGGTAAACGAATAAATGTATAACTATCCAGATAGTACAGGCCACTTCGGTCAATTCGGTGGCATTTACATGGCAGAAACCCTGATTCCTGCTGTGGAAGAATTGCGCATGCAATATCTGCGTTACCGTGATGATCCTGAATTCAAGGCTGAATTTGCCTACGAATTGAACCATTATGTCGGACGCCCCAGTCCGATTTATCACGCCAAAAACTGGTCAGACCGGTTGGGTGGTGCGCAGATTTATCTAAAGCGCGAAGATTTGAATCACACCGGTGCGCATAAAATCAACAACGCCATCGGCCAGGCGCTATTGGCAAAACGCATGGGTAAGAAGCGCGTGATCGCCGAGACCGGCGCGGGCATGCATGGTGTTGCAACAGCTACCGTCGCTGCGCGTTACGGTATGGAATGCATCGTGTATATGGGCGCGGAAGATATTTTGCGCCAGTCGCCTAACGTCTATCGCATGAAGTTGCTGGGGGCTACGGTAGTGCCGGTTGAGAGCGGTTCCAGAACGCTGAAAGATGCCTGTAACGAAGCGATTCGCGACTGGGTGGCCAATGTCGAGAATACCTTTTATATCTTCGGTACGGCGGCAGGTCCGCATCCCTATCCTATGATGGTGCGCGATTTCCAGAGTGTGATCGGCAATGAAGCGAAAGTTCAGATGCCGGAAATGATCGGCCGTCAGCCGGATGCGGTGATCGCTTGTGTTGGCGGCGGTTCCAATGCCATCGGTCTGTTTTATCCTTACATCGAAGAAAAAAACGTGCAGATGATCGGCGTGGAAGCGGGCGGGCACGGTCTGAATAGCGGCTTGCACGCAGCGCCGCTGACCTCCAACAGCAAGGTCGGCGTATTGCATGGCAACAAGGTGTACCTGATGCAGGATGAGAATGGCCAGATCATTGAGACACATTCGATTTCTGCCGGACTTGATTATCCCGGTGTCGGCCCCGAACATTGCTGGCTGAAAGATACCGGCCGTGCCCAATATGTCGCAATCACCGATGATGAAGCCATGCAGGCGTTCCACAATTTGTGCCGTTTTGAAGGCATTATTCCGGCGCTGGAATCCAGTCACGCCTTGGCATACGCGGCAAAAATTGCGCCAACGATGAGTGCGGATAAAGTATTGCTGGTGAATTTGTCAGGCCGGGGTGACAAGGATATTAACACCGTTGCACGTCTGTCGGGAATCGCACTATGAGCCGCATTCAAGCCAGATTCGAAAAACTTAAACAGCAAAACCGTCGCGCACTGATACCTTTTTTTACCGCAGGGGATCCGTCTCCCGCTTTCACCGTTCCATTAATGCATGCCCTGGTTACTGCAGGCGCCGACGTAATTGAACTGGGCGTGCCGTTTTCCGACCCGATGGCGGATGGCCCGACCATTCAGCGCGCATCCGAACGTGCGCTCAAACAAGGCATGTCACTGCACGGGGTGCTTGACCTGGTAGCCGAATTTCGCCGCGAGGACAACGCGACCCCGGTGGTGTTGATGGGTTATGGTAATCCTATTGAAGCGATGGGTTGGGAGTTGTTTGCCGGGCGTTGCGCCAAAGTCGGTGTAGACGGCGTGCTGACGGTGGACTTTCCGCCGGAAGAGAGCCATGAAGCTTTCCTTCATTTGCAATGCCATGGCATTGATCCTATTTTCCTGTTAGCCCCTACGACTTCGGAGGCGCGTATACAACAGGTAGCCAAACTTGCTCGCGGCTATGTCTACTATGTCTCACTCAAGGGCGTGACCGGTGCGGGTAATATTGATCTTTCGGCCATTGAGCAAAAATTGCCGCAACTGCGTAAACATATCAAACTGCCTATCGGTGTGGGCTTCGGTATTCGCGATGCACAGACTGCAAAAGCAGTGGCCAGACTGTGTGACGGGGTGGTCGTAGGTAGCCGCATTGTGCAACAAATTGAGGATTCGAATGAAACTACCGTGCTTGCCAATGTCACTCAGTTGGTGAGCGAATTGCGCGCGGCAATCGATCAGACGTAAATATTGAGTGGATTGATCTGTCGGGCGGAATCAGTACTGCTTGCGATAGATCAGCCCCAAGGGAGACAAGATGAGTTGGTTTCAAAAATTATTACCGCCGAAAATCAATCGCCGCGAAGGTGATGTTCGAAAGACCGTACCGGAAGGGCTGTGGAGTAAATGTCCTTCCTGTGAAACGGTGCTGTATCACTCCGATCTGGAAAAAAATCTTGGCGTTTGCCCCAAGTGCAGTCATCATCATCGTGTCGCTGCGCGCACCCGCCTGGACTGGTTGCTCGATGGCCAGGGTCGCTTTGAAATCGGCACGGAGGTGCTGCCGGTTGATACGCTTAAATTCAAAGATAGCCGGAAATATCCCGAGCGTCTGCTCGCGGCGACGAAGAGCACCGGTGAAGATGACGCGCTGGTGGTGATGCAAGGTAATATACATGCCGTTCCGGTCGTTGTCGCAGCATTTGAATTTGCCTTTATGGGCGGGTCTATGGGGTCAGTGGTCGGCGAGCGCTTCGTGCGCGGCGTGCAAGCGGCACTTGAACAGAAATGTCCGTTTGTCTGTTTTGCTGCCAGCGGTGGTGCGCGCATGCAGGAAGGTTTGCTGTCCCTGATGCAGATGGCTAAAACCTGCGCAGCGCTGACACAGTTATCTGAAGGGAAATTGCCGTTTATTTCTGTGTTGACTGATCCTACCATGGGTGGCGTGTCTGCCAGTTTTGCCTTCATGGGAGACGTGGTCATCGCAGAGCCGGGTGCCTTGATCGGCTTCGCGGGTGCGCGCGTAATCCAACAGACTGTGCGTGAAACCCTGCCGGATGGCTTCCAACGCGCTGAATTTCTGCTGGAACACGGGGCTGTGGACATGATCATTGACCGGCGCGAAATGCGTAACCAGTTGACGACTTTGATTACGCTCCTGACAAAACAGCCTGCAATTGTTGAGCTGGAAGCGCTCTGAAGCGCGCAGTTATAAATATGCAAACAGAGGCCGAGTGCTTTTCGCGTAACTATGAGTACAATTAATATGTCCAAAAATTTGGCCGACTGGCTTTCCTATCTTGAAACACTGCATCCCAAAACCATAGACCTGGGACTGGCGCGCGTGGCTGACATGAAACAGCGGCTGAATTTATCGCCGGACTTTCCTGTTATTGTCGTGGGTGGCACTAATGGCAAGGGCTCTGTGTGCGCCATGCTGGAATCCATCTTTTATGCTGCGGGCTACAGCGTCGGTTGTTATACCTCGCCGCATCTGCTGCGCTATAACGAACGCGTGCGCATCAGTAAACAGACGGTTTCGGATGAGATGTTGTGCGCATCATTTGAACGTATTGAACAAGTGCGTGGCGATATACCATTGACCTATTTTGAATATGGCACGCTCGCCGCGATGCAATTGTTCATCGAACAAAAAGTTGAGATTGCGATTCTTGAGGTGGGTTTAGGCGGACGGCTGGATGCGGTGAACGTGTTTGATGCTGATTGCGCGATTGTGACTTCAGTGGATATTGATCACACCGATTATCTGGGCGAGACCATAGCGGAAATTGCCTTCGAAAAAGCCGGTATTTTTCGCCCCAATCGCGTGGCAATTTTTTCGGATTACACTGTTCCCCAGGCGATCGTTGAACATGCTGAAAAAACGGGCGCGCAGCTATGGCGCCTCGGGCATGAGTTCGGTTTTAAGCTGCATCAGGGACAATGGGATTATCGCAGCAATTCGGGTACCCGCAATGCATTGCCGCATCCTGCGCTGCGCGGTAGCTTTCAGATAAACAATGCCTGCGCTGCATTGGCAGGAGTGGATGCCTTGAAAGAAAAGCGGCCTGTGAGCATGGCGGCCCTTCGTCGCGGTTTATCTGAAGTGCAATTGGCCGGACGCTTTCAGTTTGTGCCCGGTAAGCCACAACTGATTCTGGATGTGGCGCACAATCCGCATGCGGCGCGTTCCCTGGCGCAAAATCTGGCCGCCTTGCCGCCTTGTCCGCATACTTATGCTGTTTTTGCAATGCTAAAAGACAAGGATATGGCAGGTGTGATAGCGGCCTTAAAACCTTACATCAATACCTGGCTGGTAGCGGATATAGATGCGCCGCGCGGGGCAAAGTCCGAAGAATTGAATGTTGTATTGCACGAGGCCGGCGTGACGGCAAAGATCATCTGTTTTGCTGACACGGCACAAGCGCTCTCTCATGCCTGTAATGTGGCGGGTGAAAATGATAGAATTGTAGTGTTTGGATCGTTTTATACTGTGGCGGCGGCGATGAAAGTAAAAAACATCGTCATGGCATAGACTAAGCTTCTTTAACTTGAAACGCGCGTAAGCGTCCGTTTGCTTCTTCTACCTCCGGGAAATGATTGAGATGAGGGACGCGGGCAAGGCAAGTTTGCGGGAAGCATTGCACCATCAGGCGTGGTATATTCGCCACGCCCGTTTGAACCACGATCATGCTGCAATTAAAGGTTTTCATCCATGGCCAAACAACCCGAAGCGCAAAATATTAAAAGTCGCGCACGTCGACGCCTGATAGGTGCTGTTGCACTGGCGCTGGGAGTCGTCGTCATCCTGCCTATGGTGCTGGATAGTGAGCCAAAAACAAGTGGAAAAGACATCGAATTGCGTATTCCTTCACCGGATAAGGCCGGGGTATTCGTGCCCGGTATTGCAATATCCGACGTGCTTGAAGCCGATGTGCTGGCTGATTCCGGCGTCAGCCCTGCAGGTGAAGCCGCTCCGGCATCTGACGTCGTTCCACAGGAAACAGCACCGGGAAAAATAATTCACGCTGAGGCCGGGTCGGATGCGACAAATCAGGCCGGCGCGTCTGCTGTCAAACCTGTTGAAATTAAACCGCTAGCGCCCACAGAGCCTGTCAAAGTAAAACGAACTGAAAAATCGCCGTTATTATCGCCGGGGAAAACAGCAGAAAAAAAAGCAGAAAAGCTCCCGGAACAATCAGATTCAGCAACCGGCTATACCGTTCAGGTCGCTGCGTTTGCAAATGCAGAAACGGCTGCGCAGCAAACCGAGCAGTTAAAAGCGTGGGGATTCAAGGCTTATACCGAAATGGTCAGCGGCACGACCAGAGTGCGGGTGGGGCCTTATGCTGACAGAACAATTGCCGAAGAAGTCCGTGCTCATTTGCTAAAACACAGGTTGCATCCGGTCATCATGACAAATAAATGACCAATTTTGATTACACCATTATAGGCATCATGCTGTTGTCCTGCTCGCTTGGTTTGTGGCGGGGACTGGTTTATGAAGTCTTGTCGCTGCTAGGCTGGCCGCTGGCATTTATGCTGAGCCGACAGTTCGCCGGGAAATTAGAGCCGCTGCTGCCGGTCAGTCTGGAGACAGCACGGATCACTTTAGCTTATGCGCTGGTCTTTATTGCTTCGCTGATTTTGTGGAGCATACTGGTCTGGCTTTTTACAAAATTGATACATGCGGTCGGCTTAAATATGCTGGACAGCCTGCTGGGCGGATTGTTCGGCTTAATGCGCGGCGCACTGATCATACTGTTGCTGGTTTGGCTGGCCGGTGCAACGAGTATCCCGGCACAAGACTTTTGGCGCGAAGCGAAATTCAGCGGTGTCGCTGAAAAAACTGCGCAATTTGCCAAGGTTGTGCTGCCTGACAACATCGCACAGCGCATACATTACAGACATTAATCAAGGAATAAAATATGTGTGGCATTCTCGGAGTAGTCTCCTATTCACCAGCCAATCAGCTTTTGTATGACGGCTTACAGGTTTTACAGCATCGGGGGCAGGATGCCGCCGGTATCGCGACCATGGATGGCGATACCATTCATCTGCACAAGGGAAACGGTTTGGTGCGCGATGTGTTTCGTACCCGGAATATGCGCGCCTTGCTGGGTAATACCGGCATTGCACACGTGCGTTACCCGACTGCGGGTTCTTCAGTCGATCACAACGAGGCGCAGCCGTTTTATGTGAATTCGCCGTTTGGTATCGTGCTGGGGCACAACGGTAATTTGAACAATGCCGAGGAATTAAAAAGGCAATTGTTTGTTCAGGATTTGCGTCACGTTAACACCAATTCGGATTCGGAAGTGCTGCTCAATGTGCTGGCGCATGAATTGCAATCCAAATCAAAAGGTTTGCGTCTGGATGCGGCGATTATTTTTGCTGCGGTATCCGGTGTACATAAGCGTTGTCACGGCGCCTACGCGGTAGTGGCAATTATTGCCGGTTATGGCTTGCTGGCGTTCCGCGATATTCACGGCATAAGGCCGCTGGTGATCGGCGTCAACGAAACGGCAGATGGCACGGAATATCTGATCGCCTCGGAGAGTGTGGCGCTTGATACGCTAGGCTTTAAATTCCTGCGTGATATTGCGCCGGGTGAAGCGATATTCGTCGATTTTTCAGGCCGTTTGCACAGCATGCAGTGCAGTGACAAGGCAAAGTTGACCCCTTGTATCTTCGAATATGTTTATTTCGCTCGTCCGGATTCGGTCATCGACGGGATCTCGGTGCATGAGTCTCGTCTGCATATGGGGGAATATCTGGCAGACAAACTGGCGCGTGTCTGGCCTGACGTCAAAATTGACGTGGTGATTCCTATCCCTGATTCCAGCCGCCCCAGTGCATTGCAACTGGCAAACCGCCTGAATATTTTGTTCCGTGAAGGGTTTGTCAAGAATCGTTATATCGGACGTACCTTTATCATGCCCGGCCAGGCGATGCGCAAGAAATCAGTCAGGCAAAAACTGAACGCGATTGGCCTGGAGTTTAAAGGCAAGAATGTTTTGCTGGTAGATGATTCCATCGTGCGCGGCACGACCAGCCGGGAAATCGTGCAAATGGCACGGGATGCTGGCGCGCTAAAGGTCTATTTTGCTTCCGCAGCGCCCCCTGTTCGTTTTCCGAATGTGTATGGCATAGATATGCCCAGTCGAACCGAATTAATTGCAACCGGGCGTTCGGATGAGGAAATCTGTCGGGAGATAGGCGCTGATGCGCTGATCTATCAGGATCTGGAAGACTTGAAGGCCTCGGTGCGTAAGGCTAATCCGGCTATCGTGGATTTTGAAGCGTCCTGTTTTGATGGCATCTATATTACCGGCGACATTACCCAGACTTATCTGGATAAGATAGAACGCGGTCGTGCGGGGAGTAAAGCCAATAAAACAGCGGATGATGATCAACTGGAGCTGGAATTGGCGATGAATGCCAGTTCAATGTAAGCCTGGCGTGTTTTTTTGCATGGCTGCCATAGCACCGTAACACCGGCAAAGCACAACGCCGGATGCAAAGTCAGAAAAACAGGCTCAAGGCTTGCTGCTGCAGGCATATTGGTCTTTTCGATGATAAATCTGGCCGCTCGCAATCCTTCCGCATTTCGGCAGATGCTCCGTTAAACTGCTCGCTTTGCCTGATCAGGCGGAACTGCCTGCAGGCGGCATCTTGCCGGAGCAGGGCCGCGCTCAATTGATTGACCTTATCGCCTGTTTGTCCGCCTTGGCGCAAGGAAAAACGAAATACAGCAGCACCGCGCGTCAAGAATGATCCGGCCGGTGTCGTTTAAAAGCCCCCGTCAATCGGAAATTTTTCATCTATGACGGTTAATAAATTGTATTTATTTACTATGCCGCTGCAATTTTGAACATACCATCCACTGGCAGACCCGGCAAGTCTCTTCGCGTATCTCTGTAGTCATTCCGCTCGTTGACCGGTGGCAGCGCGTCCGAATTTAAACAATCAAGGAGCAGCCAAGACCCACGATGGCACAAACGCCGATCAATTTCATGACGTCCACTTTGTATTTCCAAAGTGCAATAAACGACAGAACGGCAATGATTAACGGTATTGCATTAAAGGGGCCTGCGAAAGGCAAAGCCACAGACGCTTTGGGCCAAAAGGTGTGCCAGGCAAAAAAGACAGCCAGATTGATAATCACGCCCACAACAGCGGCGGTAATTGCGGTAAGCGGCGCAGTATATTTGAGTTCGCCGCGTGTCGATTCGACGATGGGGCCTGCGACCAGAATAAAAAAGAAGGAGGGTAAAAAGGTAAAAAAAGTGGCCACCGCCGCGCCGGCAAGTCCTGCGACAAGAGGATAGTCAAAGGAATGCCGGGCGACACCTCCCAGAAAACCTACCCAGGTTACGATCATGATGAGCGGTCCGGGCGTGGTCTCTCCCAGCGCCAGACCATCCATCATCTGGGACGCACTGAGCCAGTTGAAATGCTCAACCGCACCCTGATAGACATAAGGCAGTACGGCATAAGCGCCGCCTATGGTGAGGAAAGCCGCTTTGCTAAAGAAGATCCCCATATCATAAAGATTTCCATCTTCAGCATGGTCGCGCAGAATTAACATGGCTGTCAGCCATATTGCGATAAAAATCATTGTGGTGAGCGTCAGTTTCCACCAGCTAAATTTCGCATAAAGCGGCGGAGGCGTATCGTCGTCGATCAAGGCGGGACCGTAAGTTTTACTGCCGGCAGCGTGATTTGCCTGCGCTTTAAACTTGTCAGGCATTAATTTACCGCCGATGGCACCCGAAATGCCAGCAGATAGCACAATCCAGGGAAAACCAATTTTAAAAAAGAAAATCCCGGCGAATGCCAGTATTGCAATCGCAAATAATAGTTTGTTTGTAATTGACCGGGCAGCAATGCGCCAGGCGGCAAACAGTACCATGGCGACAACGGCGGGTTTAATGCCGTAAAAAATCCCTTGTACCGCAGGCATCGTGCCGTAACTCAGGTAGAGATCCGCCAGCAATGACAAAAGCACGAAAGCCGGCATGAAAAACAGAACGCCTGCAACGACCGCGCCGCGTACGCCATGCATCAGCCAGCTGATATATATCGCAAGCTGGGTGGCTTCAGGTCCCGGCAGCAGCATGCAGAAATTGAGCGCATGCAGATAACGGTGCTCGGAAATCCAGCGGCGACGCACAACCAACTCTTGATGCATCATGGAAATCTGTCCGGCAGGCCCGCCAAAACTGATCAAGCCAAGTTTGAACCAGTACCCAAAAGCGTCGGACAGTAAAACTTGCGCGGGCGGGTGTTTATGGTCGGAATTTTCTAGCTGCGGTACGTTCATAATGCTTCCCTGGCATAGCCAATTTCAGAGCAGACCCTGAACAATAATTTCTCTTAATGCGGGAAGTGTGCATTATTCCCGACGCAGGGAATTATCTGTTGTTTTAGGCTGAAAGGGCAAGAGTAATAAGCCAAGGCGCTTATGCGGCCTCCGGCCTTCTTGTGCAATTAAAATCCTTAACATGCTGGACGGCATGAAAAAACCATCCGCATAGTGCCGGGCGGCGGGTATTCGCAGAACGATTATTTCGGGACTTTTCCGGAGAAGCTGCAGCGCCGGAAAAGCGCCGAATCAGGCACTGAGCGGCATGTTCAAGACGTCGCTCCATTGACCGACCTGTTCATCATGCAGCCGGTAAATTGCCTTGTATTTCCAGATAGCGCCCATCGCCGGCAACGCTGTTTTATTAATGGTATCGGGTTCGATATTGATGGTGAAAAATGCAAAACCATTACCCCTGTCCACCCAGATCTCAATCGCGCCAGCCTCGCCCTTGATTCAGCAGACAATAGGATGACTCGCACTGTAACGGCCCTTTAATGCCGGCAACCAATGTGGACAGAGGCACCATGATGCCGGGGCTGACCGCAGGGAGATGGCCTGATCGCTTTGAATCTCAACCGGCCAGCTAGCCGAACCCGTACCGCCATCGCGCAGCTGATTTTTATACGCAGTCCATTTGTGCGCTTTGCCTCTGCTGCTGCCGGGTAACTGAATAATCAAAAGCGGCAGTATCCGCGTTCAGCCTTTCCTGCGTCTTCGTGCTGATACCAAAATTAGCGACATACGCGGATAAATTTGCTGAAAAATGCTTAAGCAATGCCAGCTTGCCCCTATCGTCTTTGGGCAGGTAGCTCTTAGTCGCCATGATCAATCTCCTTAAAAAAACATTAAAATACGGATTTTATAGGCGTACGATAGAATTAATTGCTGCTTTTATACTGCCGGATGTTTCTTTATGCTCCCTGTTTCCTGTCAGATGTTCCCCGACTCCTGAGGAATGCTCCTCGATTTTCGCGGGATACCCTTCAATTCCTGCCTGACACCCATTCTATTTCGCTTATTCTGCTGTCGGGAAAATGCAGAGAAGAAATACTGCACCGCCACGACTTGCATTCTGAGCGCACGGCTTCAATAAAATAATAGACCAAAATATATATAGGCCGAAAGGTATAGACGCAATAAATTGCATGCAGCAGATTGACAGTGTGAGGTGGCGGGTGTTACTTTTGAACCGCGCCGGTTTAAGAATTCGCTTGCGGATACCTTGATAAATACAGCTAAAGTTGGATTTGTCCGCTTTGACAGCAAACTTACCGGTTTTTTATTAATGAATTTTCCGGATAAATAGTAAGGAAGAATAATGACTGAATTGTATCAACCTGAAACATTGGCAATCCGGGCCGGCAGTGTGCGCAGCCAGTTTGGCGAACACTCCGAAGCGATGTTCCTGACTTCAAGTTTTGTCTTCGAGAGCGCAGCGCAAGCTGCCGCACGCTTCATCGGCGAAGAACCGGGCAATATTTATGCGCGCTTCACCAATCCGACGGTCAGCATGTTTGAAGACCGGTTAGCGGCAATGGAAGGGGCGGAGCAATGCGTTGCCACGGCTTCCGGTATGTCGGCGATACTGGCATGCGTGATGGGGTTGCTGCAAGCCGGCGACCATATTGTCGCCTCGCAAAGCCTGTTTGGCTCTACCGTGAACCTGTTTAACAATGTGATCAAGAAGTTCGGTGTGGACACAAGCTTTGTCTCAGCTAGCAATGTGGCCGAGTGGCAGGCTGCCGTGCGACCCAATACCAAATTGTTTTTTCTGGAAACCCCCTCTAATCCGCTGACGGAGATTTCCGACATTGCGGCGATTTCGGCTATTGCAAAAGGGTGCGGTGCACTACTGGCGGTGGATAACTGCTTTTGTACGCCGATATTGCAGCGCCCGCTGGCGTTGGGTGCTGATATTGTCATTCATTCCGCAACCAAGTATCTGGATGGCCAGGGACGCGTGCTGGGCGGTGCGGTGCTGGGCAATCGCGCAAATATGGCGGGTGTGTATGGCTTTTTGCGTACTGCAGGACCTACCATGAGTGCTTTTAATGCCTGGGTGTTTCTGAAGGGCATGGAGACGCTCAAGATTCGCATGGATGCACATTCGGCGTCTGCCCTGGCGCTGGCAGGCTGGCTGGAAGCACAACCGTCGGTAGCGCGGGTTTTCTATCCGGGTCTTGCTTCTCATCCGCAGCATGAACTGGCCATGCGTCAGCAAACAAGCGGTGGCGGGATTGTTGCCTTTGAAGTCAAGGGCGGCAAAGCGGCTGCCTGGCGGGTCATCGACGAGACGAAAATGCTCTCGATTACCGCCAATCTGGGCGATTCCCGCACCACGATTTGCCATTCCGCCAGTACGACGCATGCGCGGATCAGTCCTGAGGCACGCGCCGCCGCCGGTATCAGTGACGGTTTGATTCGTATCGGCGTAGGGTTGGAGGCGCTGGTGGATATTCAGAACGATCTGGCACGCGGACTTAATTATTAATGGATATTCTGGCGACTGAAGCCGGCAATTTGCTCAAAGTCCATGGCTTGCTGCTGGCAACAGCGGAATCTTGTACCGGCGGCGGGGTGGCGCAAGCGATTACCGGCGTGGCCGGGAGTTCAGCCTGGTTTGAGCGCGGCTTTGTGACTTATTCCAATCTGGCCAAGCAGCAAATGCTGGGTGTGAGTGCGCCGACCCTGGCGCAATACGGAGCGGTATCCGAAGCGGTGGTGCGTGAAATGGTGGCCGGTGCGTTGATTAACAGTGCGGCACAGATAGCTTTGTCGGTCAGCGGAATTGCCGGACCCGATGGCGGTACGCCGGACAAGCCGGTCGGTACGGTATGGTTTGCCTGGGGCCTGAAAAATGCAGCCGTATATAGCCGGTGTTATCTGATCGCCGGCAATCGCGCCGAAGTGCGTGCCGAAGCGGTACGAATCGCTTTGCAGGGGGTAATCGACTTGCTCAAGGTTCACACTGAGTTAACTTGAAAAGATAAAAAGAACGTTCGTTCTGTTCAGACGGGGATTGATGTGCCATAATCCATGCATTAAATTATTAAGGAATGCCAAATGGATGAGAATAAAAGCAAGGCCCTTGCCGCCGCACTGAGTCAGATTGAAAAGCAGTTCGGCAAGGGTTCTATCATGCGCCTCGGGGAAAACGAAGTCGCACAGGATATTCAGGTTGTCTCTACCGGCTCGCTTGGTCTGGACATTGCGCTGGGCGTGGGTGGCTTGCCGCGTGGCCGAGTCGTGGAAATTTACGGACCTGAATCTTCCGGCAAGACGACTCTGGCCTTGCAGGTGATCGCAGAAATGCAGAAACTGGGCGGCACAGCGGCCTTTATTGATGCGGAGCATGCGCTTGATCCGCAATATGCGCAGAAACTCGGCGTCAAGGTCGAAGATCTGCTAATCTCACAACCCGATAACGGCGAACAGGCACTGGAAATTACCGATATGCTGGTGCGCTCCGCTTCAGTGGATGTGGTAGTGATCGACTCAGTGGCCGCTTTGACTCCCAAGGCAGAAATCGAAGGCGAAATGGGGGATGCGCAAATGGGCTTGCATGCGCGCCTGATGTCTCAGGCACTGCGCAAGCTCACTGCCAACATCAAACGCTCCAACACGCTGGTGATTTTCATCAACCAGTTGCGCATGAAAATCGGCGTGATGTTCGGTAATCCTGAAACCACCACCGGTGGCAATGCGCTGAAGTTTTATGCCTCCGTTCGTCTGGATATTCGCCGTATCGGGGCTATCAAGAAGGGGGACGAAGTGATCGGCAATGAGACTCGCGTGAAAGTGGTCAAGAACAAGGTTGCGCCGCCCTTCAAGGAAGCGTTGTTCGATATATTGTATGGTGAGGGCACTTCCCGCGAAGGTGAAATTATTGATCTGGGCGTGTTGCATAAGCTGATTGAAAAAGCCGGTTCCTGGTATAGCTATAACGGCGAAAAAATTGGCCAAGGCAAGGACAATGTCAGAGAACTGCTGCGCTCCCGTCCTGAAATGGCACGTGAAATTGAAAACAAGATCCGTACTATTGTCGGCGTGACGCTGATGGAAGGCGGTCCGTCGCCGAAAGAGGCCGCCAAGGCCAAAGCGGCGGAAAAGCTGCTGACCGCCAATTCAGGTGAAGAAAAGCCCTGAGCTGAGTCTTCGCGGGCGAGCCTTGCAATATCTGGCCCGCCGCGAATATAGCCGGGCGGAGCTGGCAGCCAAATTACGTCCCTATGTGCAAGTTGAAGATGATTTCGAGCAGTTGCAACGGGTCGATCTGGAGGCCTTGCTCAATGAGCTGACTGAAAGCGGTTATCTGTCTGATGAACGCGCCGCAACGCAACTGTTGCATGCCAGGCGATCCCGCTTCGGTATACAGCGTATTACCCGTGAAATGCGCGAGAAGGGCATGGGCGAGGAATTAATCGAACAGGCCTTGCCTGAATTAAAAGATAGCGAGCTGGAGGCGGCACGCAGCGTATGGCAGCGAAAGTTCGGCACAATAGCTGTTGACGCAAAGGAGAAAGCACGCCAGATGCGCTTCTTGCAGTCGCGGGGCTTCGGCTTTGACGTGATATTCAAAGTGCTGCAATCGTCTGATGTGGAGGACTGATAATGCCTGTTGTTTTACGTTTTAAGGGCTACACGTTTTTCTTCTTTTCGAACGAGGGTAATCCGAGAGAACCTCTACCGTTCATGTGCGAAAATCAGGTTCGAGCGCGAAATTTTGGCTTGAACCGCAAGTTCGTGTATCGGAAAGCTACGGGCTAAACAGTCAGGAATTGAATGAGCTTACAAAAGTAATTGTAGATAACCGTCAATTGATAGAAAGGACATGGTATGAGTTCTTTAGCTAATGCAGTGAGTTTCGATGCGAACACGATGTGGGTGGACTTCGTTGATGGACGCAAGTTGGGTGTGCCGTTGGCTTACTTTCCTCGATTATTGAATGCCCAAGCTGCGCAACGTGAACAGTATGAAATCAGCGGAGGCGGTAGTGGACTGCACTGGGATCAGCTTGACGAAGATATTAGCGTCGAAAATTTGTTGTTGGGTATCGGTGACAGAACACGTAATCAATTGCTGGCGGCCTGATTTATGAAGCTAAGTGTATTCTGAGGTAGAAAGCTAGGCCTCTTCGACATCTCTAAATTATGTAGGTTTGTGTATGCCAAGGTTGACCAACACAGAAATATGATGCCCCTTTATGTGCAATACATGGTTGGGCTGAAAAGTGTAATGGTAGCGAGGGATAAAAGCTTGTTGGGTGTAGGATTATCAGTTCGAAAGCAGGCAGTCGCCACTGGCAAGTTTGTGCCAATATCGGATACACGAATCATAACTCAAGTTGATAATTTGGCAGGCAGCAACGCTTGCTGTACAAATCACTGCGCAGGGACTCGAACGCATCGAGTATACATTCGATGACCAACTGCTATATTGGTAAATAATCGGACTGAATTTTCCCAGCGGCATCGTGCATTATCAGACTATCGTGCGTACCATTAAGGGGGCGCTTTTAAAGCGTTATGTGTGGAAGGTTTGGAGTGGTGGCTTTGGAGCATAAAATGCAAATAAATAGGAAGCATTATGGCAAAATTTACTTTTGAACTCACAGATAAACGATATTTTTACTCAGCAACCAAAGACAAGTCGATGCAGCGTTTTATGTTTGCCTCTAAAGTTGCGTCAGGATATACCGTTGAGATCAAAAATAATGGTCAATTAGCAACAGGGGATGTGACGTTTTTTGAAATTGGAGATGATAGCAGTAAAATATATCAAGGAAAGATTTCTTACGGAGAAAGAACCAAGAATGAACCCCATATCTTTTCTGTTAATGCATATTTGCCAACAACTATCTTCTAGAATTTGTTCAGAATAAATTTAGAGCAGGTATCAATTTACTTAACCTTTTCCACTAATATTCAAGCCTATCTAGCAGGCGAAAGCAGTGTTAGTTATAGGCATGTTACGGGTGAAACCATTTGGGATGTTGAAAAGGAATCCACTGTAACTGCGGAATCAATATGCTTGACCGTGATATATAAAACAGCGTCACAGTCGTCTCAGGAAAGTGATCAACAAAAGAAGGAAGATATTCCAATCGCCAACACCTTGGTGACTGACAAACTTGATGAACTAATTAACGCAATATCCTGCAACAATCAAAATTTAATACAAACAGTATTTCATCAGCTCCGAGACTCATCGCTACCCACTAGTTCAAATTCATCTGTCAATCACGAGACAAGCGTCGAAAGTGTGCAAAAAATTTACCGACTCTTAAATCGGATTTTTCTGGCTATTGTCGTTGTCGGTTGTCTAGTAGCGCTAAACCTCCTGTCTGCAAATATACACTAGCATAACATTGCAACAGAGCTGATTCTCATGCCATTTATACTATGTCTAGTCTCGAATCTACCCATTTCGACAGAAACGCGCCTTGCGTGGCAACGCTCGTTGCTTGATCGTGCATACGGTAAGGATATTACGGCTGCGCGAAAGTTGAAAGATAATGTTAAAGTTGAATCTTTGGGATGTGATCATCGGTTCGAGATTGATCTACTTGATGAAGAAGAAGACTCGCACCTAACCAAAAATATACTCGCCAAGGCGCGCCGACTTCGTGTACCCGTTCCGCACAGATACAACGATGACAAGACCGAATCTGAACACTGGTATGAAGGTCAATATACATACCGATGGTATTTAACAACCAGCGGATTTTCTGCGTTGAGGGAGGAGATTCGTCGTGAAGAAAAAGCTCGACATGAAGCGCGTGCACACTGGCTCGTCTGGCTCTCCGGCTTCACAGGCGTTATCGGTGCAGTTACTGGTCTCGTTGCCTTACTCACCCATAAGTCGCCGTGAAAGTGCTGGCTATCCTTACGGTTCAACGGAAGTGCGCAAATGTGTATTCGGGCAGTCCCTTACTTCGTTAGGCCTGTATGCAAAGGATTTCTGTCATGTAGGACAAACTGCTTTTCCTTACGTTAATCACGGTGTTTTTCCCGGGGATGTGGCTTGCTCAGTGCGTCGGATGGTATGATACGAGCCTAGTCCGGCGTGCTTAGCCGCCAGTATCAACCAGATGGATACCAAACATGAAAAGCAGTGAAATACGCCAGCAGTTCCTCGATTTTTTCGCCTCAAAAGGCCACACCATCGTCGCTTCCAGTTCACTGGTGCCAGCGGATGATCCGACGCTGCTGTTCACCAATGCGGGGATGAATCAGTTCAAGGATGTGTTTTTAGGGTTCGACAAGCGTCCCTATACTCGCGCAACTTCTTCACAAAAGTGCGTTCGGGCAGGCGGCAAGCACAATGATCTGGAAAATGTTGGTTATACCGCGCGCCATCATACTTTTTTTGAAATGCTGGGCAACTTTAGCTTCGGTGATTATTTCAAGCGCGATGCGATCGCCTTTGCCTGGGAGTTGCTGACTGAAGTATATAAACTACCCAAAGATAAGCTCTATGTGACGGTCTATGCCGAGGATGATGAAGCCTATGATATCTGGACTCAGGAAATGGGGCTGGATGCTTCCCGGGTGATCCGCATCGGCGACAACAAGGGTGCACCCTACGCGTCGGACAATTTCTGGATGATGGGCGATACCGGCCCTTGCGGTCCTTGTACCGAGATTTTTTACGATCACGGCGAGCATATCCCGGGCGGCTTGCCGGGCACTCCTGAAGAAGATGGTGATCGTTATATCGAAATCTGGAACAACGTGTTTATGCAATTCAACCGCGATGAGGCCGGCGTGATGCATCCCTTGCCCAAACCTTCCGTTGATACCGGCATGGGGCTTGAGCGCATCTCGGCGGTACTGCAGCATGTGCACGCCAACTATGAGATTGATCTGTTTGTCGCGCTGATTGCCGCTGCGGCCAGAGAGACGAATTGTTCCGACCTGGATTCTCCCTCGCTCAAGGTGCTGGCTGACCATATTCGGGCCTGCTCGTTTCTGCTCGCTGATGGCGTCATTCCCGGCAATGAAGGTCGCGGTTTTGTGCTGCGCCGTATCATTCGCCGCGCGATCCGTCACGGCTACAAACTGGGCGCAAGAGAGGCTTTTTTCTATCACATGGTGCCTGATCTGGTTGAGCAGATGGGGGCGGCTTTCCCTGAACTGATTGCTGAACAGGTGCACATCAAAGGCATACTCAAGCTCGAAGAAGAACGCTTTTTCGCCACCATCGAAAATGGCATGGCGATACTTGATGCGGAGCTGGCGGTGATGGCGCACGCCGGCAATAAGGTATTCAACGGCGTGACTGCCTTCAAATTACACGATACCTTCGGTTTTCCGGTCGATCTGACGGCAGATGTGTGTCGCGAACATAGCGTGACGGTCGATTTTGCCGCCTTCGATGCGGCAATGGCGCAGCAAAAGCAACAGGCACGCGCTGCCGGCAAGTTTAAGATGTCAGCGAATCTGGAATATAGCGGCCCTGTAAGCAATTTTCATGGCTATGAAATGCTGGAACATAAGGGGTGCGTCTTGGCGCTGTACAAGGATGGCGTGTCAGTCAATGAGCTGAAGGAAGGCGATAGCGGCGTAGTGGTGCTGGATGATACGCCGTTCTATGCCGAATCAGGCGGGCAGACAGGCGACTGTGGCGAGCTACGCAGCGTGCATGGCATTTTCGCGGTGGAAGACACACAAAAGATTCAGGCAGCCGTATTCGGTCATCATGGTGTGCTAACTACCGGCAAGCTTGCCGTGGGCAACGGTGTTGCTGCGAAAGTGGATGTGGCGGCCAGGCAGGCCACGGAGCGTAATCACTCGGTCACGCATCTGATGCACAAGGCGTTGCGTGAGGTGTTGGGTGCGCATGTGCAGCAAAAAGGATCGCAGGTTGATCCTGACAAGACGCGTTTTGACTTTGTGCATAGCCAGCCGATGACGGACAGCGAGATTCTCAAGGTTGAAGCCATCGTCAATGCCGAGATATTAACAAATGCAGCCACTCAGTCACGCTCAATGGGCATAGAAGAAGCACAACAGACCGGCGCGATGATGCTGTTCGGTGAGAAATACGGCGATCAGGTGCGCGTGCTGAACATCGGTTCATCTATCGAATTGTGCGGGGGGACGCACGTCAAACGCACCGGTGACATCGGACTGTTCAAGATACTGACTGAAAGCGGTGTCGCGGCAGGTGTGCGCCGCGTCGAAGCGGTGACAGGCGTTGGTGCACTGGCGCTGATTCAGAGTCAGGAACGGCAACTGCGGGCAGTGGCTGATGCGGTGAAGGCGCAGCCGCATGAAGCTGCCGCGCGCATAGTTCAGTTACTGGAGCATCAAAAGCTGCTTGAAAAGGAATTGGCCGCGCTCAAATCAAAACTGGCTTCGGCGCAAGGCGATGAATTACTGGGGCAGGCGCAGGATATAGGCGGTGTTAAAGTATTAGCCGCCTTGTTGCCGGGGGCGGATGCGGCTATTTTGCGCGAGACGCTGGATAAGTTAAAAGACAAACTTAAATCTGCGGTGATTTTGTTAGCGTCAGTGACCGATGGCAAAGTGGCGCTGATTGCCGGAGTCACTGCGGATCAAACCCGTAAGGTAAAAGCCGGAGAACTGGTCAATATGGTAGCCCTGCAGGTAGGCGGTAAGGGCGGCGGTCGTCCGGATATGGCACAGGCGGGTGGTACGCAGCCTGAGCATCTGGCGCAGGCTTTGGCTACGGTGACCGCCTGGGTAGAAAGCAAGCTTTTGTAGTCTGGAATTTTATCTGGCGATAGCCGCAAACCGGCTGCTACGGAAGTGGCGGCCGGTGATGCTTTATATTCTTGCCGGCAGGTTCAGAACGGCATGTGCAGGTGTGGTGCGGCCAGCGTGAATAGTTGGCGAAAGTCCTTTTGAATACGTGCGAGTGCGATTTGCGTGTCGCCTTCAAAGCGCAGCACGATGGCAGGGGTGGTGTTGGAGGCTCGCACAAGTCCAAATCCGTCTGCATATTCCACCCGCAAGCCATCTATCGTGATGATCTCTGTCGCATCGCTGAAATCTGCCATTCGCAGCAGTTTTTCCAGCAGCGTATGGTTTTCGCCCTCCTGTGTTTTGATGTGCAATTCAGGCGTGCAGAACGCATCGGGCAGGGCATTAAGTGTGGCAGAAGGATCCGCAACGCGGCTTAAAATTTCCAGCAGCCGCGCACCTGCATACAGCCCGTCATCGAACCCATACCAGCGTTCTGCAAAAAACACATGGCCGGTCATCTCACCTGCAAGCTTTGCACCGGTCTCGCGCATTTTGGCCTTGATCAACGAATGACCGGTCTTCCAGATAGTCGGTATGCCACTGCGCTTGCGTATCCAGCCAAACAAATTACGGGTGGACTTGATGTCGAAGATGATCTCACTACCCGGCTCGCGGCTCAGTAAATCAGCGGCAAACAGCATCAGCAGGCGATCCGGATAGATGATGTTGCCGTCCCTGGTGATCACACCCAAACGGTCGCCGTCACCGTCGAAGGCCAGTCCCAGTTCGCTGCCGTTCTCCTTTACAGCTGTCATCAGGTCTTGCAGATTTTCAGGCACGGACGTATCGGGATGATGGTTGGGAAAATTGCCGTCCACTTCGCAATATAACTCTTCAACAATACAGCCAAGTGCGCGATAAAGCTTGGCCACATACGCGCCCGCCACGCCGTTGCCGCAATCGACGGTGAGCTTCATGGGACGAAAAAGTTTAACATCTGAGGCGATGCGCTCAATATAAGCCGCACTGATGTCCTGCTGCGAGTAGCTGCCCGCACCGTGCGACAAATCATCCCGTTCGATACGCTGGCGCAGTGCTTGTATCGCCTCGCCGTACAGTGTTTCACCACCCAATACGATTTTAAGGCCGTTGTAATCCGGCGGATTATGGCTGCCGGTGAGCACGACGCAACTATTCGTTTTGAGCTGAAAGGCGGCGAAATACGCCATTGGTGTCGCCACGCAACCGATATCAATCACGTTGATGCCGCTTTTTTGTATGCCGCGCGCCAGTGCTGCGATGAGTTCAGGTCCGGACAAACGCCCGTCTCGTCCGATGATGATACTGGTTTGTCCGCGTGCGCAAGCTTCCGAACCGATCGCATGTCCTATGGCTTCGACTATGCCGGCGTTAAGCGTTTTGCCGACAATGCCGCGTATGTCATAGGCTTTAAAAATTTGAGCCGGAATGTGTTGCATCTTTTTCCTTGTGTCAGTTGAATCAGCGAGCCGGGTTGTATAAACGGGGAGCACCGCCCTTATTTTGCCGGAATGCAAATTCTGCAAATTAAAACCGTGCAGTTTACGCACGGTAATACCGATAACCTTATCGTGGCTCATTTCATGCGCGAAATATACACCTGTATCGAATGCAAGAAAATATCCTCCTGGAGATCTTCGCCTGTGTGACATTATCCAGCCACGGCAATTGGATTGCCACTACCGTATAAAAACAGCAAGACGCTATTCGCCTGATTCTGAGTCGACACAGATAGCGTGATCGCCCGCCGGATGCGATAAATATGCCTCGATTTCCGGCGCACCCGACTCTTTCGCATATCGCTTGCTATAGAACCAGATAAAGCGCTTAATCTGGCCCGCGTATCCTTTGCGAGCAACCGGATACGTTCACGCATAGGTGCATGAGGTGCTGGCAGGAATATTTACGACGTTTAATAACTTTTTTAAATTAAAATCAGCAGGTTACAGTATTTCAGGACAGCTTATACATAACACTCTCCTGCATACATTTGAACAGTTCTGTCTACTTAACGTTAGGCATAAACTCATGAACCTAACCGGCTGGTCTCGCATCATGATTGCAATCACAGTTGCATGGCTTCTCGTCTTGGCTGGATTTGTCAGCTATGAACATCAAAGCAGTAACGTGTTTTGCCAATTTGACGGTGAGGGTGCTGTGTGTCAGCACATCTTTTGGTTGTGGGCTTACGTTGCACAAGGGAAGTTCGAGTTCACATTGATGCTTGGCCGACTCTTAACTACTGCTCTTGTCCCGGTTGCAGTGCTGTGGTTCTGTTTCGGTGCAGTAGTTTGGATAAAAGCTGGTTTCAAAAGAACGCCATGAAACGGATGCCCAACCCGGCGCTCAACTCGGACGTGCGCAAAAGTGACGCGCGCCGGTTAGTTTGGTGTTAGCCCTCGCCACAGTACCTAAAACGTTTGCCTTGATTTATACTATGCCCATGCATACTCCAACTGTCACTGCCGAATACATGAAACTTTCTGTCTCCGAGCGTATCCAGCTCGTCGAAGACATATGGGACAGTATTGCTGCTGATGCACCGGATGCCTTTGGGTTATCACAAACCCAAAGGGCTGAGTTGCATCGTCGCGTTGCCGCACATCGCGCTGATCCTTCCACCGCGATCCCTTGGGAACAGGTTCGATCCAAATTATTTCCGAGTAAACCCTGATGTTGGTCGTGCTCCGTCCAGAGGCAGAACAAGAGCTTCTGGAAGCGCAGGCTTGGTACGAATCAAAAGCGCTTGGGCTTGGCTTTGAGTTCGCTCGTGCTGCTGACGCGGCAGTTGCATCTGCACTTCGCAATCCCTTTGGGCATTTGCGCATCGAAGAGGAGTTTCGTCGGGTTCTCTTTCGCAAGTTTCCTTACACGCTCATTTATCTGCCAAGCCCAGATGAGTTGCTGGTGGTTTCATTCTTTCATCAGCATCGTGAACCGGGTGTTTGGCTTGAGCGGTTTGATCATTAATAGGCATGGCATCATGCGTTGCTATCTTATTCCAACCTAATGAACGTTAGGCAGCCTCCTGAACGAGCGGATGGTTTATTTAGTGTATATGCAAATAATAGTTGACCAGCAGAGTTATCGCATATGCAATTATTTTTATGGAAACGAAATTGATTTGGGATGAAGCCAAATGTCATGAGAATATTCGGAAGCATGGCTTCGACTTCGCAGATGCAAGCGAGGTGCTGGATTCGCGTTACCGAATGGACGTACAAGTAGTGCGCTGTGGCGAAGCTCGTATTCAGTCGTTTTCTTATGCGCCAGGCTTTCTGGCCGTGTTGACGGTAGTTCATACCGAGCGCGATGGTGCAACGCGCGTTATCAGCTTCCGCCCTGCAAGCAATAAATGAGGTGTACGATGCCTGGCTCGAAAACGAATACGATGAGTCGTAATGAAGTACTTACTGCAATACGTGCCATTCTGCTTGAAAATGATTTTGTTTGGGACGGTAAGCACGAAGATGACCGTCCGGCTACAGCTGAGGAATTGGGTGCAGTGATAGCCTCGTATCGCACCAAACGTGGTCGCCCGGCTGGTTCTGGAACGAAGGAACAAGTGGCAATCCGCTTGGATTGAGATGTGCTATCGGCTTTCCGCGCACTGGCTGGCAAACACGCATGAATGCGGCGCTACGCGATTGGCTCAAAACACATTCTCCGGTGTAAATCGGCTATCGAACCCGCAGCTGAACCGGAGCGCAACAGCGTGACTTGCCTGTGTATCAAGCCATAGAAAAGTTGATATTTCCTGGCAAACGACACCCTAACCTTACCTTAACGTTAGGTGCAGCAAGTTCAGCGTGGCGGTCGTTGATGACTTACTGATTTCAAAGCCCGGCGCTGAAACAGTCAGGTCACATTGATGTTTGAACTCAACAAAGCTGTTGGAGAAGGGGTTGCTGAATTGCGTATTGATTACGGCCCAGGTTATAGGGTGTACTTTACAAAACGCGGTAGTGATGTTGTGATTTTGCTGGCCGGTGGGGATAAATCCACCCAGGCTGCGGATATCAGGATCGCCTTACGCCTGGCTCGCAATCTATAGGAGTGCATGATGGTAAAAACTACACGCTACGATGTAGCAGAGTATTTGCGCACACCAGAAGAAATGGCTGCCTACCTAGAGGCCTGTCTGGAAGAAGCAAATGGTGATGCCACATTTATCGCCAAAGCCTTTACAAGACACTCTCCGGTGATCGCGCACCGAGCTTCGACACCATCCTGAAAGTGGTCAGTGCGCTAGGCCTGAAACTGCATGCTGCAGCAGTTCACATTTAAGCAAGCGTCGAACCCGTCAGAAGAGCAGATTGACCAAGCAATGGCTTCTTTCATGGCCTGTGATAAATTACACAGGAGTTTCAATCACATTTCGTGACCGGCCAGTCGCTCACTTCTACGTTAGGGCGTCTTTTTCAAGCAAATGGCTGACGAAAACGGTGTATCGTATCAGAGCCTGATAAATCTTTATCTGCGAGACTGTGTATCAATCCATAGAAAAATTGATATTTCCTGGCAAACGACACCCTAACCTTACCTTCGAGCGAGACAGGCTACGCCAGCTACTTACCTTATCCTGATTGAGCCAACTTCTACCGGCAGCGTTCAGGTAATGCGGAGTATCCGCTGGATTTTTTCCCACACCAGTTCCGGTGTAAGTTGATTCATACAGTTAAAGTGACCCAGCGGGCAGACGCGCTTGAAACAGGGGCTGCATTCGAGGTCGAGTTTGACAATGGCGGCAGCGCTTGACAGAGGGGGGGTGAATTGCGGGCTGCTGGAGCCGAACAAGGCGATTAAAGGCCTGTCAAGAGCCGCTGCCAGATGCATCAAGCCTGAATCGTTGCTGATCACAAGTTGTGCTATGGACAGCAACGCGAGTGCATCGCTCAAATCGGTTTGGCCGCATAAGTTGAGCGCAGGACTATTTGAGGCGATTTTTTCTGCGATGCCATGGTCTTTTGCGGAGCCTATCAGCCAGATGGCGTAGCCTTTCGCGTGTAGCCGGTTGGCAATATCGGCAAAATAGCTGCCAGGCCAGCGTTTAGCCGGACCGTATTCCGCACCCGGGCAGAAGATGGCGACCGGTTGCGCGAGCGATAAACTCAGTTTAATCAGTGTGGCATCAACCTGATTTGTTGAAATACTCAGTTGCGGATTAGCCAGCGGACGTGGAATTTTTGCATCCCGTTCTTCGGCTAACTGCGCGAAGCGTTCCACCATCAGCGGCAATTCGCTTTTGTCCAGTTTGCGCGCATCGTTAAGCAGACCGTGGCGCATCTCGCCGACAAAGCCGGTACGCAGCGGGATGCGGGCAAAAAAGGGAGTCAGGGCAGATTTGAGTGAATTGGGCAGCACGATGACCTGGTCGTAGTGCGCTGCACGCAACTCTACGCCCAGCCGGTAGCGGGCTTTGAGCTGTAAGGTGCCGTGCGGGAAAGGGTTGACGATAGACTGATTAACTTCAGGCAGGGCGTCCAGCAATCCCGCCGTCCAGGCGGGTGCCAGTACATCTATCCGGCAGTCGGTATGGCGCTGTTTGAGGCGCATCAGCATCGGCTGCATCAGCATGCAGTCGCCGACCCAGCTCGGCCCGATAACCAGTATTTTTTTCATGCAACCTTTACGTTCATGCTCGCCTCCCACGCAGGGGAGGGGTAGAGGAGAGGACGGTTAATGATGTCCTGCAGGTAGCGCGCCGGTCAGTTTGTAGTGTGTACCGCAATACGGGCAACTCGCCTCGCCGTGTTCATTCAGCGCCAGTGATACTTTCGGATGTGCATTCCACAGGCTTGCACCCTGTTTCGGGCAAGTTAGCGGTAAATCCTTTGCGGTGATTTCAATAGTCATGATGCTGCTCCTTTAAACATAGTCCAGCCAGTCGGTATGTAGCGGATGTTTTCCTGCGACACAATCAAAGAATGCCTGTTGTAACACGGCGGTAACCGGACCGCGTGAACCTGCGCCTATCATGCGCTGATCCAGTTCGCGTATCGGAGTGACTTCAGCCGCAGTGCCGGTAAAGAAGGCTTCTTCTGCGCAGTAAATTTCATCTCGGGTGATGCGTTTTTCAATCACTTCAATGCCTATTTCACGTGCCAGCGTGATCACGGAATCGCGGGTAATCCCTTCCAGACAGGAAGTCAGATCAGGCGTGTACAGCTTTCCCTTCTTGACGATGAAGATGTTTTCTCCAGCACCTTCAGCCACATAGCCATCTACGTCCAGCAGCAGGGCTTCGTCGTAGTTGTCGTTGGCCACTTCCTGATGTGCCAGAATCGAATTGGCGTAAGTGGTAACCGATTTTGCACGGCACATGTTGACGTTGACATGGTGACGGGTGAAGCTGGAAGTTTTGACGCGGATGCCTTTTTGCATGCCTTCGTCGCCCAGATAAGCGCCCCACGGCCAGGCCGCAATGGCCACATGAGTTGACAGCGCGGTGGCAGCGATGCCCATCGCCTCAGAGCCGTAGAAACAGATCGGGCGGATGTAACAGGATTCAAGTTTGTTGGTACGCACCACTTCGCGATGCGCTTCCATGATGGTTTCCTTATCCCAAGGCATTTTCATCTGGAAGATATGTGCCGAATTGAACAATCGCTCGGTGTGTTCGCGAAGTCTGAAAATTGCGGTCCCCTCAGTTGCCTTGTAAGCGCGCACGCCTTCAAATACGCCCATGCCATAGTGTAATGTGTGGGTCAATACATGGGTGGTCGCATCGCGCCAGGGCACAAGTTTGCCATCGTGCCAGATAAAACCGTCGCGGTCGGACATGCTCATATTCGAATTCCTTTGAGGGGTCAGTTACAAAGGATGGATTCTAGCAGTCTGACGGAGTTTATGCATCATCCAGGTGATCATCACGGGAAAAAGCCCCGCAGCATCCGCCACGGGAAAAGTACCATCACAGGTACGTAAAAAAGCCGGAAGCGGATGATTCCCGTTCCCGGCTCAATAGCCTGAATCAGACTATTGCGGAATGCTTAGCCAAACTTGCCTGTGTCTACCCATTCTGCGGAGATCAGCGCCCACCAGTCGGTGGCCAATCCGTTCAGCACGTAGGCATAGGGTAGCCAGCCGTAGCCGCCATTGCCCCAGCTGGTTCCCCAGGAATTGCGGATCAGCAAGGCGCCTGTGGTTGCAACTGCGCCGACTGCGGTATTTTTGATCTGTATGGTGTCGTTATATCCGACCGCCATGATCGCGTGTCCGCCGACAATTTTTTCGCCGGCGGCAGGATAAGGGAACGCTCCCTGGTTGGCGACGCTGGCCTGGGTATAGGAGCTGTATACCGTGAAACCGAACATGGCAGGCAGTCCCGCAGCCAGATTGGATTTAATTGCATTCAGCAAAGTCGGTTTGGCTGTGCCTGCCGGATCAAGCCGGTAATAATTCAATGCTTGATAATTTTGTCCGAAAGAATATAAAAAAGCGCTGGGTTCGATGTCGAAATTGGCGACCACATACGGCCAGTATTCTTCCGGTGGTACACCGAACAGTACTAGTGCTTCCATTGTGGTGCGTAAAAAAGCGCCCGTGTCGCCGGTTGACTTCAATAAATCGCGGGTCGCTTTGTAGAGGAACAGGCGAGAGGCATCAATATCATAGCCATAGGCACGGCGCTGATAATATTCGACCATGCCGACGCCCGCATTGGCGGTGCATGAACCCAGATTGAGCTGGTTTTCAATCGGCGAACACCAGGTGCGCAAATCCACACTGACGGGCAGCGTGGCTGGAGCTGTGCGGTTGACCTTGGCAAGCAGCGGCTTGATCCTGGCATGTTCAACGGTGTAATCCTGAATGCTGGGAAAGTCGGGTAGCCAACCAAATCTGGTAACTGATTCTGACATGACATCATCTCCTTAACGTGAGTGAAAAGAATTTACAGGAACTATCCCTGTCTCAGCTTGAGCGGACTAAGGTGCATCCTTCAAACGGTCTTCACAATACGTCTGCGAGCCTTGTAAAACAATATGCCAAATGGCCTATGTAACTTTTTGTTAGCGCAGGGAAAATTTTGAATTTTTTGGCGAAGTTTGTGTCGCGGTTATGCTGGTTTGTGAAGGTATAAAAAACTGATGACAGCATCAATGCAGCAAGGGTGGTCCCGAATTTTGGCTGTCTTATCAACTGATGTTGCGCACTCGCAATAAAACGTCGTGGTTGCCTTTTTATTGCGATGATCCTTGCGTATCGTAAAATACCCCTGCGGATTTGCGGCGGGTCTGCCACCGGCGAGGTTGTTTTTAATGCGAATGAATGATATTGCTGGGCGGATTCAACTCTGAAGTGCAACTTTGGTAAGACCGAATTCAAAGGGATCAAGCAACGGCAATTCTTTTTATTGCTGCATTAAGCAGTGCTGTGCCCATCGCCGCCAGCAGGCCTGTGAGCAGAAAAAACTGCATATTCCCTGAGAAATGGAACAGTTCGCGCAATAGCGGAACGCTCAATACCAGGGCTAATCCGCTGCCGGTGCCCAGTAATATCCACTTCAGCACGGGATTTTGTTGTGAAGCCGGTTTTGATACCGGTAACGATATTGAGCGATTGGCAAAGATTAGCGTGATGTTTCCCGTCACCATGGCGGTGAATACCAGTGCGCGGATGGTGTCAGTTTCGCAGGAATTTAGTAATGCCCAAGCGTAAACAGCGACGGCAACGGTGAGTGCGGCGACTCCTTGCAGCAAACTGAGTGCCAGTCGCAGTCCTGAGAACAATGCTTCGTTGGCCTTGCGCGGCGGGCGTTGCATGATATTTTCGTCTTCCGCTTCGGCCTCAAAAAATATCGAACAGGCGGGGCCGATGATCAGCTCCAGAAACATGATGTGAGCCGGCATCAGCATCAGCGGCTTCCCCAGTAATACCGGCAGCATGGCCATTCCTACAATAGGCAAATGAACAGACAGGGTGTAACTCATCGCGCGGCGCAAATTGTCGTAAATGCGCCGCCCTGATCGTATGGTCGTCACCAGCGAGCTAAAGTCATCGTCAAGTAAAACCAGCGCAGCCGCTTCACGCGCCACGTCAGTGCCGCGTTTGCCCATTGCCACGCCGATATGTGCCGCTTTTAAGGCGGGCGCATCGTTCACCCCGTCGCCTGTCATTGCGACGATGTCGCCGTTGGCCTTGAAGGCTTCTACCAGGCGCAGTTTTTGCTGCGGCACGATGCGCGCAAATACCCATAGCTCATGAAGGCTGGCGCGTAATGCTGCATCGCTCAGTACGCTCAGTTCAGGCCCGGTCAGTACCTTCTCTGCCGGCAATCCCAGTTCCCGGGCAATTGCCATGGCGGTGCGCGGATGGTCGCCTGTTACCATCACTACATGTATGCCTGCCCCGTGGCACTGCTGTATCGCCTCTTTGACAGCGGGGCGCAGCGGGTCTTGCAGACCGAGCAGGCCGACAAAGGAAAAGTCGATATCATGCTGGCAGGCAGGCCAGGCTGAGTCTTTAGCGGTTGATAATTTCGCTCTTGCAACGCCTAACACACGAAGACCGCCATCGGCCATGCCAGCGGCAACTTGTTCAATTTCACGCGCAATTTCAGACGGCAGGTGGCACAGATCAATGATCGCTTCCGGCGCGCCTTTAGCAGCAACCAGCTGATGTGGCTCATTATTACCCCGCCAGACATGAGACATCGCCAGCATTTCAGCAGACAGGCTGTATTCGTGGACAATTTCCCAATCGTCATGCAGGTGTTCGCTGCCGCCTAAGGTGCGCTTGCCTAACTCATGCAAGGCGCGTTCCATCGGATCAAACGGCTCTTTTTCGCTGGCCAGAATGCCGAACTCCACCAGTTCATGCCAGGGTTCGGGCAGCTCGGCCAGATCCTCTACATCCAACATCTGACCAGCGCCATACAGTTTCTTGATCACCATATGATTCTGCGTCAGTGTTCCGGTCTTGTCGGTGCATAGCACGGTAGTCGCGCCCAGCGTTTCGATGGCATCCAGCCGTCTGGTCAGTACCTGATGGCGGGAAATGCGCCAGGCGCCCAGCGACATGAATACTGACAGGATCACCGGAAACTCTTCCGGCAGGGTGGACATCGCCAGACTGATGCCGGCCAGCAGCGCATTGAGCCAATCTCCCCGCGTGTATCCGTAGATCAGCACCAGCAAGATGCAAAGAGTGATGGCAATGAGGGCAAGGCGACGTACCAGTTGAGCCGTTTGTGTGCGCAATGGCGATACGCCAGCCTGAGTGTCTGCTATCGATTTTCCGATCTGACCGATGGCGCTGGCGTGACCGGTGGCGGTGACCTGGCCGATGCCGTAACCTTGCACCAGCATCGTGCCGGCATAGACGAATGGCTGATCATCACCGCCCGGCGCCTGTAATGCAGTATCCGGGTTGCCTGCCTGTTTGCGCACAGGGACAGATTCGCCGGTCAGCATGGATTCATCGGCGAACAGATCACAGCAATTGAGCAAGACCGCATCCGTAGCAACCCGGTCGCCTTCGGTAAGTAGCAGTAAATCGCCTGTTACCACCTCGCGTCCGGCAATGCGCTGAACTTTGCCATCCCGTATGACTTGTGCGCGCGGACTGGATAAATCGCGCAACGCTTCCAGCACCCGTTCGCTTTTTTGCACCTGAAATATGGTCATGTTGATGATGAGTACCACGAAGCCCAGTAGCATCACCGCGTCGGAAATCTCGCCCAGCAACAGATAAATTCCGCCCGCAGCGATTAACAGCAGAAACATCGGTTCTTGCACGACTTCGGCTGAAATATTCCATAAACGGCGCGGATGGGGCGGCGTCAGTTCGTTATAGCCTGTTTCGGCCAGACGCCGCAATGCTTCTGTGCTGCTCAGGCCTGAATTATGCGTGGCTTTCATTTGGCGGATCTCCCTGTATGCTTGTATGGCTGCTATAGCTTCAGTTAAAAGTCGGTGCGGCTCAGCAATTAACAGTGCCTGCATGTTTCAGCTAACGTTCAGCCGCGATGGAACTTTACCGGATAGCGGCTATCAGACGCATTCACAAAAAATGATAAGGAGAAACACGATGACGCAGTATAGCAACCGCATGATATTTACACACTGGCTGACGCTGGCATTGCTCGTCGCGGCCTGGTTTTTGGGCGACAGTCTGTCGGAGTTAACCGATACCGGCAGTGCGACTTTAGCCGCGTATCAGCTTCATCTTGTCGCGGGGGGTGTGGTACTGTTATTGACGCTGCTGCGTCTGTTTTTCCGCAGTAAGGATGGTGTGCCAAAAGCGGTAGGCAATACGCCCATGGATAAAGTCGCCAAGGGCGTGCACCACCTGCTTTATACCCTGCTGTTCGTGCTGCCGTTGAGTGGTATGGCGACGGTATTCTCCTGCGATGCAGGTCGTGCTTTATTGTCAGGCGATGCGAAGCTGTTGCCGGGTAAGGACGTTTATGAGCATGTGTTTGCCCATTCGGTGCATGAAACACTGGTAACTGTCCTGCTCGTGCTGGTCGCAATTCATGTGCTGGGTGCGTTGAAACATCAGTTCATCATGAAAGATGGCTTGATTAAACGCATGACGCCACACTAAACCGCATCGCCCTCTCATAACAGTGAGGGGGCGATGGCGCTAGTTTATCGTCAGTACAAAGATGTTCTCGTGCAGGCGACTGACGCCACGCGCTACAAGTCGCGGATTGTCCGCCAGCACATCGGCCTTTTTTATCAGTCGTATTTCCGCGAAATC